>Ga0207694_10001789_pt1 | contig 17924 bp, 19 predicted proteins | sample KBSC34metaG_FD_184353 | JGI IMG/M metagenome (GOLD analysis project Ga0207694, IMG submission 184353) | Corn rhizosphere microbial communities from Kellogg Biological Station, Michigan, USA - KBS C3-4 metaG (SPAdes) (version 2) | ecosystem: Host-associated > Plants > Roots > Rhizosphere > Soil... | reverse complement strand
AGCTTCAGATGTTCCTGTGTGGTCTCGACATCAATCTTGGCTTTGTCCTCGGTGTCTTCTGCTACCTGAAGATCGGCCTGCGCTATCGCGCCGTGGCTGTATAGATCCTGGGCCCGTTCCAGTTGCGTACGCGCGAGAACTTCATCGCGGACGGCCTTCCGGTAGTCGGAAAAGCCATTCTGGACGTCGTCGCTCCGGATGCTCAGCAGAACTTGCCCTGCTTTGACGTTGTCGCCCAAGCGCGCGTGAATTGCTGTAACGCGGCCGGTCGCTAGTGACACCACCGGAACGCTGCGGGAGACGTCCGGATTCACTGTTCCCGTAACCGTCAACTCCGAGGTCGAGGGGCGCTCGGTTGCCGTGGTGAACGGGAACTGCTCCGGATGGTCGACGGCGAATAACGTGATGTCGACATCGGGAACTACCTTGGCGGCCGGCGGCGCCTCTTTCCCGGGATCCGCTTGCACTTTGCTGCAACCGTGCAGAGCGAGCAATGCGGGGACGCTCAGAGCCAGAAGAATTGCTTTTGCTGCCATGTTTTTCATCGGAATGCTCCTGATCCTACAAGGGCGCGGAAGCCGCGCGGTTCATTCAGTGCCAGAATACGGCGAGGAGCATAAGGAAGGCATAAATGACTGGGATTGAAAATACTTATGAATTCGATACGAATTTATCGTCCACCGGCTCGCGGAAGCGATAACCAAAGTGCGGTTCGGTAAGGAGATACGCGGGCGCCGAGGGATCGTCCTCCAGCTTCTTGCGCAGTTGATGCATGAACACGCGCAGGTACTCGAGTTCCTGGCCATACTCAGCGCCCCACACCGCCCGCAATAGCTTTGCGTGGGCCAGGGGAACACCGGGATGAGACATCAGATAGTGTAGGAGGTCGAACTCCTTATTTGTCAGCCGCATGTCCATGCCGGCTTTACGCACGATCCGGCGCTCAGGATCGAGTTCGATGTCTCCGATCACAATCGGCGCGTTGGTATCGACAGGTGGAGTGGAAGAACGCCGAACGGCGGATCTTATTCGAGCCGCCAGCTCAGGCATAGAGAATGGCTTGGTGATGTAATCGTCGGCTCCCGCGTCGAGCGCCTTAATTTTGTCATCTTCCCGGTCGCGAACCGTCACCATCAAAATCTGCAGCCGGGGAGCTTTCTTTCTGATCTGCCGGCACGCCTCGATCCCGCCCATGCCAGGCATGTTTACATCCAGAAGTACTACGTCGACAGGATGAGCTTCGATCTCCTTCAGAGCCTGCTCGCCATTAGAAGCCTCCGCGGCATCGAATCCCAGAGTGGTCAGGGTATTCTTGAGCACGCGGCGGATATCGGCATCATCGTCGGTTATGAGAACCCTTCCGACCGCCAAAAGGTTCGAGGGGAACATGAACTAACACGCGCGAGCCGCCGGAAGCGCAATCGAGAACACTGTCCCATAATTGGCCTCGCCTTTGGCCCACACCCGTCCATGGTGCGCTTCCACAATCCTCTTGACGATCGAGAGGCCCAATCCGGTGCCGGCAGGCAGGTCTTGCGTCTCAGGCACCCGATAGAATCTCTCGAAAACACGTTCACGATCTTTAGCGGAAACCACCATTCCCTTATTGCGCACGGTGAGGACCACTTCTCCGTCTATGACCATGACCACGACGTCGATGGGCGAGCCGGGTTCGGAGTACTTGAGCGCGTTGTCGAGGAGCTGCGCAATCGAAGTCAGGACCAACTCGCTATCTGCGAATATCGCGACCTCCCCGCTTGGCGCAAAGATGTGAAACCGCTCCCGATCCGTCGTCAAGTCGATCCGCTGGATCGCAGCGCCCACCAGACGGGAGAACAGCAGTGGTTCCCGTTGAGGCTTGAAGTCTGCAGTCTCCAGCTTTGCGGCTCGCAACAACCGCGACGCAAGGTCGTCCAATTTCGTCGCTTGCCGATCGATCACAGTGACAAGCTCGGTTTGTGGACCTGTTAATCCGCCCGCGGTTAAAAGGCCGGAACTGGCTGCGCGCGCGACGGTCAGTGGCGTTTTGAACTGATGAGCCAGGGCATCCAGGACCGAGGTACGTAGTTGTTCGGCCTGACGTGCTGCCTGTGCGCGCGATTCTCTCTGGAGCGCTCGAAAGTGTTCCAGCGCGACTCCCGCCAACGAAGCGAGCGCACTGGCGGCGGACTCGCTGATTTCCAGGCCGTTCAACGCCAGGCCGCCCACAGGCTGCGTCGCGAATCGAAGGACGCAATATCTGGTCCCGGCTTCGGGATCCGTGGTATCGGTGCCCAGAGTATTCACGGCGCGAGTTAGCCGCTCCATTCCGGAAACGACTTCTCCGCTTTGATAGGTCTTTCCGGACAGCGCATCGAATAACAATACGCTCTTAAGTTCGAATATTTCTCGAATCAGGGAGGGGATGAGATTCCCCGGCTCGCCGGAACTGTCCAGCAATAAGATGCGTCGCGACGTCTGATATAGGCGCTCCATATCGCGACGCCCGGCGATAGCCTCCTTGGCCCGGAGTTGCTCCCGAAGCGACAGGCGGCTGATCACCAGAGCCGTAAATTCGAACGCACCGAGAGCGATCCAATTTTCCGGACTATTCTCAAAGCTGAAGACGGGCGGTATGAAGAAATAGTCGAGGCACATCGCGGCAGTGATGGAAACGAGAGTCGCCTGCCAGAACCCTCCGTACATCGCTGCGAAGACCACGGGAACCAGGTAGACAAATCCCGTGAACGCGAAACTTTGACCGAAGTGGAACGCACCCCAGGTGCAGAGGATGACCCCGGCCAGACAAAGAGCGCTTGGCAATGCAGGTCGCAGCCAACGTAGCCGCGAGCCTACTGGGTTCGTTGTGCGGAGACTCTGGAGCGGAGGAACGAGACCTTCGAGGTCCGGGATAAACCGGGAACCAAGCGACACATGCGGGAGGATCGCGTGGGTCGTGTTGGTGTTTTCGATGGTACTCGTTCTCACCGAGGCTCCAGACTAGAACTTCACCATCACGCCGACGCTCAGTACGGCTTGTCCCTTGCGAAGATCCGGGAACCACACCCCGGCGGAGCCGCAGTTCACCTTCGCCGTCGCAAGATCGTTAGTCCCCGCCGATCCGCCGGCTCCGCAGACGTACTGTCCTGGAGAACCGGTATTACCGCCGGGAGGTGTAATTCCACCTCGGCCCGTCCAGTACGGCACATCGGAGTGACGATAGCCGGTCTCCAGCCACCAGGTGATGTACTGCTTGGGCATCCACTGGAAATTGACCGTGGAATCCCACATGTGGGACTTGTCCCCGGGATTCGCTGTGAAGTAGGGCGAACCCGTGACGGCGTCTGCACCATTGATGGGCGGGAGCAGGGTCAGATAGCGGCCCGGATTGTTCATCATGCCCCCGCCCAACGTGACGGCATACTTGTCTTTAGCGAACCAAGTCCGGTCGTAAGCCATCCACCCCAGGAACGCCTGCTTCGGTCCGCCGGAACCGCCGGTGCAAGATACTCCGCCGCCATACTCACATCCCAAGTCTCCCGTGATGGTGAACGCCATCTTGGAAATACCTGTGTTCTCCGGATGATTGTAATACCGGACCTCAATGCTGTCGTCCGTGTGGATGCGCGAGCGACCCGGATTACCGAGAGTGTCGGTGCCATTGCCGTAGTTGTTGAAAACGATTCTGATCGAATCTTTGGGTATCCACAGAATCTGCCCGCCCAGACCGCGGTGGCCGTTGAACTTGTTGTAAGACTGCCACCCATTGACGATCCACGGTTCGATTTTCAGTTTCTGGGTCGGATAGTACTGGATGCGAAGACCGTTGAAGAACCAAGGCGTGTTGGACGACACAAACGACGGCTGGTAAGTCCAGTTATCGAAGTTGTAGTAGCTGAACAGGCCGATGTAGGACACGAAGATTCCCGCGTCGACATTGAGCCCATGCCCCACATTGAAGTGATACCCGCCCCACGCTTCCGATATGTACTTATACGCGCCGCGAACGTCCCACTGCCCGACGCCGGCGCTACCGTCGTTGCGCGGCGTCGTCGTTGCAAACAGACCGAACATGGTCAGAATTCTTCCGCGGACATTGTCGTAGTGGAAGTCACCACCGACACTGACCTGTTCCAATTGGAATTCGCCGCTCCGGAACGATTCCGTAGCGCCGCCCATTGTGTGGTCAACAGGCTGATTGAAATCTTCCATGAAGTGAGTATCAAACCGGATTTCCGGCGTGAAGAATTTCGTATCCAACACAGGACTATTGCGCGGACTACCGTTGAACCAGCTCTGGTCGCCGTACGCAAACGGCGTGTCCTTGTCATTCGCGGGCGGAGGATCGGGAGCTTCCAAAGGTTCAGGAAGTTTGTGCTGGGCAGCGGCCGGAGCGGCTGGCGCTGCGTTCGCGCCACCCTGCGCTTGTTCATCGATTACTTTTTGCAACTTGTCCAAGCGGTCTTTGAGAATCTGGATCTCTTTGGCCGCGTCCGTTTCTTTATTGACGCTGGGTCCGATTGGGTCGGGCCCTGGCTCTGGCGCGGCATCCGCGCCGGTGGCCGGTGTACCCGCCGCGTCGGCGAACGCCTTGGCATACACTTGACCGCTGCTCTTCTTCGATGCGGGAGTGATGCGGCGATGCGTCTCTAGCCAATTTGCCCAAAAGTTCTTCGATCCACTTCCCGTGTTGATAACAACATCCGGCCTCTGCGCTTTGGAGTTACTATCAGCGGCCGCCGGTTGATCGTTCGAATTGGCACTGGCCAGCGCAAGCATTTGTGTGGTGTTCGGCGTAGCGGGGATGTTCAGGCCGGACGTGCTGGCTGACTGGGCGGAGACCGATACACCTGCTATGAAGGTCAATAACGAGACAGATGACAGTGTATGTTTCATGACAACCAATGGTTTCCTTTACGTTCAGGAAGGCCTGACTAACTAGACCCTCGTGAACCGGTCGATTTGATGAACGTTAATTACGACTTGGTGAAATCAGTATGAAGTCCAGTTCCTCAAAAAGGCATGAAAGCCAAAACAGAAATCTCTTATGCGCCTAATAGCAAAAGCTAATAAGCCGAGACTTCCGAGGCGACCCGCAGTGGAGCCGGAGGCGGCACCTGCGAAGGAATCACAACAAAAGGGGGAACTTGAGGAGGAGGAATGGAGGCGCTTGCAGCGGGCATGGTGAGCGGCTCGAACGGCGGAATGTACTGGACATAGCCGGTCTCGATGGCGCGGCGTTTCCACGTCTTCAAGATCTGAGCTACTCGCTGGTGCGCCAGCCCGAAACGAATGGCGATCGTTTCATAACCCCACCCGAAAGCAAAATACAGCTGAACGATCCTCCACTGCAGATCCGGCCGATCGTGCCGTTCGAACGTTGGCACCGCGCTTGGAAAGCTGACCAGATTGGCCCGCACCGCGACTCGCAATTGATCGACGCGCAGGCTGTCGAGCGTGCTCTGGTCGAATGATGGCAGATCCGGCTGAGAGTAACGATGCGGACGGCGGCCGCGGGTCATCAGCGAGTCGTAGTACCGTTGCATCGGCGTCACAGCTTGCACAGCTAAGTGTGCCGCCTAAGTCATAAAAAAGGCATGAAAGAAGAATAACTTTCTATTCTTCTTCAGAAGGCCTGGTCGCCTGATCCGGATCCGAGGGATTGCGAAACCTGTACCCGACCCACGGTTCCGTCAAGAGGTATTCCGGCCTGGCGGGATCGGCCTCAATTTTTTTGCGCAGCATGCGCACGTAAGTCCGCAGATATTCCAGTTCACTGCCGTACTCCGGTCCCCAAACCGCGTGCAGAAGTTTTGCGTGAGTCAAGGGAATACCCTGGTTCTTCATCAGGAAGGAAAGAAGATCGAACTCCTTGGGCGACAGGCGAACCTCTTCATCGCCCTTCCACAGCAAGCGACGCTCGAGATCCATTCTTATATCGCCGGTCTGGATTACTCCGGATACGTCGTCGTCCACGCGGGTCCTACGGAGCACCGCGCCGAGACGAGCAATAAGCTCCCGAAAGCGGAACGGCTTTGTGACATAGTCGTCCGCCCCGGCCTCGAGAGCGCGTACTTTGTCTTCCTCACCATCGCGTACGGTCACCATGATGATTCCTGTACGAGGAGCAAGAGCCCGGATTTGGCGGCACGCCTCCACTCCGCTCATCCCCGGCATATTCACGTCCAGGAGCACCAGATCGAACGGCCGCCCGCGAACCACTCCTACGGCTTCGCCTCCCGTTCCCGCTTCGGTCACGGCATAGCCGCTAGCCGCGAGGGACGCACGGATGGTTTTCCGCAAGGAAGGCTCGTCATCCACAACCAAAACGCTAAACGACTGCGGCGATGTCACTACGCTCACTTTCGGGAACCGGCAAAGTTAGGCAGAACGCCACGTCCTTGGTCGCTCCAGGCTCGCTGTCTAGATCCAGATTGCCGCCCAATGCCACAGCGATTTTACGAGCCACGTAGAGACCCAGCCCGGAGCCGTGGCTCGTGTGCCGGCCGTTGAGTCCTCGATAGAAGCGGTCAAAAATCTTACTCTTCTCGCCGGCCGCAATTGGGTTTCCGCTGCTCGAAACGCGCACCGCAATGGACTCATCCTGACGAGCGATGCTCAGCTTCACCTCGGTTCCGGGAGTTGAATATTTGCACGCGTTATCGAGAAGCTGGCTCACCGCCAAACGCAGGAGTTCACGATCAGCCAGGACCTCAGTGAACTCGCACTCCTTGATCACGAAAATCCGGCCGTGGGCTGACTTGTTGTACTGCTCCGCCGTATCGCTAATCACCGTATATACGTCGATCAATTCCATCCACGGCTTAACTTCTTCCCGCTCCAAACGAGCAGTTCGAATCAGCCGCGTGGTCAAGCGTCCGAGTCGCGCCGCTTCCGACTCAACGGTTTCCGCCATCTCACGATGATCAGGATCGAGCGACCGAACTTCGCGAAGAGCGCCCGCCGCGGCGAGAATGGTCGAGAGAGGTGTCTTGAACTCATGGGCCAGCGCGTCCAGGATGACCGACCGATACGATTCTGCTTGGGCCGTCGCCGCCGCCCGACTGGCGTGAGCAAAGGAATGGGTTCTTTCAAGGTGGGCTACCGCAAGCGCTGCCAGAGGGCCGGCGGTCAACTCTTGATCCTTCAGCCCCTCAAACCCAATTGCTCCGGTAGTTCGGCCTCCCACGCGAATGATTTGCGTGGTGATTCCCACAGTACGGTCGTCGCCGCCTTTCCCATGAATGAAAGCCTCTCCTGTCTTCTTCTCGAGGTCCGCGTGCGCCTGTCCGGCAATGTAGAGCTCAGAGCGCGCGGCGTCAAACAAACAAACCGCCTTGAGGCCGAACACCTCCCGAAACGGCTCCAGAAAGTTACTTCCGGCGGTGGCGTCCGGTTCGAGTGCCAGCATCTGCTGAGCCACATCATATAGACGCCTGAGATTCTCGTGTTGGAGACGCGACGACTCGGTCTTAATTCGTACCTGGGTTACGAGGCGGGTTATGACCAAACCAGTAGCGAGGAACGAGAGAAGTCCTAGCGTGTCGAGAGGGCTCTCCGCTTGGAAGGAAAAGAGTGGTTCGACGAAAAAGTAGTCAAGGCAGCCAACGGCCAGGACCGCCACAATCGCTGACGAGATAAACTCTCCTGACAGCGACTGCAGGACCAAGAGGAGCAGGAAACAGAAGCTCGCGGTGACGAGGCTCAAGTGCAGACGGAAGGCGACCAAGGTAAGGAGCGTTACGGCAAGGCTGCCGAGTGTGCTCCACAATGTGGTTCGCCAGAACCCGATCCTAGTGAATCGCTGCATTGTAGTCTGTTAAATCCGCCTGCACCGGGACCTGACTCGCTGAGAGTCTGGATCCCGGCCGGCGTTGAATCGATCTCGATACCCGATCTGGATTACCTACTTGCCTGGAGGGTTTCGGCCATCTTCTCGTGGTCGGTCGCGCGCTTAGTCGCGTCCTCCAGCTTGGAACGATAGATCTCCACATTGGTTTTCGAGCTACTGTAGGCGTTCGGTAACTTGGTCCAGGTCGCCATCCAGCTCCAGTGCTTCATGGTGTCCTCGGCGTTCGCCAGCTTCTTCTGGTCTTGCTCAGCTTCCAGCCGATAGTACGCGGCAAGCCGCAGATGGTCGGCTTTGGTTTTGGCTTCCTTTTCCGCCTTTTGAACTTCCCGGGCGGTTAGGGGTTCGCTCGTCTTTTGGGGAGCGGCGCCCAACGGCAAGGACAGAGTCACGACCATCATCGCGAGAGCAGTCTTAAGATATGCACGCATGATTAATCTCCTTGTTATGCGAGATGAACTGCCATGCCGCCGCCGGACTAACGTTGTCGTGCAGTCGAGCCTCTTCGTTCAACCAGCCCACGTACGTCAGTGGTACGTGGACCCTTTTCGCATCGATTTCGAGTTTGCGGCAGAAGCCATTAAAAAGGCATAAAACGCTGAAACAAAATGTGTTTGAGGTCACAATCTTTCATAACTTTTTCACGCTTTTATAACTTTTTTATGAACTGTGCGAGATGATGAGTTACGAGGCTGACATCGGTTGGCTGGCGGTAAACTAGGTTGGACGGTCACGCTATGGGGCAACAGTACGTTCCTGGGTTGGCAAAGTCAGCCCGCTATGCCCTGATCGGCAGCATCGCTGCAATACTCCTGGCGTTCATTTGCTATCGCATTCATCTTGACTTCGCGTCAGTCATTCCGTTCTATCTCCTCCTGGTGGTTCTGCAGTCGCTCACTGGCGACTTCCGGTCGTGTGTCATCGTAGCGGTTATCTCGACGGCATGTCTGGATCTTTTTTTTACGGAGCCACTTTTCTCCTTTCGAATCGACCATCCCCTGAATGCCTTGGCGCTGGCGGCTTTTGTATTCACGTCGCTCGTGATTACGAGGCTAGTGGCACGTGTCCGGGAAGAAGCTAGGTCCGCAAAGCTGCAAAAAGAGCGTCTGGATCGCCTCTACCAGCTCGCGCAGCGGCTTCTCGGCCTCGACCCGGAGGCACCCCTGGGCGAGGATTTTCTGGAACCATTTCGACGCCTCTTCGACATTCGGGCAGTTTGCGTGTTCGAGGCTGAAAGCGCGGAACTTCATCTTGTTGGTGATTCGCAGGAGCTGGCCGTCAGGACTCGCAACGCCTATATCCGCGGAACGGACCTGGATGATGTGGACGCGCGTTTGTCTGTGCGGCGTCTTCGAACCAGCGGGCAACTGTCTGGGGCGATCGGATTTGCAGGGCTCGAGGATCCCGCCGAAACGGCAGGGGCCTTGGCGGCGCTCACCGCGGCGCTTCTCGAACGGAAGATCGCCTTCCACGCCGCAAGCGAATCTGCGGCAGCTGCACAGACCGAGATTTATCGATCCGCGATGCTGGATGCCCTAGCTCACGAGTTCAAGACCCCGCTGGCCACAATCCTGGCAGGCGTGGGGGGCCTTCGCGAGGCTGGATCTTTGACCGCTGAACAGGAAGGTATGGCGGATACGGTTGAGAATGAGGCATTCCGGCTCGGCAGCTTGACCTCCCGTCTGCTTCGAACTGCGCGGTTGGACAACGAGCACATTCGTCCTCGGCTGGAACCGGTCGATATCACTGCCTTAGTCGCCCAATTGATCAGGCAGTACTCAGCGCGATCATCCGACCGGGCAATCTTCTTGACCGACGGGCACGAAGCAACCCAGGCGCTGGCAGATCCGGAATTGATCCGCCTCATGGTCGGCCAACTGATCGAGAATGCTTGCAAATATTCCCGGCCCGGTTCGGTCGTGACGCTGGCGGTTGAACGCGAAGCCGAGTTGGTTGCAATCCGCGTATCGAACAATGGCAGCGCGATCCCCCGAAATGAGCAACGCCGCATTTTTGAGCGGTTCTATCGTGGAGAAGACGCCAAGCGCTCCACATCCGGCTCCGGTTTGGGTTTGTATGTTGCCCGCAAAATTGCTCTCGTTCATGGAGGCGCCCTGGACCTGGAAGCCGGGCAGTCAGACGATCGCGTTACGTTTTGCCTGAAGATACCGACTACGAAAGAAGAGTTACAGCATGTTCCCACGGCATAGTAGCGTTCTGGTAGTGGATGATGAATCTGCCTTGCGCAAGGCGCTCCGAACTTCCTTGATCGCGAGCGGCTTCTCGGTAGAAGAAGCACGCAGCGGCGAGGAAGCTCTGGGCACGGTCCAGCGAAATCGGTTCGATCTGGTGCTGCTGGACGTCAGCATGCCCGGCATGAGCGGTATCGATGCCTGCCGGCGCATCCGGGGAATATCTCCGCAAGCCGGGATCGTGATGGTCACGGTCCGCGACCAGGAAGATGACAAGGTTCAGGCTTTAGAGGCTGGAGCGGACGATTACGTCACCAAGCCATTCAAACTCCGCGAACTTACCGCGCGCCTTCGAGCCGTGCTCCGGCGGACTCGCACCTCGGATGCCGTCGAGCCAGTGGTTTTACGAGCGGGTAATTTGGAGTTGGATCTCCACGAGCGGCTCCTCCGCCGGAACGGTGAAGAGATTCACCTCTCGCCCAAGGAATTCGATCTCCTGGCGTTCATGATGAAAAATGCGGGCGCTCCATTGACACATATGAAGCTTCTGCGAACGGTCTGGGGCGTCGATTACGGAAATGAACTGGAGTACTTGCGCTCCTATGTAAGAATGCTCCGGAAGAAGATCGAAGCTGATCCTGCGGCGCCTGAATACATAGTTACTGAACCGTGGCTCGGCTACCGTTTCCGCGATCCTTCGGATCCAGATTCACCCCCTAAATCGGCTCAGGACGATTAGCTTGCCGCCGCATGGATAAATTGACCGTTTTCAGCTTGTTTGCTGTCACGGCGATGCTGGTCTTCTACGCGCTCGAACGGCGTAGCCACTTGTTCGTCTTGGCGTTCGCTGGCTCACGCGTGTTGGGGTCAACCTACGGGTTCCTTCAAGGAGCTTGGCCGTTCGGACTCGTGGAAGCCGTGGGTCCCTCGTCGCGATACGGCGATGGTGGTCGACGAGACCAGCTACGGGCGGATGAGCGCGTTCTTGTATTCTAGTGCCGCAGTTGGATTCAAACGCGCTGCTGTGGGAAAAAGCGGAGAGCACAACTCCGCGGCGAGAAATGCGAGCATGGCGACGCCCGCGAACGCCCAGGATAGAGGGAAGCCAGTGTGCTCGAATCGCCAGAACAGTTCGGTGTTCCCAGCCGCGACAAAAGCAAAACATGCCAGCGTCATGGCCATGCCCATCCAGTAAAAGGCGGCAATCCAAATCCGTTTCGCAGTGGACATCCTGGACCTCCTCATGGGCTTCAACCCCATCCTCAACAGTTTACATAACTTTTTTATGTATCGTGAAAAAGTCATGAAACGGGGCGCGCCCCACCTTGCCGCAAACCCTGATGTTCCTCAGAGGGACGTTTGAACCCCACCTTGCCTAAATGAGGCGCCACGCGGTTCGCCTGCCTCTCTAAGTTCAAGCGCCGTCGTGGAACCGAGCGGTCACATGGCAATTTAAGCCCAGCTTACTGGGCGACTATTGCTAATACCATTTCTGCCAAACACCCAGAGAGCGTTCGACCGGTTGACGTATACCCAACGGAAATTCGTGCGCCCATGTGATGTCGGCTTCCTGCTTTGTTTCCGGCGTCGCGGCTCACTTCGGGCGGCGACCATTTTCGTACACCTCACAATTGCCGGTTCTTGTCGAACCCATAAATGGCGGTTTTCGCACGCCCAAGCATTCGCTTCATTTCAGTCTCGCAAGGGATTGACACTAACGACGAGCAAGCCGACGTCCTGCTGGCTGTTCACGGACTGGCGGACTCGCTCTACATCAAGGAGCCTGGCAAGAAAACCCACCGCGGGATCGAGGGTCGAGCATTGGCAGGATTCATCACGGGGGGCCGTTGCTTCGGCTACCGGAACGAACCGGGCCCAGACGGAGTTCGCCGGGTATCTACGACGCCGAAGCCATCATTGTCGTGCGGATCTTCGAGTTGTCAGCGAGCGGGATGTCATTCAAGGCGATCGCGAAGACTCTTAATGCTGATCGCATTCCACCACCGCGCCAGCGAAAAGGGAAGAAGCGCCCCAGCTGGTACCCGAAGGCGATCAGAGCCATGCTGCGGAACGAGATCTACACAGGACGGCTGAGCTGGAACCGAACCCATTTTGTGAAGCGGCCAGGCACAAACAAGCGCGTGCCCAGCGAACGGCCGCGGAGCGAGTGTACGATTGTCGATCGCCCAGACCTGCGTATTGTCGGCGCGGATCTCTGGCAGCGGGTCCATGAGCGCCAGCAACTCCTGAAGGAACTCTACAAGCACGCTGGCGCTGGTGCGAGTTCCAGCCCATATCTGCTCACCGGGTTCCTTAAGTGCGGGCTCTGCGGCGCTAACCTGCTCATCGTTGGCGGGAAAGGTCGGCTAACGATCAAGAAGGACTCCGGCTGCTCTGAGCACTTCAATCGCGGAGCTTGCGCAAATGCACTCACGATACGACAGGACGCAATCAAGCGGAACTTTTTCCGCGAGCTGCAGGCCAACGTTTTGACGCCGGACGTGATCGACTACACGATCCGGGAGTTCACTCACCGGATCCGAGAGCTCCAGGCCCGAGTCCCTGATGAAATTGTCGAGATGCAGACCAGAAAACACGAGCTCGAGCAGGAACTGACACGCCTGACCGCGGCGATTGCACACACGGGTCATTCGGGCTTCCTGTTGGACGCCATCGCCGAGCGAGAGCGCGAGTTGCACCAGATCACGCGCAGACTTCAGACAGCCGCCCGGGAAGCCCTCGAGCAACACCCGGGGAATATCCACGAGTTCGTTACCAGCCGGATGGCGGACCTGCTAGGGCTACCGAACACAGACGCCGCTCGCGCGCGCGCCAAGCTGGCTAAGCACACTACCGAAATCCGCATGATTCCGGAAGCGAGCGCCGGCGGCGAATTGCACTACGTGGCCGAGGGAAACTGGGACTTCTTTGGCGGGGCTGACTTTGTGATGGTTGCGGGGGTAGGATTTGAACCTACGACCTTTGGGTTATGAGCGGAGCGTGGAGCGGTAAGTAACAGAAACTACAGGCAAGAGTGGCAACTCCAGAAAGCCTGAAGAACTATACGGAACAATTAATGGGGGTCTAAAAGGGGTTTGGTTTTCGAGATGGAAACACCACAGTAGACTTAGAGACCCAACTTCCCCGCACTATTCTCCCGGAACAGGCTCCCTTCGCGTATGTAACGCCTAACCATCTGCACAGACCTGTGCCCAGTCTGGTTCATAATGGAGCGTTCAGACGCACCAGAGGCCGCTGCACTGGTCGCGTGTCCAGCACGCAATGAATGACCCGCATATACGGTCGGGTCTAGTCCCGCTTGCTTCGCAAGCTTCTTCACAATACGTGCCACATCGACTGGCGAGAGCCTATACGGCTGTACCTTCCCGTGTCGGGTCAGCGACCGGAACAGTGGACCGTCCGTTATTGCAGCCAGTTCAAGCCATGTTTGCAGCACTCTCACAGGACAAGTCTCAGGATTTGCGCCGTAAGGGATGCCGATCTTGCGGCCCTGCCCCTCTTGGTCTGTCTTACTGCGTCGCAAGGTGACAGTGAGACCGTCCTTGCCAAAGCCGCAGTCCTGAACATCCAAACCAACAAGCTCCGACCGGCGGAATGCTCCTGCAAACCCGAGCAGGATCAGGGCACAGTCCCGAAGACCGATCAACCCGGCGTTGGTACCGTCCACCATGGCGCGAATATCCGACGTTAGTACGGGCGCCTTTTGCACCGCTGCCGTTCCAAACTTACGCTTAATCCCCTTCAGCGTATTTCGCACAATGCCGGACACTGTTGGGGAGTCAGCACCTATTGCCTTGTGTGCCTGCGCAATAGCGTTCAGACGACGCTGGATACTCCCAACCTTCAGTCGCCCTGCGCATTCAGCAATGTACGATGCGACTGCCTCTGGCGACGCTGGCAATGGGCAGACGCCATGCCCCTCGCACCATTGACAGAAGTCTCGCCAGTCAGCGCGATAGCCCCTGAGCGTATTCTCAGCTTTGCTGTGGCGTGCGAACTCCCACGCCTGTTGAAGGGACGGCGGAACTAAATCCGCCTCGTTCTCTGTGAGTGGAATTAGAATTAGTTGCCTAGCCGTATTCATGCCGCGACCCCATCGGCCTTTGGCCTCACCCGTCCATGGCAAGGGCAAGTGCAACGTTCGTCCAGACACACTTGGTCATGATCGCCTTCAGAGCAGGCAGCACAAATTTGCACAGGCGTATGCGTAGGCAAGGCTGGTGCAGCAGCTAGCGGAGCTTGGCCCATCATGCCGCCACCCCCATCACAGGGGCCGATGCGCCCGCCTTCTGCAACATCCAATCTGCTGCCTGTTGGGCTTTGCTGGCAGCAGTGAAGATGGCCCGCTTGTCTGCCTTCAGTACACGAAGCCACGACTGGATGTACTGCGCATGATCCGCACGCGGCTCAGTGCTGAGGCCCAGGTGCGCACAGGTGAAGGCAGCGCCTAGCTCCGCAATTAGCTCCTCCGCTGCGTAGGCATTATCGCCGAAACGCTTGCCAAGGTCGCGATTGCAACGGGCAGCATTCGCGGTCCAATGTGTGTGTTCGTGTGCGAGCGTGGAGTAGTACGAGACCGCATCCCGAAATGCCTCAAACGGCGGCATCCGCACGTAGTCCCCAGCGGGCGAGTAGAACGCTTGGTTCCCGCCGGGGCGAACGTCAGCGGCAACGCTCCTAAAGAATGCTTCAGCGTGCGCGATACGCTCAGGAATGGGCTGTTCTACATCTGCCTTTGGCGTGTAGCCGTCCACTTGGGCTGCATTGAACACGCTGTAGCCTTTAGTGAACAGAAGGCGGGAACCACTTGCAGGAGTGTCGCTGTCGCTTTGGGACTCACTCGCCTCATCTGCAAACTTCCAGAACACTATCAGCGCCGATTTTTCACCCTTGCGGACTTGTGCGCCCCGTTCCTGCCATTGCTGGTAGGTGCCCCACTCGCCGGAAGCGAAGCCCTTAGCCTGTGCAGCCGCCCAGAGACAGACCGTATTAATCCCTCTGTAGGGTCTCTTGCTGGTGACGTTGACCGGGCTGAATGCGAAGCGCCCTGAGGTATGCCAGGGCATACGCCAGTTCCCCACGCCTTGTTCAATTGCGTTGATGATTTGGTCCGTCACCTTGCGGTACACGTCCCGTTTGTCCGTTGCGGTATGGTCGATGGTAGACATCGTGAAAGTCGCCCTTTCGCGGTTGTTTAGGGGCCGTGGCAAGTTAGCGCTTGACGCGGTCCCGATTGGCCTAGCGTGCGGTTCCTTCTAATAATCGAACGCCAGAAGCATGGTCAGATTACACCTAAGCGGCTTAGATAGTCAATACCCTCAGCGAAACTATTTCAACGCTCATACCTAAACGGCTGAGGTTCGTATAATTGGATTCATGTCTAAGCGTGTCCCGCGAGATTTGGTGAGGCAGGTTATGGCAGAGCTTGGCGCACGCGGTGGCAAGCGTAGTCTGGAGACGATGACCCCTGACGAGCGTTCAGCACGCGCTAAGAAAGCTTCGCTAGCGGCTGCCAAGAAGCGCTCCGCTGCGCGTCTTGCGAAGCAGACCAAACGGAAGTGATTTAGCTCAGCACGAAGTGGTGGGAGGTACCCCAAACCGGAGTGAGACTCCGCCCTATGGGCGGCGGGGCCTAGCTGGATGAAGCTCACGCTGGAAGTTTTAAAAATTTTGATTTGGAAATTTGGAGCCCATCGGTGGTGTTGCCGTCAACTTATCAAGGGATGACACCAAGGTGCCTCCCTGACCCTGCCTGTCACGCTTCAATTGTCGTTGATGCCGTGCGGATGACGAGAGTGAAGCCTTCCTGGTGTTAAGCTTGCACACAATGGGCGTCTCGCATATGCCACAGCAACCGCGATACTTTGTGGGTGTGCGCATCAGGTGCAGGGTACGAAACTCCATGTGTCCATTCAGGATGATCGACAACAGTTCCGAAAAATTGATCACCGAACTAATCATCGGTGTGGACCGAGCTGCAGAATCACGGAGTTTGGGTTCGACGCCGCGAGCATTATCCCAGATTCATTGAATATAGGTCCTATTCCCTGGAACAGTATTTGGGCCGTCTCTGGACCTTCCGTAACAACCTGCGGAAATGCAAAAGGGATCGTTTTAACCAACTCCTCGGCCAGCGCAGTAGCCGCATCTCGCACTTTTTGCGGGGCAGCGGAATTGACTTGCACCATTGCTGGATATCCGTTTGCCAAAATCCTTTCTGAGCGGTGCCATCGGGGGAGTTGCGGTCCTCCCCAACTTGCCATAATCTCGTTACGAGCACCACCGAATGAGATTACGGGTTGGCCATCGTCGTGGAAAGAGGATCTTATGAACCGGCGGTTGTCGGTACCGACAAAGTCAAAACCGAGGCTTGGAAAGCTCTCGAACCCACGCACCCTCTGGTAGCCCGCTACTACTCTTTTGGCGGAATTGAACACCTAGTGGGAGAAACTTAGTTCCCTGAACGGCCTGAAGCCGACCTAACCGCATTCAGCCTGATCAGGCAGGCCCTGGACCCTACGTATTGTCCAGCCTGGGACAAGAACAGGCTTTTCGTTAGCGCTCGTTATCGGGCGACTTGACAACAGCGATCTTTGGTTAGCGTCGATCAGGTCTCCGCAGACAGCTCGGCTTCTCACTTCCAGCCGACGTGCTGCACCCGCTCGGATCCGTTCCGTTCTGTGCTCGCCTAGGTTTATACGGTCTCCTCACAGGACGCGCTTGTGAATAGCAATACGATTTTAACTCAGTCCACAGTTTTCAATTTGGGGAATATTCTAGCAGCCATGTTCCGGCAGATGGAGCATCGCCTGGAACGCTGGCTGCAATTGGACCTCGGAGTATCGTAGACCCGGTGGTCAATCGCGCTGCTACCTCAACACTGAGAACTCGACCGATCCCGAATCAGCCAACTCTTTGATGATGCTATTGACCGCCGCTGTCGAATGGTTCGGGAGCATGGCCCTCCGCATCTCGGAGACACTTTTGAATTTGAGCGCATTGCTCACTCCCTTGCGGGCTGGCGTTCTACAAACCGTTATTTCCCCGCTCGCCAGATGCCGAACGGCGCGATACACTTCGACGGCAGTACGCTTGGAAGCTGGCTGTGCTGCCACGTCTGCCTGCACTTTGCGCGCGGATCGGGGCATTGTCGGGGTAAAACACCATTATAGCGACCAGACTTCGTCACCGCGTATAGCCCCAGTATCGGAAAGCTCGCTATACGGCGATAATCAACTCAAGGGCGGGGTGGAATAATGTGGAAGTGTCTTGTCTGTGGTGCCGACACCGAATTGCACGTTAGGACACGCCCGATCTGCGTGGACTGCGATGCTAAAGACGCAGAATTCAGCCCCCTGGAAGAACCGACCGATACTACTTTGCCGACCGCTTCTGAGTTTTTGCCCGAACCTTCCGCCTAGGCTTCAGACCTAGCCCGCACACACTGACCCTTCCATGCCAAAACAAGAATGTGCCCGAAAGTTGGCGCTGCTGGACGATGTTCGGGCCGCGACCAGCTGGTGGACGCGTTCGATCTGACGGTGCGGGGAAAGGAAGTTAAAGATCCAGGGACTGAAGGTTTCCGCTTTGAGAAAAGCGCAAGGGTGTAATTCCGCAGGTTGGGTTGCCCTGCCAATGTTCTTCGGCTACGATCAATTCCCACGGCAGTGTGGAAAAGCACCAAGACGGCATCTGGATCATTGATGCGAATAGCAACACGGCCTATGCTAATCAGCGAAATTCTGAGATTCTGGCGTTGCAGTGCGACCATCAGTGGTCAGATGGCCACGCATCCGAGAGCACCAGCCATTCTGCCTCTTTAGAATCTGCATCTGATTTGTGGAGACTCCCTTGCAATTAGAGAACTCAGTAAACGCGGCGTA
>Ga0207694_10001781_pt1 | contig 18003 bp, 31 predicted proteins | sample KBSC34metaG_FD_184353 | JGI IMG/M metagenome (GOLD analysis project Ga0207694, IMG submission 184353) | Corn rhizosphere microbial communities from Kellogg Biological Station, Michigan, USA - KBS C3-4 metaG (SPAdes) (version 2) | ecosystem: Host-associated > Plants > Roots > Rhizosphere > Soil... | reverse complement strand
GACTCGCCAGCGGCGTGAATCGTCATCGCGAGTTGCAGGCCCGGAGGCAAGTCCCGGCGGATGACGACGTAGTGACGGAGGGGTTCGGAAACCTTGACCGGCGAAGCCGGCGAACACTGACGGTCAGATGGACATGGCTCCATCGTGGATCGGGGTTCCGTTCTGTCAAGGCGCGCGCCGGCGATCATGATCAGCATCAGCGCCGGAATCGACGTCGCCAGAAGCAGAATCCCGATCGTGGTCGAGCTCACGCGCAGGCCCGCTTCGAGATCATGACCGATGCGGTCTGCGCGATCGGCACAGGCTCGCCGCGGCGGATACACTCGCGCGCGGTCTCCGGGTACGTGCCGATGTTCTTGAGGCACTGAGCCACCGTCCAGGTCTCGATCCGGTCTTCGATGCCGGTCACGCCCGTCCCGAGCCAGCACAGACCAGTGGCCGTGCGCTGCAACTCTGGCCGCGAGATCCAGACGTTGATCTCGTCGGAGAGTCCGTGTTGGTCCGTATCGCGAGTCACCCAGAACACGTCGGGCAACTTCTCGGAGGCCTGGGTCTTCTTGGTGTTCACACTCTTGATCCTACGACGTCGGACCGTCTTCTGCTCGTTGGTCACGACTTGCCCCCGTGTAGGTCCCACTGGCGCGCGATCGAACAGATCAGCGATGCCAGACCGTAGCCGTGCATACAGAGCATCAGGTGCGCGGTCGCGGCCATCACCTGGGCACCTTCGTCGGGTGGGATGCCGCGATCGACCCACGACTGCAGGAGCGCCGTGATGTCGGCCTGCATCTGATCCACGACCTTCTGGTCGCCGAGAGCCTTCGCTGCGACGATGGTCTCGCTGCGCGGGGCCTCGCCGGTGGACGGGGGAGTGTTACTTTCGTCGCTCATGTTGTCCTGCTAGTGCGCGTTGGGGATTTCGCCCGCGGTCTCGGCGCCGACCGCGTTCGTGAACTCGTTATGCGGGATGTGGAACCACCAGTCCTCGTCGTTGCGCATGGCGTGCGCGGCGTTGACGAGGCGGTCGATCGGCATCGGGTCACGGTGGAAGCGTCGCAGCGCGAGACCGCGGCCATCGCGAGTTCGGAGTTCTTCGTCGAGAGACTTGAACGAACGTCCGTCCTCACAGGTCCCGCACGTGCACCACAGTCGTCGCCATCCCTTGGCGTGCCGCTCGTGCTCGGTCACCAGACGCACCCCGCGACGTGACGCCCATCCCAACAACCACAACGCTCGCAGCGATCGTCGGTGTTCGGCCCGGATTCGTGCTCGAACAGACACCGGTACTGCATCCATCCCTCGAAGTTCTTGATGCGCTTCCGTCCACCGACGGCCTGCGCGACGTGCTCGAACGGCGAGGCGTGCATCGGCGAACCGTCCGCGGCAGAGCCCGCGAGGCGGTCATGAAGCGCGACGTCCTCGGCGAGATCACGACGACCGTCGTGAGTCATGTACGAGATACGTGCGCAGCGCCCAGTCGAGACCTTGCGGAGGATATCGATCTGTTCGCGCCTGAGGGCGTCGCCGACGAGCGCGGCCGTATCGCAAGGCGACGAACCCTGGCGCGCCGCTCGATGCGCGTCGATCCGGTCCTGACCCGAGATGAACGGCATGTGCCATTCGCCCGGCGCGCGGTACGTCGGCATGTGCTCGTGGAACAGTTCCCAGGCCTTGTTCGCGAGCTCCTGGAAGTGCGGTTCCGCGTCCTTGTGCCGACGAAGGTGGAACAGGTTCGCGTGGTCGGTCATGGTCACGAGACCGACCGCGGACATCCACGGTTCGATCAGCCGATTCGTGACTTGCTTGTGGATGCCCATGACCTCGAACGTCGAGTGCATGGCGGCGCAGTAGTCGCGTGCGGCGAGCCAGGACTGCTGGGCGATCGCGGCGGTCGCGGGCCCGACCTCGTCGGTTGCCTGCATGCCCGGGCGGTTCGCGCCCCAGTGCTTCGGAACGACAGGCGCCTCCATCACGCGCTGCCGGAGCTTCGCGGTCGGGATGGCTCGAGACGACGCCAGGTTCCGCGACAGCGCACGGTGGGTCATGATCTCGGCGTGGATGAACCTCGGGTACGTCCACTCCCACGTCACCAGGCGTGAACCGCCATCGGTGATCGAGTCCTCGATGATGCGGACGTTGATCTCGGCGAACTTCACGAGTTCACCCACCAGAGCACGCCGATCGCGAGTGCGATCGCGAGCAGGAGCCACGGTCCGCGCGACGGCGAGATGCTCACGTGGATGCAGAGGTCACAGTTCGGGTCGTCGTCGAGGCACTTCACGACGCTGCCTCGAACTGTTCGAGCATGATGCGCGCCTCCTCGGAGACGAACTCGCGGAACGCGGTCGCGAGCAGGACCGTCGCCTTTACGTCGCGCTCGGGGGAGTCCCAGGCGCGGAGAGCGTCGAGGATCGGCTGGACGCGCGCGACGCGCTCGATCGCCACCGTGGCCGCCTTGAACGCCGCGGCGGCGCTCGCGAGCGCGGCGCGGAGCTCGACCTCCAATTCACCCTGGCGCGCGCGAAGCATCACGGCCTCGTTGGTCAGGGCCGCAACCTCGAACTCCAGATCCGTGATCTTCCGTTCGGGAGTACGATCGTCTTGCTCGTCATTGGGACGGTCGACGTCGTTGGGGAGTTCGATCTGTGCCATCGCCCGGGAAACGCCGGGCGGGGTCCCGGGTGTTCCCGGTTAGTCGCGCAGCAACGGAATACCCTGGATGGGTTCCGCGATACCGACGCAGTACGACTTATCCTGGCAGGTGATCGTCGCGACCACAACGCCAACCAGGGAACCCTGGACGTACAGGGGCGAGCCAGAGTTCCCGTGCTCGACCTTCATGTCGAGGTAGATCTGGTTGTCCCCGTCGACGTTCGGCTGCACGAGACCGCAGCGATAGCCGAACCGCGGGAACATGGAGACCTCGCAGGCGGTCTGGCCGACCGTGGGACGCGGACCAACGGCCACTGGCGCGGCGTCCTTGAGGTCCTCGTCGACGGTGAGTTGCGCGACGTCCTGCTCTGCCTCGCGCCGCGCGACGTGCGCGATGATGACCTCGTCGCCGTGGCGGCCGTCATCGATCGCGATGCCGAGGGGCTCCATGGTCTCGGTGTCAGAGCCTGGAACATGACAGAGCGTCATGTGCTTGGCCGTGAGCAGGTGCCGCTTCCCGATGATGCTGGCGGTGCCGACGTAGACGCGCAGCGGCATCTCGACCGGGCCAGGGCAGAGCAACTTGACCTGGGCCACGCCGTTGACCTGGGCGCTCACGTTGTGGAAGCCGGGCATGCCAGGAGGCCTGGCACAGCCGCCATCGCAGGCCAGTACGACCAGCGAGCACACGGTGAGGAATGCTGCCAGAGCGAGACGCTCGCGGCGAGTGATGGGGCGGTCGAAGTCGTCGCGAGTTGGGTTCATCTTATAAGGATAACCCGCAGGATGGCATGATTCTATTCCCAGGGAACGTTGGCACTGGACAGTGCGCTACGTGCCGTTTCGACCGCCTCGGCCGCGTCCAGACCACCTTTGGCAATCTGGATCAGCGCGTCACGAAGGATTGCATTGTCGACCTCTTCGGCGAGTGCTTCCTCGTCTGGGATCTCGTGTGTTCCAGCCGTGACCGCGACGATCGGTCCCTGGTCATCATGTGTCACGGTGATCCTTCCGAAGTCGTCGGGTTCCTCACCTTGGTAGGTCACGCTGCCTGTGACCTTCCGATGCCAGTGCGCGAACACATTGCCGATCAACCATCGTAGCCACTCGACGTACTCGTGAGGGTTCTCGTAACCTTCGGGCACGAACAAGGACTCGCCGTCGAGATCGACGGTCCACGGACACCACACGTGAGGTTGCCCCTGCGGCGGGTTGTTGTAGTCGAATGCACCATCGCTGTTCTCGCTGAGCGAGACGGCGTATGCTCCTTCGACACCGATCGGCAGGTTGGCACGCATCCGAACCTCGTCTGGGCGGTTGACCGCGATCTCCACACGACGGCGAACATGACGCACGTCGTGAAACTCGCGCAAGTACGACAACTGTCGGCCAGTAAGTGCCGGCTCGATCTTGAGGACGCCGTCGATATCGGTGTGGTAACCCATCAAACACCTCCCGGAATCTCGGCGAGATTCGCCGCTGGTAGGTCGCCGAACTCCTCTTCGAGGGCGACCGCGAGCTTCACAACGTCGCCCTTGTAGAACCCCGCCGAGTTCAGGTTGTTGACCTCGACGACCTTGAGGTCGCGATAGTCGTTGTCGTCGTCCTCGGGCGTGATCGCGACATCGACGACGAACGCTTCGTTCGGGTACCAGTCCTCGACGAGGCGGTCGACGAAGCGGATGATGCGTGGATCGGTGTCCTCGGGCCGCGAGTAACGCTTGGTCTTGCCGGATTTGTAGCCCGACGTCGTGACCACGGTGGTCTGATAGGCGTAGGACCCGAAGATGCCCGGCGTGCTCCATCGCTTGCGGATGCGCCCGCGACTCGGGACAACCCAGCAGCGTGTCTCGCTGTAGATCGTCTTCTTGCGACACACCATCACCGGGGTCTGTGGAGTGAGCATCGAGACACCGAGCGGATCGTTGACCGGGTCGGCGGTCTCGGCGACGCGCAGGAGACCGTCACGCCACTTCGAGAACTCGTCCCAGTCGAGCACGAGACCGGTGAATGCCTTGGTGTCGTGTACCGGACGCAGGAAGAACGGCTCACGCTGGAACGGCACGTGCTCGAACGTGCAGATGTTCGCGTCGGCGTTGAGCATGCGGTCGCCCCACTGGATGAACTGCTGACGGAAGTCGAGCCCGTGAAGGAACGAACCCGGACGCCAGTCACGCTGATGGGCATATTTGGCCATCGTGTACGACCCCATGACGATGGCGTTTGCCTTGTCTGGAAGTCCGGGATCGGGATGGAGCTCACCGTTCGAGAACGGGATGACCTTGTGGACCGAGTAGTCGAACTCGAGGCGCTTCATGGCACCTACCAGAGCGTCCCAGCCTTCCTCGGAGTACAGATTCTCTTGAAGTAACCATCGCATTGTCGTCGCGGGTCATGCGTGCAGCGTGCCAAGGACCAAGCCCGCGAACTCCGGCCAGACCCGAACTTCGGGATAGCCGATGTGTGAATCCAGGCAACACGTACCTGTGAATCCAGTGCAACACGAGTTCTAGCCTCACGAGGCAACTTCCTGTATCGCTTGCCGGATTAACCTGGCATGCTGCGAGCATTACTCCGAGGCACATGAAGCCCCTCAAGATCGAACTCAAGAAGATCAAGCACAGCCCGTCGCTCTCGGAGGAGACGAACGCGTACACCGCCGACATCTACGTCGACGGCAAGAGCATCGCCTACGTGAAGAACAGCGGCCACGGTGGCAGCACCGACGTGCACGCTCTCGGCAAGACCGAGGAGGCGCGCGCGGCGAACAGTAAGACCCTCGTCGCCGCTGGCGAGCAGTACATCAAGGCCCTGCAGGAGGGCGTCGCCGGCAAATTCTGGCAGCGCATCGCGAGCGAGGGCCGCGGCACGAACGACGACAAGCGTCCGCTGACCGCCCTCGGCGCGATGGAGATCTTCGCGGACCTCGCGCTCGAAGACCACCTGGCGGCGAAGGAGGTCGCGAAGACGCAGAGGGCGCTCGCGAAGTTCGCGGCGAAGTGCGCCGCTGGCGGTCGCCCGCAGGTTCTCCAGATCGAGGACGGTAGTGCGATCACGTGGCTCGCGCTGCGCTACGCTGGCGCGCCCGAGGAGGTCAAGGCCGCGCTCGCCGACCACGTCAAGCGCTACAAGCGCACGGTCATCAAGCACGTTGTGTTCGACTCGCGGTCACTCGCGGTCATCGAGACCGTGCAGCACGTTGAGATCAAGAAGACCACCGACGATGACCTGCTCGCGAGCATGGATGAGACCCCCAACACGTCGACCGGTGCGGTCGTCAAGATGGAGAACGCGTGAGCGCCAACTGCAAGATCGGAGTCATCATCACGGAGGAGGAGCACAACGCTCTCCTCGAAATCCTCGTCGCCGAGGAGGACCGCTGCGTCCAGCGCGCCTCGACCGAGAACCGCCTCGCGGACAAGCAGCACTACGCCGAGCAGGCCGCAGCAACGTTCCGGCTGCGCCAGCGTCTGGCGACGGGCATGTCCAGCACCACCGAGTCGCAGACCGAGATCATCTACAACAAGATCGAGGGACAGGAGAACCAGCCGACGTGACGATCGAATACGACAAGCCGTACATCGAGATCTGGTCGCTCACCGCGGAGGACGCGTGTCGCTTCTTCGGTGTCGACCCCGAGAAGCACCACGTCGTCGTGCTCAAGGACAAACCGACCACGGAGCGCGAGGTCGCCAAGTACAAGCCGGAGGCGAAACTCTTCGGCGTGTACGTCCACCACGGCGAACACGGAAAGGCATGACCATGAAGACCGCACTCCTACTCATGTTCTGCGCGTGTGCGACCGAGCCAGTCGAGCAGACCGACGGCGGTATCGTGCTCGTTGGTCCGGGCGAGACCGCGCCGCGCACCGAGAACATCCCGCCACCCGACGCGTACTCGTGCCCGGGCGTCGACCCGACGACCGCCGGTTGCTGCGACTACCTCGTCGCTGGATGCTCGTTCCCGACGGGCGTGTGCCAGGTTCCGCAGGGCGCGTCGTGCGAGAAGATCATGTGCGGCCCCGATCCGTCGGAGTGGTACGAGGTCTGTCGGTGACCGTTGACGTGGTCGCGTGGCGCAAGGTGCTCGATCGCATCACGTGCGGCGGGCCCATCCCGATGCAATTCCACATCGTGGTGCCCGACGGCGCCGAGGTCGCGGCGTACCTCCAGATCACGGCCGTGGTCCCGGATGTCACCAACCGCTTCTACGACAACTCGTGGCGTCCGTGGGAGACCGAGGAGTACCGCGCCGCGAGGGTCAAGATGACGGCCCCGACCGAGCCGCCGGAGATGACCAACATCTACTCGACGTTCGTGCTCGCGCACCTCGGCGAGCCGAGCGTCCACCAGGTCTACCGCTGCGCGCGGTGGTTCTACGTCCACGAGTTGACCGAGTGGTTCGCGGTCGACGGCCAGCCACTCATCGCCGCGCACTTCGACGGCAAGACCGAGCACACGCGCATCGACGACCCGGACGGCCTGCAGGAACTCGCCGGGCTATCGCCGTGCTGAACTACGTGAACCTCGTTGACCTGCTCACGCGCGCACGCTCGCAACTCCAGTACCTCGGCGAACTCGTCGAGGCTGACGAGGAATCAGTTACCGTACGTCTCCAGAACGAGATCGACCGGGCACTAGATGCCCGGAAGACCACCGAGGTAGCGAGGACAGCCCACTGCGAAACGTGCGGTGACCCGGTTCTGACCTTCGCGTGGACCGTGTGGTGCTACATGTGGCGATGCGTTGGCTGGCATCACGCCAAGCACCGGCGCGCTAGTACGCCTCGTAGCGATATGCCGGTGAGCCCGACTTCCACTTCCGTCCCGTAGCTACGCGTCGCCAGCGCGACTCGAACAAGCGTGCGCACTGGCCGTCATCGAGATGCCCGGGCGCGTTCTCGGCGAGACCGAGCGCAGCCGCGTGGTCGCTCGCGTGCGGGCGACTCTCCCAGCGCTGCAGCCACGCGTGACCCATGACGACATCGTCGCCGTGATCGGCCGAGCCACCGTTCGAGTACGTCGAGACCCGACGACCATCGAGCGTCGCGGTGCGGTTGTGCGACCGCGTGGTCGGCGTCCAGCCCGAGCACTTGTAGACGTGCCCCGTGTGTCCGACGCTCTCGTCGGAGTACGTCACGAGCACGGGCCAGCGCGTGCGGTCGATCAGGTTACGCATCTGCCAACGCAGGGGCTTGGCGATGTGCTTGAGCGTCCTCTCGTCGGGGGGAACCGCGACCATGCGCGAGAGCGCGAGCACGCCCTGCGGACACGTCGGGCACACCGACTTCGCGGCACCTGGCGGTGGCGGTTGCCACACGAACGCGGCGACGGCACGTTCACCAAGGATGCCCTGCTCGAACACAGCGTATGCGTACGTCGCCAGGCGTCCCGTGCTCTTGTACGCGTGGAAGCGTTCGAACAGGTGCTTCACGTCCGCGAGCGAAACCGGTCGGAGATCGAACTGCGGACCACTCACCAGAACCCCGTATCCGCGTGGCCGAAGCGTTCACCATCTCGCGGCGGCATCGAGACGAACGAACAACCACACGCACGGCAGATTGACCGACCTGACGGCACGAGGCGCCCAGACAGACGAGACATGTCGTAGTTGGACTCGAACATTGCCTCGGTCGGTGCATCCACGCGGCGGGTCGCGAGACAATGCACAATCGGTCCACCTGGGTAGACCTCTACACTGCCGGGGCACCTGACTACGTAGGCCATCGCGCGATCAACGCGCGCGCCACTGCACGGCGTTCCCAGCCATGAGCCACACAGCGCGAATCCAGTCGCGTCCATGGGTCGGCCGTGGTGCGCGATCGCTGGGCCATGTCCCCCAGCCACCGGGGCACTCCAACACGAATGAACCGATAGACCCGGCCACGCTCGGGTTCGCGTCGGCCGAGCACAAGCACACGGGCTCGGGGCGTTCGTGCTCGGAGTCGACGGCCGCGTCCGGCGCGAGCGCGGCGAAGCCGACGCCGAGGCACGACAGGCCGGAGACCACTGGACCGAGCGTCGCGCCCATGAGCGCGAACTCGCCGCGCCACCCGGCCGCGCGAGCGCGCGCGAGGTGCTCGCGAGCTTCGGGTGCATCGTCGGGCCACTCGCCATGGTTCGCGCGCGGGTGCGTCCACATGACGGGCTTGCACTCGACGAGCACCTGACGGAGTGTTCCGCCCTCGGGCAGGAGCACGAAGTCCGGGACGTACCCGGTACCTCCCTCACCACCAAGGTCCAGGGGTTCGTACTCACAGCGCAACTCGACGAGCTCGAAGATCGCCGCCCACCTCGCCTCGAGCCGACTGCGGAAGCGAACGCCGGCGTAGGTCGTCGCGATCGCGTTGATGGTTTCGTTCTCAGTTGGCGCGACCACGGCTGTTATCCTCACGATCCACGAGCACGCGCGGCGGGGCATCCCCCGACGCGGGCACGATCACTTCTGCGCCCTTGCGCATCCACACTCGGAGACGGCGCTGGCCGGCGCCCGAGCGACGCTGCACGAGTCCGGCCGCGCGACACGACGCGGCCAACTTGATCTGATGCCTCGGGAGATCCGCCGGGCCCATCTGCAAGGCGCCCGACGCGATCTCCGCGAGCGTGAACGTGTGCTGTGCCGAGACACCGGCACCCGTACCCGGACGGCTCTGACCATCGACCCACGCCGCGATGAGCGGCGCCCACGCGTCCTCGATGTTGCGACCCTCGATCTCCTCGTCTGCCTCGTTCTGCTCGTGGGGCTCGAACCACCAACGCTCGCCGACCGGATTCACCGCGTCGGCCTCGACGCCGCGCTGCCACGCTTCGCAGCATGCTTGCTCGTAGCGCGCGACGGCTTCTGCCCAGATCTGATCTCGGTCCTGGCGCAGTCGCGCCACCTGGCACCCGTGCACTCGCACCGCCCAGAAGCGGCGCGCGCCCGTCGGGTCGCGGAGGTACTCTTCCGCATTCGTTGACCCGGCGAAGACACAGCGACGTTCGAACGACACGATCGTTCGGCCGTACGGCGGCCGGAAGTCGTCGCACTTGGACGACAGGAAAGCCTTGTGACTCTCGACCTCGCCCGCGCTCAGCGACGAGAGCTCGGCGAGTTCGACGATCCACTTGCTCGCGGCGAGCATGCGCGAGTCCTTGTTGCCGATGTCGATGGGCGTGTCGCTGAACCAGTCGCCGCCCAGCGCCGCGAGCGTCGAGCTCTTGCGCTCGCCCTGCTCGCCTTCGAGCACGAGGACCGTGTCGACCTTGCAGCCCGGATCGAGCGCACGCGCGACCGCCGAGATCAGGAACCGCGAGCCGACCTTGCGGGCGTAACTCGTGTCGTCCGCGCCGCAGTACGTCGTCAGCCACGAGGCCGAGTCGGGACCGCCGATCCGCGGCACGCCATCCCACTTCACGCCGCGCAGGTACTCCGCGACGGGGTCGTAGCCCCACCAGGTCCGCGCGACCATCGTGAGTTGCTCAGTGACCTCGGTCGTCGACGCGAACAGCGTCCACTCGCGACCGAGCCAGTTCTTGAGCGCGACGTCCATAACGTCGATCGGGAAGCCATGCAGGGCGCCGCCGCTGACCTCGAGGGTCTTGGTCAGGACGTTGAACCGTATCTGACCCTTGGTCGCCTGCGAGTAGCGCAGGATCATCTCGATGTTCGGACCGGAACCGCGGACGCCCTCGCCGTTCACGCCGGGCGTGAGGCGCGCACGAAGTTCCTCATCGGTCGCCGGAGGCGGCTTGTCGGGGTCCGCGGGCAGCACCGGGCCACGCCGCGATGCCGGTCGCGTGACCTCGCGTGCCGTGTTGATGGCCGCTGCGATCTCACCGGGCGTCTCGCCGGGGAGGCTGGCCATCAGGATCTCGGCGATCTGCTCGGGCGTCGCGCCGCGGGGTGCATGACGCGCCATCGCGGTCATGACGGCGTCGCGCGCCTGTGCCGCCTCGTCGAGATGGTCCGAGAGTTCCGCGCCCTTCATGGCGCGACGGAGCAGGTCACCGTCGAGGATCTTGACGGGGTCCGTCGACCGCGACAGGCGACGCTGCGCGGCGCGGAGCTCGACCAGTAGTTCCGCGCGCGAGATCGGTTCTGCCGGTGTCGTGACCAGCGCCGGGATGACTTCGCGGGGCGCGCTCGCGACTTGGACGACCTGCGCCGCTTCCTCGGACGAGATGCCGAGGTCGTCGAGGGTCTGCGCCAGGCGCATCGCGTCCGGCATGAGGTGACAGCCCCACTCCGGGGTGTGCGCGCGGTTGAGCGCCGTCCACGCGAGGCGATCGACCGCTTCCTCGGGCCACGGCGGGACGCACTTGGCGTTGTAGTTCGCGCGGACGAGTTCGGCGACGTGCGCCGGGTCGCGCAGCGCGAAGCCGCGCGCGACGGAGCGAATCACGTCGAACGTGGTGCCGGCCTTCTCGATGCCCTTGCGCTCGCCCTTCTCGCGCGCGAGGTGCACCGCGGCGCGTTCCGAGCGCGTGGCGGCTGGAATCGCCCGAAGCCACTCGGGCTCCTGATCGGGCGGCGGCGCACCGATCGCGCCCTCGGGCTTGTCGGGCTTGAGCGCGGCGATCCACGACGCGGGAAGTTCCGCGGGACCGCGCTCCAGCGGCGACGCGCCGGGCAACCACTCGTAGGCGTGACCGCTCTTGTGCTGACTCGGGGCGACGACGCAGTACGCGCGAGCGCGGATGACCACGCCACCGAGCACGCCGCGGCACCGCATCGGCTCGCCGGTCTCCGGGTCCAGCGGGATCCGGTACATCAGGTGTCGACCCTCGCGCGAACCCGAGACCTGGCTCAGCGTCTCCGGCAACGGGCCGTAGATCTTGATGAGTTCGGCGAGCTTCGCCTCGTCGCCGTGATAGACGTCGATGTCGAACGCAACGAGACTGGACTCGCGCATCACGACCGCGACGTTCGCGCTGGGTTCCATCGACCAGGCACGACGGATCACCGACGCGTCGGTGGTGCAGTCGTTCAGGCCGCGCTCGAAGAACCCGGCGTGCGACAGCGGATGCTTCGCCGGGGAGGTGCATTCGAGCCCGAGCGGACACGAGCACGCGGGCGAGTCGTTGGTCGAGTCCACGCGCGGTGCCCAGATCGGGATGACCTTGAGCCCGCGCGACGCGAGTGCGAGCGCCGCGTCGAGACAGGGATTCGTGGCCTCTGGGGTCTGCCCAGGGTTATCGAACAGGATCCCCAGGGGAATCTCCTAACGCATCGCCGCGAGGATGGCGGCGTCTTCGGCCGAGATCGCGAGACGGACGACGCGCTCGACGATCTCGCCAGCGTCACCGCGCAGGTTCCAGTAGGCCTCGACGGCATACTCGGTCTTGAGTTCCGAGCCAACTACGCCGAGTTGCGCAATCAACGTCGCCTTCCAGACGTAGCCGCCAGGGGTGTTCGTGTCGCCACGAACTCGCAGACTTAGCGCCCGCTGGACCTCGATGTCTGGAACTTCAGGGGCACTGGCTGGTTCTGCGGACACGTTGATCATGCGAACGTTGTACGATGGCTCAGATCTTCCTGGCCGGCTCGTCCTAGTGGTTCCATGAAAGATCCGTGCCCTAGGGATGGTGTGGTCGGATTTTCACAGTGTTGCCTGGAAGCCTCGGGTTCAACCACGCGTTATTCACGTGTTACGTGAACTTCGCGATGGGCACAGTGATCGCATGATGGAAGACCCGAGTGAGTCGCACGCATCACCCTAGGCGTAAGCCGACGTGGGAACCGTGTCCCTGCGGACGCCCCAATCACCCCATGCAGATGGTCCACGGTGCAAGTCACCGCTATCGCCACCACGACGTGTGGTTCGCCAAGCACATCCAGGACCTGGCACGTGGCCCGCGTCCGGCCGAGCGCGCGGCGCTCGCGCGCATCCCGGACGTGGAAGAGACCGAGTACATCGACGACGTGCTGTTCATCATGGACTACCGGAAGCTCGGACCCGACGGTCGTCTGCACCCGCCGGTGCCGATTCGTCGCGCGGACCAGGAGCGCCGCGGCAGGCGCGGATTCCAGGACTGGCGCTTCTACAACGAGGACATGTTCGATCGTTGGGACATGCCTGAGTTGTACGAACTGTCGAACAGCGACTGGTCGATCCCGGACTGGGACTCGGACGCGCACTACTACGACGGACGCTTCCGCGATCGCGTCTGGGAGGACGACCTGTCGTGGTACGACGACGCGCCGGGCCTGAGCCCGGATGATCCGGCATTCGTCCAGGCGTGGGTTGACGGCCAGGTCGATACGCCGTACGAGCGTTGCTCGATGCCGTGGATCGATGACGATTACTACGACACCGAGTGGGAGTACGACGCGCGATCGGACCAAACCGATCTCGCCGGACATCCAGAACTCGATCTCGACCGAGATCGGGCGCGCGAACGCGACCGCGCAGGACAACGTCGCCGGGAGGCTGCACGATGAGCAGACAGACACCAGTCGGAATCCGCCGTGACATCCGGCGTCTCATCGTGGATGGGCGCAAGCGCGGTCTCAAGGGACGCCCGAGGGGCGACGTGCACCACGAATACCATCCGGGACGGATGCGCATCATGGCTGCAGTCGATCACCGACGCTATCACTACGAAGGCCTACGCGATCTCGCGCGCCTTGTTAAGGCAAACCCTTGACCGACAGACGTCAAGAAGATCGTCGACGATTGATGCCGAGACGCAGGACATCGCGCGGTGATCGCAGGACCTGGTTCAGACGACTCTTTGACTGGATTCGTGGGCGATGACCAAACAGTTCAAATTCCTATCCTACCTCGATGGCTACAAAGTCGATTACGTCGGAGACGGTATTCCGCACGTCCATATCGGCTTCGTGCGTCTGTTCGAACGACGGTACAACCTGCGACGGGTACTCCTGGTCAAGGGCTGGCGTGCTACGACGGCGCGCGCCGAGTTGCATCTGTGGACCCGTGACGGTTACACCGCCGAGACTCGTGAGGGTGCTGCCCGTGTGCTCCTTGAAAAGCACCGCAATCCGGTCGCTCACTGTCTGCGTCCAGATACATGTAACCCGGACAAGGGCCACGAGGGTTGCGTATGTACGTGCCGCGAATGTTCCTGGCTGAGGAAGGGCTGAGGACATGAACCACGTCCGCTTCCCACGCGCCGAGATCGAGATCTTGTTCCAGGAACTCGCGGAGGCACGTCAGCGACTGCACCAGGCACGGGCTCGGTGGTACCGCGCTGGTTCCATGGTGCACATGACGAATCCGAACACGCACCGCGAATACGTGTTCGTCGCGTCGCGCTGCCAGCAGAAGATCAACTCGATCGAACACAAGATCGCGACGATCATCTTCGAGGCCGCGGACCCGCGTCTGGCCTACGACCCCGAGTTCGGCGACGAGCGCGTGTGTCGGTGTCTGCACCCGTATCGTCGGCACTTCGACTCGTACGACCACATGCTCAACGTCATGCTCAACGTCGGCTGCAAGTATTGCGGCTGCGAGGCGTTCGTCGAGACGTCATGCGAGACCTGTCGCCTTCACAAGGAAGGCGTACTGCACGAGGAGGGATGCCTTGCCGACCGCAACGCCACCGACGAAACGTGATCTCACGCATCTGTTCCGCAAGATCAAGGGTGTCGACCATGTGCTCGTCCACGCTGACGGGCCGCCCTGCCAGGGCACCGCGCTCGACCTCGACGGCACGTGTCCGGCCTGTGGCATTCACCCAGACATGCAGAGCACCGAGTTCTGGCTCCCGGACCTCGCGAAGTGAGCACGTCACCGTACATCCCAGGCGCGGTTCGCGCGTCGAACACGGAGCGCGAGCGCGGGCGCTTCCTCCAGATCGCCGAGGTGCACGAGCGCTGGCCCGAAGCTCTGGTCGCGTTCGACTGGCAGTGCCCGCACCTACAGGCCGATCCGTCGCTCCGGTTCCACACCATCAAGGGTCGCTTGCGAGCGTACACCGGCGACGACCATCGCCACGCGGACTACGGCTACTCGCCGTCGGGGCGGGCGTACTGGCACGACAAGTTCGGAGTCTGGTCGCGCTGCACCGTGAACGTCTCGTCGGGCGGATTCCCGGAAAGGTCGCGAGAGCCAGACCTGCGTCCGTTCACTCTGGAGTACGTCCAAGCACCTTGGCGTCTATCGGACTACGTCAAGATTAGGTCCACCGTCCACGGGACGACGCTGGCACCTGGTCCGTTCGGACCGCCACACAAGAATCACCCTGTTGCGCTGATGGGTTACTCGATTCCTCAGGCCGACCATTGCCCGGAGCTCCAGGCCTTCGACAGCGACGAGCGCCGTGCCATCAGGAATGCCGTCATGGCCGGCGTGCAAAACGGTACGATTTCGAGAATTCACGACGGTCCTGCCACGGTTGTATCTGCGGACGAACCATGAGGACCATCAAGTGATCGAGACCTGGAAGATCGATGCCTGCGCGCACGCCGCGCACGAAGCCAACCGCGCGTACTCGCGCACGATGCCAAGCGGCCCGGTGGCGCCGGCCTGGGATACGGCGACGAATGCCGACAGGGCCGCCGTGCGCCAGACCATCTACCACCTGCTCGCCAACCGCAGCATGACCGCCGCCGAGTCGCACGAGATCTGGGTCTCGACGATGACGTCGCTGGGCTGGAAGCGTGGCAAGACCAAGGACTACAAGGCCAAGACCCACCCGTGCCTCGTGGCATGGGATCAACTCGACTTCGAGACGCAGGCCAAGGACGTGCTCGTCCTGAAGACGGCCAAGGCGATGCTCGACGCGATCCTGAGCCAGCCCGAGTGAAGGCGCAGTTCCCATACGTCGATCCGGCCACGAAGTTCGTGACGCAGGAGTGGCTCGACGAGCAGGACGAGAACGCTACTCGTCGTGATGCAGGCATCATGAACGCGCTGCTTCGCGAGGTGAAGTGGTACCGTTTTCAGACTGCATCGGATCGCCCGCGCCTGATCGAGACCGGGAAGCCGAAGACCGGCAAGTGCTGCGACTGCGGGTCTACGTTCGAGTACATGCCGGAGCACATCAAGTGTTCGAGCCTCGGCGACTTCGACTCGCAACTCGTCAACTGCCCACGCCCGAAGTGCAAGGGCTACCACAGCGTCCGATGACCAGGCCACCGAAGACCATGACGGAACCCGAGGCGCTCGTGTGGGCCGCCGCGTTCGTGCTCGCGCTGCGAGACTGCAAGGCCGAGACGCCACGTGGTCTGCTCACGCCACAAGATGACGTCGACATGGCGGTGCTCAGGGCGCACGGTGCAGTACAGGCGCTCAAGACCGTGCGCATCAGCGGTCGACACGAGCGTGCCGACATCCGCACTCTGATCGCGTTCCGTATGGACGCCGAGCGCGAGGACTAACCGATGACCAAGCCCGAAGACGAGTACGAAGACAAGTTCGACACCACCGACGTGACCGGCGTCCCGCCACGCAACTATCTCCCGCCGGAACTGGTCGCCGAGATGATCGAGCGTCAGGGCGCCGAGTTCACGCGTCTCGAACGGATGGCGACGGCACATGCCGAGCCACTCAGCGATGCGCAGGCAGAGCTCCTGGTTGTCCTGACCGAGGAGTGTGCCGAGACCATCCAGCGCGCGACCAAGATCCAGCGCTTCGGTCTTCGCGTCAACCCGTGGACCGGGCTGCACAACCGCGACACGCTCGAGACCGAGATCGCCGACATCATGGCGATCGTGGACCTACTCAACTGCGCGGCGGTGATCAATGCACAACGCGTCCACGCCAAGACCGTAGAGAAGATCGGCAAGCTCGCAGTTCCCGACGGACGGCTTCGCTTCGCGCTCGAACACGCCAAGATCACGCGCGACCTGTACAAGCGCGAAGACGCCAACTACGACAACCTCAAGCGTCAGGCCGCGAGCGCGGACCGCGAATGGGCGAAATGCAATGACCTGATGGTCGAGAACGCGACGCTGCAGCGCGTCCTCGACGACGCGACCAAACGCATCGACGAGTTGGTGGCGCGCGTCGCGGAACTCGAAGCCGCGAAGCAACTACGTATCTCCGACGGAGAATACTGGTGAGCACGTCAACCGAGTTCGTTGTCGTCCTGCTGGTCGTCGCGTCTGTCCTCATGGCGTTGGTGTTCGCGATGGCGCTGCTGTTTGGCGCGATCGAGGTTGGAACACTGACCTACTACAAGGTCGTGATGCGTCTGCACAGGCGACGCAGGCGGATTGCGAGGGACCGGGACTTCCCGCGCGCTCGTCGGATTCCGTGAAGGGCCTCTACTACCCGTGGCGCGCTGAACCGACCACGGTCTATCACGGATCGCTGGTGCTCGGTCACGTCCGACCGAACCTAGGTGGCTGGTGGCGCGCGTACTCGGCGTTCGCCGTCGCGGGTCGGCGGAACTTCGTCAACGAACCCGACGCGCGAGCCTGGGTTGTCGAAACTACGATCGCACGGGCATTCGTGAGTGCTGTGGCAGCGTTCTCTGATACGTGAGTGTTCCCAAAGAACCGCCCGAGCACACGTTCCCGATCACGCAAGAGCACCTGGACATGATCCGGACCTTGCCGCGTCACCCTCTGGCAGAAGTGCCGCCCGGTGCCGACCGACGTAGGTGGGCCGAGCGCTGCCTCTGGCTGTTCGGCACGATCCTGGCCGAGGATTCGCCGCGCACGCGTAACACGCTCGCGCTAACCACCGGGCTTCCGCTATGGGTCGTGGATGACTGCCTATGGCTTCTCATGGGAGTCGGGCACGTTGTCATGGACGCGTCGTCGAAGTTGTGGGCGACGCCGGCCGGCGTGATGACCTGGGCGGTGGACTGATGAGTTCTCCCCACTCCCGACCCGCACCGGACATCCTCGTCGGTGCCGACGTGATGCGTGCCTTGATCGCGACCACGGTCAGGTACATCCGCGGTGAGCTCGTCCTGACCAAGAGTTACGACGGCATCGCGTGGCTCATGAAGCCGATCACGATGACCCGCGAAGTCTCCGACGAGGCGGTGGCAGAGGCGATCGACCAACTCATGGTCGGTCTCGGCGAAGCTGCGCGAGATCTCGCGGCGGGCGCGGACTCTCAGGGCGTGTTGAAGACGCTGCCTGAACACCCGGCCGAAGGCGAAGTTCGTCGCCTGCGCGAGGCGCTGTACCTGACCGGCGTCATGGACAAGGCTGAGCGCCAGAACCTGCTCAGGGGCTACGTCGAGAACGTACTTGCCGGTCACGATGGGCATGAAGCACTCATGAAAGCGCGCGCGTCGCACTTCGGGCGTGTCGCGGGGGACGTGTCAACGGCGACCGGAGAGGAACTCGATCACATCGCGGCGCTCACGGGCACGGCACGTCGCCACGGGACGACGGTCAGCCTAGAGGCAGGAAGCCCGTTGAAGATCGGTGACCCAGTCTACGT
>Ga0207694_10001759_pt1 | contig 18159 bp, 17 predicted proteins | sample KBSC34metaG_FD_184353 | JGI IMG/M metagenome (GOLD analysis project Ga0207694, IMG submission 184353) | Corn rhizosphere microbial communities from Kellogg Biological Station, Michigan, USA - KBS C3-4 metaG (SPAdes) (version 2) | ecosystem: Host-associated > Plants > Roots > Rhizosphere > Soil... | reverse complement strand
GCGCCCGTTCGATAGAAAGGTCCATACGGTTGCGGTGTGACTTTCTTTAGCTCGCCTTTGGGCGCGATCTCCTGTTGCGCCGGTCCCATCTGAATAAACACGCCGTTTGAAGCGTCGCGACTTACTTGCTGCGTGGGCTGTGCGTGTGAGCACAGAACGAGTCCCGACACGCCGGTCGCAGCGAGTCCGAGCGAGGTCTGGCGAAGGAAATTTCGTCGTGTTGAATCAAACATGTTTTTTTGGCTCCTGTAGCGTAGAAACACCTCCGCGTGGATTTTTGTGGTAAACATGTGACGAAGTGGCCTGATGCTGTGACGAAAAGGGAAGGTGTATGGTTCTAAGAGTTTTTTTCATTGTTCTGATTGCGTTTTCTTCAGCCGCTGCGCAAGTCAACGTAAGGCTGGTGACTGACGAAGCCGAAGCCGTACTCAGCGCGCTCGCAAAACGTAAGGCGAATCAGACTATCACCGAAACTGACTGGCAGCGTATTTTTCAGAGCGAAGGTTACGTGCGACTGAAGAAGCGTGAGACTTCGATGCAACGTTCGTTCGAAGACGCTGACTTCAAGACCTTCGTTTTGTCTGACAAGCTGGCGGAGCGCTTGCCGTCGCTCGAAGAGACGCTTGCGCGTTGGAAGAGCGCTGATGTTTCCGGAGCGGCGCGACTGGCGCTCGCCTATTTACCGAAAGACGCGCAGATTCGCGCAAAGATTTATCCCGTGATCAAGCCGCGCGAAAACAGTTTCGTGTTTGAAGTGAAAGAGGATCCGGCGATCTTTCTTTATCTCGATCCGGCGGTGGGTCAAAAGAAGTTTGAGAACACGCTCGCGCATGAGCTTCACCATATTGGCTACGGCGGCAGGTGTCCGGCAACGAGCACCGCAGAGGAGATCAAGAAGTTGCCGGCGAATGTGCAGATGGCGCTCACGTGGGTGGGCGGATTCGGTGAAGGTTTTGCGATGCTCGCTGCCGCGGGTGGTCCGGATGTTCATCCACACGCAGTCAGTGGCGCGGACGAACGCGCACGTTGGGACAAGGACGTCGCCAACTTCGATGCTGATTTGAAGAAGGTGGAACAGTTTTTCTTCGATATCCTTGGCAACAAGTTGACGGAAGATCAAATTCAGAAGACTGCGTATTCATTCTTCGGCGTCCAGGGCCCGTGGTACACGGTAGGGTGGAAGATGTCGGTGGTGATCGAGAAGACCTTCGGCCGCCCAAAGTTAATCGAATGTTTCTGCGATCAGCGTAAGCTACTCGCGACGTACAACGAGGCCGCCGCAAAATACAACAGTAGCGCTGCCAAGCCACTGCCGCTGTGGTCAAAGTCTATTGTCGACGCGTTACGGGGATGAGGATTTCGCGGCGGCCGAACATGCGTGCGTCGATCGAGAATGCGCCTGGGCCAAGTAATGCGATCACGGTCGCAAGCACCACGACTTCGAGCTCCTGAATCGGATAAGACGTGGTCCACAAGGCGAGCCCGAGCGAAGTAAGTCCAATCAACACTGCTGCGACTGGAGTAATAAAACCAAGCAACAGACACGCAGCGCTTGCGAGGAGCAGCACAACGATCGTCCAGCCTGCCAAAGTCTCTGCTGCTCGGAGGTAAGCAGTCGTCTGCACGATCACCAATACAGCAACGAGCACGCGCAGTAGCAGTAAGCCAAAACCCGGCCATCTGTCGGGAAACGCGGAAAAGAACCGTTGCAGATGAGTATCTCCTTCACCGTAAACTCTATCGGTTCTGAAGAAACGATGAATCCAGCAATGCAGGTAACTTTGGATACCACTTTGGTGTTATGCCGCAAAGTAGGACAAATTCTCTGCGGTTCTCTGCGTATCTCAGCGTCCTCTGCGTAAAGTTGGTATTTAACGCAGAGAACGCTGAGATACGCAGAGAGCACAGAGAAATTCCTATAAGTGGATGATGCCGCGGCGCACACCAATCGCGACGGCCTGTGTGCGATCGGCTGCGCCGAGTTTTTCCATGATGTGTTTGATGTGAACTTTCACTGTCTCTTCTGAGATAAAAAGCCTCTCAGCGATCTCACGGTTTCGATTGCCATCCGCGACTTCACGCAGCACCTCGACTTCACGCTCCGTCAGACCTTCGTCACTCAGGTGTTCGAGCAGTTGAGACGCTATCTCAGGCGGGATTCGTTTCTTCCCATCATGGACCTGGCGAATCACATCCAGCAGTTCTACGGGTGGCATGTTTTTCAGCAGGTAACCGCGCGCGCCTGCTTGCAGCGCACGTTGGACCTCGACGTCGCCTTCGAAAGTCGTGAGCATCACGATGCGCGCTTCGGGAAACTCACTGCGGATCGCAATCAGAACGTCGATGCCACTCATGTCAGGCAGTCGCAGGTCCAGCAAAGTCACGTCCGGCATGTGTTGCTTGAACTGTTGAATCGCTTCAGCGCCTGTCGACGCTTCGCCAACCAGCACCATGTCCGGTTGATTGTTTACGAGTGTGGCGATGCCTTCACGCAGTAACGGATGATCGTCAACACTGAAGACTCGAATCGATTGTTTATTGCTCATGGTCTTTCTTCGCTTTCTTAAACGCGACGTGGCTCGGAATCAATAATTCGACTTCTGTTCCCGCATTCGTGCGGCTCAAAACTTTCAGCCGCGCGCCAATGCTTTCCGCACGCTCGCGCATGCCTGCAAGCCCCCAATGCCCGTCTTTACCAGTTTGCAGCACTTGCTGATCGATCCCGGCGCCGTCGTCACGGACGAGGATGCGCAAGTGCTTCGTTGAATATTCGAGCTCGACTTCGATCTTACTCGCGTGCGAATGACGAAACGCGTTTGCCAAAGCCTCGCGGCCGATACGATAAGCTTCGTCGCGAATGATCGGGTGCAGCTCGCGCGGCGCGCCTTCGACGATCACGCGGTAGTCTTTCACTTGTACGTTGCCAAACTCCTGTGCGGTTCGCGAGAAAGCCGTTTCCAAACCGTCAGCGTTGCCACTCGTCGAACGAAGACCCCGAACCGCGTCGCGTCCCTCGTCGATTACCTGGGTCATCAACTGCATCACACGACCGACGAGCGGCTTGGCGGGAGAGTCTTCCGCGAGCTGATCGTTGGCGACGTGTAACTGCATCGACGCGCTGACGAGTCCCTGCAAGAGCGTGTCGTGAAGATCCTGTGCGATGCGTGTGCGTTCGGCGAGTCGTTCTTCGAAACGGAGTGTGAGCTGGGTGTGAACCTGGTGCAGACGCCAACGGTAAAGAGCGAACAAAGCCAGGATTCCCGCTAAGACGAGTGAGAGTCGAAACCAGCGCGTACGCCAGAACGGCGGCCGGCCTTCGACGATCGCCACCGCAACAACACCATGACCAGGCGCGGGCAGTGTGGATGTTATAGGCGCGGGCGCGTAATCGGATTCCACGAGGAGGGCAGCGTATTCGGTGCCGAGATGTGTTGTATTAATCCACGTCGAGTCCGCTTCGATCCTGGTAAACGGCTGATCGGCAAAAGGCTGCACGTACCAGGCTCCACTGCGTGCATACAAAACGATTTTTTGCTCACTGCTCGCGCCTCTGACGCGTCCTTTGATCTCGTCGAGCTCGCGTCCACCACCTTTCTCAGCCGCCGGCACGGTCGTAATCTCGATCGACGGTTGTACACTTGACGAAACAGCACAACCAGTCAGAACGATCAATAGACACACTACACCGATCGCTGGACCAATACGACGCGGGATCATGATGAGACGATTATCCCCCATCCGGTGAATCGTGCAAATCTCAACGCAGAGAAACACCACCAAATCTAGCAGTCTTCTTTAAACCCTCACTACCTCAATAGTGGTAGCAAAAAAGTCTCCGATTGCGTGATGCCCGCGGGCGTCTCATTCAATGACAATGACACAAACAATTTTACTGGAGGTTTTATGGGCACGATCACAACTAAGGACGGTACAGAGATCTATTACAAAGACTGGGGCGCCGGCCAACCTGTAGTTTTCAGTCACGGCTGGCCGTTATCGGCCGACGCTTTCGAAGATCAAATGTTCTTTCTCGCAGCGCGCGGGTTTCGCTGCATCGCACACGATCGACGCGGTCACGGACGCTCGAGCCAGCCGTCGAACGGAAACGACCTGGACACTTACGCTGACGATCTCGCCGAGCTCGTCGAAGCGCTCGATTTGAAAGACGCGGTTCATGTTGGTCACTCGACCGGCGGTGGCGAAGTCGCACGTTATATCGGTCGTCATGGCACTTCGCGAGTTGCGAAAGCGGTGCTGATCGGCGCGATACCGCCGCTAATGTTGAAGACTGATGCGAATCCCGCAGGCACGCCGATCGAAGTGTTTGACGAAATTCGTAAACAGATCGCGGACAGTACTTCAAGGATCTGAGCGCTCCGTTCTATGGTGCGAATCGACCGGGCGCGCAGGTTTCGCAAGGGCTGCGCGACTCTTTCTGGCTGCAAAGCATGTTGTGTGGATTCCCGGCAGCTTACGAATGCATCAAGGCGTTTTCTGAGACGGATCTCACCGAGGATCTAAAGAAGTTTGATGTTCCCACGCTCATCCTGCACGGCGACGACGATCAGATCGTTCCGATCCAGGCCGCGGCGTTGTTGTCGTCGAAAATCGTCAAAGGATCGATTTTGAAAGTCTATCCGGGATATCCGCACGGAATGTGTCAGACACACAAGGATGACATCAATGCAGATCTGCTGGCGTTCTTGAAAGGTGAAAAAGCAGTAGCCGCGGATTTACGCGGATGATTGCGGATCGTTAAAATCTCAGCATGGGTAATCCGATTCACATTCTATTGCAAACCACGATTCCGAACGTCGAAGACGACTGGAATATCGATCGATTTTCTTTGCTGCGTGACCATCTTGCTTCGCTTGGTGATTACAAAGTCACAACGCGCAATCGCGAAGCGAACGCTGAGGGTGACGACACTGTTTTGAGTGTTCTCGATACGACCGATGTCGACGAGCTTTGGCTATTCGCCGTCGATACTGGTGACGGTTTGAGCAAGGCGGACTGCGAAGGCATCACACGCTTTCACCAGAGAGGTGGCGGAATTCTGGCGACGCGCGACCACGAAGACCTCGGCTCATCGCTGTGTACGCTCGGTGGCGTTGGTCGCGCGCATTTCTTTCACACGCAACATCAGGAGCCGGACGAGTCGCGCCGGGCCCGCGACGATCAGGGCAACACCATGATCGATTGGCCCAACTATCACTCAGGTGCGAATGGCGACTACCAGAAAGTCACGGCTGTTGATCCGGTTCACGAGTTGATGCGTGGCATTGAGTACTTTCCGGCGCATCCGCATGAAGGCAGCGTCGGTGTGCCTGACGATGAAGAGAGCGCGCGCGTGATTGCGACGGGCGTGAGCCAGGCGACTGGCCGCGACTTCAACCTCGTGGTGGCATTCGAGCGCCGCGACGATCGTCATGGGAATCGTCTGGGCCGTGCCGTAGCGGAGTCGAGTTTCCACCACTTTGTCGATTACAACTGGGACACGTCCAAGGGTGGTCCGACTTTTCTTTACGAGGCGCCGGGCGACGAGATTCATCGCCATCCCGAGCGCCTCTCCGATATCAAAAACTACGTCACGAATCTCGCTCGCTGGCTAGCTCCAGGTAACAGTTAAAAAGCTTCTTCTCTGCGGCTCTCAGCGTATCTCTGTGTTCTCTGCGTTAACGGTAATTTCAACGCAGAGATACGCAGAGAGCCACGGAGCGGCGCTAGATTTTTAGCGCCGTTTGTGCTTTTTTGTGGGCACAAAGAAAGTGAGGTGCAACGTGTTGCTGAGAATTCTGTTGATCGTCGTGTTTGCTTTTTCTGCCGCTCAGGCCCAACCGAAGTCGGAGGTGGTAAACGCTTCTGACGGTGTGCCGATTCATTATTCGGTCCAGGGCAAGGGCGATCCGGCGCTTGTCTTCATTCATTGTTGGGCGTGCAATCGTCACTTCTGGGACAACCAGGTGGCCGAGTTTTCCAAAACGTATCGTGTGGTAACGATCGATCTGCCGGGCCACGGCGAATCGGGGCAGGGAAGGAAGAACTATTCTGTCGAGAGTTATGGCGACGACGTGAAAACAGTCGTCACGAAGCTCAATTTGAAACGAGTGGTGCTGGTTGGCAGCTCGATGGGTGGTCCGATCGCGTTGGAAGCAACAAGACGAATGCCGGATCGCGTAGTGGCGATCGTTCCGGTCGACACGCTGCAGAACGTCGAGCAGAAAGTACCACAGGAGCAACTGGACGCAGTGTTCCAGCAGATGCAGGCTGACTTCAAGACTGCTACCACGAATCTGTTGAATCAGTTCTTCTTTTCACCGACGACGCCGGCCGCAGTGAAAGAGCGCATCATAAACGAGACGATCGCACAAAAGCCTGAGGTGGTGCTGCCGATTCTTAAAGCGGTGTTCAGTTACGACGCTGCGCCGGGACTCCGTGAAGTTAAAGTCCCGATTCGCGCGATCAATGCCGATCGAGTTCCCACGGACGTTACGGCGAATCGCAAGTACGCCCCGCAGTTCGATGTAGTGATCATCAAGGGCACGGGCCACTATCCGATGCTCGAAGATCCGGCGCGCTTCAATCAGATGCTCGCGGAGATACTGCGCAACCTGCCGCGGATGTAGTCTTGTTCGACGTGATTGGTGGTGAGGGAGAGAGCGGTTTCGTATGCCGCCGCAGCTTCGTCGTAGCGATGCAGGCGTCGTAAGAGATCGGCGCGCGACGCGTGGAAAAGATAATAGTTTTGCAGCGCGCCATTCTCGTTCGCAGCTTCGATCAAACCTAAACCGCGTTCGAAACCTTCGGACATCGCGACAGCCGCAGCGTAGTTCAACGCCACGATCGGCGACGTCGTAAGCCGCAGCAGCTCTTCGTAAAGCGCGACGATCTGTCGCCAATCCGTTTCCGCCGCGGTTTGCGCTTCCGCGTGTACAGCAGCGATTGCGGCCTGGAGTTGATAGTTTCCAACTCGTCGTAACCGCAGCGCGCGCTGCACAAGGTTCACGCCTTCATTGATCTCGCGTGCGTCCCAGCGTGCGCGGTCCTGTTCTTCGAGCGTCACCAGCTCTCCGTCATCATTGACGCGAGCGTCACGACGCGAATCCTGCAGCAGCATTAGCGCGAGCAAGCCAAGGTTTTCCGGCTCGTCAGCCAACAACTCGCAAAGCACGCGTCCCAGACGAATCGCTTCCGCGCAAAGATCGTTTCTGATCAAGTTTCGACCGGCGCTCGCTGCGTAACCTTCGTTGAAGATCAGGTAAATCACGGCCTGGACCGCTGAAAGACGATCGGCGATGCGATTGACCGATGGAATCTCGTACGGGATGCGTGCAAGACGAATCTTTTGCTTGGCGCGCACGAGGCGCTGGGCCAACGTCGATTCAGGCAGTAGAAATGCGTGCGCGATCTCGGTGGTTGTGAGGCCGCCGAGTGTGCGCAACGTTAGCGCGACTTGAGCATCGCCGGTTAACGACGGGTGGCAACACGTGAAGATCAAACGCAGACGATCGTCCGGATATTCCACTGCGTCCTCAAGCAGCTCTGGCTCGGCGTGTCGTAGTAATCGAGTCGCTTCGAAAGCGATCTCCGATTGTTTGTCAGTGTGAGTTTTGTCGCGACGGAATGCGTCGAGTAGTCGTCGATGAGCGACTTTCGTCAGCCACGCGCCGGGATTGTTGGGCGTTCCTTCGAGCTCCCATTTGGTGGCGGCGGAGATGAATGCTTCCTGCAAAGCCTCTTCCGCCAGATCGAAGGAGCCGGAGATACGGATCAGCGTGGCAATGATACGTCCGTACTCTTCGCGAAAGACCTGTTCGAGCTTCTCACGCGCCTGCGACATGCAGGCGAGCGTTACACACTCGCCGCCTGCATGCAACGATGGATTCAACCGGCTTTGCACGAAAAGTCTCTTTGTCGGACTTCTTCTCTGTGCAACCCTCTGTGTTCTCTGTGTCTCTGTGGTGAGTTTGCTGCGAATTCAGTTAACCACAGAGACACAGAGAACACAGAGGTTGCACAGAGAAGAGCGATCTGCTGACTTTTCGTGCAAAGCCAATTCAACAATTCAACATTAAGCCGATGCCGGGGCCGCGGTCTCGACGAGTGGTCGTACCTCGATTGTTCCCGTTTTCGCGGACGGAATACGAGCGGCGATATTCGTCGCTTCGTCGAGGTTCTCTGCTTCGACGAGAAAATAGCCGCCGAGTTGTTCGTGCGTCTCTGCAAAGGGACCGTCAGTCACGAGCTCTTTGCCGTCGCGGACGCGGACACTCGTTGCTGTCGAGATCGGCTGCAACTGCGAGCCCGTCACAAACTGACCGCGCGCCAGTAGCTCTTCTCTCAACTTCCGAAAGTCGCCATAGATTTGCTGGCGCTCGGCCTCGGTGATCGCGCTCCAACTCTGTTCGTCGTGGTAAATCAACAACATGTACTTCATTCATTAATCCTTTCTCGTTGAGTTCTTGCCTTCGACCTTACGACGCGCGAGAGTGGGCGAGATCGAGAACCGCCGCGAAAAAATTTTTTAGCCGATAGTTTGACCGTAGCCGAGCCACTTGCGAAGGAAGCTTACCTGGCCGGTGTGATAAGCGTCGTGGAAAGCAAGGAACGCCACCGTGCCGCTCAGTTTCTTATCGAATGAGGGCGTACCTTCCGGCGAGGCTTTGCTTAGCACATCCTCAGGCGCGCCGCTCAGAGCGGTTTTGAGCTGCTCCGAAATCTGGTTCCATGCCTCCTGCATCTCGTCGACAGAGGGATACTCGGCGTCGTCCACTCGCTCCGAGCCGCGCGTGAACAACGGAGCCCACGAGCTGTCCCACTGACCGCCGATAGTCTTGAGCACAAGACCGCGGTGAACGACGAGGTGTCCGAGCAGCCACATCAGATGATTCGAATCGTCGCCGGGCTTACGAAACCAATCCGCGGGGCGGACGTCCGCGATGGCTTTGTTGATGATGTCCGTGTTGGCCCTGTATATCCCCGAAATGTTTTTAAAATCGGTCTCCATAAAATGCCTCCTCGAATGTGTTTTCGGCGTCACAGTTTATCTGAAAGTACCTTATCAGCGCCTCTTTTGCGCGTTTACAAGTGAGTTATCAGTTTTCGAGAGGTCGCCATGAAGGCATGTCCCAGGTGTGATTTGGTTTATAAGTATGAATCGCTGAAGTTTTGCCGGTTCGACGGGACTCGTCTGGTTCAAATGTACAACAGCGAAGAAACCACACAAATGCTGATCCCGCCGCCGATCTCGAATCAAAATACGGGAGCTCTGGTCGAACCTCGCACCGGTGAACTCAAAACACACAATCAGCTTCGTTAAAATCCCACGCGAACAGCCGCGGCATCTTCGTCAAAAGTAGCTATCAATGCTATCTTTTTAGGCCGATATGCAACACCAGCTTCTCAAGGGGTAAACCATGCACAAGAATCCATCTCGAAACTGGATTGCACCTCTGTTAATTTGCTTCATTACCGGTTTTGTTGCGCAGCGCGCCGCAGCCCAGCAGGCGTGCTTCACGTCGCAGGAACGTGCGCGCGCGGAGCAGACCGCGAAGGTTTATCGCGCGCCCGATCCGGGATACGACCCGGTGCTCGGTTACAACCCGGCGAAGGGACCGCGCCGCGGCGCGCCGCCGGTCGACGACAGGGGACTCGCGAAGCGCATCGACTGCGTGGCGAATAAAGACGAGCATCCGGGCGCAGGCACGACGCCGAAGTTTCACTGCTCTGTCGCCGGCAACACTGACGAAGACGGCAATCTGATCCGTTACAAGATCAAGCCACACTTTAAAGGACAGTCGCCTGATAAGCGCAATGGCGAGATCTACGGCGAGTTTTTGTCGTCGCGATTTTCGAAAGCGCTCGGTTTCTTTGCTGATGACGAGTGGGTTGCGGATGTGAATTGTCCTGACTGCGAGAAAAGTTTGACGAAGGGTTTCCAGGGCGCAAGCTTCTCGACGTTTCAACCTGCGGCTGGTGTCGAGCTTTCGCTCGCGCGTGGCATCGACACCAACTGCAACGGCAAGGATTCGGGATCGCTGGCCGAGACGCTCACGAATCTGCTTCAGAACGGCGCGGCGCGCGCAGAGATTGATGCGTTCAAGCTGTGGCTCGCGTTCATCGATCACGGCGACACTAAAGCTGACAATCACAAGTTTGCTTGTCTCAGCTCGAAGAGAAATGGGGACACACGCATCTGCGAACCGGGTCAGGCTGTGTATTACGTTGGCGACATGGGATCGACGTTTGGTTTTTCCAGTTCGAGCGAGAAGAAGGCGCGACTCGAAGCCTGGCGCAGCAAGAAGCCGATCGAGGTTAACAATGGAGTTTGTACGGCGACGGCGAAGAGTGTCGGCGATACTCGGATCAGCGAAGGCGGTCGCAAGCTGCTGGCAGACAATCTGCAGCGACTACTCGACGCCGAGCAGCAGAACAAAACGATAACGAGAGTCTTTGAGGCTTCACGAAATGCAGAGCGCGATCGACCACCGGCTGAATGGGCGGCGGAGTTCGTGCGCAAGGCGCGCATGATCATCGACGCGCGCTGCACGAATTAAAACTTATCTCTGCGGCTCTCTGCGTATCTCTGCGGCCTCTGCGTTTAATGGCCATTTCAACGCAGAGGCCGCAAAGATACGCAGAGGACGCAGAGAAAACATTTCAGGTAAACGAATTAATGCAATCAGAACCATCGGGTCAGCCCAAAAAACCAAAACGTTTTCTCTCCTGGTCAGTCCTCAATCGCGATCTGTGCCAGTTGGAGTTCTTTCGACGCGTACTCGAAGAAGCAACTGACAAGTCGAATCCGGTGCTGGAGCGGCTGAAGTTCCTCTCCGTCTTTTCCTCGAACCTCGACGAGTTCTTCATGGTGCGCGTTTCCGGTATCAAGGAGATGCTGGTCATTGACGACATTGGTCCGATGCCGGGTGAGCTGTTACCAGTTGAACAGCTCGACGTGATTCGCAAGCGAGTGGTTCCACTCGTCGAAGAACACTCGCGCTGCCTGCGAGACGAAGTGGTGCCGGAGCTCGAGGCGCACGGCGTAATCATCGCGCCCTATTCGACGCTGTCTGAAGACGAGAAGCGCATACTCGCCGACTACTTCATCAAGAACATCTTTCTCGTATTGACTCCGCAGGCCGTCGATCCGGCGCGACCGTTTCCATACATCTCAAACTTGAGTCTGAATATCGGTCTCACGGTCGAGAGCAATCCCGAAGACACGCTCGCCGGGTTACCAGTCGGAAACCAGGTCAGGTTTGTCCGAATCAAAGTGCCGCCTGTCGTGCCGCGACTTATCCCGATCAAAAAGGGCGAGACGAAATTCGCCCTCGTCGAAGAGGTGATCGAGGCGAACATTCACTCGCTGTTCCCGAACATGAATTTGAGTAAGGGACACATCTTTCGCGTAACGCGTGATGCCGATGTCGAGATCCGCGACGATAAGGCTGCGGACCTGTTGGCGCTGATAAAAGAATCGCTGCGCGAGCGTCGGTTTGGTCTGCCGGTGCGCTTGGAAGTGTCGGCGGCGATGCCGAGTGAGATGGTTGAGTATCTAACGACGTCGCTCAAGATCGAGCCAGACGACGTTTATGAAATCGATGGACTACTCGACGTGCCGGACTTGATGGAGCTTTACAGCATCAACCAGCCCGAGCTGAAAGACAAGCCGCTTAAGTCTGTTGTGCCTCCGGCAGTGCGTGGTAAGGAGTCAATCTTCGACGCGATCAAAAAACAGGACGTGTTGCTGCATCATCCGTACACGTCGTTTGGGACGGTCGTTGATTTCCTCGACGCAGCGGCGAACGATCCCGACGTCGTAGCGATCAAGATGTGTTTGTATCGCACGGGTAAGAGGTCACCGATTCCGCAGGCGCTGATCGGCGCGAGTGAGCGTGGCAAACAGGTCACGGCCGTAGTCGAGATCAAGGCCCGGTTTGACGAAGATCACAACATCGAGTGGGCCAAGCGGCTCGCTGAATCCGGCGTACACGTTGTCTATGGATCGGTGGGTCTGAAGACGCACAGCAAGGTCGCGCTCGTAGTCAGACGCGAAGAGCACGGCCTGCAAACTTACACGCACATTTCCACCGGCAACTACAATCCAACCACGTCGCGTGTGTATACAGATATCGGATTGCTTACGAGTGATTCAATGATCGGCGACGACGCGTCAGACGTGTTCAACTTCTTAACCGGCTTTTCGATACAGAAAGATCACAGCCGTTTGCTGGTCGCGCCGCTGAACCTGCGTCAGCGCATGATGCAACTGATCAAGCGCGAAACAGCGCACGCTCTGGCTGGCCGGCCCGCACACATCTCGGTGAAGATCAACCGCTTGACTGATCTCCCTATTATCGAAGCGCTTTACGAGGCGTCGCAGGCGGGCGTAAAAATCGACCTGATCGTGCGCAGCGGGTGCATACTTCGTCCGGGTGAGCCGGGACTGTCTGAAAACATTCACGTGCGAAGTATTGTTGGGCCATACCTCGAGCACAGTCGCATCTTTTACTTTGCGAACGGCGGCGACGAAGAGGTCTATATCGGATCTGCTGACTGGATGGCGCGTAATCTCGATCGGCGAGTTGAAGTCATCACGCCGGTGACGGATCCGCAGTTGAAGAAGTATTTGAAAGACACGGTGCTTGCTGCATACCTGCGCGATAACGTGAAGGCGCGCGTGATGAATTCGGACGGCAGCTACGAGCGGCCCCCGATGGAGCCAGGCGAAGAGCCCTTCAATAGCCAGTTGTTCTTTGAAGGTTCAAACAGCTCGCCGGCCGGTCGAAATGTTCACTCGTTGAAGAGCAAGCGACTGTGGTCTAAGAAATAAGAGAGAGGACAATCTATGAACCGTGTGACGGTTGCGGTGCTCGGGTTATTCATCGCCATCCTGCTGGGTAGCGGAATACTGGCGTACGTTTTAAGCGACGACACGAGAAACACTCAGAGAACGACTGCGGCGCCGGCCGCATCGCCCGCAGTTGCTACTCCAAGCGATCAGAGCGCAGCTGCACGTGAGATTCCGTTGTTTGGTCAACTCTTTGGGCCAGACGCGACCGGGCTCTCGCCTGCAAGTTTCTCGACCTGGGAACAAATGTCGGCGCGTATCGCGCTGCGGTTTTCACTCGCAGCATTCCTCGCTGCGTTACTCGCTTTTCGTCCGCGACGCGGTGTTTCCGCGGCGCGGCGCAATCCGTTTGTTGCCCAAACGCAGATTCTAATGGCCGTAGTTGCGGGTGCGATGATGATGGTTGTGGGCGACAGTGCCGCGCGCGCGTTTGGAATTTTCGCGGCTGCGTCGCTCGTTCGTTTCCGCACGAACATTCGCGATCCCAAAGAGACGACGGTGCTGCTCGTTTGTCTTGGAGTCGGACTCGCGGCCGGCGTTGGACGCTGGGACATGGCGGTCATCCTTACGCTGTTCGTTCTTTTGACATTGGCAGTGTTGGAATCGTTCGAGCGCTTCCAGGTATTTCGGTCGATGGAGCTTTGCGTGCAAACGCGCAAGGTCGATACTGCCGACAAAACACTACGAGGACTCTTCGAGCGTCACGGGTTCGATTACGAGCTGCGCCATCTCGACCGTGAGGACGCGGATGAGCCGATGGGCAAGATTATTTATCTCGTTGATCTCGATAATGTCATCAGCACGAGCAAGTTGAGCGAAGAGATACTCGACAGCGACCGTGAGAATATCGATAGCGTCGAGTGGGACCAGAAAGAGAGCAAGACTTACATTTACAAGTAGGGGTTATGAGTCGCACGATTGTAGTTGGAGACCTTCACGGTTGTTACGATGAGTTGATGGAGATGCTCGAGACTGTCGGCTTCGGGCAGGACGACCGTGTTGTTTGTGTTGGAGATTTAGTGACGAAGGGTCCGAAGAATCGTGAAGTGCTCGAGCTCTTCATGAGTGATCGGCGATTCAGGTCAGTGATTGGCAATCACGATCTGGCGTTGCGCCGGAAATGGCAGGGCGAGAAGCTCAAGCTTAAGCCGTCACAAAAAGCGACGCACAAAGAGTTGAAGGCTGATAAAGAGAAGTACCTGCCGTTTCTGAATCAGTTGCCGTTCACGATTGATCTCGGCACGCATCTCGTTGTGCATGCGGGTCTGCGTCCGGATGTCGAGTTGTACTCACAGACGTCTGAGGATATGACGTTGCTGCGCACGCTTGGAAAGGATCGTGAGAGTCACGACGGGACGCCGTGGTATGAAGTGTACGATGGAGAGAAAGTCGTACTCTTCGGCCACTGGCCCTCATCCGAACCTCGCCGTGGCCCGCGCGCCATCGGCCTCGATACAGGCTGTGTCTACGGCTACAACCTCACGGCCTACATCATCGAAGAAGACAAATTCATCACCACTCACGCTCACCACGTCTACGAAGCACGGTGAGCGTTGCGGTGCTCAAACAAGGAGATTTTCATGACTCACCTGAAATGCTCCCAATGTGGCCTCAACAATTGGCAGGGCGCTGAAGTCTGCGAGCGTTGTGGCGCATCACTCAATCCTTCGCCATCTGAACCCGTTATGACTCGGCCCGACGTCCCGGCCTTCCTTACTCTTGGTGGCGAAGCGCGGGCGCGTTCGCGAACGTGGAAGGTGATCATCGCGGTCGTCATCGTCCTTGCAGTGGGCGGCGGAGCGTGGGCTATCTACAAGAGGAGCGTCAGTTCGGCAGCGGCAGGGAAGCGGAGGCAGTTAGTCGAACGCACTGGCGATGAGCGCACACGCGACGCCGTGCTCTCGTGTCTCGCGCAACCTGGCTTCGTTGGAACAAAAGTCTCCGAGCAAGTTCTCGGCGCCGTTCACCTCGAGCTGTTGCAGGTGTCTGATAGGGAGGTCTACTTCTCTGCGCCTGTACCGGAGAAAATAGGGCAGCCCCTCGAGTCGTTAGTCGCGCGGTTCATCATCGATCCGAAACGGCTTGTTATGGCGCAGGATGACGCGGGCCGGCTCCGTCTCGGCAAGTATTCACTCGTTCGCTCGGAGGAGAAGAATGTTTTCTTCAAAACGCCGGTTGACAATATCAAGTTCGATGCTGGGACTGTTCTGAAGTTTCCATTCAAGGAAGCGACTTACACACTCGATATGCATGAGTTGGAAGACTTCCTCATGAACAAGAGCATCTTCGGCGGCCGGATGAACGCACGCATGGAGCAAACCCGCGACGGCCGGCCTGTTATCTTTGCGAACCACGGAGCATTAGTCGCGAATCCGCAAGAGCCTTCGCTGCGACGGTTCGTGGACGATCTGACTCGCGACATCCAGCCGAACACTGATGGTGCGCGCGAGGCCCGCGTGCAGCGTGTGCTCGATTTCGTCTCGCGCGAGATCAAGTACGACCTGCGCGAGACTACTTACAATTTCGAGTTGTTGAAGAGACCAAACGAAGTATTGATGTCTGCAGAGTCGGATTGCAGCAACAAGGCGATCCTGCTCGGCTCGTTGCTGGAGCAGCTTGGTGAAGACTATCTGTTCGTGTACACGCCCGAACACATCACGGTAGCCGTGAAGCAGGGTGGCTTTCCCGCGAGCAACGGTCTCTTTCTCGGCTGGCAAGGTGAGGTCTGGCTCATAGCCGAAGGAACCGCGCCTGGCTTTCGGATCGGAGTTGATCATTTGCAGGAAGAGTCGCGGTTGAAGCAATTCCAACACGTGCAGCGGCCGAGGGATCGAGATGTAATCTTTGACCTGGCCACCGGGAAGCAGTTGTCGTTTCAGTAGAGGTTTGTGATACAAGAAAAGCAGGAGGACAAAGATCATGTCTAAGAACCTTTACAACGAGGATTACTACTGCTTTTGAACCGTCCAGCAAGCGTCGTCGCGGTTATCCCTCAGAACCAGAGTCAGGCGCGGCCTACGAGTGGTCCATGGTGAAAAAGAGTTAATTGAAAAACTTGGCAGGAACGACCTGTGTCCGTGCAACTCCGGACGCAGGTTTCAAGAAGTGCTGTCTGCGGAGAGGTAAATTTGAGGGCGCACTTCGAGACTACTACTTTTAAAGATTGAAGAGATGAGGCGCGTTCACTGAGCGCGCCTTACGTGTTTAGGTTTAGATGTTTGTCATAGATGAAAACGGCAGGCTCTTCAACCTGCCGTAAATCCTTGCTAATACTGGTGAGCCGAGCAGGGCTCGAACCCTGCGGACTTCTAAGGTTTTTATACTCCTTCCCGTTCTTCACCATCCGTTATCGGTTCAGTGTTGAGAATTTCTGTCCACAAATTGACCATACGTTGTTCCCATCGGTCAGCTCGTTTCGACAAGAAAATTTCACATAATGAGCCCGCCAACGCGCTGAGTGAGCCTTAAGTCATTGAGCACACCGCATTGGTGGAACCAATTGACTTTTGCCGCGTGGGGTAAAAACGTTGATAGGAGGTTCGGACGAATTCACCCATCTCAAGCCACTGGTTTGCTCATCGTCCCGATTCACGTGATCATCAGCCATTTGACTGCAATACCTATCAGAGCAATGCCCGACTTGTTTTCGTGACCCATACTCGTAGCGTGTCTTGCTTGAAGTTCTTGGCGAGTTTCGGGAGCGGGCAAGACTACTTACCGGAAGAGAGTGATGCCCGTCGATGAATGATGAATAGTAACGCTTCCTGAGCCCGTAATTGGCTTGTAATCGCCTTTCGAGTTTGCCCCGCCTTGTGGCTTCGGTTGCAGGGCGGCTTTTCTTAGACACTGTCATTAGCTCGATTGCTGCCAATCTACTCCGCGACCATTCCGCGCAGCACAAAGTGGCACAAGTTTGGTCCCTTTGCCAACGTGAATTTTGAAGTTTACTTTTAGCTAGCGCATGAGAGAATTAAGCCCATGACGAAACCGCTCGTACTCATCCTCTTGCTACTCGCCGTTCCCGTTCTTGCTCAACAACCAACTCAGTCATCGAAAATCACCACAAGCCAACGGGCGGCTGTGAAGAAACCATCAAGTGAACTCACAAAGCTCCGCGATGAGTACATCGAAGCAACAAAAGAATACAAGGCGAGTCTTGGAAAACTGCTACCCTTCTACGAAGCCGATGTAGTAAAAGCTCAAGAACAGTTGGTAGTGTCTCGAAAGAAGCTTGCCGATGGACTTGTCGAGAAGAGTGAGGTAGAACGGAAAGAACACGCTCTCGCTGCCGCCCAAACGAAACTTGCTACCACGCAGCGAGAGATGTCGAACTGCGACGAACAAATAAAGATGCTCCCCACGGACGACCAACTAGCTGAAGAAGTTATCAGGGAAGAGCGCCAACGTCGCCGCGCCCGCAAGCCGAGATGCTCTAATTGGAACCTCACTGCCTATCAGCGCCGAACTGCAAACTCGTACTCCTTTGGCTACAAACTCGTTTGCCTAAAGTAGTAGGTAGGATTCAAAGTACAACAAGGTGTTTTTCCTGCGAGAACCTTTTCGCCTTCATTTATAAAAAATTATTATCCGTGCGCGTAATACCCTCTCACTGGCTGAGCCCCCGAAATTAGGGAAGGCGGCACCTTTGTTTTTGGCGTCTGAGCGCAATTCAGGGATTTCTAGGATACGCAACGTCAACAACGACTGTCGCTACGTTATGCGAGGCGGGAGCGCAAAGAAACGTGCGGTTAAAGCATGGCACCTGCCATAGCGCAGATGATGGTTGAAAGGAACGATGTCTTTTTCCTTTCGGGTAACCTCGACCGCTGTGGTCCAAGTGTGACTTTTTGTAGGGGAACCTCAGAGTAAGGGTGAAAATCCTAAGTGAGAGAATTTACAAGTTACGTCGAATCAGTACGTCGTTCGCGTGCCTGCACGCTGAGAGTTGAAAGAGACGTTCCCCACGCCGTAAAAAGATAGTCAGCCAAAATCTCTGACCGACCTCCCTGATGAAAACCGAATACGTACGAACCCCTCATGGTGATTTAGCTCTCCTTGCGTGCAGCTTACCACCTTGCCGGTGTGAGCGGTGAACACCGCGAAGGTCATCGACGTGGTTGTGAACCTTACAACCGAACGACTAGAGTTTTTGGAAATTCGTTTTCGGCACTTTTTAAAAATCCGAAAGTTGGGTAAAGTGTGCGCCGCTGTTGAGTGGATGATTGTCCAATCATTCAAGGCACTTAACCCGCGTGAGTCTTTGTTGAGAGCGAGAGTATTTGGCTCAAATTGCATGAAAAACGGCAGGT
>Ga0207694_10001757_pt1 | contig 18175 bp, 19 predicted proteins | sample KBSC34metaG_FD_184353 | JGI IMG/M metagenome (GOLD analysis project Ga0207694, IMG submission 184353) | Corn rhizosphere microbial communities from Kellogg Biological Station, Michigan, USA - KBS C3-4 metaG (SPAdes) (version 2) | ecosystem: Host-associated > Plants > Roots > Rhizosphere > Soil... | reverse complement strand
CCCTGCGGGGCGCCGCCGCACGATGACGGGCACTATGGTCACGACACCGACGGGACATGATCATGATCACCACGTGGCAGCGGTACCAGCGCGACCACCCGCGCGCGATCGACGTGACGCTGGCCGTGCTGCTGTTCGCGGTCGCGATCCCCGGTAGCAGGCTCGTCGCGGGCGGCGGTGCCGGTCCTCGGTTCGGTGCGTGGCCGGGCGTGGTGCTGTCCGGGGTCTGCTGCGCCGCCCTTTTGTGGCGGCGCGGGCGGCCCCGCGGGGTCGCGCTGCTCATCGCCGCCTGCTCGGTGGCCGTCGTGGCGCTGGGGTACGTGCCGACGGCGCTCGTGCTCGGGGCGCTCGTGGTCGCCGTCTACACGCTCGCCGACCGTACCGATCGCAAGACCGCGAACACGTTCACGCTGATCGTGCTCGCGGTCGTCGTAGGGCTCGGCCTCGGGCTGGCCCACCACACCGACGTGTCGACGCTGGCGCTGCGGGCCGTCGGGCCGATGGCGTACCTGCTGCTGCCGTTGGCGCTGGGGACGACGGCCCGGGTCCGGCGCGACTACCTCGACGCGGTGCGCGAGCGTGCGGAGGCGGCCGAGCGGAACCGGGAGCAGGAGACCCGGCGGCGGGTCGCCGAGGAGCGGATCCGGATCGCCCGGGACCTGCACGATGTGGTGGCGCATCACCTCGCGCTGGCCAACGCGCAGGCGTCCACGGCTGCCCACCTGGCCACGTCCCAGCCGGAGCAGAGCCGGAAGATCCTGACGGAGTTGACGGAGACGACGTTCTTGGCGCTGAAGGAGCTCAAGGCGACCGTCGGGCTGCTGCGCGAGGAAGAGGACGCCGAGGTTCCGCTGGATCCGGCTCCCGGCCTGGCTCAGCTGCCGGATCTGGTGGGTTCGTTCGGGGCTGCCGGGCTGGAGGTGGTCGTGTCCAGCGAGGGGACGGCGTATCCGCTGGCGCCGCTGGTCGATCTGACCGCGTTCCGGATCGTGCAGGAGTCGTTGACGAACATCACCAAGCATTCGGCGGCGAGAGTCGCGCGGGTGCGGCTGGTGTATGCGCGGGATCAGGTGGCGATCGCTGTCACCGACGATGGCGGGCCGGGGCCGGGGCCGGTCGCCGGCGGTGGTGGCGGCTTCGGGCAGGTCGGGATGCGTGAGCGGGCCCGCGCCGTCGGCGGTACGCTGCGCGCCGGACCCCGCGCCGACGGCGGCTACGAGGTCGTCGCGACCCTCCCGGCCATCGCCCCGAGCCCGCAGGAGGACACTCAGCCATGACCATCCGCGTCCTGCTCGCCGACGACCAGACCCTGCTGCGCGCCACGTTCCGGATCCTCATCGACTCCGCCGACGACATGGAGGTGGTCGGCGAGGCCGCGGACGGCGCGCGGGCCGTCGAGGCGGCGCGTGCGCACCGGCCCGACGTCGTGCTCATGGACATCCGCATGCCCGGCACCGACGGCTTGGCGGCCCGGCCGCGATCTGCGCCGATCCGGAGCTGGCCGGAGTTCGCGTCCTGATTCTCACGACGTTCGAGATCGACGAGTACGTCGCCAAGGCGATCCGCGCCGGCGCGAGCGGCTTCCTCGGAAAGGATGTGAGCGCCGAGAAGCTGCTGGAGGGCATCCGCACGATCGCCGCCGGGGAGGCCCTGCTCTCCCCCGGCGCCACCCGGACGCTCATCACGCGTTTTCTGGCCTCGCCGGAGCCCGCCAGCGCTCCGACGGCTCCGACGGCGTTAGCGGTACTCACAGCGCGCGAGCGCGAGATGATGATGCTCGCCGCCGAGGGCAGATCCAACGACGAGATCGCCGACGACCTCGTCGTCAGCCCCCTGACCGTCCGGACCCACATCCATCGCGCCATGATGAAGCTCGGGGCCAGGGATCGGGCGCAGTTGGTCGTCATCGCCTACCAGAGCGGTCTGGTCTCGCGCCGCGATAAGTGAGACGAGGCCGGGAAAGCCTCGCGCTATAGTTCGGACCTGGTGATCAGCCAGGGGAGGGCTGACAGCGAGGGGAGCCCATTGTGCGTGGTGTCGTGCTGAGCCGTGCCGCGATTGTGGTGGCCGCCGCGGCGCTGGCCGCGAGTGGCTGTTCGGGCGGGAGCGAGACATCCGGCAAGTCCGGCAAGGCGGCTGCGGGAAGCGGCAAGTCGTTCCACCAGCAGGTCGCGCCGGGGTTCACGGCGGCGGCGCAGTGGACCGTCGACATGCCGTGGGCGGCCGACGGCTTCGGGCGGCAGTCCGAGAACGGCCGGTCGGTGTCGGATGCGGCGGTCGCCGCGGATCAGGCCTCGTACGGCGTGGCGCGGGTGGTCGGCGGGACGGTGGTGGTGCCGTCGTTCGCGCCGGGTGGGACTGAGGGCCCGGTGTGGCCGACGCTTCAGTTCCTCGACGCCAAGACCGGCAAGACCATCGCCACCAAGACGCTGCCCGTCGGATCGCTCCTCGGTCTCAGCTCGGACACGGTCGCCGGGAAGCCGGTCGCGGTGGTGCGCTATGTGGCGTCGCAGGATTACTGGACCGCAAATCCCGCGACAGCGGTGACCGACGTGTACGACGCCTCCGGCACGCAGGTGTGGTCCAGCAAAGGACAGCAGGTCCAGAACGGGACCTGGAGCGCGGGCCTCGCACTGGACAACGAGAAGGCTCCGCACTTCGTGGGCGGATACGTCGTGAAGCTGAATGTGGGCTCTGACACGATCGAGCACTCCGACGCGTCCTACGACGTCCTCGACACGACCGGCAAGAGCGTGCTGCACATCCCGAGCCAGGCCGACCACTTGGACCTGAACCACGTGAGCCTCGTCGAGGGCTACGCCGTGGTGACGCACGACGACAGCCTCGCGCAGCGCGACGCGTACACCAGCCACGAGCACTTCACGGTCTACGACCTGGCGAACGGCGCCAAGAAAGTCGCCGACGTCGCCGAGCCCGACTCCGGCCCCGTGGCCGCCGGCGCAGCGGTCGCGGCGTTGAACGGCAAGGTGCTGGTGGCGTGGTACGGGCAGTCCGGCGGCGGCAAGCCGCCGACCGACGTCGCCGTCATCGACACCGCGACCGGCACCGCGTCGGCGCCGGCCACCCTGTCCGACGGCCCCGCCTCCGGGCTCGGCGCGCTGGTCGACCCGGCGAAGTCCGACGTGGTCGTGTACGACGACACCGCCCAGCCCAGCCGTGAGAGCGTGGTGGTCAGCCTGTCGCAGGGCACGGTGTTGTGGAGGCAGCAGGACCACGACGGAAGCCTGATCCCGGTGTCATTCCACGACGGCACGCTCTACGGCGTCGAGGCCGCCTCGACAGGTGCTCCCGCCAAGCAGCTCGCGGTCAAGGAAGCCGACGGGTTCCCGGCCGGCTCCGGGCTACGTCCTCGCGCCGCTGGCGTTCACCGCCGACGGCTCGCCGGTGTTCGTCGAGGCGCCGAAGGGCGCGGCCGGCATCACCGTCGGGGTGGGGCACACAGGCTGATGCGCGAGGGCGAGGGCGCCTAGCAGACCGGCAGCGGCGCACCGCCCTCAGCTCTGTGCGGCTGAGGGCGCGCCCTGCTCCGGATCGCCGTCCGCCCCGTTCCACGTCAACGGCAGCCGCACCCGGAACCGCGTGTCCCCGGGCACCGACTCCACGCTCAGGTCGCCGTGGTGCTTGTTGACGACGATGCGCCAGGAGATGTCCAGGCCCAGGCCGGTGCCCTTGCCGACGGGCTTCGTGGTGAAGAAGGGCTCGAAGATACGGCCCTTGATCTCCTCCGGAACGCCGGGGCCGGTGTCGCGGAACTCGACGAGCACGGCCTCGCGGTCCGCTCTGGTGCTGATGGTCAGCGTCCCGGCCTCGTCCATGGCGGAGACCGCGTTGTCGATGAGGTTCGTCCAGACCTGGTTCAGCTCCGCCGGGTACGCGGGGACCTTCGGCAGGTCCGTGCCGTACTCCTTGACGACGCGCACGCCGTCGGGGATCTTCCCGCCGAGCATCGTCACCGTGCTGTCCAGCAGGAGGTGGACGTCCACGTCCTGCTGCGCGGCACGGTCGAGCTGCGAGTACTGCTTCGCCGCGCCGACCAGGGTCGAGACGCGGTTCGTCGCCTCCTCTATCTCGGCGGTCAGGCCCTCGGCCTCCAGCGTCCGGCTCAGCCAGGACAGCACCGCCGGCAGAACACCGTCGTCCACCGCGCCGATGACCTGCTCCAGGTCGTCGGCTTCCAGGCCGGCCTGGACGAAGCTGGGAGCGAGCTCCCAGCTGTTCTCCACGCCCCGATCGTCGAGCCAGTCGCTCATCGCGTCCTCGCGATCGGAGATCTCCAGCGGGCCCAGCGGCGCGGCCTCGCCTCGCGGCGCTTTCGCCGTCGCGCAGTTCAGCAACGACACCAGCGTGTCCAGGCTCGGGGCGCGATCCCCGTGCGCGGCGATCGCGGCCAGGTCGGTGCGCGCGCCGACCACGTCCTCGCGCAGCGAGGAAGCGGCGCGGAGCGCGGCCCCCGCGGGGTTGTTGAGCTCGTGCGTCAGCCCGGCGGACAACGCGCCGAGCGCCAGCAGCCGCTCTCGTCCGCCGACGATCTGCTGCTGGATCTGGGTGCCGAAGAACAGGCCCTCCAGCAGGTGCACCGCCATCGGGAACCAGTCGCGCATCATCGCCGCGAACAGCTCGGAGGAGATGACGAAGAACCGCGAGGGCACCGTCACCGACAACGAGTTCCGGTAGATCTGCGGCACGCGGTCGCCGAGATACGCCTGGAAGGCGCCGGTGTAGACGCCGCGCTGCGAGGTCCGGTTCACCTCGACGTCGTCGACCCCGACCCGCCGCGACAGCACGACCGTGCCCTCGAGCAGGACGAAGAACCACAGCGCCGCATCGCCCTCGGCGTACACCTGGCCGGGTTCGAAGGCCTCGACGGTCCCGTGCTCGCACAGCCAGCTCAGCTGCTCCTCGCTGAGCTTCTCGAACAGGAACAGGGTGCGCAGTTCCTCGATGCTGCACGAACGCGGGGCGCCATGCGTGCCCTGAGGGGTTTCCGTAGACGTCACAGCTTCTCCACGTACCGGTGTACGAGCATGACAGCCATCGCGCCCTCGCCCACCGCCGAGGCGACGCGCTTGGTCGACTCCGAGCGGACGTCGCCGATCGCGAACACCCCGGGCACGTTCGTCTCCAGCAGGTACGGCGCGCGATCCAGCGTCCAGCCCTTGATCGGCGCGGTCCCGGCGGTCAGATCCGGACCGGTGAGCACGAATCCGCGCTCGTCCCGCTCCACGACCCCGTCCAGCCAGTCGGTCGTCGGAGCGGCGCCGATGAACACGAACATCCACTGCGCGTCGACGTCCTCGGTCGTGCCGGTCGCCGAGTTCCGCAGCGTCAGCCGCTCCAGGTGCTCCTCGCCGTGGGCCTCGACGACCTCGGTCTGGGAACGCACCACGATGGTCGGGATCTGCGCGATCTGCTGGATCAGGTAGTACGACATCGAGGCGGCCAGCGATTCGGCGCGGACGACCAGCGTCACCGACTTGGCGAACCGCGACAGGTAGACCGCGGCCTGCCCCGCCGAGTTCGCCCCGCCGACGATGAAGACGTCCCGGCCCTCGCAGTTCACCGCCTCGGACAGCGAGGAGCCGTAGGAGATGCCCTTGCCGGTGAGCTCCTCGACGCCCGGCGCCCGCAGCCGCCGGTATTCGACACCCAGCGCGAGGATGACCGTGTGCGCGCCGATGGCCGTGCCGTCGGCGAAGCGCACCAGGCGCGAGGAACCGCAGGTCTCCAGGCCGGCGACCTCGCGCGCGGTCAGGATCTCGGCGCCGAACTTGGTGGCCTGGCGGCGGGCGCGGCCGGTCAGCTGGGCGCCGGAGACACCCTCGGGGAAGCCGAGGTAGTTCTCGATCCGGGAGCTCTGACCTGCTTGTCCGCCGGTCGCCAGGCGCTCGACGAGGACCGTGCGCAGCCCTTCGGAGGCGCCGTAGACCGAGGCGCTGAGGCCGGCCGGGCCGCCGCCGACGACGATGAGGTCGTAGAACTCGCCGGCCGGGGTCGTGCGCAGGCCGACGTGGTCGGCGAGCTCCTGGTCGTCCGGCTCCAGCAGGATGCCGCCGTCCGGGGCGACGACCAGCGGGAGCCTGGCGGCGCCCGCGCCGGTCGCCTCGGGGTCCTGGCCGGCGGCGGCCAGCAGGCGCTGGCCCTCCGGCTCGTCGGAGGCGTACCAGCGGTAGGGCACCTGGTTGCGGGCGAGGAACTCCCGGACCTGCGTCGAGCGCGCCGACCAGCGGTGGCCGACGACCCGCGTCTCCAGCACCGCGCGGTGGTCCTCGGCGAGCCAGGCGTCCAGCAGGCTGTCGACCACCGGGTAGAGCTTCGTCTCCGGCGGATCCCACGGCTTGAGCAGGTAGTGGTCGAGGTCGACGATGTTGATCGCGTCGATCGCCGCGTCGGTGTCGGCGTAGGCGGTCAGCAGGATGCTGCGCGCGGCCGGGTAGACGTCCAGGGCCCGCTCGAGGAACTCGACACCGTTCATCTCGGGCATGCGGTGGTCGGCGATCAGCAGCGAGACCAGGTCGCCGCGCAGCTTGAGCTCCTGCAAGGCCTCCAGCGCCGCGGCACCGGACTCGGCCCGCACGATCCGGTAATCGCTTCCGTAGCGACGGCGCAGGTCCCGGGCGACGGCGCGGGAGACGCCGGGGTCGTCGTCGACCGTGAGGATCACGGTGCGGGGTGCGGAGGGTGCCTCGGTCATAGCGCTTCCCCGGACCTTCTTTCTTTTTTTCGCCGATCTCCACTGCCGGTTCCCCACACCCTACTTCGGCTGGGCTGGGGGCGCGTGGTGAAGGCGTTCTACACCCCCTCGACGTCCACCGGCGGCAGGTCCTTGATCTCGTCCTTGGTCAGGCGCACGGCCACGCCGTCGTCGTCGATGCCGGTCACGTCCCGGACCGGGATCGCGACGCGCTTGCGGCCCCACAGGTGCCCCTCGTCGAGCAGGACGTGGGTGACCTCGCTGTTCGGCGGGACGACGATCAGGCCCTTGACGCGGCCGATCTCGCCGTCGGTGGCGTGGACGCGCTCGCCGCGGCGGATGCTGACCTCGCCGGCCGGGATGTGCTCGGTGGTCGCGATCGGGGGTGCCGGCTCCGGGATCGGCGGCACGCCGAGGAGGGTTGGGGACGGAGCGACGCCGTAGAAGGGCCACTCCAGGACGCGCTCGCTGCGGGCGCGGCCGACGGGTTCGCCGCCGGGGAGGAAGAAGGTCTGCTCGGCGGCCTCGAACTCGTTGAGGCGGGCGTGTGTGCAGTTCAGGGTGACGCCGTCGGGGCCGGGTGTGGCGATGTGGATCGGGACCAGGCGGGCCTCGCCGTCGGGGCCCGCGTCGCGGGGGCGGACGACCAGGTGCGTGAGCTTGTCGGCAACCGGGTCGACGACGACGTACTCGACCTCGCCGCACTCCTCGCCGGACGCGGCCCCCGTACAGTAGACGCGGCTTCCTATCAGGTATTCGAGAGTGTCCACCATGTCGGAATCCTCTTCGTCTCGTCTGTTGGGGGCCACGTATTCCCGGGACCGGTCCGGACAAACACGCCGCACGGCAGCGAGAACCGGGCGCTACGGCCGCGCGGTTCCCGCGATCGCCGCCGCACGCAGCGGCTCGGTCTCCAGCAGGTCGCGGAACCGGTGCAGGTCCGAGCGCACGCGGAGGCGGTCCAGGCCCAGCGAGCGCCCGGTGTGCTCCAGCACGCCGAACGGCTCCCACACCAGGCTCACCTCGACCTTCGTCACGTCCGGCGACACCTGCTCGAAGCGCACCGTGCCGTGATGCTGGACGTCGCCGCCGACGGTCTCCCACTCCAGGTACTCGTTCGGGACCCGGCCGACCACCGCCGCCTCGAACGCCCGGCGCACGCCGGCGACGGACGCCACCCAGCGCGTGCGGTCGGCGTCGATCCGCTCGACGGAGTCCACCCCGGCCATGAAGGTCGGGAACGACTCGAAGGACGACCAGCAATCGAAGACTGCGCCGACCGGCGCGTGCACCTCCACCTGCTCGGCCACGGTGCCCATACTCACCTCTTCGCGGTATTCGGGTGGATCGCCAGATCCTCGGACAGTCTGGCCTGGTATCCGGCGCGCGTGGCCTCAAACGGCCCGAGCCCTGCCCTGGGGGCAGCCACCCGTTTACACCGCGAAGAGCTGGACATCCCCGGGCGGTCGCATCGCATTCGGCGGGCTCGCGGGCTCGCGGGGAAGAACACAGCCCCCAGCCCGGCGGGCCCTTCGCAGAGAGGCACCACCCGTGATCGCTTTCGGAGTACTCAGCACCTATCCGCCCACCCGGTGCGGCATAGCCACGTTCAGCGCCGCGCTGGTGCGCCACTTGAACGCCCCCGGCGCCCGGTCGTCGGCCGCCGTCGTGCGGATAGGCGACGACGTGCTGTCGGGTCCGACGCCGCCGGAGGTCGTGGCCGAGGTGGCGAACGGCAGTCGCGGCGGGCCGGCGGCCGCGGCGGCCGCTCTGAACCGCTTCGATGTGGCGATCGTGCAGCACGAGTACGGGATCTACGGCGGCCCGGACGGCGAGGAGGTGCTGGCCGTGCTCGACCAGGTGCGCGTGCCGGTCGTCGCGGTGCTGCACACGGTGCTGGCCACGCCGACGATCTGGCAGCGCGGCGTCCTGAGCCGGATCTGCCACGCGGCCGACGCGATCGTGGTGCCGTCGCAGACTGCTGCGAGCCGGCTGCTCCAGGTCTACGGCGTCGACAGCCGCAGGATCACGGTGATCCCGCACGGTGCTGAGACAGAGATCGGACTGGTGGAACGCAACAGGAAGCGTCCACGCCAGGGGCAGAGCCCGCTGTTATTGACGTGGGGACTCCTGGGCCCGGGCAAGGGCGTCGAGTGGGTGATCGACGCGCTGGCGGCCGGGCTCGGTGACCTGCCGATGCCGCCGCGCTACCTCGTCGCCGGGCAGACGCGTCCCAAGGTGCACGACCGGCAGGGCGAGTCGTACCGCACCGCGCTGCGGGAGCGGGCAGAGGCGCTCGGGGTCGGGCACCTTGTGGAGTTCGATCCGTCGTACCGCAGCCGGCAGAACCTGGCGGCTCTCACCGCGTCCGCCGACGCCGTGATCCTGCCGTACGACTCCACGGAGCAGGTCGTCTCCGGGGTTCTGACCGAAGCCGTGGCGGCCCGGCGGCCGGTCATCGCGACCCGCTTCCCGCACGCCGCCGAACTGCTGGCCGACGGCGCGGGCCTGCTGGTCCCCCACCGCGACCCGCGGGCGCTCGGCGTGGCGATCCGCAGGGTCCTGACCGAGCCGGGGCTGGCCGAGTCGATGACGTGGCGCGCCGGGGTGATCGCGCCGACGCTGGATTGGGAGGCGGTCGCCGATCGGTATCGGATGCTGGCCACTCGGCTGACCGCTGGTCGTGCGCCGCGCGCTGCACAGCCGGGGCCGGTCGGGCATGGGCGTCCTCGCATTGGGCGGCGGACCAGGGTCGGGTAAAGCGGGGCTGCTGGCTTGCGGCGGACGGGTGCGGTAAGTCTGGGGTTTACGGGCTCACCGCACCATCCACCCCCAAGCTCACACCATCCACCCCCAAGCCCGCACCAGCACCAGCACCAGTCAAAGACCACATGACCGCTCGCGCCGCCACAAACCCCCGCGCCGCCGTACTCACCACACACCGCACAGCACCACACTGCCCCGCCACGATCACGCAGTTCTCACCACGCCCCGCCCCGAACTACCCCGCAAAGCTGTCCGCATCCGCCGCCAGCCAGTCGGCGGCCCAGCTCTGCGGCACGTCGGCCAGCAGTTCGCCGGGCTCCAGCCACTGGAACAGCTCGGCGTAGGTGAGCACCGTGTTCTGGTCGACGCGCCGCAGCAGGTGGTGCGGCCGCAGCTCGTGCGGTTCGCGCAGCCCCATCGCGGCGATGATCTGCTGGGCCTGCGCGACCGTGTTCTGCTGGTAGCGGCGTACGCGCTCGGTCTTGTCGGCGACGTCCAGGGCCCGTGCGCGGGCCGGGTCCTGCGTGGCCACGCCCACCGGACAGCGGTTGGTGTGGCACATGCGCGCCTGGATGCAGCCGGCCGCCATCATCATCGCGCGCGCCGAGTTGGTGTAGTCAGCTCCCTGAGCTATGCGCTTGACGATGTCCATCCCGGTGGCCACCTTCCCGCTCGCGCCGATTCGGATCCGGTCTCGCAGACCGGTTCCGACCAGGGCGTTGTGGACCGTCATCAGTCCGTCGCTCAGCGGCTTGCCGACGCCGTCCTGGAACTCCAGCGGGGCGGCGCCGGTGCCGCCCTCGGCTCCGTCGACGACGATGAAGTCCGGGGTGACGCCCTCGGCGACCATGGCCTTGCAGATCGCCAGGAACTCGCTGCGGCGGCCGACGCACAGTTTGAAGCCGACGGGCTTGCCCTGCGCCAGCTCGCGCATCTTCGCCACGAACAGCACCAGTTCGCGCGGCGTCCGGAACACGCGGTGCGCGGCCGGGCTGACGCACTTCTCCCCCTGCGGCACCTCCCTGAACTCGGCGATCTCCGCGGTCACCTTCGCCGCCGGCAGCACGCCGCCCAGACCGGGCTTGGCGCCCTGGCTCAGCTTGAGCTCGGCGGCCTTGATGTGGGGATGGGCGACCTTGTCGCGGAACTGCTCCGGGTCGAAGTCCCCGTCGCGGGTACGGACGCTGAAATAGCCGCTGCCGATCTCCCAGATCAGATCGCCGCCGCCTTCCAGGTGGTACGGCGTGAGCCCGCCCTCGCCGGTGTCCTGCGCGAAGCCGCCGCTCGCCGCGCCGGCGTTGAGGGCACGGACGGCGTTGGCGCTCAGCGAGCCGAAGCTCATCGCCGACACGTTCAGCAGCGCCATGTCGTACGGCTGGGTGCAGTCCGGGCCGCCGACGCGCACCCGCGGCTGCTCCTTGTCGGGTTCGAGCGGCACGGTGGCCTGCTCGACGAACTCGTAGCCGGGCTGCGTCACGTCCAGCTCTGTGCCGAACGACGTCTCCTCGTGGATGCCCTTGGCCTGCTCGTACACGACCGTCCTGGTGTCGCGGTCGAACGGCCGCCCGTCGTAGTCCCGCTCGATGAAGTACTGCTGCATCTCGGGCCGGATCGACTCCAGCAGGTAGCGCATGTGACCGAGCAGGGGGAAGTTGCGCAGAATCGAATGGCGCGGCTGGAGGACGTCATAGACGGCCACGGCCGCGAGCACGCCGATCGGCACGACGGCGATCAGCCACCACAGCGACAGAGCCACCGCGGCCCAGATGCTCGCCGCGGTGGCCAGGAGCAGGACCACGGGGACGCTGACGACCGAGAAGCGCACGTGCATGAGCGATTCCTCTTTCCGCCGGGACCACCGGCACCGAGGGGGCGGGCTCCGCTGCTTGTGTCCCACACCGCCGTCGGCGAAACGGGGCCCGGCGACAGCCTGCTGAGCAGCGCCGGAATGTTTCATCGCGGCCCGGTCGGGCACATCGGGACCGGACCGCGGGAGGAGCGCACATGTGCCGGTTGTTCGCGATGACGAGTGCCCCGCAGCGCGTCCGGGCCACGTTCTGGCTCCTGGACGCCCAAGACAGCCTCACCGCGCAGAGCAGACGGGATCCGGACGGAACCGGGCTCGGGTACTTCCGGCCCGACGGGGAGCCGGTGCTGCACAAGGCGCCGATCGCGGCGTATGACGACCGCGCCTTCGCCGAGGAGGCGAAGAGCGTGGAGTCCACCACCTTCATCGCGCACGTCCGCTACGCCACCACCGGCGAGCTCACCGAGCGCAACTGTCATCCCTTCTGCGCCGAGGGCCGCATGCTGGCGCACAACGGCCACATCGGAGACCTCGGCAAGCTCGAAGGCCACCTCGGAGCGGCGGCGATGGCGCAGGTGCGCGGCGACACCGACTCCGAGCGCTTCTTCGCTCTGGTCAACCGCGAGACCGAGGCCGCCGGCGGCGACGTGACGGCCGGTCTGCGGTCGGCGGCGCGCTGGGTCGCGGCCGAGCTGCCGCTGTTCGCCCTCAACATCGTGATGACCACCGACGACCAGCTGTGGGCGCTGCGGTATCCGGACACCCACAGCCTGTACGTGCTGGAACGCCGCCCCGGCGGCCACCGCGAGGGACGGCAGCTCGACCAGGCCGGGACCGGCGGACGCCTGCGGGTGCGGGCCGGCGAGCTGGCCGAGCTGCCCTCGGTCGTCGTGGCCAGCGAGCGGCTCGACGAGGATCCCGGCTGGCGGGCGCTGCGGCCCGGCGAGCTGGTGCACGTCGGGCCGGACCAGCGGGTCGAGAGCCGGATCGCGCTGCCGGATCCGCCGGCGCACCAGCTCACGGAGGCGGATCTGGGTCCGCACGACGCCGCGTCGCAGAAGGCTTAGCGACGACGTCGCAGAAGGCTTAGCCGGCAACGTCGCAAAAGGCTTAGCCGGCGACGAGCAGACCCGCGAGGGCCTGCTCGACCGCCAGCGGCACGGCAGACCGGGCACGCCTGGACACGCGGGGCACGCCGGGCAGGCTGGACGCGCCAGGCACGCCGGATACACGGGACGCGCCGGGCACGCCGGGCAGACCAGGCACGCCGAGAGTTACCGCCGCTCCCCGCGAGTCCGGGTCTGAGCCCGCGCCGGAGGCGGAGCACCGATGCGCCGCCGCCGTTTGCGGCGGGCGGTCCGCTCCCGCTGGGTCGTGCCGCCCCACACGCCGAACACCTCGGGGCCGGACTCCGCGAAGCGCAGGCACTCGGCCTGCACCGGACAGGCGGCGCAGACCTGCTTCGCGGCCTTCTCGCGGCGGGCGCGCAGCTCGCCTCGTTCGTTGTCCGAATCGAAGAAGAGATCGTTGTCGTAGTCCCGGCACGCGGCACGCTCCTGCCACTCGTAGCGCCGGATCGGATCGTCGTCGGTTTCAAGAAGTAGTCTCATCAGCCCTCCTGGATATGCCGCCGTACCCAACACCGGAAGCATTAATCACGATTTGCGCTTCCGTGGGTTATCATCGCGACGTGGCAGCAGCCAGGAAGCGGGACGCGTGGTCGCTGCTGACCTCGCACGGCCGCGTCCTGGTGGAGATCGCCCGGGACCCGCGGGCGCGGATCAGGGACCTGAGCGCCGCGGCCGGCATCACCGAGCGGGCGATCGCGGCGATCATCGCCGACCTGGAGGCCGCCGGGTATGTGACCCGTACGAAGGTCGGGCGGCGCAATCAGTACACCGTGAACCTGGAGCTGGGCTTCCGCCACACCGCCCAGCGCGACCTGCGCATCGGCCCCTTCCTGGCCCTGCTGTCCGCGGGGCCTCCGGCCGGAGCCGCCGATCGGCGCGACGACGAGGTTTGACCCCGGACCGGCCGGACACCCGGAGGGCTCCATTCCCTCGACGCGGAAAGGAGCGAGTCCCGTGACCGAGAACGCATCCGACGACGTCATCGCCATCCTGACCCGCGACCACCGGGACGTCCAAGCACTCTTCGACGAGCTGACGCGCACCGGCTACGGGACCGATCCGAAGCACCGCAAGGACCTGGTCGACCGCGTCACCATCGAACTCGTCCGGCACGCGACCGCCGAGGAGCAGCTCTTCTACCCGGCGGTGCGCCTGAACGTCGACGGCGGCGCCGACCTGGCCGACCACGAGATCGCCGAGCACGCGCAGATCGAGCGGAGCCTGAAGGAGCTGGCCGGCATGCAGCCCGGCGACGAGGCGTTCGAGCCGACCCTGCAGCACCTGATCGCGCTGGTCAACGCCCACATCGCCGAAGAGGAACAGACCTTGTTCCCCGAGCTGCGCGCGGTCTGCACGCCCGAGGACCTCGTCGCGATCGGCAAGATGGTGGTCACGAGCAAGAAGATCGCCCCCACCCGGCCGCACCCCGGCGCCCCCGACACCCCGCCGGGCAACCTGACGGCTCCGGCTCTGGGCCTCGTCGACCGGATCCGCGACGCGATCAGCGGTCGCGGGCGGGGGGACGGGGATCAGGCTCGGTCCTGAGCAGGAGCGGTCCTGAGCAGCAGAGCTCCCGGCTCGACCGTCACCTCGAACACTGAGCCGTCGGCCAGGGCCTCGCCATCGGTTTCCCGCCGCAGCGGCCTGCGCGCGGACACCACGATGTGCCGGCCACGGAGCCGCTCGACCGTCGGCGGCTGCCGCTGGTCATGCCGGCCCCGCAGACCGCGACGGCCGCTCAGCAGACGCACCACCACGGGCACCCAGCCCAGCACGGTTCGCGGCGCCAGGACGGCGACCTCCAGGACACCGTCGTCCGGCTGGGAATCAGGGAACAGCGACAATCCGCCGTGCAGCCCGCCGACGTTGCCGATCACGACCGTGCGGACGTGCCGGTGCGAGGTACGCCGGCCGTCCACCTCGATCTCCGCCGCGAATCCACGGTCTGCCAGGTGCCGGAGGAGCGAGACCACATAGGCGGGCCAGCCGATCCGCTGCTTGAGCCACCGCGGAGCGTCCTGCACCATCGCGGCGTCCAGGCCGACGCCGGCCATGCCGACCATTACTCCGTCGGAGCTCCAGTCGGAGCTCTGGTCGTAGCTCTGATCAGAGCTCTGGCGGGAGCTCTGGCCAGGCCCACCGCCGCTCCCGCCGCCCAGCCGGCCCACGTCCACCGCCCGATCGACGCCGTCGATCGCGACCGCCACGGCCGTCGCCGGATCCGGGGAGATCCCCAGATTGCCGGCCACCAGGTTCCCGGTCCCGATCGGCACCACCGCCATCGGCACGCCGGTCCCGGCCAGCACGGCCGCGCACGCGTTCACCGTGCCGTCCCCGCCGCACACGACCACCAGCCGCGCCCCGTCGGCCAGCGCCGCGCGCGCCGCCTCGCCCCCGCCGTCCCCGCTGCTGGTGGGGTACCGCTTCGGCGGCGGCTCGCCGCGCTCGCGCAGCGCCCAGCGCAGCAGATCGCACGGATCGTCTCCGCGCAGTGCCGCGAGTTTGTCTTCGTGGACCACGATCGCGACCTGATTCATCGGCATCGGCCCCTGGTAGCCAACGGCGCGTCCCTCAAACGGCGCATGATCCGGCCGGTCGGGGACATCCGGCGCAGCATGTCGACCACTACGAAAGTGCCGCAGACCCGGACCATGTCCGGTGAGGAACTGTCGGCTGACGACGCGTGGCGGACGCTGCGCCGTACCGGGACCGGAACCCTGTTGCGCGACGCGTTCGTGCGGCTGCGCTACGGCGACGGCTTCAGCCATGCCCGCGCCCTCGCGCTGCAGATGGCGCTCACCGCCATTCCGGGCCTGATCGCGCTGGTGGGCCTGGCCCAGACGGCGCACAACGCGCGCTGGGGCCAGGCGCTGGAGCAGACGATCGAGCGCGTCACCCCGCCGGCGAGCCGGGCCGCCGTGGACCAGGCGCTGCGCGGCGCCGGGGACGGCGGGAGCTCGGCGCTGTGGCTGGGCCTGGCCGGGGCTCTGCTGTCGCTGACCGTGGCGATGGGCCAGGTCGAGCGGGGTGCCAACCGCATCTACGGCGTCCAGCGCGACCGTCCCGCACCGGCGAAGTACGGCGGCGCGTTCCTGCGCGCGGTGCTCGGCGGCGTGCCGGTCGCCTTCGGCCTGGCTCTGCTGGTCTTCGGCGAGTCCTTCGGCAGCGCGCTGGCGCAGACCTATCGCTGGCCGCCGGGCCGCCTGCACGCCTGGGATGTGGCGCACTGGCCGGTGGGCGTCCTGCTGGCCCTGGTCTCCGCCGGGGTCCTGTTCCGCAAGGCGCCCCGGCGCCGCCAGCCCTCGGCCACCTGGCTGGTCTTCGGCGCGGCGGTGTCGCTGGCGGTGTGGACGGCGGTGACCGCGCTGCTGGCCTGGTACGTCGAGGGCAGCGCTTCGTTCGGCGCCACCTACGGCCCGCTGACCGCGGTGCTGGCCTTCCTGCTGTGGGCGAACCTCAGCGCCATCGCGCTGTTCTACGGGATCGCGTTCGCCGCTCAGCTGGAGAGCCGCCGGGCCGGGGTCTCCTCGCCGGTCACCGCCGATCCCGATAGCTGACCGTCTGCTGCCGGTCCGCCGCCAGGACGACGCGGTGGGCCAGCAGGACGCACAGCCCTCCCAGCAGCGCCCCGGCGAGGACGTCGCTGGGATGGTGCATCCCCCGGTACATGCGCGAGCAGCCGACCGCACACGGCACGGCCACCATCAGCCACACCGGCCAGGGCGCGCCGTGCCGCCGGGCCACGAGTGCCACGGCCACGTACAGGACCGTGGCCGCGGCCGTGTGGCCGGAGGGGAAGCTGGAGGTCGGCGGGGCGATGTCCAGGTGCGGCACCGCGGGCCGGGGACGGTCGATCACCAGCGTGGTCAGCAGGAAGATCCCGACCTCCGCGACCAGTGCGGTGGCGACGAACACCGCCTCGGCCCAGCGATGGGTCAGGACCCTGATCGCGACGAAGGCCACCGCGCTCAACGCGATGGCCGACGGGGTGTTGGCGAGGTTGGAGAAGAAGCCTGATATGCCGTTCAGAGCCGGCGTCCGGTGGCCGGCCAGGAAGCGGTTCACACCGTCCTCCACGCTCAGCGGCCAGTCGTGCGCCAGCGATCCCGTGACGAGCCAGCCGGCGGTGGCCAGGACGGCGAACACCAAGGCCGCGCCCAGAACCAGACGCAGCCCGGAAACGCGGAGGTCGCGCCGCGGCCGCGGAGCGGCGGCCCTGGCCACCGATGTGGTCATCGCTCGCTCCTGTTGTGATCGGCCTTGTTGTGATCAGTGCTCAGCACGTCCGCCTCCTCGGGCTCCACACCTTCCGCGACCAGATGCGCGCGCCGCAGGCCGTGCTCGACGCGCCAGGTCTGGAACGCCGACACCGAGGCCGCCAGCACGGCCACGGCCAGCAGCCAGGCGCCGACCACGTCGGTGACCCAGTGCACGCCCAGGGCGACGCGGCTGTAGCCGACGGCGAACACGATGAGCGCCGCGACCGTCCACGCCACGATCGTGCCGACCCGGCCCAGCAACGGCAGCAGGATCAGGACGACGATTCCGCACGCCAGCGCGGAGGTCATGGCGTGACCGGAGGGGAAGGAGGCGCCGGGGGCGTGCGCGAAGGGATTCGGCAGGTGCGGCCGGGTCCGGTCGACCAGGGTCTTCAGGCCGATGTCCAGGACGGCGCCGGCGATCATCGTCGAGGCCGCCCACAGCGCCAGGCGGCGCGCGCCGCGCAGCCACAGCGCCACGGCGATGACCGCGATCAGGACGCGCGCGGGCGTGGGCCCGCCGACGTCCGAGACGCGAAGCAGGGTCTTGATGACCAGCGGATGGCCCGCCGCGTGGTCGTGGAGGTAGGAGGCGGTGTTCTGGTCGAGCTCGCGGAAGGGGTCCCAGGCGCTTTCCACGGCGACCGCGATCAGTCCGGCGAGCGCGGCGGCCGGGACGGCGACGAACAGCGTCAGGGCCAGGCGCGCGCCGAAGCGTTCGTGCACGCGTCGGCGCAGTGATGTCAGGACGCTCACCCGTGCGAACCCTCCGTGAGAGGGAGCTCCTCGAATCCCTTCAGCGTGCGATGCAATCGCAGGCCCAGGGGACCCGGCTCCAGCTCGTCGGCCGGAATCAGCCGCGCCTTCCCGCCCTCGTGCCGGGGCCGGACGGACAAGCGGACCGCGAAGCTCCCCGAGGGGTCCAGATCGATCCGCTCGACCTCGCCGACGAACCCTTCGTCGCCCTCGACCGGCGCGCCGACCGCGATCTCCATGGCTTCTCGCATGTGCGGAACCTCCTTCGTGCGCGGGGCGACCGGATACCCGTGCGCAGTCTCTCAAACCGGTTCGGGAATGGATCGGACCGTTCGGAGGTGGATCGCCGGTTCGCGCCCCGCTGATCCCTGATGTCGATCCGGCCCCGTTTACCCGGGTGAGGCCCGGGCAGCAGGACGCCTTCAGTCGGCGCGGGAAGACGATCATGAGGAGCGAGGACTGATGGCACGGGTTGTCAATGACGCATTCAGCGGAGTCCAGGTGGCCGAACAGGCGGTGAGCGACGCGTGGATCGGGCAGCTTCTGCTGGCCGAGAGCGAGGCCGAGACCGTCGCCGGCGCGTGTGCCCGGGTTCGGGAGCGCGCCGCCGGGCGCGTTAGGGAGGCGCAGCGGGCCGGCGATCTGGCCGCGCTCGCACGGTTCCAGGGTGATCTGGAGGCCGCCGACGCCGGCTGGGGCCGGGCGGTGGCCGATCACGAGCGCGCGCGGGACCGGCTGGTGCGCG
>Ga0207694_10001756_pt1 | contig 18177 bp, 20 predicted proteins | sample KBSC34metaG_FD_184353 | JGI IMG/M metagenome (GOLD analysis project Ga0207694, IMG submission 184353) | Corn rhizosphere microbial communities from Kellogg Biological Station, Michigan, USA - KBS C3-4 metaG (SPAdes) (version 2) | ecosystem: Host-associated > Plants > Roots > Rhizosphere > Soil... | reverse complement strand
CCCAGCCCCATCTCACCGCCGGTGACCACGCGGCGAAAGAAGCGCGGGTGATGCACGTGAATCGTCGCCGCCTCTCCGGCGCGTCCGAACGACCGCGTGCCGCCCGGCGACGCCAGCAACAAGCGGCCGTGCTGCAGACGCTCGAGCGAATGGCACACCACCGTCTCCGCCCAACGGTCGATAAGGGTGGCGATCATGACGGTCGCGACGGCATCGGAACGACCGCCAGCCCCTTGATCCGGAGCCGCAACGCTTCCCAGTGAATCGCGGCGATGACTTTGCCGGTCATGAGCGGTTGTCGTATCAGTGCCGCCCGCAAGGTGCCCGCGGTCCATGGACGCCGCCGAAGTGTCAGCGTCGCGTCGAACATGCGGGCGCCGGCGGCACCGCCGGCGGGCAGTACGTTCATATGTGCCACGAGCGACTCGCCCGGCCGCGTGAGCAGAAACTCGTAGGCCACGTCAAAGGCCATGAACGGCGACACGTACAGCGACTTGGGGGTTCGCGCATGCAGCCGCCGATCGGGTTTGTTTTTGGGCTCGAGCCAGTACTCATGACGGCCGCCGTAGGTGTTGCGGACATCCGCGAGGACGGAGCGCAATGCACCGTCCTTCTCGTAGCAGTAGTAGAGCGATATCGGGTTGAACACGTAGCCGGCGTAGCGCAGGTGCGTCAGGAGATGAATCGGTCCGTCAGGTACGGCGACGCCGGCGCTTCGTGCGCTCGCCAGAACGCGGTCGCGCAAGGGGCGCGACGGGTCGCCGACGTGATCGCGATCGAAGAACGCGGCCCAGCGCCAGCGGTTGTAGCCGGTCAGTCGGGATACCGCCATCGCCTCGGGAATGCGGTCGATATCGAGCAGCGCCATGAAGAGGCCATACCGGAACTCGTGCGCCTTCGGCGCGTGGCGTCGATGCCGCACCGTACCCTCGTAGAGCGCCGGAGCCACCATCACCAGCGCACCCCGAAATCCGCCGCGACTCGCATGGCTGACAGCAGGCCGTCCTCGTGAAACCCATATCGCCAATAGGCGCCACAGAAATGGGTTCGGCGCGTGCCGCTCACTTCGCGCCACCGCTCCTGCGCGCGGAGCGAGTCGAGCGTGAATCGCGGGTGGCGCCACGACACACGTGCGATGACACGGTCGCGCGGCAGCGACCACCGAGGGTTCAGCGTGACGCAGTAGTCGGTGGCGCAGGCGAGGTTCTGGAGGCGGTTCAGGTGATACGTCACCGACGGCGCCGCCGCATCGTCTCCCTCGAGCCGGTAGTTCCACGACGCCCGCGCCCACGGGCGGCGCGGTAGCGCGCTGTCGTCCGTGTGGAGACACACTTCGTTGGCCGTCGTCGTGAAGCAGCCCAGGACTTCGCGCTCGGCATCGGTCGGGTCGGCGAGCAATGCCAGAACCTGGTCCCCGTGACAGGCGAACACGACTTCGTCAGCTCGCTCGGCGGGCCGATTCTCGAATGTCAATGTGACCCCAGCCTCGTCTCGCTGTACCGACTGGATGGCGGCGCCTGTGCGCACCGACGCGACGTTCGAGACGAGCCGAGGCACGTAGCGATGACTGCCGCCGTAGACCACACGCCATGTCGGGTGGGACGCGATCGACAACATCCCATGGTTTGCCATGAACCTCACCAGCGTCCGGGCCGGAAAACGGTCGACGCTTTCCAGGGAGGACGACCAGATGGCCGACGCCATCGGCAGCAGATAGCGGCAGACGAACACGTCGCTGTATCTCGCTTTGCTGAGGAAGTCGCCGAGCGTCCATTCCGCCGCGGCATCGAGCGTCAGCACCCGCGGCGCCTCGCGGTTGAATCGCACGATGTCGCGCAGCAGACGGAAGTGAGCGCGGCTGGCGAGCCGGCGTCGGTCGGCGAAGAAGCCGCGGATGCCGCGGCTGCTGTATTCGAAGCCGCTGACCGGACACGCGACAGAAAACGACATGTCGGAGTCGCGGGTCTCGACCCCGATCTCCGCAAAGAGGCGGACCAGATTCGGATAGGTGCGCTCGTTGTGCACGAGGAACCCCAGGTCGAGCGACAACGGACCGCTCTCGTCGGCCACGCTCACGGTGTGGGTGTGGCCGCCGAGCCTGTCGGCCTTCTCGAAGAGCGTGACGCGATGGGCGCGACTGAGAAGGTATGCCGTGGCGAGGCCGGCGATACCCGAGCCGATGACGGCGACGTGCTTCATGCCGCCCGCCGTCCTTCATAGGGAACGAAGGGCCGCAGATCGCGGGCAATGCCCACCGCCGCGAGGGCGCGAAGCCCCAGATAGGTGAGGTCGAGCTCCCACCATCGCACGCCCTGCCGGCAGCTCGATCGACAGCAGTGATGGTTGTTGTGCCAGCCCTCCCCGAACGTCAACAGCGCCAGAAGGGCGTTGTTCCGGCTGTCGTCCGCGGTGGCATACGGCCGGGAGCCCCACACGTGCGCCACGGAATTGATGGCGAAGGTCACGTGATAGAGGAGCACCGTCGCTAACAGGTAGCCCCACACGAACGCCGCGAATCCGCCGGCGAGCCAGATTGCTGCGCCGAACGCCAGCGTCGGCGCGGTGTGATGGCGATCCAGCCAGCGCAGCTCCGGATAGCGACCGAAGTCGCCAACGCGTCGGGGTTCGTAGGCGTCGTAGCGGGTCGACAGAATCCAACCGAGGTGGGCCCACCAGAAGCCATGCCGCGGCGAATGCACATCGTCCGGCGAGTCGGCGAGACGATGGTGCTCGCGGTGGTGAGCCGCCCACCACAGCACGCTCTTCTGGCCCGACGTCTGGGCCAGAACGGCCATCAGCAGCTGAGTGCCGCGTCCCAGCTTGTAGGAGCGATGACTGAAGTAGCGGTGATAGCCAGCCGTGATCCCGAAGATCCTGACGAAGTAGCTGCCCACCAGCCACCAGACCAGCGTCCAGTCGAACGGAACGACAAACACCGCCAGCGCCGCGACGTGCAGCAGGCCGAAGCGAAGCAGATTCGCGTTCTTTTGTGGCCGAGTGTTCCGCACAACCACCGTGAACCGACTGTATCCGCGCAAGACGCTGTTGTCAAATGTTTGTCCATGACATATCTTTGACAGATGCCAGACTGGTTGAAGCTGGCCGCGTGCGCGTGGGTGGCCGCGGCGGTGATGATGTTGGCGCTCTGGATCTGGTATCGCCGCAAGCGCAACGCCGGCATCGTCGATGTCGGGTGGTCACTGAGCCTGCCGTTGATGACCGCGCTCTACGCCGCGCTCGGACCTGGATATTTGTGGCGACGGTGGCTCCTCGCCGCCATGTTCTGCGTGTGGGGCGTGCGGCTCGGGCTGTACCTGCTCCGCGACCGCATCGCCGGCCGCGCGGAGGATCGACGTTACGCCGATCTGCGTGCGCGCCGCAGCCCGGCCGCCACGCTGGACTTCTTCCTCTTCTTTCAGGCGCAGGCCTTGCTGGCGGTCGTGCTGTCGGTGCCGGCGCTCATTGCGGTATTCAATGACGTCCCGCACATCGCCGGGCTCGAAATCGTCGCACTCCTGCTGTGGGCAATCGCGGTCGTCGGGGAAGCAGTCGCCGATCGTCAGCTCGAACGCTTCAAAACCCGCCGGTCCTCTCGCGGCCGCACCTGCCGCGATGGACTGTGGCGCTATTCCCGGCACCCGAACTACTTCTTCGAGTGGATGGTGTGGGTGGCGTACGCCCTTTTCGCGCTGGCGTCGCCTTGGGGCCCGCTCGCGCTGACGTGTCCCGTCGTGATGCTGTTTCTGCTCTTTCGTGTCACCGGTATTCCCGCCACCGAGGCACAGGCGCTCCGCACCAAGGGCGACGACTACCGACACTATCAGGCGACGACCAGCGTCTTCGTGCCTTGGCCGCCGAGGAGCGCGCGGTGATCGACGCCATCATCGATCGGGGACTGCTGCCAGACGCAATCGTCCGCGCCGGCATCCGCCGCATCGTGGCGAGCCGCCTGCGCGAGCAGGAGGCCGGCGGTGTGGAAGCGCAGGCGCGCCGTTTCGAGACGCTCGTCGACGAGCTCGCGCAAGGGCCGGTCGCCGTCGCGGCTGATGCGGCCAATGAGCAGCACTACGAACTTCCAGCGGCGTTCTTCTCTCTGGTCCTCGGACCTCGGATGAAATACAGCGCCGCCTGGTGGCCTGACGGAGTGGACACACTGGCCGAAGCGGAAGAACGGATGCTCGCCCTCACATGTGAACGCGCGGGCTGCGCCGACGGGCATCGCATCCTCGAACTCGGGTGCGGCTGGGGCTCGCTGACGCTGTACATGGCGGAACGGTTCCCCCACAGCCGTATCACCGCGGTGTCGAACTCGACGTCGCAGCGTGACTTCATCACTGCCCGTGCCGGCGAGCGCGGCCTGCACAATGTGACGGTCATCACCGCCGATATCAACGACTTCCACTCCGACGCGGGCTTCGATCGCATCATCTCGGTGGAGATGCTAGAGCACGTGCGCAACCATCGTGCGCTGTTTGCGCGGATTGCCCGGTGGCTGGCGCCCGACGGTCGATTCTTCGTGCACGTCTTCGCGCACCGGCGTTTTGCCTATCCCTTCGAACCGCGCGACGACGCTGATTGGATGGCCCGCCACTTCTTCACCGGCGGCGTCATGCCCAGCGACGACCTGTTCCTTCACCTGCAGAACGATCTCGCGATCGAGCGACACTGGCGGTTTGCGGGCACGCACTATCAACGGACCGCCGAGGCCTGGTTGGCCAACCTCGATCGGCACGCCGCCACCGTGGACATCATCCTGGCGTCGCATTACGGTGCCGCGGAAGGACGTCGGTGGCGCGCGCGGTGGCGAGCGTTCTTCATGGCCTGTGCGGAGATGTTTGGGTGCCGTCGAGGTCAAGAATGGATCGTGTCGCACTATCGATTCGCACGGAGGATGCCCTGATGCTGCGACAGTTCGCGATCGCGCTGGCGGCACTGATCCTGCTCGACGCCATCTGGCTGGGCGTGCTGATGAAAGATTTCTACCGCCACAGCCTTGCCCCGATCGCCCGGATGGCCGATGGCGGGCTCGACCCGATCTGGCCGATTGCCGTCCTCGTTTATCCCGTCATCGCCGCAGGTCTCACGGTGCTGGTGCTGTCGAGGACGAGGACGCCAGCCGAGGCCTTGTGGCTCGGCGCCGTCTTCGGCGCAGCCTCGTTCGCGGTCTACGATCTCACCAATCACGCAACGCTTCGCGACTGGCGCGCCCTGATGACGGTCATCGATATCAGCTGGGGAGCGTTCTCGTGCGCCGCTGCCTCGTGGCTCGCCGTTTCCGTCGGGCGCGTGTAACCATTCAGCCATGAGCAGACGTGCCGCGGTGCAGCACTACCCGATTCGCGCGGTCGCCCGCCTCACCGGCCTGAGCGTCGATACGCTTCGCGCCTGGGAGCGCCGCTATGAAGCGGTCGTGCCGAAGCGAGGTGAGCGCGGCCGCGTCTACAGCGACACCGACGTCGATCGACTGAAGCAGCTTGCCGTGCTGGTAGAGCGCGGTCATGCCATTGGAACCGTCGCCCGCCTTTCCGGCGGCGAGCTGACGCGTCTCATCGACGGCTCCGATGCGTTGGCGGCCGTACGGCAGGAGACGCCGGCAGCCGACCTGACGGCGCTGTTCCGGGCGCTCGATCGCTACGATCTGACCGCCCTCGAATCGGCGCTGGCCCGCCATGCGGCGGTGCTGCCCACCCGCGATCTCGTTTTCGCGGTCATTCTTCCCTTGCTGCGCGAGCTTGGTGATCGCTGGGAGACTGGAACGCTCAGTCCGGCGCAGGAACACCTCGTGTCGGCGATTGTCCGGAGCATCCTTGGCGGACTGCTTCGATCGATCGCTCGCAGCGACGGTTCGCCACGCGTCGTATTCGCCACAGCCAGTGGCGAGCGCCATGAGTTGTGCGTCCTCTGCGCTGCCGTCCTTGCCGCGGCGGCCGGTTATGGCGTCGTCTACCTGGGGCCGGATCTGCCCGCGGCCGACATCGCGCAGGCAGCACAACGCAGCGGGGCCAGCAGCGTGGTACTCGGCGCGACGACGCCGGGGGCGGTGACGCGCGCGGAGGCGAAGCACCTGGCCAAGGTGCTGTCCGATGTCGACTTGTGGATTGGCGGACGAGAAGCGGCGGCGCTTGCTGCCGAGATCGGGTTTGGCCGTCAGGTGGCAACCCTCGACGCACTGGTTCCGATGTTCGCGCGCCACAGCCGCAATTCGTAGCGCATGGCTCACAAATCTCCCCGGCCCTCAACGGGCATTTGAGACAGGCGTCTTCGTCTTCGGCGCAGGCACGAGTGGTCTCGACACAGGGATGGCACTGTCATCTGCTGTCATGTTGATCACCGCGTTCGGGCTCTTCACGCGCCGACAAATGAGCGCGCACCGGCGGCGAGCGCGAAGAAGAACACCATCCGGACACGGCATCGTAACTGCGCCAGACGATCTGCGCGTACCACACAGATGCACAAGAACGTGTGGCGTCAGTTAATCACGACAATCTTGAAGACTCGGCTGCTCGTTGGTGCTTCGAGCATGGCGACGCGCCCTCACGCGATTCTGTTTGTTCGCTCAGATCTCACCACAATGTCTTGGCCACCGTCCCGTCAAACTAAAACGTAGATCTGACAGGATGGCCAGTAAACGCAGGAGGGGCGATTTCGGCCGTTTTCTTTGGAATGCTCCGACCGAGCCGTGGCGCTGATCTTGGATGGCGAATCTCCGACAGCTTTATGGGCCTTCTGACACCCATCACGGTTCGCTGCAGCGCAATCGGCCGCCTGGCGGCCTTCGTGCTCGTCATGCTGATCTTGTCGCCGTTCACGGCGCCGTTCTCGGTCATGTCTGGCGAACTGCAGGCGTCGCCAAGCGGTCCCGCGGACGGCGTGCAGTACGAAACCACGCACACTCCAGTCGTCGTAGAAGTGGTTTTCGTCCACTGCGAGCCGTCATCGAGCTTCATCTCGTTCCAGCCGGTTGCGACGACGGCATTGGCCGAGTTCACGCACATTAACCGAGTCCTCAGACTGTAGATCCCTGCCCGTAATGTGACCTCCGCCGGAGGTCTCGAACCCGAATCAACCCCCAACACACGCGACGGGTGAGCCTCGGCTATCCGCTCGGCGTGAGCTGTATCCACTGACAGAGGCACACGTTCCTGCCGGCACGGCGGAGGTGTGCGTTCGCGCCACTGCGAAAGGACTGGAGTATGACGACACGCTCGAGGTTTCACGTGAGAGGAGTTGCGGCCGCGCTCTGTGCGCTGATTGTTGCCACAGCATTGGCGCTGCCCGCGGTCAGCTACGCGCAGGCTCCCACCCCGGCACGGTCGGCGACCCGACTGGCGCGATGACCGGGACGGCCAAGGACGTGACTGTCAAGGACGCCGCGAATCCGACCCTGCCCGAAGTGATGGACACGGTCGGACACAACAAGGTGTCCGTCAACATGGTCTGGACGCTGATCACCGGCTTCCTCGTCATGTTCATGCAGGCGGGCTTCGCCGCAGTTGAAACCGGGTTCTGCCGCGCCAAGAACGCCGCGCACACCATGAGCATGAACTTCATGGTCTACCCGCTCGGCATGTTCGCTTATTGGGTCTGCGGCTTCGCGCTGCAGATGGGCGGCCTCGGTGCCATGGCGACGCTTGGGGGCAACACGGTGCTGGATTCCGAATTCACGATCAATCTGTTCGGCCACAGCATGGGCCTCTTCGGCATGAAGGGCTTCTTCCTGACCGGCACCACCTACGACGTCGGCGTCTTCGCGCTGTTCCTGTTCCAGATGGTGTTCATGGACACGGCGGTGACCATTCCGACCGGTGCGATGGCCGAACGATGGAAGTGGGCCTCGTTCTGCGTCTTCGGGCTCTTTATGGGCGCGTTCGTCGACCCCATCTTCGCCAACTGGGTGTGGGGTGCCGGCTGGCTCTCGGCGCTCGGGACGAACTTCCATTTGGGCCACGGCCACGTCGACTTCGCCGGATCGTCCGTCGTGCACATGGTCGGCGGCGTCGCGGCGCTCGCAGGAGCGATCGTCCTTGGTCCCCGCATCGGTAAGTTCACCAAGAGCGGCGAGCCGGTCGCGATTCCCGGCCACCACCTGCCGATGGCAATCATCGGCACGTTCATCCTCGCGTTCGGCTGGTTCGGCTTCAATCCTGGGTCCACCCTGGCCGGCACTGACCTCCGCATCAGCGTCGTGGCCACCAACACCATGATGGCCGGTACGGCTGGCGCACTCGTAGCCATGATCATCGTCTGGATGAAGTTTGGTAAGCCTGACCCGGGCATGATGGTCAACGGCATGCTCGCGGGCCTCGTGGCGATCACGGCCCCGTGCGCGTTCGTGAACAGCCCGGGCGCGGTCATCATCGGCGCGGTCGCTGGCGTCCTCGTCGTGTTCGGTGTGTTCTTCATCGAGGGCACTCTGAAGGTCGACGATCCGGTGGGCGCCATCGCGGTGCACGGCATCAACGGCGCGTGGGGCGTGCTGTCAGTCGGGTTGTTGGAGCTCGAGATGATCGTGGATGACGATCAGGTCGACCAGATCGTCGGCGTCATCCTCAAGACTGCCCGCACGGGCACCCCGGGCGACGGTCACGTCTCCATCTCTCCTATCGAACACCGCTACGACGTTCTGAGCGGCCATCGTGAGACCTGCTGACACGTCGCGCGGCCGCCTTCGGGCGCAATTCTTTTTCGGTTCATGCCTGCTGACCGGTGCGGCGCTGTTGCCGCATGCCCCCCTGCGCCCCGTCTTGGCGGGCATGGCCTTGGGCGGGCTCATACAGTACGCCTGGTTCCGGTTCATGAATCGGCGTCGCGGCGGCGGGAAATAGGACGCGAGGCTCTGGGATGCCATCAGAATGGCCGTCCACGCCGGCCTTACACGAACACGACTCGCCCGACAGCACAGGGCTTGCGCGACAACGGCTCCTCACAGCGGTCGCGCAGGCGTCGGCGACGGACACGCCCGCGACCCTCTTAGGGGAACCCGGCAGCGGCCGGACGTTTCTTGCACGGGCCATTCATCGCGCTTCGGCATGGGGCATCGGTCAGTTCGTGGCGGTCGAGTGTGACAAGACGCCAGATATTCCATCGATAACGAAGGCGATTCGTTCACGCGGCACGCTCCTGCTGAAAGAGGTCGGAGATCTCGGCCCGCAGGAGCAAGCCACGCTCGCGATGGTGCTCTCACACGACGCCTTTCGCCGTGACGGTCAAGGCGCGCACGCTCGTATCCGACTTCTGGCGACGACCGCCACCAGCCTGGACACGTTGGTGACGAGACACCGGTTCCGCGCCGATTTGTGTAACCGTCTGAACTCATGACCATCGCGGTCGTCCCGCTGCGCGATCGCCGCGAAGAGATCGCGTCGCTCGTCCATCAATTTCTCCGACGCTTCGCCATCGTTCACCGCAAACGGGTCGGCCGAATCTCGACGGAGGCGATGGCGCTCCTTGCGGCGCACTCATGGCCTGGCAACGTCCAGGAGTTGGCTGACTCGATGGAGCACGCGGTGGTCTCGTGCGAGCGAGACCGTGGACGCTCAACATCTGCCTATGGCAATCACTCGCAACGAAAGCGGGCCGAAGTCGGAAAGCCTCGAGGACGCTGTCAACGCCTACGAACGCGATCTGATTCAGAACGCCCTCCGGTCGACGCGTGGGTCCCGCTCGAGGGCGGCGAGGCTGCTCAAGACGACGTATCGCGTTCTTCACTACAAGACGCGCAAATACGGGATCGACTATCGCCGTTTCAAAGCATGACGCACGTCCTACAGCTCATTCTTCTTCTGGCGGTCATCGTCGCGGCCGCCAAACTCGCCGGCGCTCTTGCCATCCGTGTTGGACAACCGTCCGTTTTCGGGGAAATATTGGCGGGGTTACTGCTCGGCCCCGCCTTCCTGAACATACTCGGCTGGTCACCGTTCGGTGCGGAGGCCGACGTGGCGCATCCGGGTCTGCTGCCAGTCATTCGCGACCTGGCAGAACTCGGCGTGCTCCTGCTCATGTTCGTTGCGGGCCTCGAGACCGATCTGCACGCGATGCGGCGCGTCGGGCACGTCGCTTTCTGGGCGGCCTTTGGCGGCGTGCTCGTGCCGCGTGTGGGAGGAGCAGCCACGGCAGCGGCATTCGGCATCCCTCTTTACTGGGAAGGGGTGTTCATCGGTACGATCCTCACCGCCACGAGCGTCAGCATCTCGGCCCAGACGCTGCTCGAAATGGGGGCGCTCCGGTCGCGCGAGGGCTCCACGATTCTGGGCGCTGCCCTCATCGATGATGTCATGGGCATCGTCCTGCTCTCTCTCGTCGTGGCGTTGGCCCAGGCATCGCGAACACACGGCATCGACTTCGGACAACTCGGGGTCGTGGCCCTGCGTGTGATCGGATACTTTGTCCTCGCCATTGCCGTTGGCCGCGGAATCGGACCCTTTCTGCGAAAGGCATCAGCGCTCGCAGTCAGCCAAAGTGTCCTGGCCGCCGCACTGGTGTTGGCTTTTCTCTATGCCTGGGCCGCGGAGTTCGTCGGCGCCGTTGCGCCCATTACTGGCGCCTATATCGCCGGTGTGCTGGTAGGCAGGACCGATTTCAAGCGCGACGTCGACGCGGGCATCCACCCCGTGACCTACTCGATGTTTGTGCCGGTGTTCTTCATCAGCATCGGCTTGCTCGCCAACGGACGGGAGCTTGGCGATCAGGCCGCCTTCACGATCTTCCTCGTCCTGGTCGCGGTCGTCGGCAAGGTCGTCGGCGCGGCGCTCTTCTCGAGGCTGGCGGGCTTCTCCAATCAGGAATCCGTCAGGGTGGGAATCGGCATGATCTCCAGAGGAGAAGTCGGCTTGATTGTGGCCGGCTACGGCCTGTCCAACGGCATCATCAGTCAACAGGTCTTTTCAGCGTCCGTCATCATGGTGCTCGTCACGACGATGATCACACCGCCGCTTCTTCGCTTGGTCTTTCCCCGCCACGCTCATGTCGACGCGATGGTCGAAGAGACGGTGGTCGGGCCCTCCGGATGGGGTCGGCGACGCCTTCTGACTTGGCTGACAAAGGCAATGCGGCCCTGGGTTGCTTGGGTTGTTTCCCTGCCCGCTGAGTCTCCGCCATCGTGCCGCTGGGGCGGATCGACCCGCGGCACGGTTGAGGCTGATGACGAAATGACATAATGGCAGGCCTTGCGCCAGACGACGAACAACGATGGGGTTGTTTCGCATTGCGGGGCGCAGCGCGTGTTGGCGACTGAACGCCAAGTCATCTCAAAGGAACGCGGGTGGTAGACGTGGACGCGCCTCATCACAACCGAAGCAAAACAGCGATTGCGCGCAGGTGGCGAGGTGCATTCGTCGCACTGCTCCTGCTCGGCTCGTCAGCCTCATCGGCGTTCGCCCAAAATTACAGCTTCGACGCGAGGCGCATCGCCTTGGGGGGCACCGGAGGGACCCCCAACGTGGCGTCGCACCTGGTCGAAGAGCAGCGGCGGTACAAGTCGATCGTGATCCCGGTGGGCTTGGTCAGGGTCATCAAGAACATCAACGTCTTCTACCCGAACCGGAAGGACTTCGATTTCTCCAGCGCCGTGGAGTACGCCACCAGGCCGCTCCACCAGGTCATAGGGAAAGTCGAGGACTATCCTGGCTTTCACCAGCTGGTCAACGATATCCGCGACGCCCACCTCAACAGCGATCTGAATGCCTACAGTGGGTTCCAGACGGACCGTTTGGATTTCGTGGAAGGCCTGATCGCCCCGAACTGGGGCTACACGTTCATGTTTCAGCAGGACGACCGTAGCTTTCAGGGGATTTACGTCGGCGCCGGCCCGTACCTCGCCGTGCGCGCCGATTACAACGTCAATTCCGAGTTCAAGAAGATCCTGGACGGCTCTGGCGACACCTACATTCCATTCGCGACTCTTGACCTGGGCGGAGGGACGAGACAGCAGACGGCCCTCGACATTACGGGCGCCTATCACGCGCGGTACAAGCTGTTCCAGCGGGACGGCGAGGAAGCCCGCCGCAATGGCATGTATGTCGTCGCGAATTACCACTTCCTGCACGGTTTCCGCTACGACAACGTCAATGCAAGGCTGAGCCTGCAGACCGACTCGGCTGGTATGGTGCCGCCCAATCAGCCTACCGCGCCGTTTGCGATCGACTGGGAGACGTCGAAGAGCGGTAACGGACTGGCCCTCGATTTCGGCGCCGCTTTCGTGGTCGACCGCTGGGAGTTCGGCGGAGGCGTCAGCGGCGTCGCGAATCGCATCAAGTGGAGCCAGCTCACGGAACACCACCTCGCCTTCGTGAATCTGGAGGACGGCAGCGAGTGGGTGCATGTCAAGGTGCCCCCCTTGCCCGGCGTGACGACGCAAATCGAGTTGCCGGTCACCTACACCGGCGACATCGCCTACCACAGGGAGAAGTGGTCGCTCTATAACGAGTACTCGCGCGGGTTCCAGGGCAACAATTTCAGCAGCGGCCTGGAGTACAGGCTTGGGGCGGTGGAACTGAGAGGCGCCGCCCGAATGTCGCAAGGCGATTGGTATGCGTCTGGCGGAGCCGGCTTCAACCTGACGCGCAACTTTGGCGTGGACGTGGCGGCCTTCGGCACCCAGACCTTCCTCGAGGCCGACCGCCATCTCGCGTTGGCCATCTCCTTTCGCATCGACAAACGGTAGATCCTGCCTTCGCCTCTGCTGCCGGCACGATGACGATGGTGCGGCGACACCCCCATAGCCAAGAACGCCGGCGACGCACACGCTGACCTGACGGGGTTCCGCGTGTCAGCGGCGTAGTGCGTGGCCAATACCTCGAGGCCTCGTCCGACCGGCTCGTCGCAGCGATCGACGACCGGGATGTGCCGTGACTACGGCTGCGGAACGCGCTTCCGGCCAGCGAGTTCCGCCTCCATCTCAGTGATGCTCGGGTCGATGAACTCGAAGCCCTCCCACTGTCCATAGGCCTTCTTCAAACCGGGTCGGACGGCAGCGACGAGCGCCGCACCGCTCTTGCCTTGTCGTTGGGCGTTGACGACCAGCGCGCGCAGCGTGCTGAAGAAATCGCGGAGTGCCACGACGTCCGGTGCCGTCGCGAGGTCGCCATGACCCGGGATGAACCTGTCCGCGGGGTGTGTCTTGGCGAGCGTGTCCAGCGTAGCGATCCACTCCGTGGTTGTGCCGTCGATCGTGGTCGGCGTCATCTTGCGCCAGAGCAGGTCACCTGCAAACACCACGCGCGCGTCCGGCAGGAACACCACGGAGTCACCGCCCGTGTGACCTGGAAAGAAGCGAACTTGAAGGGGCCGCTTGCCGAGGTACAAATCGACGCCGTCAGTGTACACGGCCGTTGGCGGCGTCAGCCCCTGGAGCCAGGCCCTGATGTCTGGGGGCGTCTTCTCATCGACGAAGCGCAGGTTCTCCGAGCGAATCCACGGGCGGACGTTACGGTGGGCGAGGATGGTGGCGCCGGTGTCCGCAAACACACCGTTCCCAGCCACGTGATCTGGGTGGTGGTGCGTATTGACCACGAACCTGATGGGCAGCGGCGTGCGCCGTCGAATCTCCGCCAGCAACTGCTTTGCAGCCTCGGCGTTGTTGAAGGTATCGATGACCGCCACTCCATCGTCGCCGATGATGAAGCCGCCATTCGACGACGCGGACTGCGCCTTGGCGGCCGGGTTGTCGATGGCGGCCCAGACGTTCGCGCCGACCTGTTTCAACGTGAATGGGGGCACCGCCGCCCGCTGCGCCTGGGCGGCGTGAGGCAACGAGAACAGCCCCCACGACGTCACGGCCGCGCAGAACACGCGCGTGGTCGTTCGCATGCGCTTTAGACAGTCCGCACGGCGTTTTGGTTTCAGCGCTCGAACTTGATGGTCCTCTACGAAGTAAGCAACTACCATCGACAGATCTCGGCACTCCACACAGCGACCAACTCCGCGTCACTGACGATTCAGTGTCCGACCTTGAACACATCGTCCGATCGACCCGCAAACGTGAGATAGCCGTCAGCGTGACACGAAGCTATCTCGCCGGTGTAGTAGAAGCCGGCGCGCATGACCTCCGAGGTCTTGGCTTGGTCGTCCGCGTACCCGTCAGTGAGGCCGAGTGGCCGTCCCATCGAGCCAGCTTTCAGCGGCTGTCCGGGAGGGTGGCCCAGGTCCAGGAGGCGTGGGGGCTGACGATCCGAGACGGCTACGGACAAACCGATTCACCCTTTACAGTGTTATCCGGCCACCGCGCCGGACAGCTTTGCTTATGGCGTGCGCGGCGCTGGCAGCGCGTTCAGTTTCGTTCGGATGGTGTCGGCGCCGGTGACGACGGTCCAGATCGATCGCAATCGAGCAATCGTCTTCATAAGGTGAGTGGATGGTGCCAACCGATGCGGTAGGCCCCTGGGCCTGAACCGTCGAGAACCAGCAGGCAACGACCGTTGCCCCCGCAACGACTCCTACAAGTGTGCGGTCACGCATGATCGAGTTCTCCGTCGTCACGCGCCTGGCAACCGCCGAGCGCTCTCGTATAGAACGTGGCCGCCGGCTGTTTCGCACAATGCCGCCTGGCCACTTTCCGGGAGCAACGCCGGATACCGCTACACTCTCGGGGATGCCATCGCTGTTCAACCTCCACGGTCACGTCGCGCTAATCACTGGCGCGAATCACGGCATTGGTGCGGCGACGGCGCAGGCACTTGCCGCGTGTGGTGCTGCCGTGGTCGTGTCATATCTGCGAATTCCCGATCCTGGAGACCTTGGGGTTCCAGAGAAGTACCGCGAGAATCGGGCGATGAACGCCGAACACGTGCTTGCGGCGATCGAGAACCAGGGTGGCCGAGCCATCGCCGTTGAAGCCGACCTCGCGGAACCGCGGACATCGGAGCGCCTGTTTGACGCGGCAGAGTCCACGTTCGGCCCGGTTGATATTTTGATCAACAACGCCACGGGATGGGTCGCCGACACGTTCTCGCCAACGCCCAGCGACCGTTTCGGGCATCGGCGGGTCCGAGTCTCGGCGGAGACGATCGACCGCCAGTTCGCTGTCGACGCGCGCGGCTCTGCGCTGCTGGTCGCGGAGTTCGCGCAGCGCCATGCGGCGCATGGTGCCACGTGGGGTCGCATCATTGCGCTCACATCTGGCGGGCCAACCGGCTTCCCCAACGAAGTTTCATACGGAGCGGCCAAAGCGGCGCTGGAGAACTACACGATGTCTGCTGCTTTCGAGCTCGCGGCGCTCGGAGTCACTGCGAACGTCGTACACCCGCCGGTCACCGACACTGGGTGGGTCACCGACGAGGTTCGTCGGCACGTGGCGGAACGGTCGGACCTGATTCACGTCGCCAGCCCCGATGAAGTGGCCAGCGTTATTGCTTTTCTGGTCTCCGAAGACGCGAGCCTGATTACGGCGAACAGAATCCATCTGCGGTAGGGGCTGGCCCGTCTAGATCTCGCGCGATTGGTCTCGCGTAGCGCAGAAGGGACGATCGAAGCCGCTTTCGATCGCCCTACCGGACATCAGCAGGGAGACGGAATGGACGAGACGTTTCGGTGGGGTATCCGGTGGGTGCGGGCGGACGCGGCGTTCGTCTTCGCGCTGACGTTGACGGCGATCGCGGTGACGCACGGAAGTTGGGCCCAGTTCGCGCTGTTGCTGCTCGTTCCCGACGTGTCGATGCTTGGCTATCTCGTGAACTCACGCGTCGGCGCTGCTACGTACAACATCGGACACCTGCACGCGCTACCGATGGCGCTGCTGGTGTGGGCGGTGACGACGGCACACACCGCATGGACGCTTCCTGCGCTGACCTGGATCGCGCACATCGCCATGGATCAGGCGCTCGGGTATGGCCTCAAGCTGCCGACGGCGTTCAAGGACACGGTCCTCGGCCGCCTCTGACCCGCGCCCGGTAAGCGAGTGGGCCTTTGCGGATTACGGGGATGCCGTCGCAGACATCAGGCCTTTGGAAATTCGCTCTCGAGCGGTCTGATGTTGACTAATGTCGCCGTCAAAGAGATCTAACCTTGTCGAGTTGCGAAAACAGTCAAAGAACCAAAGAGTCCGTCGGGTACATGCGTTTGATGATGCGGCTCGCACTGCTGTTGGCACTGATTGTGGCCGTGAGCATAGGTAACGCTCAGGCGTCGATCATCACTTTTCAGGACGTACCCATCGCCGATGGTCCCGCCTTCGCAACCGACGTGACCTCGGGTGGGTTCTTCTTCGATACGGCGGCCAACCATTCCCATATCACCAACGGGGATGCGTTTGCGTCGAACGGCACCCAATTCTTGGGGCTCGACGTCTTCGGAGGCCCGACGACGACGATCTCGCCTGTTGGAGGTGGTCCCTTTGCTTTCACCTCGATCGATATCGGTGAATGGTCGTTCGGCGGCGGTACGCTGTGGGCCCGGCACGTCTTGGTGACAGGAAACGTCGTCGGCGGCGGCACCATCTCGAGGACGCTCGATTTGGATGGCATTTTCGATGGTCCCCGTGGGGTAGCGGATTTCCAGACGTTTGCCTTTGACGCGTCTTGGACGAATCTGTCGAGCGTGATCCTGCAGGGGAGTGGGGGCGACCCCGGCAACTATTTCGGGATCGACAACGTCGTTGTCAGCGCCGTACCTGAGCCTGGAACGTTGACGCTGCTTGGTCTCGGCACTGCGTTTCTGATGCGCCGCCGTCAGAACTACCCTCGCTAGACAAAGGCCTCGAATAGGCCGGCGCCTGGCGCGTCGGCCTACACTTCCTACACGCATGCAAGCGCCTCGGACTTCCAGCGACGTGGCTGACGTCCCGGCGCACGTACGAGCGGATAGGAAACTTTAGAAGCGGTTCATAATCGGCGTAGCGACGCCGGTAGCCTGGCCGGCTCGGGCCTTGTAGCCGGAGTGAATCGCTGGCGGAGGCGACTCTCGTCGCTGAGAACCCTTCGACCGACAATTTCAGCCTGGCAAAGGGCCGCCTCAGGGATCGAGCGGCCCTTCTCACGTTCTGAGTGTCGTACCGCATGATCGCGTCATCTACTTCCTCCTTGCCGTCCGCTGTCGACGCGCAAGTCGTGCGCCTGCACGCGTGTACCGAAAACGTCGAGGACACGCTTGGATTGGAGCACGCGACGTACGACGCAAGTAAATCCATTGCGCGTCACGTATCGCGCTTGAGAAGCGCGAGTTCTTAACACTAGTACGGAGCGTAATGCGCATGCGACGCCTTCTCCGACAATCGACTCTCACGTTTCTGGCCGTGGTGGCCCTCCTGAGCGCCACGGCGATCAAGCCCGCGACGGTCACACCGCAAAGCGCGACCGTGCGCCTTGCGATGGTGAACGTGCCAGATGACGTGATTCGTCCGCTGCTGCCGACGTTCGAGAAGCAGGGCGGGCGCCGCGCCGAGATCGTCTACACCGGCAACGATCCATTCGCAGTCGCGCGGGAGGGTAAGGCGGACCTCGTGATCTCGCATTACGGACACCAAGGGGTCGAACCATTCGTCACGCAGGGGTTCGGGCTCTGGCCGCATCCCGTCTTTGCCAATCAAATGGCGCTGATTGGACCGAGCTCCGATCCCGCGAAGGTGCGCGGGTTGACTGATGCCGCGGAGGCGCTCCGACGCATCGCCGCGTCGAAGTCGACGTTTCTCGTGAACGACAGCGAGGGTGCGAAATATCTCGAGGAGATTCTCTGGACGACCGCCGGTGTCCGGGAAAAGGGCGGGTGGTATTTGAACTCGAAGCTTCAGGGGCCGCAGGCGGCGCGTGAAGCCGCACAAAAAGGCGCGTACGTGATCTGGGGCGTCCCGCCGTTTCTTCGGCTCAAACGACAGGCCCCGATGGATCTGGAGCCGCTCGTGACGGCAGATGCCATCTTCCAACGGATCATGGTTGCCATCATCGTCAACCCGGCAAAGGTCTCGAGCGCGAATGCGGATGGCGCGCGAACGTTTCAGGACTTCCTGATCGCGCCGGCGACACAGGCCGCCGTTCGCGCCTTCCGCTACCCGGACCTGGACCAGCAGGTCTGGTGGCCGGCCGGCCGCCACAACAGCGCGCGCGAATGAGACCCGATCGGAGAGTCGACATTCAACGGGGGCGCACGGAGACACTGAGCGCGCCGCCGCCGGGTACGGGTACAGCGTTGAGCGCGAATCCGTAACGGCCGCTCCGAAGCATGACGGTGCGTTGGGTGGTGATACGGCCC
>Ga0207694_10001754_pt1 | contig 18188 bp, 18 predicted proteins | sample KBSC34metaG_FD_184353 | JGI IMG/M metagenome (GOLD analysis project Ga0207694, IMG submission 184353) | Corn rhizosphere microbial communities from Kellogg Biological Station, Michigan, USA - KBS C3-4 metaG (SPAdes) (version 2) | ecosystem: Host-associated > Plants > Roots > Rhizosphere > Soil... | reverse complement strand
GGGCCAGCTCGGCGGGTCAGCTCGGCGGGTCAGCCCGGCCGGCCGGGGCGGCCCGTCCCGCTCCCGGGGTACGCGGCCGATCGGGCACGCCGCTCGTCGTGCACCGAGCGCACCACGACCAGGCGGTCGGTGAGCTGGATGGTGCCGATCGCCACGTCGTCGTAGCGCATGGTCCGCGACCCGCGGATCACCGCCAGGACCGGCTCCTTCACCGCCCCGGGGTCCTTGTCCACGTCCTGCGCTTCGGCCGGCCGCTCCAGCAGCTCCAGGCCGTCGCCGTAGGACAGCAGGTCCTGCACGACCTGGCTGACCTTGGGACTGATGGTCGCCACGCCGAGCAGCTGCCCGGCCGTGTCCGAGCTCGTGACCACCGAGGAGGCACCGCTCTCGCGCAGCAGCGCCGCGTTCTCGGCCTCGCGGACCGAGGCCACGATCACGGCGCGGCGGGTGAGGCGGCGCACGGTCAGCGTGGTCAGCACCGCGGAACTGCCCTTGGTGCCGTATCCGATCACGACGGTGTGATCCCGCACCTTCGACCTCCACCTCTCCTGCCGCCACTCGTTGCGGGTCCGCTCGGTGAGCACCTCCAGCGTGGTGCCGACCAGCACCAGCAGGAACAGCACGCGCAGCGGCGTGACGACGAGGGTGTTGACCAGCCGGGCCGAATTGCTGACCGGCACCACGTCCCCGTAACCGGTGGTCGACAGGGTCACCGTGGCGTAGTAGAAGGCTGTGAGCCAGCCGACCGGCTGGCCGGAGGAGTCGCGGTATCCGTTGCGGCCCAGATAGACGATCACCGCCGAGAGCACGAGGATCCCCAGCGCGAGCAGCACCCGTTTGAGTACCGCTCTCAGCGGACCCGAGACCGCGCGCGGCAGCAGGACCGTCGGGCGGAACGGGGCCGCGTACGTGGTTTGCTCGCTCAGACCGTCAGCACCTCCACCCGCTGTCCGGCGCCGAGCGCGGTCACCCCGCCTCCGGGCGGCACGACGGCCAGTCCGTCGGCCAGCGCCAGTCCGCGCAGCATCGCCGGGCCGGTGAACCGCAGGGGGACCGCGGAGGCGTCGGTGACGGAGACGGGCACCAGTCGAGTGTCGGTCGGATGGGTGCCGACGGCATCCCCGAGCGGCAGGAAGTGTGACGGGTCGGCCAGTCCCGACAGCCGGCGCAGCAGCGGCCGCACCACGGTGACGAAGCCGGCGACGGCGGCCAGCGGGTTGCCGGGGAGCCCGGCGACGAAGCGGCGGTGCCTGCGGGTGCCGCCGTGGTGCGCGAGCAGCATCGGGTGCCCCGGCCGCACGGCGACGCCGTCGATGAGCAGCCGCGCGCCGAGTTCGGCGAGCACCCCGTGCACGTGGTCCACCGGGCCGCGCGCCGTGCCGCCGGTGGTGATCACCAGGTCGGCCGGGGAGGAGGCGATGACCGCGAGCAGGTCCCGGGGGTCGTCGGCGACCCGGTTCACCGTCACCTCGACCCCGAGCGCCTCCAGCCATGCGGTGAACATCGGGCCGAGCGCGTCGCGGATGCGGGCGCCGTCCGGGAGGCCGGACTCGGCCAGCTCGTCGCCGATGACCACCAGCGCGACCCGCGGGCGTTCGTGCACCGGCAGGTCGTCGTAGCCGGCGGCGGCGGCCAGGCCCAGGACCGCCGGGGTGACGCGGGTGCCGGCCGACAGCAGGGTCTCGCCGCGGCGCGACTCCTGGCCCTGCGGCCGGATGTCGGCTCCTATCGGCAGGCCGAGCTCGGTGCCGTGCGGGGTGCGCATTACGGTGGCGCCGCTGGAGACGGCTCCGTACGTACGCGGCGGTGCGGCGGCGGCCCTGGCAGCAGGCTCGGGGCGCTCGCGGCTGCCGCCGACGTGGAGTCGGCTGTGCTCGTCGACGAAGCCCCGCTCCCGGCGCAACACCGCCGAGGCCCCGGAGGGCACGCGGGCTCCGGTGGCGATCTCCACGGCCTCGCCGTCGCCGAGCCGTGTCGCCTCCTCGCCGGCGAGCACCCGGCCGATGACCCGCCACGGCCCCGGGCCCGCGACGGCCCAGCCGTCCATCGCGGAGGTCGCGAAGGGCGGCAGGTCCACCAGGGCGGACAGCGACTCGGCGAGCACCAGGCCGCGTGCCTGCGCCAGCGGGACGCGGGCGGCGGGCAGAGGGATCGCCGTGCTGCCGGCGATCTTGCGGGCCTCGGCCCAGGACGTGCTCACCGGCCGCCGGATCCCGCCGCGCCGCCGGTCTTTCCCTCCGCGGGGCCGGAGGGGTTCGCGGCCGTGTCGTGAACGGCCGGGCTCCCGGCCACCGAGCCCCCGACGGTCCCGCTCACCGTGCCGCCGGAAGCCGTCCCGGCCGCCCGGCCGCTCTCGGCGTCCCAGGCCTGAGCCAGGGCGCTGAGCTTCGCGATCGGCCCGTCCAGGGCGCCGCGGCCGCCGCCGGCCGAGCTGCGCAGCCCGACCGCGTAGCCGGCGAGGAACGTGGTCAGCGGCGCCGCCGGCCGCAGAACGTTGTGCGCGGCGACCCCGGCCAGGCCGAGGATGGCGTCGATGTCGGCCTCGGCCAGTTCGTGCCCGGCCAGCCCGAGTTCGGCCGCCGCGGCGGCGCACCAGTCGGCGAGCTGCTTCTTGTCGTCCATGTCTTCCATCTTCGCCTTTGGGACGGGTCGTGTCGCAACCAGCGCGCTTACGGAGTCAATGGCCTCCCACGTATCGCAGTCCGCGGTCACGCCCCGCGTGTCCGGGATCCGGGTGACGCGCAGCGCCTCGACGACCGAGAACAGGCGTGCCCCCCGGAGCTCCGGTACCGAGTCCAATGCTGCCTTGAGCGGGTTACGCCGGTATATCGCGGCGAGCGGTTGGCCCTTGCCGCGCTCGTCGGTGAAAAGCACTGCGTCGGCGGTCAGCGAGCGCCGCAGCGTCGCGACGGCCTCGGCGTCCAGGAACGGCAGGTCGGCGGCGAAGACGGCGACGAGCTCGGCGGAGCCGACGGTCATGCCCGCGGCCAGGGCGGGAACCGGACCTCCGCCGGGCGGGTATTCGCGGGTGAACACCACCGGTCTGGCCACCGGCCGGGGAGGGCCCACGACCGCGATCGACGCCGCCCCCTGGCAGGCGGCCAGCACCCGGTCGAGCATGCTGACCCCGCCGACCTCCAGCGCCGGTTTGTCCGCGCCGCCGAGCCGGCGTGCGCCGCCACCGGCCAGGACGATCGCGTCGAAGGGTTCGCCGGGTCCGCTGTGAGCGTCCATGCCGCCACCCTAACTCGGTGTGGCCTTCCAGTAGAACGTGTTCTAATCTGACGAGTGCTCAGATCCTGGAAGCGCAGATCTTGAAAGCACAGCTCCTGAAAGTACAGATCCAGCCCGCCCCCGACGACCGCGGGAGACGCCGCCGTATGCAGCCACCGGAACACCTGGCCTACACCCCGGACCAACGGGCTCTGCGAGCCGAACTGCGGTCCTACTTCGCCGCGCTGGTCACTGAGGAGGTCCGCCGCGATCTGCGCTTGGCCGACACCGCCACGCAGACGGCACGCACCCTGCACCTGAAGCTCGGTGCCGACGGCTGGCTCGGTGTCGGCTGGCCGCGGCAATACGGCGGTCGCGGTCTGACGCCGGTGGAGCAGTTCGTCTTCTTCGACGAGGCGGCGCGCGCCGGCTGTCCGCTTCCTCTCGTAGCGCTGAACACTGTGGGCCCGACCCTTATGCGTTTCGGTACGCAGGAACAGAAGGACCTCCTCCTGCCGGGAATCCTGTCCGGGGAGATCGACGTCGCGGCGGGCTACTCCGAGCCCGGCGCCGGCACCGATCTGGCGAGTCTGGCCACGCGCGCCGTCCGCACAGAGGACGGCAGCGCCTATGTGGTGAACGGCCAGAAGATCTTCACGACGCACGGAGACTCCGCCGAGTACGTCTGGCTCGCCTGCCGGACCGACCAGGACGCGCCGAAGCACAAAGGCATCTCGATCCTGCTGGTCGACACCCGCGATCCCGGGTTCGAGGCGACGAAGATCCACACGATCGCCTCGCACTACACGACCGCCACGTACTACCGCGACGTCCGCGTCCCGGTGACGATGCGCGTCGGCGCCGAGAACGAGGGCTGGAAGCTGATCACCACCCAGCTGAACCACGAGCGGGTGGCCCTGGCCGCGGTCGCGCAGGGGGTGATCCGCTCGTTCGCGAAGGTGCAGAGCTGGGCCAGGGAGACGCCTGCCGCCGGCGGGCTGCGCGTCATCGATCTGCCCTGGGTGAAGACCACCATGGCGCGGGCCTATATCCGCATCAGCGGTCTGCGGCTCCTCAACGGTCAGATGGTCGCGGCGCTCCAGAAGGACCAGACCGGCGGCCACCTGTCCCCCGCGGACGCGTCCGCAGCGAAGGTGCACGGCTCGGAAACGCATATAGAGGCGCTCGCGGAGTTGATCCAGGTGCTCGGCGCGGCGGGAATCCTTAAGGCCGGGTCCCCCGGCGCCCTCCTCCTGGGCGACCTCGAATACCTCTACCGCTGGTCGGTGACCAACACCTTCGGCGGCGGGGCCAACGAGATCCAGCGGGAGATCATCGCGATGACCGGGCTGGCGATGCCCAGGGTGCGGAGATAGGGAGAACTGTGGAGACCGATCCGCTGTACGAGACAGTGTCCGCCCACATAGCCGACCCGCCCTCTGACCCGGTCCCGGCCTGGGATCCGGTGAACCAGCCGATGATCCGGCACTGGTGCGACGCGATGGGCGACGAGCTGCCGATCTACACCGACGCGGCGGCGGCGCGCGAGGCCGGCCATCCCGATGTGGTCGCCCCGCCGGCGTCGCTGCAGGCCTGGACGATGCCCGGACTGCGGATGCGCGGGTTCGAGGACGGGACCACTCGGGCGCAGGCCACGCTCGTCGAGGCGGGCTACCGCGCTGTCGTCGCGACGGACTGCGAGCAGACGTATCACCGCTACCTCACCATCGGAGACCACTTGTACGCCACATCGCGCCTCGACTCTGTGTCACCGCGCAAGAAGACGGCGCTCGGCGAGGGCTACTTCCTGACGTCGGTCACGGAGTACCGCGACCAGCACGGCGAGCTGGTCGGCGAGATGCTGTTCCGGACGTTGTGGTTCCAGCCCAAGGAGACGCGGGCATGACGCGTCCCCAGCCGGTGATCGGCCGCGACAACGCTTACTACTGGGAGGGCGTCGCCAAGGGCGATGTGCTCATCCAGAAATGCACAGCCTGTGGATCGTTGCGGCATCCTCCGTCTCCCATGTGCCCGGAGTGCCAGTCGCTGGAGTGGACGACGGCGAAGGCGACCGGTCGCGCCGTCCTGCACAGCTACACGATCTGCCATCACCCGCTGCCGCCTTGGGAGGAAGGCCCCTATGCGGTCGTCCTCATTGATCTGGACATCGAAGACAGCAATGCGCGACCGCGCATCGTTTGCGGGACGCGCGGCATCGCTAACGAGGACCTGCGTATAGAGATGCCCTTGAGTCTCGTCTTCGAGGAGGGCCTCGTGTTCGCGGGCCCTGCGCGAGAAGGTGAAACGTCGTGACCGTCGTGGAACAGTCCGTGGACGATGCGTTGGAAGCTGTAGGTGAGCTTGCCAGTGAAGTCTTCAAGGATCTTGACGTAGAGACCACACGGAGTCCGGCCCACAGCAACGAAGCAGTGTCCGACGAGCACGACCGTCGGCTGTGGCGGACCCTCTCCGACACCGGATTGCTCGCCGCTGTGCTCCCGGAGAGCGTGGGAGGCGGCGGTACAGGGCTGCCCGGCATGGTGCGGCTGCTGACCGACGCCGGTGCCGCGCTCGCGCGGCTGCCTCTGGTGGAGACGTTCGTCGCGGCCTCGGTCATCGACGAGAAGAACCTGCCCGCGCTGATGTCGGGGGAACTCGTCATCACCGCGGCGCTCGCCGAGCACCCGTCCATGCTGGCTTCGCCGCTGCGGCTGACCGGCAACCGGCTCAACGGGATCACGCAGTTGGTTCCGTATCCGCTCAGTTCCGACTTGGTGCTGGTGCCGGCGCGGCGCGAGGACGGCGCGGAGGTGCTGGCGCTGGTCTCCCTGTCCACGGCGCGTGTCGGCGACCAGGTGACCACGACCGGCGAACCGCTGGGCGTCCTGGAGTTCATCGACGCCGCGGTCATGGAGCTCAGCGACGCGGTCGCCGAGGCCCGTGCGCTCGCCGCGCTTTTCTCGTCCGCGATGCTGTGCGGCATCGCGTCCAGAGCCCTGGCGATGACCGCTGAATACGTCAGCGGGCGCGTCCAGTTCGGCCATCCGCTCGCGACGTTCCAAGGCGTGGCTCTGCGTGCGGCGGATCGCTACATAGATTCCCGCGCTATGCAGGCGGCGCTGTGGGACGCCGTATACGCGATCACAGAGAACGGCATCAGCTCGCCCCGCGCGCGTTACGCGGTGGCCACCGCCAAGGTGTGGGCCGCTGACGGCGCTCGCCGGGTCGTCGGCTCCGCGCAGCATCTGCACGGCGGCTTCGGCGTGGACATCACGTATCCCCTGCACCGGTACCACGCATGGGCCCGCTACTGGGAACTCTATGGAGGTTCCGCCGAAGCGTGGTCCGGCGACCTCGGCGAGCTGATCGCCGCCCACCCGATCGAGGAGGACGAATGACCGCGCTGCCGAAGGTCGGGGAGACGCTGCCGGAGCTGGTCATCCCGATCACCCCGACGCGGATCGTCTCCGGGGCCATCGCCTCCCGCGACTACCAGGACGTGCACCACGACGTCCCGGCAGCCCGGGAGAAGGGCTCCCCCGACATCTTCATGAACATCCTCACCACGAACGGCCTCGTCGGGCGCTACGTCACCGACTGGGCCGGGGCCGAGGCGCGGATCCTCAAAATCGCGATCCGCCTCGGCGTGCCGAACTACCCCGGCGACACGATGACCCTCACCGGCTCGGTGGCGCGCGTCGGGGACGACGGCAGCATCGAGGTCGCGATCCGCGGGGCGAACCAGCTCGGCAACCACGTCACCGGAACCGTGACCGTGAAGGGTGTCGGCGAGTGACCGCGTCCTTGTCCGGTGCGGCGGCGATCGTCGGTATCGGCGCTACGGAGTTCTCCAAGGAGTCCGGGCGCAGCGAGCTCCAGTTGTGTCTGGAGGCGTGCAAGGCCGCCCTGGACGACGCCGGGATCGCGCCGCGCGACGTCGACGGCCTGGTGACCTTCTCCATGGACTCCAGCCCTTCGATCATGGTCGGTCGCGGTCTGGGTGTTGCGGAGCTGCGTCACTTCTCGCTGGTCGACTACGGAGGCGGCGCCGCTTGTGCGACCGTCGCGCACGCGGCTGCCGCGATCACTGCCGGGCTGGCCGACGTCGTGGTCTGCTATCGCGCCTTCAACGAGCGCTCCGGCCGGCGCTTCGGCAGTGGGGACGCCGCGGTCCAGGCGCGCGGCGAGTCCCCGATGGCGCAGCACTTCGGTTACTACTCCCCTTACGGACTCATCACTCCGGCGGCCTGGGTCGCCATGGCTGCGCGCCGCTATATGCATACCTACGGAGCGACGTCCGAAGACTTCGGGCGTGTCGCCGTGGCGGCGCGTGCCCACGCCGCCACGAATCCCGCGGCCTGGTTCTACGACCGTCCGATCACCTTGGCGGACCACCAGAGCTCGAAGCTGATCGCCGATCCGGTGCGGCTTCTGGACTGTTGTCAGGAGTCCGACGGCGGAGTCGCGCTGGTTGTCGTCTCCGCGGAGCGCGCGCGGGACCTCCCTGGGAAGGAAGTCCTTATAGCGGGCGCCGCGCAGGGATCCGCGCACGACCAACAGATGATGACCAGCTACTACCGCGACGACATCACCGGGCTTCCGGAGATGGGCACGGTCGCACGGCAACTGTGGAGCCAGTCCGGTCTGGGGCCGGACGACATCCAGACCGCCGTCATCTACGACCACTTCACTCCGTTCGTCCTGACGCAGCTGGAGGAGTTCGGCTTCTGCGGTCGCGGCGAGGCGCGCGACTTCATCAAGGACGGCGCCATCCACGTCGGCGGGCGGCTCCCGCTGAACACCCACGGCGGCCAGCTCGGCGAGGCCTACATCCACGGCATGAACGGCATCGCCGAAGCGGTGCGCCAGGCCCGGGGAACGGCCGTCAACCAGGTCCCGGACGTCCACCACGTGCTGGTCACGGCCGGCACCGGCGTCCCGACGTCGGGACTGGTGCTCAGCGCGGCCGGACGCCAGCCGTAACCCGGTGTTCCGTTGGGCGTCGGAACGATCAGTTAATCTCGGAGCCATGCCCCGTCTCGCGCTGTTCGACCTGGACGACACCCTCATCTCCTCGAAGGGCGCGTTCATCGCCTGGGTCGAGGAGCTGGTCGTGGGCCATGGTGCCACCGGCGACGTGCGCTCGTTCGCCGCCAACGAGCACATCTACTGGACCGGCTCGCCGGACGACGCGTTCCGGGGCCTGGTGGAGCACTTCGGGCTGTCCGCGGACCCGGCCGAACTGATGGACGCCTACCGGCTGCGCATGGTCGACCTGCTCAAGCCCTTCGACGGAGTGCTGGACGGCCTGGAGGCCCTGCGCGACGCCGGCTGGCGGATCGGCATCGTCACCAACGGTTTCGGCGAGTTCCAGAACGCCAAGATCGACGCCGTCGGACTGCGGGCCCACGTGGACGTCGTGTGCATCTCGGACGTCGAGGGCAGCTGGAAGCCCGAGTCGAAGATCTTCCAGCTGGCCTCCGAGCGGGCCGGGGCTCCGCTGGAGGGCGGCTGGATGATCGGCGACTCGCTGGCCTCGGACGTCGCCGGCGGCAACCGTGCGGGCCTGCAGACCGCGTGGATCCGGCACGGCCGGTCGCTGAGCAGGGTGGACCCGCAGCCCGAGCACATCATCGAGACCACCGCCGAGGCCTTCCAGCTGATCCTCAGCCGGCCCTGACCTGCTCTGCGCACCGGGACGAATCCGGCTTGACCTTGCCGTAACGGAAGCTTCTACCTTCGAGAAGTGGCCGGAACGCCCGGCCACCAACCATAGGTCCGTGACGCGAAGCGTCTCCTCGACGGGCGGTGGTGGGCGACGGGTGGGAGGGTACCGCCATGAGCTGGTCGATCGCGCAGGTGGCGCGCATGTCCGGAGTCACCGCCCGGACCCTGCGCCACTACGACGACATCGGGCTCCTCAAGCCCGACCACGTCGGTGCCAACGGCTACCGCTACTACGAGGAGCCGCAGCTGCTGCGCCTGCAGCAGATCCTCGTGATGCGCGAATTGGGGCTCGCGCTGGCCGATATCGCCTCCTCGATCGATTCCGAGCCGGACACGCTGGCCGCCCTGCGCCGCCAGTACGGCCGGCTGATCGTGGAGCGCGACCGGCTGTCCCGGGTGGCCGAGACCGTGCGGCGGACCATCGCCGATTTGGAAGGGAAGCCAGAGATGGTCCACATCAACCGGCCGGAGAACCTCTTCGAGGGCTTCGACCAGTCGCAGTACGACGACGAGGCGCGCGAGCGCTGGCCCGAGGAGTTCGAGCGGGCCCAGGCCAAGCGCGCGACCATGACCGACGCGGACATCGAGCGCTGGCAGCGGGAGGCCACCGCCGCGATGATCCGGATGGCCGAGTTCATGGCCGCCGGCACCCCCGTCGACGACCCGGCGGTGATGGACGAGGTGCACCAGCACTACCAGGGCATCTGCATCTGGTGGACGCCGAACCGCGCCGCGTACAAGTGCCTCGGCCAGATGTACCTCGACGACGAGCGCTTCAAGGCGAACTACGTGAAGATCGCCGAGGGCCTCGCCGAGTACCAGGCAGCCGCGATGGCTGCTTATGCGGACGCGCGCCTGAGCGACTAACGCGGGTTCGCTCAGCGATTCAGCGATAAGCGTCCCCTCCGCGGCCAGTGCGGAGGGGACGCCGCTCTATTCTCGCCCGAGCAGAAGCTCCACGTCCTCCGACTCCTCCTCTGCGCACAGCTGGTCGTAGAAACGATCCCGGCGGTGCAGCAGAACGACAGCGACGAGGGCCGAGGCCAGGGAACCGAGCAGCACTCCGCCCTTAGCGAGATTCAGCACCTCCGGTACGTCGGTGAAGGCGAGCTCGGAGATCAACAGCGAGACCGTGAACCCGACACCGGTGAGCGTCGACACCGCGGCGATGTCCCGCCAGCGCAGATCGTCGGACAGTTCGGCGCGCGTAAAGCGTGCGGTCAGGTAGGCACCGCTGAACACCCCCACCGACTTGCCGATGAACAACCCCGCCGCGATCGCCAGCGGGATTTGGTTGCTGACCAGACTGCCCAGCGTCTTGCCGCCGATGTAGACCCCGGCGGACATGATCGCGAAGAGCGGAACGCAGAAACCCGCCGAGAACGGCTGGAGGACCCACTGCACCTTTTCGGCCGGCGACCGGTCTTCTTCGTGGTGGTCCAGGTTGCCGCGCAGCATCAGGCCGATGGCCACCCCGGCCACCGTCGCGTGGACGCCGCTGGCATGGACCGCGATCCAGATGGCCAGGCCCAGCGGCACATTGAGCCACAGGCTGGTGATCCGCCTCCGCTGCACCACATAGAACGCGACGAGCAGGACCACCGCGATCGCCAGCGCGACCGTGTCGATCGTGGCGGTGTACACGATCGCGATGATGATGATCGCGCCGAGGTCGTCCACGACGGCCAGCGTCAGCAGGAACGCGCGCAACGCCGACGGCAGGTTCTGCCCGACGACCGCCAGCACGGCCAGTGCGAACGCGATGTCGGTGGCCGTGGGCACGGCCCAGCCGTCGCTCCCGCCGGCGTGCCCGGCGCTGACCGCGAGATAGACCCCGACCGGTACCACCATGCCGCAGAACGCCGAGACGACCGGAAGCACCGCGGCGCGCGGATCCGACAACTCGCCGGCCTGCAGCTCGTGCTTGAGCTCGATCCCCGCCACCAGGAAGAAGAACGCGAGCAGGAAATCGGCGGCCCAGTCCGCCAGCGACAGGTCCAGGTGCCACAGATGCGGTCCGACGACCGTGTTCTTGACCGTGTCGTAGGAGGCTCGCCAGGGGGAGTTGGCCCACAGCATTCCGAGGATCGCGAAGATGATCAGCAGCGCGCCGCCGACGGTCTCGGCCCGCAGGACCTCCGCCACGTGCCTGCGCTCAATGCGCTTCAAGCGCGCGAAGACGCGCAGAGGAGCTGCGGGGCGGGCCGGCGAAGTCATCGGAGCGTCCTCGTGGCTCGGCAGTCGGCGACGGATGGGTGGTGATGAAGAAATCACTACCCATGCCGACCAGACTTCCCGGCGCTCCTGGACCGTTCAGGCTACCGATGCGAACCGCCGGGTGCACGGACCCTGTGGTCCGCGCACCCGGCGGTGTGGTGATGCCGAGCCGAGCGAGGAGGGATCAGTCCTCGTTGGCGTGCGGCAGCTTGGACTTGATCAGGTCCATGACCGTGGAGTCCGCCAGGGTGGTGGTGTCGCCGACCGCGCGGTCCTCCGCGACGTCCTTCAGCAGGCGCCGCATGATCTTGCCGGAGCGGGTCTTGGGCAGCTCGGGCACGATCTGGATCTGCTTGGGCTTGGCGATCGGGCCGATCTCCTTGGAGACGTGCGCCTTCAGCGCCGCGTCCAGTTCCTCGGTCTCCTGCTGGCCGCCGCGCAGGATGACGAAGGCGACGATGCGCTGGCCGGTGGTCTCGTCCTTCGCGCCGACGACGGCGGCCTCGGCGACGACCGGGTTCGAGACCAGCGCCGATTCGACTTCGGTGGTGGAGATGTTGTGGCCCGACACCAGCATGATGTCGTCGACGCGACCGAGCAGCCACAGGTCGCCGTCCTCGTCCTTCTTCGCCCCGTCGCCGGCGAAGTAGTAGCCCTGCTCGGCGAAGCGGGCCCAGTAGGTGTCGACGAAGCGCTGCTGGTCGCCCCAGATGCCGCGGGCCATGGACGGCCAGGGCTGGTCCAGGACCAGCAGGCCGCCGTGGCCGTTGCCGACGACGGCGCCGTCCTTGTCGACCACGTTCGCCGAGATGCCCGGCAGCGGCCGCATGGCCGAGCCCGGCTTGGCCTCGGTGACGCCCGGCAGCGGGGAGATCATGATCGCCCCGGTCTCGGTCTGCCACCAGGTGTCCACCACCGGGGTGCGGCCGCCGCCGATGTTCTCGCGGTACCAGATCCAGGCCTCGGGGTTGATCGGCTCGCCGACCGAGCCCAGCAGGCGCAGCGAGGACAGGTCGAACTTGGCCGGGATGTCGTCGCCCCACTTGGCGAACATGCGGATCGCGGTGGGCGCGGTGTACAGCAGGGTGACCTTGTACTTCTGGACGATCTCCCAGAAGCGGCCCTGGTGCGGGGTGTCCGGAGTGCCCTCGTACATGACCTCGGTCGCGCCGTTGGAGAGCGGCCCGTAGACGATGTAGGAGTGGCCGGTGACCCAGCCGACGTCCGCGGTGCACCAGTACACGTCGGACTCCGGCTTCAGGTCGAACACCGCGTGGTGCGTGTACGAAGCCTGCGTCAGGTAACCGCCGGTGGTGTGCAGAATCCCCTTCGGCTTACCCGTCGTCCCCGACGTGTACAGGATGTACAGCGGGTGCTCCGAATCGAAGCCCTCCGCGGTGTGCTCGGAGCTCGCCGCGCCGACCGCATCGTGCCACCACACGTCCCGCGCGTCGTCCCACGCCGCATCGTGCCCGGTCCGCCGCACGACCAGCACCTTCTCGATGGTCGGCGAAGCCGCGGCGGCCTCGTCGGCGTTGGCCTTCAGGTTCACCACCGAACCACGCCGGTGGTACCCGTCGGCCGTGATCAGCAGCTTCGCGCCGGCGTCCTCGATCCGGCCGCGCAGGGCCTCCGGCGAGAACGCCGCGAAGCACACCGAGTGCACCGCGCCGATGCGCGCGCACGCCAGCATCGCGACGGCGGTCTCCGGGATCATCGGCATGTAGATCGCGACCCGGTCGCCGGCGGCGACGCCGAGCTCGGTCAGCGCGTTGGCCGCCTTGCAGACCTCGTCCTTGAGCTGGGCATACGTCAACGACAGCGAGTCGCCCGGCTCGCCCTCGAAGTGGATGGCGACGCGGTCGCCGTTCCCGTCGTCGACATGCCGGTCCACGCAGTTGTACGCCGCGTTCAGCTTCCCGCCGACGAACCACTTCGCGAAGGGCCGTTCGGACCAGTCGAGCACCTGCGTCCAGGGCTGCTCCCAGTGCAGCCGCCCGGCCTGGGCCGCCCAGAAGGCCTCCCGGTCGGCGTCGGCCTCGGCGTACGCCTCGGCGGTGACGTTGGCGTGATCGGCCACGTCCTGCGGCGGAGCGAAGCGCCGGTTCTCCTTGAGCAGGTTCGACAGCGTCACTTCGTTGTCAGTCATGTCTCCCAACCCCTGTCGTCGCGACGGAAGGGAACGAGGACCGCAGTCTGCGGCCCTCGTTCCACGCTATTCCCGCAAGCTCATCGGGGCCAGGTCGGGAACATCTGCTTCTTGTGCGTCTCGTTTGCCACGGCCGCGAGCGAGGCGTACCAGGCCGCCAGCGCGGTGATGATGCCTACGAAACCGCCGATCTTGGTGAACGCGGCCGGGCCGGAGGTGGAGTTCTGCCAGGCGCCGATGGCCAGCAGCAGGAACGTCAGGGTCAGCAGCCCGAACACGCCCAGGATCGCGCCGCTGGTCCGCAGCGCCGCCACGGTCATGTAGCCGGTGAACAGGAACCAGGCGAACAGGTACAGCCCGATGGTCTTGTGCGCGTCCTCGCCCGAGCTCCAGTGCACGATGGCCCAGTAGCTGAGCCAGAACGCGCCGAAGGAGGAGAACGCGGTCGCCCCGAAGGTGTTGCCGCGCCGGTACTCCCACATGCCGGCCAGCAGCTGCGCCAGGCCGCCGTAGAACAGGGCCAGGCCCAGGACGACGTCCCCGCCGCCCTTCTCGGAGATCATGTTGGTGTTGAGCACACTGAGGATGAACGTGGTCATCGCGAAACCGGCCAGGCCCAGCGGGGCCGGATCGGCGATACCCGAGGACGGTGCGGGGGCGGGGGCGGGGGTGTTGGGGGTCTCACTCACGGCAGGTGCGTCCCTTCCCTTGGCTGACGGACGCCGCCGGCCCTTACCGGCCGCGTCCCTGTCACCGTAGGTAGCGATACGCGACGTGGATACGGCGCGGCGACGTCGAAGTGGACCATCGGTGCGCGGGGTGCGCTGAACGGTTGCCGCGGTGCGGTGAGTGGGACCGCTGGGGCGGTTGAGCGGTGTTCCACTTCGAACCAGTGGCGGGGATCGGTCAGGAACCGGCGCGGGATCAGCCGCGCGTCAGGCCGGGATCAGCAATGCGCCATGGGATCAGCCGTAGGTTCGCCGGATCAACAGTGGTGACCCTGACGTCCCAGCGTCTGCTCAGCCGTGGCTCCCGGCCTGGTCCACTGCGGCACCGGACGGCTGGTCGGGCCCCAGGTGGCGTTCCCCTCGGCGTCCGAGCGCCAGAACCAGCCGGGCTGGTTCCCGGTCGGCCGGCCCTCCGGATTGTCCTGCCACGCCTCACGCCGACCGTACGGCGTCATGTCGAGCAGAGCGAAGGAGCCGCTGAACGCCTCGGTGCCGCGACCGGTGACGGAGTAGGTCATGAAGACCCGGTCGCCCTCGCGCAGGTAGCTGGTCAGGCAGCCCATCTCGCCTCCGACCGGCTCCTCGACGCCGCGCACCGAGTACCACGGCTGCGGGTGGCCCATGAACTCGACGAAGGGCGCGACTTCCGCCCAGGCGCCGGTGGTCACGATCGCCAGCGACACCCCGCGGGCGTTCAGGTAGCTGGCGTCGCGCAGGTGCCAGGCGGCGAGCGTGCAGCCCTCGCACTGCCCCTGGTGAGGTGCGCCGTCGTACCACATGTGCTTGTAGACCAAGAGCTCGTCGCGGTCCTGGAACAGGTCCAGGAAGGGCACCGGGCCGTCGGGGCCGACGACCTCGACCTTGCCGTCGAACTCCACCATCGGCAGCCGGCGCCGGGCCGCGGCGATCGCGTCGCCCTCGCGGGTGTGGGCCTTCTCGCGGACCAGAAGCTCGTCGCGCGCCGCCTGCCAGGTGGCCAGGTCGGCGATCGGCGGGGTGTTCGTCATGAGTCCTCCACGGTCTCTCGTGCCAGGGCGGCATTCATCGCCGCTCCGCTCATGGAGTCAGACGAGCGGGGCGCCCGAAACTCATCGCGGCGCCCCGAATCAGTCCTGGACCTGCGCCGCGGCCAGCCGCAGCTCCCCCAGCACCGTCCGCACCGCGCGCCGCACCGAGGCCTCCGGCCGGTGCAGCACGTCGATGTGCCGCCGGGCTCGCACTCCCGACAACGGCCGCAGCACCACGCCCGGATGCGGACGCGTCGTCCAGCGCGGCAGCAGCGCGATCACGCCGCCGCCGGCCGCGACGAGCTCGGCGACGACGGTGAAATCGTTGACCCGGTGCACCAGCTCCGGACGGCGGCCGGCCGCCGTGGCGATGGCCTCGACCAGCGGCAGGACCGGGAAGCCCGCGTGCACGGACACCCACGGCTCGGCCGCCACGTCGCGGGGCGTCAGCCGCGCCTTGGCCGCCAGGTGGTGCCCGACCGGCAGCGCGATGTCCAGCGGCTCGTGCAGCAGCGGGGTGACCGTGACGGTGCGCGGCCACGGCGGGGCGTGGTCGAAGCGGTGCGCCAGTACGAGGTCGTACTCTCGGGTCAGCTTGGGGAACTGCTCCTGCGCGACGTCCTGATCGGCCAACGCCAAGCGCGGCGACCCGGGCTCGGCGAGCGCGCGCAGCAGCCGGGGGAAGAACACCAGCGCCGCGCTGTGGAACGCCGCGACCGACACCTGCCCGGCCGGCTCGGCCACGAACTGCTCCACCACCTGCCGGGCCCGGGCCAGCGACGCCTCGACCTCGATCGCGGCGTCGGCGAGCGCCTGGCCCGCGGCGGTCAGCGTCAGGCGGCGGCCCGAGCGCTCGGTGAGCGGGACCGGGACGCCGCGCTGCAGCAGGCGCAGCTGCTGCGACACCGCCGAGGGCGTGACCAGCAGCGCCTCGGCGACGGCGGCGACGCTGCCCAGCTCGCCGAGTTCACGCAGGATGCGCAGCTGGCGTTCGTCCATGGGTCAACAGTACGGCCCGACAGTGTAGAGAAACTTCATGGTTGGTTGAGAATCACGTTCTCGACTACACAGAAGGCGCGCCCTCACTATGGCCGCGTGACCTCGACCTCCCTGACCGCCGATCACCGTCCCCTTCGCCTCAGCGACCGGCGCACCGACATCGCACTGCTGCTCGTCGCGTTCGTCTGGGGTTCCAGCTATCTGGCGGCCAAGTCGGCCGCCGCCGCGACATCGGTCCTGGCCGTTCTGCTGGCGCGCTACGCCTTGTCGGCGATATCCGGTTCGGCGTTCCTGGCCGCGCGGCGTGAGCTGCGGCTGAACCGCGCGGAGCTGCGTGCGGGCACGATTCTCGGCGTGACCCAGGCCAGTGTCCTGATCATCGAGACCTACGGCGTGGCCCACACGTCGGCGGCCAACGCCGGCCTCATCATCAGCTTGACCATCGTCCTGACCCCGCTGCTCGACCGCCGAGGCTCCGCGCTGCCCGCGCGCTACTTCGCCGCTTCGGGCCTGTGCATCGTCGCGGTCGGGCTGCTGATGAGCGGAAGCAGCGGGCTGCACGCGCCGAGCACCGGTGACCTGCTGATGCTGGCCGCCGCGGTGGTGCGGGCCGGGCATGTCGCGCTCGTCGGGCGCCTCACCGCGGCCGGGGACATCAGGCCTCTGAATCTGACCGCGGTGCAGACCTACGTCGGGACGGCGCTGTTCGCGATCCCGGCCGGCGCCGAGCTGCCGAAGCTGGCGCACGCCGGCGCCGGCGCCTGGGCCGAGATGGCGTATCTGGCGGTGTTCTGCAGCGTGTTCGCGTTCGTGGCGCAGACGTGGGCCGTGCGCCGCACGTCGGCGAGCCGGGCCAGCCTGCTGCTGGGGACCGAGCCGGTGTGGGCCGTGGCGGCCGGTGTGGCGCTCGGCGGGGAGCATTTGGCGGCGCCGGCCGTCGCGGGTGCGGCGCTGATGCTCGGTGGGACGTACTGGGGTCAGGCCATCGAACGTGCCCACCGAGCCCGCAGCGCCGTGCGTGGTCAGCCGCGCATGGAGGACAGGGTCGTGGCCGTCAGTTCCACGGGGTGAGAGCTGACCGGCATCAGGCACTCCTGCGGGCTGCACGCGGCATAGCTGACCAGCACCTTCGCACCGCCCTGGGAGTCCATGGCGACCGGCAGCTCGGTGGTCACCGGACCGTCGGGGTAGACCGGGAAGCTCACGTCGGTGCCCTGCATCGCCAGCATCCGCACCGGCGACTCGGCGGTCAGCGGCCCCTGGCTGCGCAGCGCCCCGGCGACCTCCACGCGCGTCGGGCGGCCGAGTCCGTCGATGCCGTCGGCGGGCAGGCCGACGCTGTACAGGTGGAAGCCGGGACGCTGCGGGGTGAACGTCGTCAGCAGCTTGCTGCCGTCCTGCGACAGGTGCATCGCGACGTCGACCCCGGATTCGCTGAAGCCGACGTCGACGGGGTGCCTGTGCACGGTCGCGGCGAACGCGAGCGCGGCGAGCACCGGGACTCCGGACAGCGCGGCGACGGTGAGAACCGTGGAAGACCTCATCGCACGGCCCACTGGTTCAGCCACGCGGCCATGTCGGCTTCGGTGTACTTCGGCTGGCCGGAGCGGGCCGAGTCGGCGCGGACGGAGCCGTCGGGGTTCAGCACGACCAGCAGCGGCATGCCGAAGGTGCCCAGGGGGTCGTACTGGGTGGCCAGCGCCATGTGCGCCGGGTCGGCGTTGCCCAGGTCGATCTGCACCACGTGGTAGCGCTGCTGCAGAACCGACCGCACCTTCGGGGTGTGCATCGCTTTGTCCAGGGCCCGGCACGCGGTGCACCAGTTGGCGCCGAAGTCCAGCAGCACGGTCTTGCCGTCCATCTGCGCGGCGGCGACGGCGTTCATGATCTGCGAGGTCGCGGCGGCGTTCGGGTCGTAGCCGATGTTCGTGCCCTGAGCCGACTGCGGGGGCGCCGGCGCCGGGCGCGGCAGGGCGGGCGCCAGCGCCCGGGAGGCTCCGGCGGGGCGGGCCGAGCCGCCGGCGGCGTGCGGGTGCGCGGGCTGCGGGACGGCGCCGGTGGTGCCGGACGGGATCAGCACCGGCGCGCCGATGGCGGAGGCGGAGTCATGCGCGGCTCCCTGCGCGGCTCCTTGCCCGGCTGCCTGCC
>Ga0207694_10001741_pt1 | contig 18262 bp, 9 predicted proteins | sample KBSC34metaG_FD_184353 | JGI IMG/M metagenome (GOLD analysis project Ga0207694, IMG submission 184353) | Corn rhizosphere microbial communities from Kellogg Biological Station, Michigan, USA - KBS C3-4 metaG (SPAdes) (version 2) | ecosystem: Host-associated > Plants > Roots > Rhizosphere > Soil... | reverse complement strand
TGGGAGGCCGCGTCCGGCAAGGCGTACCAGATCCAGACCTCGAACGACGGCAGCACCTGGACGTCGGTCTACTCCACGACCACGGGCCCCGGCGGGACCGAGACCCTGAACATCTCAGGGTCCGGACGGTACGTCCGCATGTACGGCACGGCCCGGAGCACCCAGTACGGCTACAGCATCTGGGAGTTCCAGGTCTACGGCACCGCGGGCACCGGCGGCGGCACCTGCACCAACAACGCGGCCCTGAACCACCCGGCCACCGCCTCGTCGGTGGAGAACGCCGGTACCCCGGCCGCGGACGCGGTCGACGGCAACACCGGGACCCGCTGGTCCAGCGCGTTCAGCGACCCGCAGTGGCTCCAGGTGGACCTCGGCACGGCGCAGCAGATCTGCGGGATCCAGCTCCAGTGGGAGGCCGCGTCCGGCAAGGCGTACCAGATCCAGACCTCGAACGACGGCAGCACCTGGACGTCGGTCTACTCCACGACCACGGGCCCCGGCGGCACCGAGAACCTGACGGTCAGCGGCTCGGGGCGCTACGTCCGCATGTACGGGACCGCGCGCAACACCGCCTACGGCTACTCCCTGTGGGAGTTCGAGGTCCTGACCACCACTCCCGTCGGCGGTGACATGATCACCGTCACCAACCCCGGCAACCAGACCGGCGTCGTCAACACGGCCGTCAGCCTGCAGATGGGCGCCACCGACTCGGTGTCCGGCCAGACTCTGACCTTCAGCGCGACCGGGCTGCCGGCCGGACTGTCGATCAGCTCCTCGGGCCTGATCACCGGTACGCCGACCGCCGCGGCCACCTCCAGCGTGACCGTGACCGCCAAGGACACCACCGGTGCCGCCGGCTCGACCACCTTCGGGTGGACGGTCAACGCCACCGGAGGCGGCACCGGCGCCCCGCCGGCGGCGTTCTGGGGCGACGTCTCGTCCATCCCGGCGGCGACGCACGTGATGGAGTTCATGATCCAGAACCAGACCAACGGCCAGTACCCCGACAGCCAGGTCTACTGGAGCTTCAACGGCCAGACCGAGTCCATCGCGCAGCAGCGGTACATCGACATGCCGGCGAACTCGGCCGGCCGCATGTACTTCTACCTCGGCACGCCCAACGGCCCCTACTACGACTTCATCGAGTTCACGGTGGGGAGCACCTTCATCAACGTCGACACCACCCGGGTCGACCGGTTCGGCCTGAAGCTGGCCCTGCTGGTCCACGACCACAGCGGGAACGAGCAGGAGATCGGCGAGAACTACGCCACCTTCCAGGAAGGCCGCACGGCGACGTTCAACCGCTTCCAGTCATCGGTTCCGGCCGAGTTCAAGGAACTGGCCACGGACAACGCCCCGTACGGCATCCCCTCGCCGGGCAACGACGCCGCGTTCCAGGCGGGCGGCGCGTACGCGAACTACTTCCAGGCGTACGCGGCGGCCAACGGCGACACGGCCGACAGCACCCCGCAGATCTTCGGCTGCGGCGGCACCCTGTCCGGCAACCCCCAGCTGTGCGCGGGCCTGAACCGGCACGTGGCCCAGCTTCCGGCGGCGCAGCAGTCGATCCCGGCCAACTTCTACCTGGCCGGGCCGGCGAACTACTACGCGCAGTTCTGGCACCAGAACGCCATCAACGGGATGCAGTACGGCTTCCCCTACGACGACGACGCGGGCCAGAGCTCGGACATCTCGGTGAACAACCCCCAGTACGCGGTCGTCGCCGTGGGCTGGTGAAAGGCTCGGCGATCTGCGGGCGCAGCGTGAAGAGCTCGTAGGTCAGCACGTTCTGAATCGGCACACCCTGAAGCGCGCTGCGCGCGACGCTTTGACAGCAGGTCAGGCTACGAGTCCTGATCTGCTGTCAAAGCGACCGTCAAAGCTCCTGCCAAAGCTGCCGTCCCGCCGATCAATTGGTCTGAACCAATCTTGTGAATGGTCTTGACCAATCCGTTCCCCGCACGTACAACGTGGACAACTGGCCGACCCCACGGGCCCGGCGAGATGCACCATCCACCAGCCCCTCTCCCACCTTTGGAGGGTTCATGCGGATCGGAAGACGGAATCTTCGCGCAGCACTGACAGCCGGCTCGGCGTTCGGTCTGGCCGTCGGCGCGACAGTCTTCGCGGTGGCTTCGGCCCCCGCCGCCCAGGCCGCGACATGCGCCGCGGCGTGGAGTTCCACCACCGCCTACACCGCCGGCCAGCAGGCCAGTGAGAACGGGATCAACTACACCGCCAACTGGTGGACCCAGGGCAACGACCCGGCGACCAACAACGGCGGATCAGGCTCCGGACAACCGTGGACGTCCAACGGCGCGTGCACCGGCGGAACCGGCGGCACGACCGGCGGGGGCACCACCGGCGGAGGAACGGGCGGCGGTACCGGCGGCGGCACCGGCGGAGTGAGCGGCCTGCTGCTCAGCCCGTACAAGGACGTCACCGTCAACATGAACTGGAACACCTACCAGATGCAGTCGGCCGCGGGCGGGTCCGTCCTGCCGGTCGTGGGTTCCGGGAGCATGGTGTCCAAGTACATTCCGAAACTGCCCGCCATCACGCTGGCGTTCGCCACCGGCTCCTGCGGCAGCGAGAACTGGGGCGGCGCCCCGGCCGCCAACTGGGCCTCGGAGAACGTGGCCCAACTGCACGCCGCCAACCTGAACTACGTCGTGTCTACCGGAGGCGCGGCCGGGACCTTCACCTGTGCCTCGGCCTCCGGCATGAAGTCCTTCATCGCCCGTTACGCCAGCTCGAACATGGTCGGCGTCGACTTCGACATCGAAGGCGGCCAGAGCCAGTCGGACATCCAGAACCTCGTCGCCTCCGCGGTCGGAGCACAGTCGCAGTACCCGAACCTGCAGTTCTCCTTCACGCTCGCCACACTCGGCGCCTCCGACGGCAGCTACGGCGGTGTGAACTCGCTCGGCAACGAGGTCGTCCAGGCGGTGAAGGGTTCCAGCCTGAACCACTACGTCATCAACCTGATGACCATGGACTACAGCACCGGCGCGTCCAGCAGCGTGTGCGTCGTCTCCGGCGGCAGCTGCCAGATGGCCCAGTCGGCGATCCAGGCGGTGAAGAACCTCGAGCACACCTACGGGATCCCGGCCAACAAGATCGCCGTCACGCCGATGATCGGCATGAACGACGCCACCAGTGAGACCTTCACGATCGCCGACGTGAACACCTTGTCCTCGTACGTCGTCAGCAACGGCCTCGCCGGGCTGCACTACTGGTCGCTGGACCGGGACACGCCCTGCTCGTCCAGCTACGCGTCCCCCACCTGCGACTCCGTCCCCAGCACGACGGCGCTGCAATACACCAAGCAGTTCATGAGCGACACCGGACACTGACGAAGAACCCTGAGCGGACCGCGCGCTCCCGCGCGCGGTCCGCCGATATTCATCAGGACGCTGTGATTCCTCCCAGCGGCGAGGCGAGACCCGCGGCACCGGCCGGCTGCCAGCTGACATCGCCGCCGGTGTGCGGTGGGACCGAGAAGTGGCCCGGGATGCCGGTGACGGTCCCGCAGTAGACATCGACCTCGTCGGCGCTCGCCGTCACCGCGATCGGGCTGCCGGCCTTGGCGAAGCCGGCAGGGCTCAGGGTGACAGCGTTCTTCCATTGGTCGGCCGTGTCGGTCTGGAGGTCGATGGCAGCGCCGCTCTCGGAGATGTACGCGATGTCGTTGCCGAGGCTGCTGCTCGCGGCTGCGAGCGGAGCGCCCTCGAGAATCTTCGCCACCGCCCACGGGACCGGTGTCGGGTCGGCGCGCAGGCCGCCTCCCTCAGCGACCTGGGCCAGGACGACCCGGCCGGCGCGGTCGGAATAGAAGACGGTCACGCTGCCGTCGAGCGCCGACGCGGTCGCCGCGATGCCGCCGCCCGGCAGCGACGCCCCGCCCGCGGTGAGCGTCGTGTCGCTCCACTTTCCGTACGGGTCGCGCCAGGTGGCGTGGACGGCCCCGTTGACGTCGATCCCGAACACGCCGGTCTCGCCGTCGGGCAGGGTGGTCGCGGCGATGGTGCCGTTGGGGACGTGCCAGGCGCCGGGCAGGGACTCGGTGGTGATCGGCGGGAGCGGCCCGGTCCAGATGTCGCACGGGTGGTGGATCTCCGACTCGACGCGCATGTCCGCCCATTGGCCCTGGCCGTCGGAGAACAGCAGCATCGCGACGTTCGGGGTGACGGCCACGGTCAGCGGGGTGCCCGGCCGCAGCAGCTTCGCCACGGTCATGCGCCACATCGATCCGCAGCCGCCCCAGACCGCGCCGTCGTCTCCGACGAAGAAGGCGGCGGCCGACCCGTCCGGCAGGCGGGCCGAGGTGATCGAGGCTCCGGGCGGAGCCGTCATCTTCGCGCCGACCGGAGCGGCCGGCAGCCATGTCCCGTCGACGGTGCGGCCGTAGCCGTAGACGGTGCCGTTCGATGCCACGAGATAGGCGTTCGTGGGTGGCTTCGCGCTCGCCGCTTCCGCGGCCGACGCCGACGCCGACGCCGACAACGGTGCCGCCGCGATCCCGAGCGCCGCGAGCAGCGCCGCCGCCCTGATCCGCCATCGCCTGCGATTCTGTGATCTTCCCCCGGTCACTGTGCTGCCTTCCTTCGATAGACCCCTGATACACCTGAGCCGGGCCATGCTGACATCCCGCTCTACATAACGTCTGGATGCCTTCGCCGCCGCTGGTTGAAGCGCCGGATCGACGCCAGTATCGTCCCGTCCTGGGGTGACAGCCGTGGACGCGGCACCAGATGAGGAACTCGCCGTCAGCGTGCTCGGACCGCTGCGCGCATTCGCCGGCGAACGAGAGGTCGAGCTCGGCCCGCCACTGCAGCGAGCCCTGTTCGCCGTGCTCGTTCTGCGCAACAACCATGTCGTCTATCGCAGCGAGCTGATCGACGCGCTCTGGGGCGAGGAACTACCTAATCGGCCCGAGGGCGGTGTTCACACCTACGTGGCAGGGCTGCGCCGCGCCTTCGAACCCGGACGCGGCCGCCGCTCGCCCGGCCGGGTCATCGAATCGCGCGGCTCCGGCTACCTGTTGCGGGCCGCGTCCGACGCGATCGATCTCGCGCGCTTCGAGCGGTACGTCGAGATGGCCCGCGCCGCCGCGGCCTCCGGTGATCTCGCGGAAGCCGAACGCCGCTACGACCAAGCGCTCGAACTCTTCGACGGCCCCGCGCTCGGCGGCGTGCCGGGGCCGTTCGCCGCCATGCAGCGCAACCGGCTCGCCGAGGTGCGGCTCGGCGTGGTCGAGGACCGGATCGACGTGCTCCTGGCGCGGGGTCGGCACGCGGCGGTGATCGCCGACCTGCGCGCGATGACCAGGGAGCATCCCTTGCGGGAACGCGCCTGGTCGCAGCTCATGCTCGCCTTCTACCGCGCGGGCCGCCAGGCTGACGCCCTCGCCGCGTTCGACGAGGCCCGCGAGGCGTGCGCGCGCGATCTCGGCCTCGACCCCGGACCGGCGCTGCGGGAACTACGGCAGCGGATCGTCGTCGCCGACCCCGCCCTGACGGTATCGGCGCACGTCGCGGCAACACGGCGGGCGCTCGCCGGCGCGCGCCGCAACCTGCCTCGGGACATCGAGGGCTTCATCGGGCGAGACCGGGAGACCGACAGGGTTCTGAGCTCGATCGACCGCTTCGGCGGCCAAGCGGATGCCCGAGTGGACGGCCTAATGGATGGCCTAATGGATGGCCAAGCGGGCGACCAGGTCGACGGCGAAGCAAGCCGGAGCTCGGCACGGCGTCCGGTCCCGCCCCTGCGCGTCTTCGCGATCGACGGCATGGCAGGCGTGGGCAAGACCTCGCTCGCCGTCCGCCTGGCCCACCGCCTGGCCGACGACTACCCCGACGGCCAGCTCTACCTCGATCTGCACGCCCACACCGTCGGCCAGGAGCCGCTGACCGCCGCCACGGCGCTCGACAAACTGCTGCGTGCCGTCGGGGTGCCCGGGGAACGCATCCCCGCCGACGCGGAGGAGCGGGCCGCGACCTGGCGGGCCGAGCTCGCCGATCGCAGGATGCTGCTGGTCCTGGACAACGCAGCCGGCGCCGCCCAGGTGCGGCCCCTGTTGCCGGGCTCGGCCGGGACGCTCGTCCTCATCACCGCGCGCCGACGGCTGCCGGGCCTGCAGGACTGCGAGTTCCTCAGCCTCGACGTGCTGCCCTCCGCCGAGGCCGCGACCCTGTTCGCGATCGCCGCCGGCGACGTCCGGCCGGCGGCCGAGCCGGAGGCGACCGAGGCCGTCGTGCGGATCTGCGGCAACCTTCCGCTGGCGGTGCAGATCGCCGGCGCCAGGCTGCGTCATCGCGAGGCCTGGAGCGTCGCGCACCTGCTCGACCGGCTCGGCGACGAGGACCGCCGCCTGGCCGAGCTGCGCGTCGACGACCGGAGCGTCGCCGTGGCGTTCGGCCTCTCGTATCGGTCGCAGGCCCCTGATCGGCAGCGGATCTTCCGGCTGCTCGGCTTGTTCCCCGGGCCGGAGTTCACGGTGCCGGCGGCTGCGGCGCTCGCCGGAGTGGACGTCTGGGACACCGACGAAGCACTCGAAGACCTCGTCGACGCCCATCTGCTCGACCAGCCCAGAGCCGGGCGCTACCGGTTCCACGACCTTCTCGGCGTCTTCGCGGCGCGCCAGTGCCGCGAGGAGGAGACCGAACCGGACCGGCGGGCGGCGCTGGAGCGGCTGCTCGACTTCTACGTCCTCACCGTGGACAACGCCGAGGAACTGATCAGGCCGCACCGCCTGGACCGGGCAGAGCGGCCGCCCGAGGACAGCGCGGCGCAACACCGGTTCGACGACCGCGCCGCCGCGCTCGCCTGGCTCGACGCGGAGCGTGCCGGTCTCGTTCCGCTGGTGCGGGCCGCGGGCGAACACGGGCTCGATCATCAGGGCTGGCAGATAGCGCGCTACCTGTGGGGATTCTTCGAGGCCAGGCGGCTGTGGGCCGACTGGATCGCCTGCTACGAGCTCGCTCTGCCCTGCGCTCGCCGGGCCGGCGACCGCTTGGCCGAGGCCAGGATCCTCGTGGGCCTCGGAGCCTGCCGCCACGATCTGCGCGACTACGCCGAGGCTGTCAGCCATTATCGCAGGGCTCTGAGCCTGATGCGGGAGATCGGTTTCCGCAGCGGGGAGGCCGGAGTGCTGACCAACCTCGGCAACAGCTACCGGCGGCTGGGCGAGGTGCAGGAGAGCATCGCGTGCCAGGAACAGTCGCTGGAGATCTTCCGGGAGTCCGGCGACCGGCCGGGTACCGGGATCGCGGTGGCGAACCTGGGGGAGCGCTACCGGGACGCGGGCCGCTTCGAGGAGAGCATCGCCTGTCAGCAGGAGGCTTTGGAGATCTTCCGGGAGCTCGGGAGCCGGGGTCTGGAGGGCAACGTGCTCGACAACTTGGCGCGCACGTATCAGTCCATGGGCCGCTACGACGAGGCGCAGCAACGCTGTGAGGAAGCGCTGGTGGCGCGGCGCGATGCCGCGGACCGCTACGGCGAGGCCGAGACCCTTGACTGCCTCGGACAGATTCATCAGGCCGTCGGCAGAACGGTCGAGGCGCGGCGGCAGTGGAGCCGGGCCCTGGACCTGTTCGACGAGCTCGACGCGCCGGCCGCCGCCGACGTGCGTGCGCAGCTCGCGGGTCTGGCCAGGAACGGGTAGCCATCCCGTTCCCGGCCAGACTGCTACCGGCTACTGCACCCCTGCGGTGTGGGTGCCCGCGATCACCGCACCGAGATCCGGCTGGGAGTAGACCGGTCCGCCGGGCCCGATGTGGATGTGGCCGGGCGGCGTCCCGCAGTAGATGATGTCGATGTCGTCCGCGGCGGAGCCGACCACGCCGATCGAGCCGCCGGCGGTGCCGAATCCGGCGCCGCTGACCTGCTTGCCGACCTGCCATTGCCCGTTGACGGTGCCGGCGACGACCAGGGTCCCCTTCGCGGAGATGTAAGCGATCTGAGTCGTGCCGTCCGCGGCCGACAGCGTCCCGATATGCGCGTTCCACGGTGCCGGCTCGGGCTCGCTGGGCAGCGCCGCCGGCTTGTCGGACAGACCGTTGGTCGCCGGGTGCTCGACGTTGATCCGTCCGTCGCGACCGGCGTAGAAGACCGACGTCGCACCCGGAGTCGGGGAGGAGCCCGAGGCGTTCGGGCTCACCGCCGCGCTGCGGATCCCGGCGCCGGCGGCCGCGTTCAGCGTCGCGCCGATGCCCGCGCCGGGCGACGCGACACCGGTGCCGGTGAGCGTGGCCTCCTGCCACTGCCCGGAGGCGGTGCCCCACATCGCGTGGACGGCGCCGTCGGTGCCGGCCTGGAAGACGCCGAACTCGCCGTCGCCGTAGCCGACCGTCGCGAACTCGCCGCCCACGTACCACCACTTCGGGCGCGGCGGGCCCCACCAGTGCGGGCCGTTGCCGCACATCGGGAACCCGTCGTCGTCCGCGGCGGAGCTGAAGCCGCCGCCGGCCGAGGCGACGGTCAGCTGGACGCCGCCGCCGGCGAGCGTCGCCGACACCGCCGAGCCGGCCGGCGCGAACCCGGATGCCGTGACAGCCGCGTAGGATCCCTGGGTCGCATCGCAGGACTTGTACACGGCCCCGTCGCTGCCCACGTAGTAGGCGAGCAGACGCCCCGAGGGCCCGCGGACCGCGGCCACCGGCGCCCCGGCCGGCGCGCTCTTGGCCGGGGTCAGAGGCGTCGCCTTGGACCAGACCCCGTCGCTGTTGCTGCCGAAGACGTCGAGACTGCCGTCCGCGCCGACGAAGTACGCGGCGCGCTGGAACCCCGTCGCGGCCTGGGCGGGCTGCGCGAACGGCAGAGCACTGAGAAGCGTCACGGTGCCGGCGGTCGCGATCGCCGCCAGCCGGCGCCGTGAGGCATGGGCCGATGGGAATGGGTTGAACATGGAATCCCCCTTGGAGTGGAGCCGTCGAGCCGATGCTCGCTGGCCGTTCTTCAGGGCTTCTGGACGTCGTCTGGACGAGTTCTCGCGTGGGCTGCACCCCTTTGTAAGTTTCGTGCCCTGCGATACTCCGGTTGAGGTCAATGCGCCGAACAGACATCCGATCCTTGACCGTCTTCTGGCTCGTGCCGAGCATCACTCGGTGACGCGAGATCATCTCGACGATTCCTCAGCCCTGGAGTGCTCGATGCGAATGCGAAGAAGTCGGTTTCCCCGTGCCCGGATGGCGGCCGCCGCGGCGGCGCTGTTCGTGGGCTCGGCCGCCTTGCCGCTGGCGGCCGGTGCCGGACCGGCCGTCGCCGTTGCCGCCGCCGCGACGTCGGCCGCGACGGTCAGCGTGAGCGCCGGCCAGACGCTCGCCACCGTCCCGTCGACCGCCATCGGCACCAACGGTTCGGTCTACGACGCCGCCCTGACGGACGCCGCGGTGCCGGGACTGCTGAAGAACGCCGGCACCGGTCTGATCCGCTTCCCGGGCGGAACGTCCTCGGACACGTACAACTGGAAGAACAACACCGATGTGAAGTCGGGCCTGGCCCAGTCGGTCGACTTCGATCACTACGCCACCCTGCTCGGGCAGACCGGCGCCCAGGGCATGATCACCGTCAACTACGGCACCGGTGACGCCGCCGGTGCGTCCCAGAGCCCTGCTGAAAGCGGCGCGCAGTTCGCGGCGGACTGGGTCCGGTACGCCAACGTGACCCACAACTACGGCATCAAGTACTGGGAGATCGGCAACGAGATCTACGGCAACGGGACCTATGGTGCCAACTGGGAGCCGGACAACCACTGCGCCTCCGGCACGAACCCCACCAACTGCGGGCCGGCCGTCTACGCGCAGAACGTCAAGGCCTACATCGCCGCGATGAAGGCCGTCGACCCGTCGATCGTCGTCGGCGTGGTGCTGACCGCGCCGGGCAACTGGCCCGACGGCGTCACCAACAGCGGCAGCCCGCAGACCTGGAACCAGACGGTCATGTCGGCGCTGAACGGCCAGATCGGCTTCGCCGACGTGCACTGGTACCCGCAGAATCCGGGCAACGAGAGTGACAGCACTCTGCTCGCCGCCTCGTCGCAGATCCCGACGATGGTCAGCACGCTGCGCTCGCAGCTGGGCCAGTGGGAGGGCTCCTCGACGCTGCCGATCATGGTCACCGAGACCAACTCGGTGAGCTCGAACCCTGGTAAGCAGATCCTGAGCGTCGTCAACGCGCTGTACCTGACGCAGGACTATCTGGGCTGGATCCAGAACGGCGTCTCCAGCGTCGACTGGTGGCAGATCCACAACGGCATCGTGACCGGCGGCAACACCAGCTCCTCGCTGTACGGCACAGCCACCTACGGCGACTACGGCATCCTGTCCGACGCCAGCTGCGGCCCGGTCAACGGCTCCCAGGTCTGCGAGCCCGCGGCCGACACGCCGTTCCCCGCCTACTACGGCATGCAGCTGCTGAGCAAGTTCATCCACCCCGGCGACACCCTGGTCTCGGCCTCCTCCACCCAGAGCCTGCTGAAGGCCTACTCGGTCAAGGCCGCCGACGGCTCGCTGCGGGTCCTGCTGGTGAACGACGATCCGAGCAACAGCTACACCGTGGGCCTGAACTACAGCGGCTTCACCCCGGCCTCGGGCGCCCCGTCGGTCGCGACGCTGGCGCCTCCCGGCACCGGCATCACCACCGCGGCGTCCGGTTCGGCCTCCTCGCAGACCATCGCGCCCTACAGCGCCGCGGTCGTCACGCTGCAGCCGGGCAGCACGGTTACGCCGCCGACCACGCCGGGCACCCCGACCGCGTCGAACGTGACGTCCACCGGGGCGACGCTGAGCTGGACCGCCTCCACGAGCGGCACCGGGCTGGCCGGCTACGACGTGGTGTCGGTCAACGGCGGCACCGAGACCGTCGTCGCCTCCCCGACGACGAACTCTGCGACGCTCACCGGGCTGACGCCGTCCACCGCCTACACCTTCGCGGTGTACGCCCGCGACACGGCGGGCAACCGGTCGGCGCGCTCCGGCACGGTCGCGGTGACGACGAGCAGCGGCTCCACCGGCGGCGCGTCGTGCAAGGTGACGTACACGCCGAACGTCTGGGGCGGCGGGTTCACCGCCAACGTGACGGTCGCGAACACCGGCACGGCGGCGTGGACGTCCTGGACCGCCGGCTTCGCCTTCCCCGGTGATGAGAAGATCACCAGCTCCTGGAACGCGAACGTCACCCAGTCCGGCGCGAACGTCACGGCGACGAGCATGAGCTACAACGGCGGCATCGCCCCGGGAGCCACCACCTCCTTCGGGTTCCAGGGCACCTGGAGCGCCAGCAGTGCTTCGCCGACGGCGTTCACGGTGAACGGCAGCGCCTGCACGACGGGCTGATCGCACGGCGGTACGCGAGGCGTGCCCTGCGGCTCTCACGGTGAGAGTCGCAGGGCACGGAGATATCACGCAGGAGGACGGCTTCGGGCTAGCCGGCGAGGAGCGGGTCGCCGCGGAGCCGGAGGCCGCGTTGCGGATCGTGCGGCAGTGCGGACTGCTGCCGCCGGCGGTCTCGGTCACCGCGGCCAGGCTCCGGTCCCGGCCGGTGTGGGACCTGGCCGACCTCGCCGAGCGCTTGGAACGCGAAGACGCCACCACCTCGGACATCGGCGGAGCGACCTTCGACGTCTCCTATCGGGACCTTCCCGACCGGGCCAAGGGCTTGTTCCGGCTGCTGGGCATCCACCCGGGGTTCGATTTCACCGCCTCCTCGGTCGCCGCGCCGGCGGGCCTGACTCCGATCGAGGCCGACCGGGTTCTGGAGCTGCTGCTCGACGAGAACCTGCTCCACCAGTCCGTGGCGGGACGTTACGGGATCCACGACCTGCTCCGCGCCTACGCTGCCGAACGCGCCGAGGCGGAGATGTCGGAGGACGAGCGCCGGACGGCGGTCGAAACGGTGCTGCGCTGGTTCGTCGCGGTCTTGACCCTGACGACGTCGGCGCTCGGTGTCGAGAGCGTGCCGCCGCCGCTGGCCCCCGCTGCTGCCGCTGCCGCCGCCGTGGTCACGTCGCAGGCCGCCGGCGTCGTCGAGGCCGCACGCTGGTACAGCCACGAGCGCGCGAACCTGCTGCGGGCCGTGGCCGTGGCGCGCCGCATGGGGTTCGATTCGCTCGCCTGGCGATTGCCGATCGCGATGGCGTTCTTCGAGGAGCTCGCGCGGAACTAGCGTGAGCCGGCCGTCAGCGGCGCTGCGTGTGTGGCCCCGTGTCAGGACCCATCGTTAACCTGGTCTCGTGGAGCTGCCGCCGCTGCCCGACGTCGAACCGCCCGTCTCCCTGGCCAGTACCGACGTGTTCATCATCGAAGAAGCCCGGTGGCGGGACGCCGAATGGGTGGGGCTTCGTGGCCGCGGACTCAGACGGGCCCTGGTCATGACCACGCTCGGACTCTCTGCCGAGCCGCTCGACGGTGTGGTCATCGACGGGCACGGCTTCGTCCAGGGCAGTTTCGCCTTCCGGCTGCCAAGGGACGACTACGTCTACGGCTACTACGAATCCGGCGAAGTCGCCGTCCTCGGACTGCATCGGTCTGCCCGGTCCGGCGAGGAGTTGTCGTTCGAGCTGACTGCGCTCATGAACCTGATGCGGGGGCTCGGCGCCGTCTACGTCACGCGGCCGGCCTAAGAACCCGGCAACACCTACCCGGGGTATCGCGGGCTGGGGGCTTTGGACGCGGGAATGGAAGGCATGGCGAGATATCAGGCCCCTATAGTGAGGCACTGAACAGCCGCGTCAGCATTCTGCACTCATGGCAAACCCTCGATGCAGCACAGGCAATATCCGAACGCCCCACCGCGGTCCATCCTGGAGCGGGGGAAGGGGTGCGCATGACATCGGGGGCGGATCGGCTGGAGTTCCGGGTGCTCGGACCGTTCGAGGTCGCGGCTCAGGGGGTGGCGCTCGACCTCGGCGGGCCCCGGGTGCGGGGAGTCCTCGCGCGCCTGCTCGTCGACGCGGGCCGCACCGTGAGCCTGACGGCGCTCGTCGACGACCTGTGGGGCTGGCGCGCGCCGCCGGACGCGGGGCACACCGTGCGCACCTACGTCTCGCGGCTTCGCAAAGCCCTGTCATGGACCTCCGACGTGCTCCTGACATGTCCGCCGGGATACATCCTGCAAGCCGACCCCGCGATGGTCGACTCCGTGCGGTTCGAGCAGCTGGCGGCGGCCGGGCGGCGAGCGCTGGAAGCCGGTCGGCCGCAGCCGGCGTTGGAGCGGCTTACCGACGCCCTCGGGCTGTGGCGCGGTGCGGCGTTGGCAGAGTTCGACGACATGCCGGTGCTCAGCGGCGAGGGCGTGCGGCTGGAGAGTCTGCGGCTCACGGCGATCGAGGACCGGAACGACGCCGCGCTCGCGCTGGGGCTGGACAGCCGCGTCGCCGCCGAAATCGAGGAGCTGGTCCGGGCGCATCCCGTCCGGGAACGGTTGTGGGGCCAGCTGATGACCGTCCTCTACCGGTCCGGTCGGCAGGCCGAAGCACTGGCCGCGTTCCGGGACGCGCGCCGGGTGCTGCTCGCTGAGCACGGCGTGGAGCCCTCGCCCGCGCTGGTCGACATCCAGCTGCGGATCCTGCGTCAGGATCCTGGCTTGGCCGCGGTCGCCCGCGGTTCGGCTGTCGCCGGTACCGGTACCGGTGCGGCCATCGTGCGAGCGCCTGCCCAACTGCCGCTGGACGCCCGCGACGTCGTCGGCCGCGAAGCCGAACTGGCGATCCTCGATGAACTGCTCGCCCGCGACGGGTCCCCGAAAGCGATCCCGGTCCTTTCGGGCACCGCCGGCGTCGGCAAGACCACGGTCGCCGTGCACTGGGCCCACCGGGTCGCCGCCGAGTTCCCGGACGGCCAGCTCTATGTCGACCTTCGTGGATACGACGCGGGCGGCATCGCGACGGATCCCGCCGAGGCGGTGCGCGGGTTCCTCGACGCCCTCGGCGTCCCGCCACATGGCGTCCCGGTCGGCCTTCCAGCTCAGGCCGCGCTGTATCGCAGCCTGCTGGCAGGCAAACGGGTCCTGATTCTGCTCGACAACGCCCGCGACGCCGAACAGGTCCGTCCGCTGCTTCCCGGCGGGCCCGGCTGCCTGGCGGTCGTGACCAGCCGGGACCAGCTCACGCCGCTGATCGCCGCCGAGGGCGCCGTCCCGCTCGCGCTCGGCGTGCTGAGCCCGGACCGGGCCGAGGACCTGCTGACCCGCCGCTTGGGCCGGTCCCGGGTCCAGAGCGACCCGCCGGCCCTGGAGCAGATCATCACCCGCTGCGCCGGAGTGCCCTTGGCGCTGGCCATCGCCTCGGCGCGGATCGCGGTCCGGCCCGACTTCCCGCTGTCGGTGTTCGCCGAGGAACTGGCCGACCTCGGGGGCCTGGACGCGCTGCACGGCGGCGACGCCGGCACCGATCTGCGTTCGCTGTTCTCCTGGTCCTGCCGCACTCTGAACCCGGACGCCGTCGGCCTGTTCCGGCTGCTCGGCCTGCATCCGGGGCCCGACATCACCGAGGCCGCCGCGGCCAGCCTCGGCGCGATCCCGGTCGACCGGGTCCGTCGGCTGCTGGCGGATCTGTGCCGGGCCAGCCTGCTCACCGAGCACGCCCCCGGTCGGTACACCTTCCACGATCTGCTCCGCGCCTACGCCGCCGAACTGGCCGACACCGAAGAGGACCGCGATACCAGGAACGCGGCGATGCGCCGGGTCCTCGACCACTACCTGCACAGCGCACACGCCGCGGAATCGCAGATCGGGCCGCGCATGACGGCACTGCGGCCGGAACCGCCGGCCGAGGGTGTCGTGGTCCTGGCGCCGGGCACCCACCGCGAGGCCTTGGCCTGGTTCACGGCCGAACGCCGGGTCCTGGTCTCGGCCGTCGGGCATGCGTACGTCGCAGGGTTCGATTGGCACGCCTGGCGTCTCGCGCACGCCTGCACGAGTTTCCTGCACCGCCGGAACCTGTGGTCGGACCTGGCCGAGATCCAGCAGACCGCGCTCGCGGCCGCCGCGCGCACCGGCGACGTCGCCGGCCGGGCCCACGCGTTGCGCGGCCTGGGCCTGGCCGATCGCGGGACCGGCGATTTCGCCGGCGCGCGCGGCCGGCTGCTGGCGGCCCTGGAGCTGTTCGGGCAGGTCGCGGACCGGGGCGGGCAGGCCCTCAGCCACCAGAGCCTGGCCTGGATCGCCGGGATGGCGGGGGAGGACCGGGTGGCGCTGGAGCAGTCGGAGGCGGCGCTGCGGCTGTGCCGGTCGGTCGACGACCCGGCCGGGGAGGCGGTCGCGCTCAACGACGTGGGCTGGTACCACGCCCGGCTGGGTGCGTACGAAGAGGCGCTGGCCTGCTGCGAAACCGCGTTGGCGCTGCTGCGGAAGCTCGGCGACGAGTACGGCCAGGCCCATACCTGGGACAGCCTCGGCTACATCCACCGCCACCTCGGCCGCCAGGAGGACGCGATCGCCTGCTATCGCAAGGCACTGCGGCTGTTCCGGCGTGCCGGGGACCTCTACAGCGAGGCGACGGGACTGACCTACCTCGGCGATGTCTACGAAGCGGCCGGCGACATGCGTGCGGCTTCGGAAACGTGGCGCCGGGCGTTGGGGGCGCTCGACGAGTTGGGGCACCCTGATGCGGCGGGGGTGCGGAGCCGGCTGAGCGTCGTGTCCGTGTGAGGAAGGCTTTGCGAGGAAAACCCTGTGAGGACCGCCTTTCGAACAAGTCCGAATCGGCCGTCGCGGCTCTTGATTCCCTGAAACTTTCAAAGAACCTTGACAAGCCCGGCTTCCGGGATGAGGATCCGGGCACACGGCTGTGACGACAGCGTAACCGCGTGGCGCTTCCGGAAACGTTTACGGCCCTCGACAGCCCAGGTTCGGCAAGGGATGTCAGGCCCGCGGCTCACTTCACCGGTTCTACCGTCCCCTCGAGAAGGAGCAGCAGCGATGTCTTGGAAACAGCTAACACCGCTCCCCGGCACGCCGGCCCGCCGGCGATCGCTGGGTGTCGCGGTCACGGCCGCCCTGGCCGCGGCCGCGACGGTGCTGGCGCTGATCGGCGTCACCGCCCTGGCGCCGTCCGCCTCGGCCACCACCGTGCCCGCCCCGCCGCCCGGCTGGACCACGGTGTTCAGCGACGACTTCTCCGGCGCCGCGGGCACCGGACTGAACACCTCGAACTGGCTGTACGACAGCGGCACCAGCTACCCCGGCGGGGCCGGGAACTGGGGCACCGGCGAGGTGGAGTCGGTGACGAACTCCACGAACAACGTCTACCACGACGGCAACGGCCACCTGGTCATCAAGCCGATCAACAACGGCGGGTCGTGGACCTCGGGCCGGGTGGAGACCCAGCGCACCGACTTCGCCGCCCCGGTCGGCGGCCAGATGGAGATCACGGCGTCGATCGAGCAGCCCAACCCCGCAAGCGGCCTCGGCTACTGGCCCGCGTTCTGGGCCATGGGGGCGGCCGCACGGCCGGTCGGCGCGACCAACTGGCCGAGCATCGGCGAGCTCGACATCATGGAGGACGTCAACGCCCTGAGCGAGGTGTCGCACACCTTTCACTGCGGCGTGGACCCGGGCGGGCCGTGCAACGAGACCACCGGCATCGGCAGCGGGCTGCAGGCCTGTGGCGGCTGCCAGACCGGCTACCACACGTACTCGGTCATCGTCGACCGGACGACCCCCGGCGCCGAACAGCTGCGCTTCTACACCGACAACAACCTGCAGCTGACCGTCAACCAGTCCCAGTTCGACGCCACGACCTGGGCCAACGCGGTCGACCACGGCTTCTTCATCATCTTGAACGTCGCCATGGGCGGCGCGTATCCGAACGCGATCTGCGGCTGCGCCTCGCCCAGCGCGGCCACCAGTTCCGGCGCCGGAATGAGCGTCGCCTACGTCGCGGTGTACCAGACGACCGGCGGCTCGACCACGCCGTCAACCACCCCGTCAACCACCCCGTCGACAACCCCGTCCACGACTCCGTCGACGAGCCCGTCGTCCACCGGCGGGGGAGGAGGCGGCACGTCCTGCACGACGACGGCCACCTCGAACATCTCAGCGGACTGCTTCGCCGCCTCCCACAGCGCGGTGTCGACGACCGCGGCCACCGGCGACACGAACCCCGCCGGCGTGGACGGGAACCAGGCAGCGCAGCTGGCCAACGGCCAGTATCTGGAGTACGACAACATCGACTTCGGATCCGGCGGATCAAGCCAGTTCGACGCGCGCGTCGCATCGGGCGCGGCAGGCGGAGTCAGCGGCCTGGTGAACGTGGTGCTGGACAACCCGGCCAACGCCCCGATCGGCAACTTCGCCGTGGGCAACACGGGCGGCTGGACGAGCTGGCGCACCGTTCCGGCGAACATCACCAGGACGACCGGCGTGCACAAGGTGTATCTGGAGTTCCAGTCCGGCGCCGGCGGTAATCCGCCGTACGTCAGTCTGCACTACTTCAACTTCCCGACGAGCTGATTGTCGAACGGCTGCGGACCCTGGACTCGGAAGGTCCAGGGTCCGCAGGTGCCACGTCCCTACTTTTCGGTCATTGCACTACCGACCATACGAACGTGGCGGTGCCCGACACCCCCGCTCCGTCTGTGGCTGTCACGGTCACCGTGTACGTCCCCAGTGTGGTTCCGGAGCCGGAGAAGGTTCCGTTACCGCTGATGGAGATGCCCGGAGGCAGCCCGCTGGCGGTGTAGGTGAGTGTTGCCGCCTGGTTGGAATCAATACCCTGCATCTGGAACGACACCCCGGCACCCTTCGGGCTGCTGTACCCGAAGGGGTTCACCACGCCGACCGTCTCCGAGCCCGGCACGCCGGAGTTGGGCGTGACGTTCGCGCTGACCGCGGTGTTCGCCGACGACACCCCGGCGTAGGAGGCACCCGCGGCGACCTGACCGGTCAGCGTATGCGCCAGCGACGTCGAACCGGTCAGCGGCAGGTTGTTGGAGGCGTCGCCGACCCGGATAGCGTAGGTCCCGGCTTGGGCCTCCCACTGGTTGTCGGTCGAAGACCACGAGGCCAGGTTGTGAACCGTCAGCGGGAAGCTGACCTGTGCGCTCTGCCCCGGGTTCAGCATCACCCGCTGGAACCCGGCCAGCTGGTTGGGCGGGTCCTGGCTGGCGGCCGGATCGCCGACATACATCTGCGCCACCTCAGCGCCGGCCGCCGATCCGGTGTTGGTCACGGTGGCGGTCACCGTGGCCTGACCGTTGGCGTTGAAGCCGCCCACCGCCAAGTTGGAGAAGGAGAACTTGGTGTAGGACAGGCCGAACCCGAA
>Ga0207694_10001740_pt1 | contig 18262 bp, 16 predicted proteins | sample KBSC34metaG_FD_184353 | JGI IMG/M metagenome (GOLD analysis project Ga0207694, IMG submission 184353) | Corn rhizosphere microbial communities from Kellogg Biological Station, Michigan, USA - KBS C3-4 metaG (SPAdes) (version 2) | ecosystem: Host-associated > Plants > Roots > Rhizosphere > Soil... | reverse complement strand
TGATTAGCAAGCTATCGGGATGTTGCAGTGCAAAATATTTCCGCAAGGCAGGTATGCGGCAGCGCGTTTCCTACCCCTAGATACCAGACCAAATATCGTCATGCCCGGGCTTGACCCGGGCATCCACGGGATGCCGCTAGCGCAAATGCCCGACTGAGGTGCAAACGGAGGTGCGTGGATGGCCATGACGATCGGGGAGGGATGGCTCTCGGGCTATTCCCCCGCGGCCTTCAGCACCTCGGCGACGTGGCCGGCGACCTTCACCTTGTTCCAGACGTGCTTGATCTTGCCGTCGGCGCCAACCAGGAAGGTGGTGCGCTCGATGCCCATATAGGTGCGGCCGTACATGCTCTTTTCCTTCCACACGCCGTAATCCTCGCAAGTATGGCCGTGCTCGTCGGAGGCGAGGGTGAAGGGGAGCTCGTACTTCTTCTTGAACTTGTCGTGCCTGGCGACCGAATCCTTTGAGATGCCGATCACCTTGGTCTTGGCGCCGCGGAAGCTGGCCTCGGCGTCGCGGAAGCCGCAGGCCTCGGCGGTGCAGCCGGTGGTGTCGTCCTTGGGATAGAAATAGATGATGACCTGCTGGCCCTTGAGGCTGGAGAGGGTCACCGATCCGCCGCCGTCGGTCGGCAGGGTGAAATCCGGGGCTGCGGCGCCGGCTTGCAGGGTCATTTCGGGCCTCGTTTTTTCTCAGGTGGCTTTGGGGCGGGCGCGCCGACGATCTCTTCATAGCGCCGGCGCGAGGCGGCAAGGATCGAATCCAGTATGGTTTCGGCCTCCTCGAAGTCAACGCTCTCGGTCCGGCCGGTTGCCCGGGCGACTTCGCCGGCAAGCAGCGCCTTGATCGCCAGCGGCGCCTCATCGGGGTCGAACGTGTCCTGGGTGGTCAGCCGCACCAGCCCCTGGACCCGCCAGGCAAGCCGGAGCGCCCGCAGCATGTCCAGGCCGGCAACCGCCGTGAGGATGCCCTTGGCGATCATCCGCTCTATGGCGGCGGCGGTCTCGGTGGTCGGCAGGTCGGGGTGGTTGTGCGCCTCGCGCAGCAGCAGGTACTGGACCGCGAACTCGATATCGACCAGCCCGCCCTGGGCATATTTCAGGTTCCAGCGGTTGCGCGGCGGATGCTGCTCGGCGATGCGCAGGCGCATGTCGCCGACATCGGCCAGAAGTTTCACCGGATCGCGCTCGGTCGCCAAGGTCCGGCAGATGACGTCGTCGATGGCGGCGGTCAGGCCGTCCGGCCCGGCGACCGGGCGGGCGCGGGTCAGCGCCATATGCTCCCAGGTCCAGGCGTTCTCGGCCTGATAGATGGCGAAGGCCTTCAGCGCCACCGCCACCGGCCCGGCCTCGCCGGAGGGGCGGAGGCGAAGGTCGACATCATAGAGCTTGCCCTCCGCCATCGGCGCGGTGATCGCCGCGATCAGCCGCTGGGTCAGGCGGATGTAATAGAGCGGGGCCTCGGTCGGCCGCTCGCCGTCCGATACCGCCCCCTCCGGCGCGTCATAGATCGTGACCAGATCGAGGTCCGAGGCGACGGACATGACCCGCCCGCCCAGCCGGCCGAAGGCGACAATGGCGAAGCTGCCGCCGGCCACCTTGCCGTGCTTGCTCTCATAGTCGGCTTCGACCATCGGCAGCAGGCGCTTCAGCGCGGCGACCGCGATGGCGGCGAGGAAATGCCCCGCGGCCTCGCCGTCGCTGATCGATTCCAGCACATGCACGCCGGCCTGGAACTTGCGGCCGGCCACCCAGCGGCGCAGCCGGATCAGCCCATCCTCGTAGTCGCGTGCCATGGCAAGCGCCCGGTCCAGGTCGGCCTCCAGCGCGGGGCGCTCCGGCAGCGGGGCGAAGAAATCGGCGCTCAGCAGCTCGTCGAACAGGCCGGGGCTCTGGCCCAGCTGCTGCGCCAGCGCCGGCGCCATGCCCATGATCCGGCCCAAGAGGCCCAGCAGCTGCCGGTTCTGCGCCAGCAGAGACAGCACCACCACCCCGGCTGGGATCGCCGCCAGGAACGTGTCGAAGCGCATGAAGGCGGCATCGGGCTCGGCGGTTGCGGCCAGCGCGTTCAGCAGGCCGGGCGTCAGGCCGGTCAGGATCTCTCTCGCGCGTTCGCTGCGGGTGGCGCGATAGCGGCCGTGATGCCAGCCGCGGATGGCGGCGGCGACCGCACTGGCATTGGTGAAGCCGAGCTCGGTCAGGGTCGCGATCGTGTCGGGATCGTCCTCCACCCCGGTGAAGACCAGGCTGCCCGACCCCGACAGCGACGGCGACTGCTCGAACAGATGGCTGAACCGCTCATGGACCCGGCCAAGCTGGAATTCCAGCGCCGCCACGAACGCCTCCCGGTCGCCGTAGCCCATGAAGGCGGCGATATGCGCCATGCCCTCTTCGGTCGTGGGCAGGGTGTGGGTCTGGCGGTCGTCGACCATCTGCAGCCGGTGCTCGACCGTGCGCAGGAAGCGGTAGGCCTCGATGAGCTCGTCCGCCGCGTCGTCGCCGATACGCCCGGCCGCCGCCAGCGCCTTCAGCGCATCGCAGGTGGCCGGTACCTGCAGGGTAGCGTCGCGGCCGCCGAAGATCAGCTGCTGGGTCTGGGCGAAGAACTCGATCTCACGGATACCGCCTCGGCCGAGCTTGATATTATGGCCCATCAGGCCGGGGTTATCGGGCTTCAGCTTGTGCTGGTTGATCTGCCGCTTGATCGAATGAATGTCCTCGATCGCGGCGAAATCCAGGCTGCGCCGCCATATCCAAGGCTTCAGGAAGGCGAAGAGCGCCTCGCCGGCTTGCGTGTCGCCGACGAGTTGGCGGGCCTTGATCATCGCCGCCCGTTCCCAATTCTGGCCCAGGCTGCCGTAATAGATTTCGGCGGCGGCCAACGAGACCGCCAGCGGCGTCGCCGCCGGGTCGGGGCGGAGCCGCAGATCGGTGCGGAAGACATAGCCGTCGCCCGTCCGCTCCTCCATCAGCTTGACCAGCGCGCGGGCCAGCCGCACGAAGGCCTGGCCGATCTCGTCCGGGTCGCCTGCGATGCGGCCGCGGTCATAGAAGATGATCAGGTCGATGTCGCTGGAGTAATTGAGCTCATGGGCACCGAGCTTGCCCATGCCCAGCACGATCAGCCCGGTTCCGTCGGACGGCAGCAATTTGAATTGCGGCGTCGCCAGCAGATGCATCACCGCGCGGTCGAGCGTGACCTGGGCGATCTGGCTCAGCGCACCGGTGACGGTTTCCAGCGGCCAGATGCCGCCGATATCGGCCAGCGCTGCCAGCAACGAGCCCCGGCGCTTGGCCCGGCGCAGCGCTTTCGCTACCGCGGGTGTCGGCATTCCGGCCACAGGCAGTGCGGCGGTTTCGGCCATCAGGCGCGTGAATAGCGTGTCGGCATTGCTTTCGGCCAGGTCACGCACGAAATCGATGTTGGCTGTCAGCTCCTGCGTCAGGAAGGGGCTGTTGGCGAAGACCGAGCGCAGCAATGGGCCGATCGACGCATCGGCGAGCGATTCTTCAGCAAAGCCTATGATTCCGGCGTCGCCGCTGGCATTGGCACGGTCGAGCCAGTGTTCCTCGCCGCGTCTGACCGGCTGCGGGTCGTTGGTATGTGGTAGGGTCTTGGAGCGAATCGCGATCATGACAGGATTTGAATGCTCTGCCCGTGGGTAGGCCGTACTCAGCAATGACTTACCGGCCTATGATATACCGGACCGGCTGGCTTTTGCTCGAAATCGCCGGCGTCCTCGTCGGCGGTGTGCTCGTGCTGGCGGCGATCGCGGTCTGGCGGCTGTCGACCGCGCCGGTCGAGGCGCGCTTCATCCGGCCCTATCTCGAGCAGACGATCAATGACGCCAATCTCGGCTTCACGGTCCAGCTGGCCGAGACCAGGATCGAATGGCACCATTTCCGGCCGGTGCTGGGCGTCAATTTCAAGGGCGTCAACGTCACTGCCCCGGATGGAAAGCCGGTCGCCACCCTGCAGGACGGCACGCTCGGCATCTCGGTCAAGGACCTGGTGTTCGGCCGCTTCAGCGTGGTCGAGATCGATCTCAGGAGGCCTGAGATGACGATCGTGCGCGACAAGGACGATCACTTTGCGCTGCGCATCGGCCATGCCGCCCCCGATGCGTCCGCCGCTGGGGACAGCAACGCCGATTTCGGCATGGTGCTGCAGCGCTTCATCGAGGAGCCGAACGACCAGAGCCAGTTCGGCCGGCTGCGCCGCATCCATATCGTCGACGGCAAGGTGACGATCGACGACCGCAAGCTGGGGCTAAGCTGGTCGGCGCCGGACGACGATATCGATATTCTGCGCGGCCCGAAGCAGACCAGCGCCAAGGTCAGCGTCATGCTCGACCTGCCGCATCATGCGGCGCATCTGACCGGGCAGGCGCGCTATGTCCGTGCCGACGGCAAGATACACCTGACGATGACCGTCGACAATTTCGATGCCGCGGCGGCCGCGCCGCTGGCCCAGGCCCTGGCGCCGCTTGCCGCGCTGGCGATTCCGGTCGGCGGCCATGTCCAGGCGCTCTTGGGCAAGGGCGGCGACCTGTTGAGCGGGCAGGCCGACCTGCATGGCGAGCAGGGGCAGTTCGTCTATCCCGACTGGTACCCGACGCCGCTCAAGCTGAATGCGGTCGACCTCAAGCTCCATCTCGCCGATTCCCAGCATCTGGTTCTGGACCGGATGGGGATCGATCTCGGCGATGCCAAGGTGAATGTGACCGGTACGGCGGACTTCACCGGCACCAATGTCGCCATCGACGCCAAGGCCGACATCGCCAACCTGCCCTTGGCGCGCTTCGACGCGATCTGGCCGCAGGGCATGGCGGTGGGCGGGCGCGATTGGGTGACCACGCATATTCCGGAGGGCGTCATCAATTCCGGGTCCGTCCATGTCGCGGCCTCCGGCCCGCAGGCCGATCCTGCCCAGATCCAGACCACGGCGGTGACCGGGGCCTTCGACTATACCGGCATGGAGGTGCACTACTTCCCGGCCCTGCCGCCGATCCGCGGCATCGCCGGCCATGCGACGTTCGACGTCGCGCGGATGGACCTGTCGATCGACAGCGGCATGCTGGAGGATATCGCCGTCTCCAAGGGCACCGTCGCCATGACAGGCCTGAACCAGGAAGACCGCGACATCGATATCGGGCTGACCGCGCAAGGGCCGGTCAAGACCCTGCTGACGATCCTGGACATGAAGCCGCTCGGCTATGCCCACGATATCGGGCTCGATCCGGCCAGTGCTTCGGGCAGGCTCGACCTCAGGACCAGCTTCCGCTTCCCGCTGATCAAGTCGCTGCTGTTCAGGCAGATCGAGCTGGGGGTGAAGGGCACGCTGGATGGGGTTGCCGCGGCCGATGTCGTGGGACCGCGCGGCGTCAGCGACGGCGCCATCACCCTGGCCCTCGACAAGGCCGGCATGACGCTCGCCGGCACCGCAAAGATGTCGGGCGTGCCGATCAGCTTCGACTGGAAAGAGTCGTTCCTGGCGGCCGACAAGATCCGCAGTCATATCAACTTCGCGGCCGAACCGAACGACGCCGACCGCGTGGCACTGGCGCTCGCCGCGCCCGATCCGGTGATGCTGAAGGGCAAGATCGCGGTCAAGGGCGCGGTGACGGTGGACCGGGCGCACACAACCACGCTCGACGCCACCGCCGATATCGGCCAGGCCGAGGTCGCGGTCGACAAGTTCGGCCTCAGGAAGCCGGCAGGTGAGGCCGGGACAACCGAGGTTTCGCTCGTTTTCAACGGCGACACGATCCGCCGTGTGCCCAAGGTGAAGATCGCGTCGAGCAGCCTGAACCTTCAGGGCCAGGCCGATTTCGGCCCTGACGGCTCGCTCCAGCACGCCGCCTTCCCGCGCTTTGCCAGCAAGCGCAACGACCTTGCCGTGACGGTGGACGCGAAGGGGGGCGCGCCGCAGACCTATACGATGTCGATCAAGGGCGCGCAGTTCGACGCCACGCCCCTGCTGAACGCCAAGTCCGACGGCCAGCCGCCGACCCACACGCCGCATCTTGAGATGACGGTCGCGCTCGACCGGCTGCTGACCGGCGCCGAGACGAAGCTGGACAGCGTGAACGGCACCCTGACCCTCTCTGGCGGGCGGCTCGACCGGGCCGACATCAAGGCGGTGGCCGGCAAGCCGCTGACGCTGAGCTACAAGCCGGCCGGAGACATCATCGCGCTCCATATGGCGGCGGACGATGCAGGGGCTGCGCTGTGGGGGATGGGGCTGACGCGCGGCGTCAAGGGCGGCACGATGAAGCTCGACGGCACGACCGATCCCGGCCGCAACCCCTGGCTCACCACCGCGACCTTGGACCTGCGCGATTTCCGCCTGACCGACGCGCCGGTCGCCGCGCGGCTGGTCAACGCCGCCTCGCCGACCGGCTTCATGGACCTGCTGCGCGGCCAGGGCCTCAATTTCGACCGGTTGAACACGGAGGTCGACTATGCCAACGGCAAGATCGGCTTGCGCAACGGACGCTCCGCCGGGGCGCTTGGCATCAGCTTCGAGGGCGACCTCGACATGGACAGCGACAGGATCGCGCTCAAAGGCACGATCGTGCCGGTCGACACTTTCAACAAGATCGTCGCAGCGATCCCGCTGATCGGCGATGCGCTGACCGGCGGCAGCCGGGGCGGTTTCCTGGGCGTGACCTACAGCGTCGCCGGCACGACCGCCGACCCCAAGGTCTCGGTCAACCCGCTCTCCGCCCTGGCGCCGGGCGCCTTGCGCAACCTCTTCTTCCTCGGCGCCGAGCAGCCCGAGCCGAAGCCGGAAAAGGTCGATCAGCCCAAGCAATAAATGGCGCTTAGCCACCGATCCTGCTTAGATAGGGCGAACACAATGTTTGCTATTTAAGGGGAAGACGATGCGGGCGGTGCGCTGCAAAGAGGGACATGTGCATCTGGTCGAGGTCGACCGGCCGAAGGGCGAGGGTGTCCGGGTCAAGGTCGCCGCCACCGGCATCTGCGGCTCCGACCTGCATCTGCTCACCGCCGGCTTCCCGCTGCCCGCCACGTTGGGCCATGAGATCGCGGGTGTGACCGAGAACGGCACGCCGGTGGCGATCGAACCGATGGCGGTGTGCGGCACATGCCCGGCCTGCCTCTCGGGCAACTACAATCACTGCGTGCTGGGCGCCGGCAGCTTCACCATCGGCATCGGCCGTGACGGTGGGTTCGCGGATGAGCTGATCGTGCCGGAACGCTGTCTGGTGCCGCTGCCCTCTGGCCTGTCCGCCAGCGATGCCTGCCTGGCCGAGCCGCTCTCGGTCGCCATCCACGGCATCGCCATGGTCGATCTCAAATCCTCCGACCGGGTCGCGGTGGTGGGCGGCGGCTCGATCGGCCTGTGCGCCGTCGCCGTGGCCAAGGAGGTGACGCCTGACGTCACCCTGATCGCCCGCCATGACGCGCAGAAGCTGGCCGGCGAGCGGCTGGGCGCCAGGGCCGAAGCTTCCGGCGACTATGACGTCGTCATCGAATGCGCCGGTACTTCGTCCTCAATGGCCGATGCGGTCCGCCTCTGCCGCGCCCGGGGGACCCTGCTGATGCTGGCGACCTATTGGGGAGGGCTGGAGCTGCCGGCCTTCGAGGTTTGCAGCAAGGAGCTCAAGATCCGCAGCTCGGCCTCCTATGCCCGCAACGGCGCGGTCCGCGATTTCGATGTCGCTGTGGCAATCATGGCGCGCAACCCGGCCATCGCCTCCAGCATCATCTCCCACCGCCTGCCGCTCGACGCCGCGGTCGAAGCCTTCGACGTCGCCCGCAACCGCGCCGCCGGCGCGATCAAGGTCGTATTGGAGCCCTAAGCCATGAAGATCTGCATCGCCAACATCATCCCGGTGCCGGACGAGTACCTGCCGGTCTCGGCCAGGAACGTCGAGAATTGCTGCCGCCGTGTGCTGCACCCCGACACCGAGCTCCATTTCCGTGCCCCGAAGAAGGGCATGAGCCTGGGCACGGATGGGCTCGAATATCACCGCAACCCTTATTATGAGCACCTGATCGCTGGCGCGGTGGTCGAGACGATCATGGCGGCGGAGAGCGAGGGCTTCGATGCCTTCGTCATCAACTGCTTCGACGATCCGGGCCTGCGCCAGGCCCGTTCGGTGGTCGAGACCCCGATCTTCGGCCTGGTCGAGCCGACCTTCCATTGGGCGGTGCAGCTCGGTGCCAAGTTCGGCGCGCTGGTGCCCGACATGCCGGGTCAGGTTTCGTACGTCACCAAACAGATCGAGCAGCTGGGTCTCGCCGACCGGCTAATCGCGAACGGCGTCCGCGCCGAGCGCAAGCGCTTCGTCGACAGCTTCGGCGAGGCGCTGACCGACACGCGGCCGATGATCGAGCGGCTGAAGGATCAGGCGCGGGAAATGGTCGACGAGGGCGCCGACGTGATCGTCATAGCCTGCGGTGGCCTCGGCCAGGTCTGCGGCAATGCCGGCTTCCACACGCTGGAGCATCGCGGTGCGCTGATCCCGGTGGTCAACCCGCTGACCACTGCGGTCAAGACCGCCGAGATGGCGGTCATGATGGGCAAGGGCCTCGGCTACCAGACGCCGAGCCGTGTCCATGCCGGCACGCGACTGTCGGTCGAGGAGCGCAAGCGCTTCCGCGAGGCGTTCTGATCAGGTCACAGTGTGGTTACTTCGAGTACCTAATGGTAATCGCCATTCTCAGACGCCGCCTCCGACCATCATCATGTAGGGAAATAGGAGCAAGAAACCGACACCCGCCAATACAGCGAGGATTGCAGGGGAGCGCCAAATGAAATTCAGAATGACGGCGGATAAGACTAAGGTTGCGACCATCGCTCCTGGTAGCGTGACGGAAAAGAAGATCTGTCCAGAAGCCGGATAACCAGGAACGTGCCGCTCTGTGATGCTGCGAATCGAGTCGGCACCGCTCCACACCCAATAGGCCCAAAAAACGCACACTATGCTCGTGACGATATTGGCCGCCGCTCGCACGGTCAGCCGAACGCGTCGGTGAAGACGCGCAGCGCCTTGAACTTGCCGGCGGCGTCGAAGATGAAATTCTGAACGATGACCGTGACCGTAGGCGGGTTGCCGCCGATGCCGGCCGTCACCTCGGTGATCGATGCGGCCTCGTCGCTGTTCACGATGATCTTCTGAGGGACGAGGTCGATGTCCCAGCCGCTGGCGATCGTGGCCTCGAAATAATGCTGCATCGCCGCCTTCCCGACGATCGCATCGGTGCCGACCGGATCCTCGAAGCTGATGTCGTCGGCAAACAGCGCGATCCGGGTGTCGACATCCTTGGCCTTGTAGCTGGCGAGGAAGGTCGTGACGGCGTCAATTTTGGTCTGCTTGGTGGTCGACATTTCACTCATCCTGGGGCTGATCGCCTCTTATATCCGGTTCGGCCGGGAAAGCTTGAGTTTATTGATCTGGTTGGCTGAGGCGCGTTCGCGCCTAGCCGTAGTTGGGTAGGAAACAGGGAGCAGGGACATGGATCTGGGTGCACGGCTTAGGGGTAAGGTGGCGATCGTGACCGGGGGCGGGCAGGGCGTCGGGCTCGGCATTGTCCGGCGCTTCGCACGCGAGGGCGCGGCGATCCTGCTCGCCCAGCGCAATGCCGACCAGGGGCAGCAGACGGTGGCCCAGCTCCGCTCCGAATTCGGCATCAAGGCCGATTATGTGAAGACCGACGTCACCAAGGTGGATCAGGTGGACGCCATGGTCGCCGCCGCGGTCGATCGGTTGGGCGGCGTCGACATCCTGGTCAACAATGCCGGCGGCAGCTTCCCGAAACGGCTGGAGAACCACACGGACGAGGACATGGCGGCCGGCCTGGACCTCAATTTCTGGTCCAGCTTCTGGGCAATGCGCGCCGCCTTCCCGCATATGAAGGCGAAGAAGTGGGGCCGGATCATCAATCTGGGCTCGCTCAACGGCATCAACGCCCACATGTTCACCGTGCAGTACAATGTCGGCAAGGAAGCGCTGCGGGCCTTGAGCCGCACCGCTGCCGTCGAATGGGGCCCGCACGGCATCACCTGCAACGTGATCTGCCCAGCCGTCGGCAGCCCCGCCGCCGACATCTATTACGAAAACAACCCCGAGATGTTCGAGGCGCTGCGCCTCCAGATCCCCCGCGGCAAGCTCGGCGACCCCGAAGCCGACGTCGGCGGCGTGGCTGCTTTCCTGGCCTCGGACGATGCAGCCCATGTCAACGGCACGACGCAATTCGTCGATGGCGGATCGCACGTGAACGGCGTGACGTGGCGGCCGGATGTGGAGGACTAAGGACCGCTATTCCGCCGCTGCGTCTCCGAAATCGCGGCGGTATTCCTCTGGAAAAGCGTCGTAGCGCAGCCCGTCAGAGGAAAACTCCAAAATTTCCGACCAAGCGAGGGCGCTGCCGGTGTGCGTGATCTTGGCTTCCCTTACGAAGAAGTCGGGGTCACGCATGGGGCTGAAGACTGGGGAACGATCCACGATTGGGGTGAAGTCGACCAGCGCGCTACGCCCGTCGGACCAGACGACATTTACCGTCAGGTCTGGCTTCGGTTCGATTTTTACGATCTCTTCCAATCTAGCTCTCGATCTTGTTCGGCAGCTTGCCGGCGCGCACACGATACCAGTTTTCGAGGAGGACGTCGCGATGCTGCAGTGTCCAGGCTCTTAGCGCACGCAAATCCTTTGGTCTGATTGCGCCTTTCGCGTCGATCGGCGAGCCATCCGGAATGGAAATACGGGCCTTGAAATCCCGTGCCTCCGCATGGAAATGCGGTGGATCGTGGTCGTTCCAAAACAAGATGATCGCGATCCCATCGACGAACGCGATCGTCGGCATGGATCAGCCGACCGTCAGCAGCACGTGCCGCTTTTTCCCGGCGCTCAGCTTGATCGCGCCGTCGCGCAGGTCGGCGGCGGTCAGCTTACGCTGTTCGTCGGTCACGGCCTCGTCGTTCACGCGGGCGCCGCCGCCCTTGATCAGCCGGCGGCCTTCGCCGCCTGAGGCGGCCAAGCCGGTTTCGGCGAGGGCGGCGAACAGGGGCAGGCCGGCGTCCAGCTTGGCCGGGTCGATCGCATGCTTCGGCAGTCCCTCCGCCGCCTCGCCCTGCTCGAAGGTGCGCCGCGCGGTTTCGGCGGATTGTTCGGCGGCTTCTCGGCCATGCAGCAGCGCGGTGGCTTCGAAGGCCAGCACCTTCTTGGCCTCATTGATCTCCGCGCCCTGGAGCGCCTCCAGCCTGGCGATCTCACCCAGCGGCAGGGTGGTGAACAGCTTCAGGAACCGGCCGACATCGCCGTCCTCGGTGTTGCGCCAGTATTGCCAGTAATCGTAGGGCGAGACCCGGTCGGGCGAGAGCCACACGGCGCCGGAGGCGGTCTTGCCCATCTTGGCGCCCGACGCGGTGGTGATCAGCGGGGTGGTCAGGCCGAACAGCTCGAAATCGCCGACGCGGCGGCCGAGATCGATGCCGTTGACGATGTTGCCCCACTGGTCCGACCCGCCCATCTGCAGGGCGCAGCCGTGGCGGCGCGCCAGCTCGGCGAAGTCATAGGCCTGCAGGATCATGTAGTTGAATTCGAGGAAGGTCAGCGGCTGCTCGCGTTCCAGCCGCAGCTTCACCGAATCGAAGGTCAGCATCCGGTTGATGGTGAAATGCCGGCCGACATCGCGCAGCAGCGGGATGTATTTCAGCTCGTCCAGCCACTCGGCATTGTTGACCAGGATCGCATCGGTTGGGCCGTCGCCGAACTTGACGAACGAGGCGAAATTCTTGCGGATGCCGGCGATGTTGCCGGCGATGGTCTCATTGGTCAGCAACTGCCGCGCCTCGTCTTTGCCGGACGGGTCGCCGATCTTGGTGGTGCCGCCGCCCATCAGCACGATCGGGCGGTTCCCGGTCTTCTGCAGCCAGTGCAGCATCATGATCTGCACCAGGCTGCCGATATGGAGGCTGTCCGCCGTCGCATCGAATCCGATATAAGCGGTGAACCTGCCCTTCGCGGCCAGCGTATCGAGCGCGTCGGCGTCGGTCAGCTGATGGATGAATCCCCGTTCGGAGAGGGTATTGAGGAATTCGGAGCGGAAAGCGGTCATGATGCCTGTTTCGGCGCGGTCTATCGGGAGCCGGTCGCTTAGCACACTCCGCCGGGCCGGCAAATGAGCGCGGCGGCTAAGGACGGCCTGGTGGCTGCGATCGGCCTCATGTCGGGCACCTCGATGGACGGCATCGATGCGGCGCTGATCTGGACCGACGGCCTGTCCGCCGTCCGCACCGGCGCGGCCTTAACCCTGCCCTATGATGAGGCGCTGCGCCGCCGGCTGCGGAAGGTTGTGGCCGAGCGCGGCGCCGATCCCAAGGCGCGGGAGAGGGTGGCGCGTGACATCACGCTCGCCCACGCCGAGGCGGTGAAGCGGCTGCTCGCCGGTACCGGCATCGATGCCGGGAAGATCGACGTCATCGGCTTCCACGGCCACACCGTCTTCCACAACCCGGCTGAACGGGTCACCGTCCAGATCGGCGATCCCGCCCTGCTGGCCGAACAGACGGGAATCGGCGTGGTCGCCCAGATGCGGCTGGCCGATGTGAAGGCGGGCGGGCAGGGGGCGCCGCTGGTTCCGCTCTATCACGCCGCGCTTGCGTCGGGGCTGGAGAAGCCTGTCGCGGTACTGAATATCGGCGGGGTCGCCAATGTCACCTGGCTGGGCGCTGCCGGGCGGATCGTCGCTTACGATTGCGGGCCGGGCAATGCGCTGATCGACGACTTCGTCCATGCCAAAACCGGCAAGCTGTACGACGCCTCGGGCACGTTGAGCCTGTCGGGCAAGGTCGACGAGGCCCTGCTGGCCAAGCTGTTCGACCATCCCTATTTCGATTTGGCCTCGCCCAAGTCGCTGGACCGCAACGCGTTCGATGCCTCCTGCGTCTTTGCGCTCTCCGCCGCCGACGGCGCGGCGACCCTGGCTGCTTTTACCGTGCAGGCAGCCGCGCGATCCCTGCTCAGGCTCGGCAATCCGAAGCAGCTGCTGGTCTGCGGTGGCGGCCGCCTCAATCGCGGGATCATGGCCCGGCTGGCGGCGGCGCTGCCGGAGACGGAGGTGTCGCCGGTCGAGAAAGTCAGTTGGCGCGGTGACGCGCTGGAGGCCGAGGCCTTCGGCTATCTGGCGGTCCGGTCGCTGAAGGGGCTGCCGCTCAGCCTGCCCTCGACCACCGGCGTGCCGCAGGCGATGCCGGGCGGGGAATACACCGCCGCGCCGGGCCGCGCGCCGATCAGCCTCGCAGCCGCCTCGTGATCTCGTCCGCCAGCGCCAGGATTTCGGCCGCCGCCTTGGTGCGCGGCGCGGTCTCGACCACGCCCAGCCCCTCCATCATCGAGGCGGCAAAGGCGGTGCGGCTGCCGATGGTGGTTTCCGCGACCTCCGCGCCCAGCTCGCCAATCGGGCCGGCCAGCGCCTCGCTGAGCTTCATCCGCGTCTGGTCGCGGTTCAGCACGATCAGCGCCGTGCGCTTCTCCGATCGCGCCAGCGCCAAGGTCGGCTCGGTGGCCCATAGGTCGAGCGGGCTCGGCTGCATCGGCACGACGACCAGGTCGGCCACACGCACGGCGATCTTGGCTTCGATCTCGGCATGGGGGGCGCTGTCGACCAGGACCAGGTCGTGGGTCGTTTTCAGCTTGTCGACCGTCGCCTGGGCCCGCCAGCCGGTTACGGCGGTGAAGGAAACCCGCCCGGCCCTGCCCGCCGCTTCACGCAGCGCGAACCAGCGCGCGAGACTGCCCTGGGGGTCGATATCGACCAGCGCGACGTTTTTGCCGCCGCTGGCGAAGGCGACGGCGAGCTGTGCCGCCAGCGTGGTCTTGCCGGCGCCGCCTTTCTGCTGGGCCAGGGTCAGGACTTTGCCCGCCATCGCGACTCTCCCATATCTTCGCCAGGAGCATGCCCGCTTTCGCGGATGCGGGAAAGAATTATATTGCAATGCAGCATAAACGACACCTATCGATCACAAACATCGTCCCGGCGACGCCGGACACGATCGCCCAGGCCGGCGCGCTCATTGCGTCGGGAAAGTTGGTGGCATTTCCGACCGAAACCGTCTTCGGCCTGGGGGCCGACGCGACCGACGGCAAGGCTGTGGCAAAGGTCTTCGCCACCAAGGGCCGCCCGGCGATCAATCCGCTGATCACCCACGTGCTCGACGTCGCCCATGCCGAGCGGCATGCCGTGCTGGACGGCCGCGCGGAGGAGCTGGCGACCCGCTTCTGGCCCGGTCCGCTGACCCTGGTGCTGAGGCGCCGTGCCGATACGCCGATTTCCGAGCTGGTCACTGCGGGCCTCGACAGCATTGCCATCCGCGTTCCGGCCCATCCGGTGGCCCGCGCGTTGCTGAATGCCGCCGACCGGCCCATCGCCGCGCCCAGCGCCAACCGTTCCGGCCGGATCAGCGCCACCACCGCGATCCATGTCGCCGAGGAGCTGGGGGAGGCGGTCGACCTTATCCTTGCCCAGGGCAAGAGCCAGCTGGGGCTGGAATCCACCATCGTCGACCTGTCGGGCCCGACCGCGACCCTGCTGCGCCCCGGCGCCATCACCGTGGAGGAGCTTGAGGAGGCCATCGGCCCGGTCCAGGCCAGCGAAGGCAATCCCGACAGGCCCAACGCTCCAGGCCAGTTGCGTCGTCATTACGCCCCGGCGACCAAGCTTCGCCTCAATGCCGAGATGGCCGATCCCGGTGAGGCGCTGCTGGCCTTTGGCCCGAATCCCTTCGTCGGCCGCCATGCCAAGACCGTGCTGAACCTGTCGGACAAGGGCGATCTTCACGAGGCCGCGGCCAATCTGTTCGCGATGCTGCGCCAGCTCGACGAGGGGGGCTTTCATTCGATCGCCGTAGCACGGATTCCGATGACCGGGCTGGGGCTGGCGATCAACGACCGGCTGGCCCGCGCCGCCGCCCCGCCCGACGATGGAGACACACATGGCTGATGCCGGACTGGCCGCACTTCGCGCCGCGGTCGATGCCCCGGGCTGGATCGACGACAGCCAGGACATGGCGCCCTATCTGCTGGAGCAGCGCGGTCGCTTCAGCGGCGGCGCGCTGGCGGTGGTGCGGCCATCGACGACCGAGCAGGTGGCGGCGGTCGTGAAGGCCGCGCGCGCCGCCGGCATCCAGATCGTGCCCCAGGGCGGCAATACCGGCCTGGTCGGCGCTTCGATGTCCTATCCCGGCGAGCGCGCTGTGGTGCTGTCGTTGCAGCGGATGAACCGCATCCGTGAGCTCGACACGCTGGATTACAGCGCGACTGTCGAGGCCGGCTGCATCCTCGCCAATGTCCAGCAGGCGGCCGAGGATGCCGATCGGCTGTTTCCGCTCAGCCTCGGTTCCGAGGGCTCCTGCACCATCGGCGGGCTGCTCTCGACCAATGCCGGCGGCACCATGACCATCCGCTACGGCAATATGCGGGAGCTGATTCTGGGTATCGAGGCGGTGCTGCCGGACGGGCGGATCTGGAACGGGCTCAGACGGCTGCATAAGAACAATACCGGCTACGACCTGAAGCACCTCTTCATCGGCGGCGAGGGCACGCTGGGCATCGCCACCGCGGCGGTGCTGAAGCTGTTCCCCCGCCCGCGCCAGGTCGAGACCGCCTTCGTCGCCGTGCCCGACCCCAAGGCCGCGATCGAGCTGCTGGCGCGGTTGCGCGCCGCCACCGGGGATGCGCTGTCGGGCTTCGAGCTGATCCCGCGCATGCTGCTCGACTTCTCGCTGCAGCATATCGAGAAGGTGGTCGATCCGCTCAGCGAGCCGCACCCCTGGTACATACTGGCCGAGGCCTCGACCGGGACCGAGGGCGGCATGCTGCGCGATTCCATCGAGCAGGCGCTGGGCGCGGCGATGGAGGACGGGCTGGTGCTGGATGCGACGCTTGCGGCCAGCGAGACCCAGCGCAATGCCTTCTGGTTCGTCCGCGAGGCCATCGTCCAGTCGCAGAAATTCGAGGGCGGGTCGATCAAGCACGACATTTCCGTCCCGGTCAGCCGGGTGGCGGATTTCATCGCGCGTGCGTCCGAGGCGGTGAAGGCGGCGATGCCCGGCATCCGCCCGGTGCCGTTCGGCCATGTCGGCGACGGCAACATCCATTTCAACCTGACCCAGCCGGCCGGCGCAGACACCAAGGCCTATATGGCCGAGTGGGAGCGGATGAACCATCTCGTCCACGCGGTCGCGCTCGACCTCGGCGGCTCGATCAGCGCCGAGCACGGCATCGGCCGTTTCAAACGGGATGAAATGCGGCAGGTGAAGCCTGCGCCCGAATTGGATATGATGCTTGCCATCAAGGCGGCGCTCGACCCGGAAGGGCTGATGAACCCCCACGCGCTGCTTCCGGGACCACGGGGAGACAAACCGAAATGACCGACGCCAGCCAGGCAGCGGAGCTCCCGCCGGGCCCCGCACCCAGCCGCGCCGCCTTTGCCTTTATCTTCGTCACCGTCCTCTTGGACATGATGGCGCTGGGCATCGTCATCCCGGTGCTGCCAAAGCTGATCAAAGCGTTCATGGGTGGCGACACCGCCAGCGCCGCCCATGTGGTGGGCTATTTCGGCTTCTTCTGGGCCCTGATGCAGTTCATTTTCCAGCCGGTGCTGGGCTCGCTGTCCGACCGGTTTGGCCGCCGGCCGGTGATCATCCTGTCGAATGTCGGGCTGGGCCTCGACTACATATTGATGGCGCTGTCGCCGAACCTCTGGTTCCTGTTCGTCGGCCGGCTCGTCTCAGGCATCACCGCCGCCAGCTTTTCGACCGCCGGGGCGTATATCGCCGACGTGACCGTGCCGGAGAAGCGGGCTGCCCGTTTCGGCATGCTGGGCGCGGCCTTCGGGCTAGGGTTCATCATCGGGCCGGCTGTCGGTGGCGTGCTCGGCGACATCGACCTCAAGATGCCCTTCTGGGGCGCGGCGGTGCTGAGCCTGATCAACGGCGCCTATGGCTTCTTCGTGCTGCCTGAGTCGCTGCCGAGGGATCGCCGTTCGCCGTTCTCGCTGAAGCGCGCCAATCCGTTCGGCGCGCTGAAATTCCTCGGCTCCAACGGCAAGCTGGCACGCCTGGCGCTGGCCAGCTTCCTGCAGCGCTTCGCGCATGGCTCGCTGCCCAGCATGTTCGTGCTCTATGCCGACTACCGCTATGGCTGGGATGCCAAGACGGTGGGCGCGGTGCTGGCGGGTGTCGGCGTGGCGCAGATGATCGTCTCCGGCGGGCTGGTGCGCCCGGCCATCGCCCGGCTGGGCGAACGGGGCACGATGATGCTCGGCCTGATCAGCGGGGCAATCGGTTTCGCCCTTTACGGCTGGGCGCCGAACGGCACGATCTTCCTGATCGCCCTGCCGCTGGTCGCGCTGTGGGGCATCGCCAATCCCGCCATCCAGAGCCTGGCCACTCAGCGGGTCGGTCCACGCGAGCAGGGTCAGTTGCAAGGCGCAACATCCAGCCTCGGCAGTGTTGCCGACATGCTGGGACCGCTCGCCTATAGCCAGATCTTCGCTATCGGCATCATGCATGCAGGCGTGATCCACCTGCCCGGCGCACCCTATTATCTGGCCGCCTTGTTCGTCGTCGGCGCGATGGCGGTCTGCTGGCAGATCACCCGGGCGCGCAGGGCCGAGCCGGCAATGGCGGAGTAGCTACAGCCCGACGATTTCCTTGTCGAACGGGTTCTCCCCGTTCCGTGTCTCGACCTCGATGACCCAGAGATCGGAATCGCGGTTCACAGCGCGCTCGACATAGGCATCGGCGTCTTCGTTCGAGAGGACTGCGCCGTCCTTGACCTCCATCCAGGTCAGCCGGCCGTTCAGGTCGCGGACCTGGGTCAGGATACGGGTGCCCTCGCGCTCCGCGAGCCGGACCAGCACCGTGCCGCGTTCCGTATCGCCCTTGCGCATGAGATAGGCGCCGGTCCCCACGGCGGAGAAGCGCCGCAGCTGGGCATTGACCCACAATTCGGTGGCGATGCGTTCGTTGCTCATGACAGTCGAGTCTTAGCCGGTCGCCCCACAAAACGAAACGGCGCGGATCGCTCCGCGCCGTTCGCCGTCTCGGTCAGATCGCCGGATTACCGGTCGTTGTCCGGCTGCTTCTTATCCTTGCCCGGATGCTGCGCCTGAGGCTGCTGCTGGGGATGCTGCGCCTGAGGTTGGGGCTGCGGGCGCGGCTGCTGCGGCTGTGGCTGCGGGCGCGGGGCCTGCTGCTGGGGCTGCGGCCTTTGCTGCTGTTGCGGCT
>Ga0207694_10001733_pt1 | contig 18281 bp, 13 predicted proteins | sample KBSC34metaG_FD_184353 | JGI IMG/M metagenome (GOLD analysis project Ga0207694, IMG submission 184353) | Corn rhizosphere microbial communities from Kellogg Biological Station, Michigan, USA - KBS C3-4 metaG (SPAdes) (version 2) | ecosystem: Host-associated > Plants > Roots > Rhizosphere > Soil... | reverse complement strand
ACACGTCGCAGCGGAATGTTCCGCGCGCTTTCCCATCGTAATTACCGTCTCTTCTGGATCGGCGCGTTTCTCTCGAATGTCGGCACGTGGATGCAGGCGGTTGCGCAAGGCTGGCTCGTGTTGCAGTTGACCAACTCGCCGTTCTGGCTCGGACTCGACGCCTTCATGGCGACAGCGCCCGGTTTTGTCCTGACATTGCTCGGAGGCGTCTTCGCCGATCGAATCGATCGACGACGACTGTTGCTGTACACGCAGGTCGTGGCCGGACTCGCCGCTCTCACTCTTGCTGCTCTGGTTGAGACCTCGGTTGTGAATCGTTGGATGGTGCTGGGCTTTTCGTTCGTGACTGGCTGTTGTATGTCGCTGGCGAGTCCCTCGTATCTGGCCTTGACGTACGATCTCGTTGGTCGTGAAGACGTCGCGAATGCGATCGCTTTGAACTCAACACAGTTTCAACTGTCGCGCGTGGTTGGACCAGCGCTGGCCGGTGTCGCGTTTCGAGTGTTTGGACTCGCAGGTTGTTTCTTTGCGAACGGTTTGTCTTTCATTGCGGTGGTGGCGGCGCTTTGGATGGTGCGAATGGAGCGACGTTCGAATGCCCTCCCGGCTTCCGAAAAGCGACGCGCGATCTGGCGCGACCTCGTTGAAGGCCTACGTTACGTTCGCAACAGGCCGCGCGTGTCGTCGTTGTTATTACTCGCGGCAGTGAACAGCCTGTTTGGCGCGCCTTACTTCAGTCTCGTGCCGATCTACGCGCGCGACATCTTCCACCTTGGTGAGACGGGCCTGGCTTTATTGATGGGCGCGGCGGGAGCGGGCGCGTTCTTCGCTGCGCTGCTTGTCACTTATCTCGGCGACTTCAGAAGGAAGGGCTGGTTCGTTCTCGGAGGCGCGGTCATGTTCGGCATATGTATCATGGGATTCGCGCTGTCTTCACGGCTGAACTTGTCGCTGATGTTTCTCTTCGGGCTCGGCTTTGCGATCGTGTGCTCGATCGCGATCACCAACACTCTCCTGCAAAAGCTCGTGACGGATCAGATGCGTGGCCGCGTGATGAGCATGTTTCTGCTCTCGTTCATGGGGACGATGCCGATCGGTAACCTCCTCGCGGGCACTGCCTCGAACCACTTCGGCCCGCAGCGCACACTCGCTTTTGGCGGATTTGTCGTCACCATCGTTGCGACGATCGTACTGATTTTCAATCAACGGCTCAGGGAACTGCGCTAAGTCGTAGACAGGATTTACAAGATTTTTCAAGATGAACAAGATCTTGTTAATCCTGAAAATCTTGTAAATCCTGTCTAAAATGCAAGATCGACCAGAAAGCGCCGTTCTACCTCCCAGCGATGTTAATTTTCCCGGAGAATCCTGTATGCGAACTCAAATAATCACACGGGTTTTGTTGGCCCTTTCCATCCTCTGCGCCCTCGCGACGATCGGCAGCGCGCAAGGTGTCATCGTTCCCGGCCCGTGCCGCCGCTGCCCAGACCCGCGCCCTGTCCCTCTCCCCCGCGCGCTCCCGATCAAGTCGATCAAGATCGACACCGTAATCAGCTCACAAGTCGCTACCACCCACGTCGAACAGGTTTTTCGGAACGACACGAACGCGATGCTCGAAGGCACGTACCTGTTTCCGATTCCCGAATCAGCGTCGATAGCCGAGTTTGCGATCTGGGACGGCGATCGACGTCTCGTCGGTGAGGTCAGGTCTCGCGAAGAAGCGCGTCGAATCTATGATGAGATTGTTCGCCGACAACGCGATCCGGGACTGCTCGAATACGCCGGCAAAGACTTGTTTCAGGCCAGCATCTTCCCCATCCCTCCGCACTCCGACAAGAAGCTCGAGATAACTTACACGCAGGTCGTGCGCGCTGAAGGCGGCACGGTTTCGTATCGCTATCCACTCGGCAGTGGTCGCCAGTTAACTCAGATCGGCTCGGTCGCTGGTCGCGTGGAGGTCGAAAGCAAAGTTCCGCTTCGCAACGTTTATTCGCCCACACACGCGATCGACGTGAAGCGCAGCAGCGACCGCCGCTCGGTCGTCTCATTCGAGAGTGAGAGTGGCAAGGAGCCGCAGGACTTTCAACTGTTCTACACCATTTCGAAAGAAGACTTCGGCCTGACCTTGCTAACGCACCGCGAAGCCGGGAAACAGGGTTATTTCCTCCTGATGATCTCGCCCAAAGACGACTGGTCGGAGCAGGAGTACTCGGCAAAGGACGTTGTCTTCGTCGTCGACACATCCGGCTCGATGGCTGAAGAAGGGAAGATGGAGAAAGCACGAGGCGCGCTGTTGTACGGTGTGCGGATCCTGCGCCCGCAAGATCGCTTCAACATCATCTCGTTCGCAGGCGAAGAGCACCTGATGGAAGCCGGTTTGATCGCGGCCGATGAAAAAGGCCGTGCGCGCGGTGAAGCGTTCGTCAAGAAGTTGAAGCCGGTCGGCGGAACAAACATCAACCAGTCGCTACTCGCGTCACTACGTCAATTCAGTGAAACAGATCGCGAGCGACCGAAGATGCTTGTGTTTATGACTGACGGACTGCCGACAGTCGATGAGACGAACGTATCGCGCATACTCGACAACGTGCGCAAAGCGACGAGACCGGGCCTGCGATTGTTTACGTTCGGTGTCGGTTATGACGTGAACACGGCGTTGCTGGACAAGCTTGCAGCAGAGAATGGCGGCGTCGCTGACTACGTCGAGCCGAAAGAAGATCTCGAAGTGAAAGTTTCGAATTTCTTTTCAAAGGTCAACTATCCGGTGCTCACGGATCTACAGCTCGACATGGGCGGGGCACGAACCGATCTGATTTACCCGCGCAATATTCCCGATGCGTTTCGCGGCTCGCAGGTGACGCTGATCGGACGCTACAGCAATGAAGCAGATCTCAACTCAATACAACTGCGGTTGACGGGCAAAGCAGGTGGCGCAACGCGTACTTACACATACGCGAACCAGAGCTTTCCATTACGCACCGACGCAAACGATTACCTGCCGCGCTTGTGGGCGACGCGTCGCGTCGGCTGGCTGATGGAGCAAGTGCGCTCGAATGGCGAGCAAAAGGAGTTGCGCGACGAGATCGTCGATCTCGGCACGCGCTACGGAATCGTGACGCCTTACACGTCGTACCTGGCGTTGGAAGACGAGCGTATGTCGTCGGTCAACGCGCCGAGACAATCCGTGACCCGTAGAAATGCAACCATTGGTGGTGGATTTGGAAACATGAATGCGCCGCCCAGCCCCTCGTCAAGTCCGAAAGTGATGGCGGAGAGCGTGATTGTCACTGGTGTGGACGCCGTGCAGCAAAGCAAGGCGCAACGCGAGCAGCAGGACGTGATTCGTGTCAACGACGACGATGTGCGCAAGGATGCTGTGAAGCGAGTTGCGGGCAAGACATTCTATCTGATCGATGGTGTGTGGACTGACTCGGAGTTCAAAGCTGAATCGAAGCTGCCGGAGACGGTACTCGTGTTTGGCAGTGACGAATATTTCGCTTTGCTGAAGCAGAATACGAAGCTCGGGAGTTACTTCTCGTTGGGAGAGAAAGTCGTCGTCGTGCTCGACGGACGCGTTTACCGAGTGAACGCGCGCTAAAGCTCGATTCGGTGGCGCCCTAAATTGAAATCTCTGCGGCCCTCTGCGTATCTTTGCGTTCTCTGCGTTAAGGAGCTATTTCAACGTAGAGGCCGCAGAGATACGCAGAGGGCCGCAGAGAGAGCTAAATAGGGCACTACTCACGGTTCTTTTGTTTGCCTCAGGACTGGATTTAGGGTACAAAACTGAAAACAAATCAGTTATGAGTACCAGAACCCTGAAGCTAACACGCTTTTCTGCTGCTCTTGTTGTGTTTCTGGCTCTGGCTGGGTCAGTACGCGCCCAGGGCTGGATTCCCTCCAAGATCAACACCGGCGGAAACGATCTCAACACTGTCTACTTTCTCGACAGCAAACGCGGCTGGGTCGGCGGTGACGGCGGTTACCTGAGCTCCACCCAGGATGGCGGTCAAACCTGGGTGCGCCAGAACGTCGGCACGAAAGCCGCCATAAACGACATCTACTTTCGCGACAAAGAAGCCGGCTTTTTTCTCGCCGGCAATTCGATCTATATCACTCGCGACGCCAATAGCTGGGTGCAGTCGCGAATCTTCCTGCCGGAGGAGTTCGAGGGGGCGGATGTCGAGTTGTACAGCGTACGCTTTTCGAGCAAGAAAAAAGGCTGGGTAGTGGGGTCGATCAGCAAGAAGGAGCGCGTGGTCGACAGTATCCTCGTCTACACGGACGATGGCGGCGAGACCTGGCGCAGGCAGCGCGCGCCGAGTCGCGTGGAGTTGATACACATCGATTTCGTCAGCGACAAACGCGGTTGGATTGTGGGCGACGCGGGGACGGTTCTGTTCACGCGCGACGCGGGCGCGAGTTGGGTCAAGCAGAATGTGAATGTCAGCAGCACGCTCTATCACGTGGATTTTCGCGACGACAGAAACGGCTGGGTCGTTGGCGAGCGTGGAACATTGTTGCGCACTACTGACGGTGGTGAGACCTGGACGGTGATCCCGACAAACACGAATGTCACGTTGTTGAGTATTCAGTTTTTAAACGATGATGAAGGCTGGGCAGTCGGTCGCTCGGGCACGATCCTCAGGAGCAGTGATGAAGGAAGGACGTGGATACCACAAGAATCGACAACGAAGCAAAACCTTTACTCGCTCAATTTCAACAAAAAGATTGGATGGGTAGTTGGTGGTGCGGGCGTCGCGCTGCGGTATGAGCGCGATTAGTTCGTGCAAGCAACCTGTGAAGTGCTGAAAGACATCTGAACGTCGAGGTTAACGGATCGTCGCAAGAATAGTGGCGACCATAACACTCGGTTCCTCCTGTGATTCGCCCGGCATGTCGGCCATGCCGGGCGCTTTTGTTTCTTAGAATAATAGGTCGGATAGGACCTATTGATCCTTACTGCCGGTGAAGGGGAGCTCCTGCGAGCTTTGGAGCTTCAAGGTTCCCTCGACTTGGTCGCCGTCAAAACGCGCAAATAGTTCCGTTTCAACAGCGTGCCCGTCCATCTCCAAAGAAGTCTTCGACGTGAACAAGTTATTGTTCACTTCGATCGATCCGAGCCCAGCGTCGCCCATTTCAGAATGGAACATACCCGTGTACCCGGAACCGGCGCGCTCGATCGTCAACGCTGCTGGAATGCTTTGCCCGAGCGGCGTTTCGATCTCGATCGACCATGTACCCACCGGATCGGCCGGTCCTGACGCTTCAGTGGATTTTCGCTTTCCGGCCGTGTTGTAGACCTCAATATCCGGGGCGTACGGCTTCATCTGTTCCATCACAAACGCGCCATCGCCAACGACGATCAACGCCGCTTCATCTGGTTTTATGTATTTCTCTGCAACGCGCTGAATATCCTGCACTGTCACTGCCTGAATCCGATCGCGGTAAGTCTGAAGATAGTCGCTCGGCAGGTTCAACATCTTGATTTGCACTAACTGATCTGCAAGTCCTTCCTGTGTCTCGAGTCGAATCGGAAACACGCCCGTGAGATACGACTTCGCGTCGCCAATTTCCTTGTCCGACACCGGCTCATTACCAATTCGCTCGAGCTCGTAGAAGAATTCTTTCAACGAATCGGCCGTGACTGGCGTTCGCACTTCGGCCGTCGCGCGAAACGTGCCGGCCGTACGCCGCGCATCAAGATTCGTATACGCGCCATACGTGTAGCCCTTGTCTTCACGCAGGTTCATAAACAGCCGCGACGACGCAGTAGCGCCGAGCACTGTGTGCATCAGCATCATCGGAAAATAGTCGGGACTGGTTCTGATGATGCCGCTGTTCGCAATCACGATGTTTGACTGAGCCGAGCCTGGTCGATCTACGAGATAAGCCGTTCTCTTCGTCCGAACCGGCGGCGCTGGAAAATTCGCGACCACCTTCTCGCCGCTCTCCCACGTCGAAAACAGCGACTCAATCCGACGCACGACATCGTCGTAACGAACGTCGCCGGCGACGATGAAAAAAGCGTTATTCGGAACGAGCTTGCTACGATGAAACTTCACGAAGTCGTCGCGTGTAGAGCGATCGATCGACTCCGGTGTGGGCGCGACGATCGAGTAGGGATGCTCGCCATACATCACACGCGAAACCATCTCACTCGCGAGAAACGACGGCTGCGCGCGCTGCTGTCGCAAACTCTCTTTGGTATTCTGCTTCGCGAGCTCCACCTCGTTTTCAGGAAACGAAGGCTCGAGGATCACTTCCGCCATCAACTCGAGTATCGCTTCGTTGAAATTAGAAAGCGCTGACGCGCCCACGAGCGTGTAATCAGAAGTCGCGCCGGCTGACAAACTCGCGCCCATGCGCGCGACCTCTTCCGCGATCTCTTTACTCGTTCTCGATCGAGTTCCTTCAGGCAACAGTCCTGCGAGCAGATCGGTGAGACCCGGAAGTCCCGGTGGATCAAATGCGCCACCGACGGGAAACGCCAGCCTGTAGCTGACGAGGGGCAATCGACTGTCTTCAACAACAACTAGTGAGAGCCCGTTACGCAGAGTTGTTTCTCTCGGCGTCGGACTGGAGATCGGTCGTGGCGGTAGCGGCGCAGGCGCCTGGCTACGAAAAATATCTGTTTGACTCATGTTATGGATGCAGCGGGCCTGTCCCCGGCTTGGTTTGCGGCGGAACGTCCGCTGGGTCTTTTGGTTGCTCTGAGGGCGATGTGCGAACGACGTCGGCGTGCACGGGGGATTCAGGCTCTGCCGCGGGCTGATCGGGAACGTGCGGCGGCGGCGCCGCCGGCTGATGGGGATCGCCTGGTGTCTGTGGCGAAGCTGATGCGGCTACATCTTCAGCCGCACCGGTGGCAGGAGCCGGAATGATATCGAGCACGACGCGATTGTCGACATTCACATAACGCGCGGTTGCATTTTTGATGTCGTCAGCCGTGACGGCGAGATAGTGGTCCAACTCGGAGTCGACGAGATGCGGATTTGAATCGTACAACGCAAACTCCGCGAGACGCTGCGCGCGATACATTGTCGACTGCCGTCCACGAACGGCATCGTTGCAGAGCGAGTTCCGCAGTTTCTCCATCTCTGCTTCAGTTGGCCCCTCATTCGAGATTCGTTGGATCTCGTCGAAGATCTGCTCGCGAATCGTGCTGACTTCCTGGCCGGGTTTTGGCAAAGCGAAAATGTACAGCGCGGATGGCCCACGACGCTCGTCGACGCCACCTTCAATAGAGACGACCGACTCGTCGCCCTTCACGAGTTTTTGATACAGGCGAGAGCTATCACCTTCGAAGAGCAGCGTGCCTGCGAGTGAAAGAGCGTAGAAATCCGTCGTGCGTCTTTCCGGAATCTTCCAGCCGAGAACAAAAGCCGGCGCCGGCGCTAACGGATCGTGAAACGTCTCTTCGCGAATCGCGACGACTTCCGGTTCCGAAACGTCAACCGGCGGCGGCACTGGTTGCGCCGGAATGTCTCCGAAATACTTTTCAGCGAGCGCGCGCGCCTCGTCATTATCGAAATCGCCGACGACAGTGATTACGGCGTTGTTCGGCGCGTAGTAAATACGGAAAAACTCTTTGATGTCGTCGATGGTGGCCGCGTCGAGATCTTCCATCGATCCGATCGTTGAGTGCGCGTTCGCAGGGTTCTTGAAGATCAGCTCGTTCATGCGGAGGAATGCCGTGACGTACGGCTGATTGTCGTAGCGTAGACGCTTCTCTTCCTGCACTGCATGACGTTGATTGTCGAGGTTCTCCTGCGTGACTTTCAGCGAGCGCATGCGATCGCTCTCGAGCCAGAAAGCAAGTGGCAGGTAGTTTGACGGCAGAGTCTCGAAGTAATTTGTGCGCTCGGTGGAAGTGGTGCCGTTCATCGTGCCGCCGGCGTTGAAGATGTATTGAAAGTGCGCGGCTTTGGGAACGTTCTCCGAGCCCTGAAACATCATGTGCTCGAAGAGGTGAGCGAAGCCGGTGCGTCCTTCCTTCTCGTTGCGCGAGCCGACGTCGTAGTAAACGGCGATCGAAACAACCGGGATGGCGCGATCCGGACTCAGGACAACACGCAGGCCGTTAGACAACTTGAATTCTTCGATTGGGGTTGATGGTAAGTGAAATCTATCTGCCACAAAATTTTTCCCACTAGAAACAAAGGCGTGCTTTACCGTTCGCGAGGAAGGGTAAAGCACTGCTTTGGGGGGATGTTGATAAGTTAGGCGCGAAAGGCGAGCGCCCGTTTATTGAAGCTTCAGACAGTCTTGTTGTCGGCGATCATGCCGCGCAGCTCAGCTCGCAACCGTTCGATTTCAGCGAGCTTCTGTCTTACACGTTCAAACAATGCTGACTGGGTCTTGATGCCCTCATCGATCAGGAAGCCTGCTGCTTCAGCACGATTCCGGAAGACACCCGCCTGGACCAGCGCCTCGAGTTTCTCCTGCGCTTCAGGCGAGATCTTCACCGCGACCACGTAATCATCTTTCGCGGAGATCGCCTTTTCGATGGTCCTACTGATATCGCGTCCGATTGCGCTCAATGATTCCGGAATACGGGAGGCAATGTCGCGGACTGAAGAAGCTGTTCGATTCTGTTCTTCCCCACTTTCCGGATCGTCGTCACGAAGCATCAGATCGTCGATTCTCTCGGGTGCCGGGGGGTCTTCCTTGTGATACGGACTGCTCATTTTTGGTATAGACTCCTTTGCCAAGTACCGAATTCTACCTGTCCGTCTTTACGATAGTTTGTCGATGTAGGTTCATTCTACGGAGCCCGGGAAACACGGTCAACCTCGGGGAGCACAACCTTGCTCGACCAGTCGGCATCCGTTATATTGCAGGGGCGGCCAGTTAATAATTTCGCCGCTACAAGTCTTTAAAAATCCGAGGTTCGCAGTGAAAAGAATTTCGTCTCACGTCGCTCTGGTCCTACTGGTTGTTTCCCTCGTCCTTCCGAGTTTCGTCGTTGCGCAAACTCCTGGTGTCCGCCGCGCCTCGCGCGGAGCGACTCCCGAGACTATTCGTGTCCAAAAGGATTTCGATGAAGCGCTGAAGCTCGTTCAGGAACAGTATATCGACGGCAGGAAGCTCAATTACAACGAAGTGTACAAGTCGTCGATCATCGGTATGCTTCGTTCACTCGATCCTCATTCCAATTATTACGACCGCGAAGAGTTTGACGAGCTGAAGACCGATCAGCGTTCCGAGTATTTCGGAATCGGCGCCTCGATTCAGACTTACATTCGCGGCGATGAAGCCGACACCTACATCACTGCCACGTTCGATAATTCTCCCGCGGGCAAAGCCGGACTGCGCTACGGCGACAAGATCGTCGAAGTCGATGGTGTGAAGATGACGGGCAAGTCGTCGCTCGAAGTGCGCGACAAGATTCGTGGTCCACGCGGATCGATTGTCAAACTGACACTGGAACGCGCCGCTGACAAACGCATGGAGAAGATCGACATCGTCCGCGACGCAGTTCCGCAACCATCGATACCTGACAATTACATGCTGAAGCCCGGTGTCGGTTATATCGACATGACGCGTGGTTTCAACTACACGACGACAGACGAGTTGCTCGACGCGCTCGATCGCCTGCACGGAAAAGGCATGACGTCGCTCGTGCTCGACTTGCGTAATAATCCGGGCGGGTTCCTGGACCAGGCGATTCACGTCGCGGAAGTATTTCTGCGCAGTGGACAGTTGATACTGACGCAAAAGGGTCGGAACGGTTTTCGTGATAACACCTATGAGTCACGAAACAACGCGCCCGACACGACGCCGCTCGTAATCCTGATCAACGAAAACACCGCATCGGCTTCCGAGATCGTCGCAGGAGCGATGCAGGACCACGACCGCGCGTTGATCGTGGGCCAGACCAGCTTCGGTAAAGGCCTCGTGCAGAGCATCATTCCACTCGAATACGGCGCCGGTCTGACGTTGACTTCCGCGAAGTACTACACGCCGTCAGGTCGTTTGATCCAGCGCGATTATTCAAACGGCGGGTTCTACGATTACTACACGCATGGCGCGGGCGTCGGACGTGAGCCGAAAGAGCCGGCGAAGCCTGTCGGGCCCGAGGCTAAGACTGACACGGGTCGCGCAGTTTATAGCGGCGGTGGAATCTCGCCGGACGAAGCTATTGGTCCGCGCACTGTGAACTTAACTCAGCGCCGCATCTTGAGTCCGGCGTTTGCTTTTGCCCGCGAGCTGGTGAATGGACGTGTTCGTGGTTTCGAGTCGAGCCGCATCGCGGGCGGGATTAATTTCCGTCACGAGCTGCAACCGGAAGAGTTTAAGGTCACGGATGCGATGTTCAGAGCGTTTCGTGATTTCGTCGCGGCGGATTCGTCGTACAAAGTGACCCCGGCAATGGTCGATCGCAATCGCGCGTTCGTCGAGCTCGAGCTGCGGTTCAATATGGTGACTGCCGCTTACGGTCGTGTTGTTGGCGATAGAGTTTTTATCATGTCGAACGATCCGCAGGTGGCAAAAGCCGTGGACGTCCTGCCCAAAGCTAGAGACCTCGCGATGGGCTCCGCCAGACAATAAAGATATAGGGCCTATAGGTCGAATAGGTCCTATTCTTCCGTTGTTTCATCCACAAAACAAAGTCTTGCGTCTAAAACCGCTGCTGTGCTACGTTAGGCGCCATGAAATCCAGGAACCGTCCAGCCAAAGGTCTAGTCAACACTGAAGAGCTCGGGCGCGCCATTAAGCGCAGGCGCGAAGAGCTCGGACTCAGCCTCCGCGATGTCGCGAGCGAAACATCCGTCTCCGCCTCGACCCTTTCACGCATCGAAAACGGCACGGGCAAACCGGACGCAGACAACATCGCACGACTCACCACGTGGCTCGATGTTCCGATGGAGCGAATCCTGAGTGGTCGCGATCCCAAAGCCGAAGAATCTAAAGCCGTGGTCTATTACCCGGAAGAACCCACGCCCGAGATCGTCGAAGCTCATCTTCGCGCCGACAAAAATCTCACACCCGAAACTGCTTCTGCGCTTTCCGAGCTGTTTCGCGTCGCTTACACGCAATTCAGCAGGAGCGGCACGAAGAAGCGACGTTAGACCACCGTGAATCCGGTATACTCTTCGAGTGCTGCTTGGCGATCTACCTCCAGGTGAAAAGTGGCGAAATTTCGAGTTGAAAGCTCTTGGCCTGCGCGACTTCGCCCGCGCCCGCATTGACCAGCCATTAAATCCCTTCGCGCTCGCACGCTTTGCAAATCTGATCGTGATCAGTTTCGATCAAGTGGAAGGCTTGAGCGAGAGTGCGCGGGAGCACCTGCTCGGCTCGGCCTCGGAAAGCTGGTCCGGTGGCGCGTGTACGCTCCCGAACGGCATGAAACTCGTGATACTGAACCCGACTCACGGCCGTTCGCGCACGAATGCGACGTTGATGGAAGAGATTTGCCACGTGTTTTTGGGCCACCAGCCAAACCGGCTTTCGATCGTTACGAGGGACGATCGTGGTAAGGTAATGAATCGCGACTACCGCAAGGCCGATGAGGAGGAGGCCTATGCGGTGGGCGCAGCGGCTTTAGTGCCGTACGCGTCGTTGAAGAGAATGCTCTTGCAGGGAAGGACTTCGACGGAGATTGGATTACACTTCCATGTCAGCCCGGAGCTGGTTGAATATCGAATGAAGGTTACGCGACTCTGGCACGAGCACAAGGATCTTTCACGCAAGCGCGCAAAGTAGAATCCCATGACGGAACGTTTGAAAGAAAGTGCATCGCAGGGGTTGTCGACGATCGACAAACTGCGCCTGCTGCTCGATATCACCAAGAAGATCAGCCGTTCACTCGATCTACAGGAAGTGCTTAACCTCGTGATGGACACGCTCGATTCGCTGATCCCGTACGACGCAGCCGGCATCTTTGTGCTCCAGTGTCTCGATCCGGAGCTCGTCCCGGAAGGTGAAGAACCCTGCACTTTCAAATCCGAATCAGTGCGCGGTTACGACATTGATGAGCTTTCCGATCTGCACTTGAAACTCGGCGAGGGCTTCATCGGCAATGTGGCGGTGAGCGGTCAGCCGATCATTTCTCACGACGTCCGTAACGATCCGGTTTACATCAATGCACGCGATCGCACGCGCTCCGAAATGGTTGCGCCAATCATCTCGAACGACGAAGTGATCGGCGTCTTCGATCTCGAAAGCGACGAGCTCAACGCTTATTCAAACGACGATCTCGAAGTGTTGATGCTGCTGGCGTCGCAGGTGGCGATCATCATCGAGAAGGTGATGCTGCACGAGCAGTTGATCGAGAAGAAGCGACTCCAGGGCCAGTTGGAAGTCGCGCGCCAGGTCCAACTCGAGCTGCTGCCGTCGCACGATCCGGAGGTGCCCGGTTATGACATCAGCGCCTACAACTTTCCCACCGAAGAAGTCTCAGGCGATTACTACGACTGGGTGCGAATCTACGACGATGAAATCGGGATCGTGATCGCTGACGTATCCGGCAAAGGCGTGCCCGCGGCAATCCTGATGGCTTTTCTGCGATCGAGTTTGCGGGCCGCGACGCACATCGGTTACGCGACGAATGTGTCTCTCTCTAAGGTTAATTACCTGCTGTGGGAGTCGATCGAGCGAAACCAGTTTGTAACGGCGTTTCACGCGATCCTCGACGCTTCGAATCGAACGTTGTCGTATTCGAATGCCGGTCACAATCCGCCGCTGCTGCTCAACTCGAAAGGCGAGTCGAGTTTTATCGAATATGGCGAACAGCCGTTGGGCATGTTTCCTGAGACGCGGTATCACCAGTATCACCTGTTGCTGGAGCCGGGCGACATAATGGTGCTCTACACGGATGGTGTGACTGAAGCGTCGAATCCTGATGGCGAGGAGTTTGGACGTGATCGGCTGGTGCAGGCAGTTAAGGCTAACTACGATCGGCCTGCGCGTGAGCTGATTGCGAGTTTGGAGATGGCGGTTTTGGAGTGGACCGCAAACCGCGGGGCGACTGACGACGTGACGTTTTTTGTTATCAAAGCCCTAAAATGATTTATCCACAGATTACGCAGATTTTGATCCGTGTAATCTGTGGATAATAGTAAACTGGTAATGCCTAGTGTGCGGTCAGCGAGCAGTGGGCGTGATCACCGCCTGGTGCGAGTGGCGCACGATAGTCTCCAAAGTGAAACTCAGCTTCGGCCTCCGATAATGCATACACATCGAAGCCATATGCATCGAGATAGTCTGCCAAATCATCGGGGGAAAGAAGATATACGGCAGGCGAATAACCCGCTTCAACACGAATTTCCAGCAGGCGCTCGATCACTTCAAGTGGTGCAAAGCATCGCACAGGATCTCTGTAGGTTGCCATCTTTCCAGCGCCTTTCTTTTCAATTTCGGGAGCACGGTCCATCTTTTCGTCTAACGTGCTCTCATAGAACGAACTCTTGGATGTACGTAAGTAGTAAGTAGTTTGTTCTTCATCAACAAATATTCATTAGCGAAAGTTGTCGTGTTTTTTGACGCGACAGCTACACAAAAAGTTCCAAAATGAGCAGCCCACAACCACCAACCTCAACTACTCAAACTCCAGCTCCGCCAGCTTTGAATTTCATCGCTATCTTAAAGGAAATGCTGCGCGCTTCAGATAAAGTCAGCGATCTGATCTTCAGCCCGGGACGGCCGCCGCAGGTCGAATTAGCAGGCAAACTCGTGCCGGTTCGTGTTCCTGGTCTCGATAAGTTGACGCCAGCCCACACGGCAGGCATTGCGAAACTGATCATTGGCAATCAGCAATCGGCAGTCGACAGTCTTGAAAAAAGCGGCTCTGCGGATTTGTCGTTCAGCGCTCCGGGCGAGGCGCGTTTTCGCGTGAATATCTTCAAGCAGCGTGGCACACACGCGATCATCATGCGCGTGATCCCGATGCGGCCGCCGCGGTTCGACGATTTCAACCTGCCTGATGTACTGAAAGAGATAGTAGATATCAAAAACGGTATCGTGCTTGTCACTGGACCAACCGGAAGCGGCAAGAGCTCCACACTTGCTGCGATCATCGATCTCATCAACGAGACGCACTACTACCACATCGTCACGATTGAAGATCCGATCGAGTTTCTGCACACGCATAAAAACTCGACCATTCACCAGCGCGAGCTTCACTCTGACACGCCGAGCTTCTCGATCGCGCTTCGCGCAGCGTTACGACAGGCGCCGAAAGTGATACTGGTCGGCGAGATGCGCGACCGCGAGACGATCGAAGTGGCGCTCGAAGCGGCTGAGACTGGTCACCTTGTGTTGTCGACGTTGCACACGATCGATGCGTCGAAGACTGTCGATCGAATCATTGGCGTGTTTCCCAAGAACGAGGAGAAGGCGATCCGGACGCGTGTGGCGCAGTCGTTCCGGTTTATCGTGTCGCAGCGTTTGATTCCGCTTTCTGACGGGAAGGGCAGAGTGGCCGCGATCGAGATCTTGAAGGCGACGATGCGCACGCGCGAATACATCGAGAAAGGTGAGTCGGAAGGGAAGTCGCTGATCGACGCGATGGAACAGGGCGATCAGGACGGAATGCAGACCTTCGACACCGTGATCGAGAACTTCATTCGTGACGGTGTGGTCTCCATCGAGACTGCGTTGCCGTACGCGACGAATCAAAACAATCTGCTGCTGAAGATCTCGGATCTGGCGGGCGCGCCACCACCCGAGAAGCCCTCCGAACCAGCGCGCGACGAAACTTCAATGCTCGACATGATTGAGCCATAGTTATCCGCAGATTACGCAGATTATGCAGAAGGTCATCTGTGTAATCTGTGGATGAAATGCTATCATCACCCGGTGTTTTTGAAGGTTCAAAAGGTCCTGCTGGGCCTTATATTTCTAGCGGCCTTCTCCCCAACGACAGCCTACGCGGATGACGAAATCCGCATCGATTTGCCTGCCGGCGGCCAGCTAAAAGTTCGCAACGATTTCGGCGATGTGACGGCAGAAGTCTGGAGCAACAGCCACGTCGCTGTCTCTGCTGTAATCGGCGGTGACGGCTCAACCAGATTGACCCGGTCGCCGATCATTATCGATAACCGCGGCTTGCTGATAACGATCTCCGTCGTGCGACGGCCAGTGGATCCGGTCGTGCCGATTCATCTCAAGATCAAAGTCCCTGAGAATGCCGACATCACTGCGCGATCTGCGCGCGGCGACATCCAAACACGCGTCGGAAAAGGTGGACCAAAGATCGACATCCAAACACAAGCCGGCGCGATAGTCCTCGGTTCCCCACCACAACCTGAGATTGAAACAGCCAAAGAGCCTGAGCTACTCGGCGCGAACGGTCCGAAGCGTGCCGCCGGTACGCCTGCTGAGCCAGTCTCCAGCGACGAAATCACCGAAGGCGACGTCATACGCGTTGATTCGCAGCTCGTGACGCTCAACATCAGTGTGATCGATCGAAGCACCAATCGTGGACTGCTCGGCCTGGCCCAATCCGAGTTCAAACTGTTCGAGGACGGCCAGGAGCAACGAATTGTTCAGTTCGAATCGTCGTCAGCTCCTTTCGATCTCATGCTCTTGATCGACTTGTCGGGATCGACGAAAGACGTCGTCAAGCTGATCCGCGCTGCTGCTATTCGTTTTGTCGACGCAGCACGACCTGCGGATCGCATCGGCGTGATCACGTTTGCCGGTGAAGCGAAGGTCATCTCGGAGCTGACTGCCGATCGCGAGCTGCTGCGCCAGCGAATCGAGACGATCGATACCGCGCGCGGCGACACGAAGCTCTATGACGCGACTAACTTCGCGATGGATGAGTTGTTGAAAGAGTCGAAGAAGTCGCGCAGGAGCGCCATCGTACTGATGAGCGACGGCCTCGATGGCACAATTCCCGGTGTTAGCGGTCAGCAAGGCTCGCGCAAGAGCTATCAGGAAACGCTTCGAAACATTCAGGAATTTGACGGTGTCTTATATACATTGTGGCTGAACACTGAGTACCAGGCGATGAGCCCCGAGGATACGCAGCCGGAAGCGTTCGACGCCGGTCACGATCGCCTGAAGGAGATGGCTGACGCGGGCGGCGGTGTCTTTTACGAAGTGGAGAAATTGACTGATCTGGCGGGCGCTTACGAGCAGGTCGTCGCGGATCTTGGAACGATGTATAGTTTGGCGTATCGTCCTACAAACAGCGCACGCGATGGAAAGTGGCGAGCGATTCGGATCGGTGTTAGCCGCACTAACGCCGTGCCGCGCGGCAAACGTGGGTACTATGCGAATTAGAGCGTTCACAACTGTTTTCCTGGTTCTTGTTTTATGCGCCATCGTGGTTGCTCAAGACCCGCCCGAATCAGTTGAGACTGTTCGCATTGATTCAGACCTCGTGGATCTGAAAGTCAGCGTGCTAGGATTTCCGCCGAACACGCCGCCGCCGCTGCTCGACCCGAAAGACTTCGTCGTTATGGAAGACGGCGTGCCGCAGGAGATCTCGTTCTTTGCCGCCGCGGATACGCCGTTCGATCTCGTTCTGCTCCTGGACCTCTCGGGTTCGAATTCGAAAAAACTGAAGATGATTCGTAGCTCCGCGAAACGTTTTGTCGACGCCGCGCGCGACGTCGATCGTATTGCGCTCGTGACGTTCACGAACCGGCCGGCGCTCTATTCTTCATTCACTTTGGATCGCAAGAAGTTGAAGAAGACGATTGACGAGATAGACGAAGCGTACGGTGGTACGAGCTTCTGGGATTCGCTCGATTGGGTGTTGCGCGATCTGATCCCGCAAGGCTCGGGACTCCGCCGCAGCGCGATCGTAGTGATGACCGATGGCGTCGATAACGCACTTCCAAATGTCGAGGGAGATGGTTCGCAAATTCCGTTCGAGGCGTTGCTGCAAACGATCAGGAATTCAGAAACTATCGTGTTTCCGATCTATCTCGACACGGAAAACGAGAACAAAAATCGCCACGATATGTTGCCGGTCACCTACGCGACGGCGCGCGAACAACTAGCACAGATTGCGAATACTTGCGGCACACCGATGTATAAAGCTGCTCGTTTGAGTGATCTCGACCAGGTTTATGCACAGGTGGTGCGCGATCTCAGCACTGTCTACAGCATTGGCTATCGCCCAACGAACAAGGCGCTCGATGGCAAGTGGCGGTCGGTCGAGGTGCGTCTGGCGACGCGAACGGATCTATTTGCACGTACCAAGCGCGGCTACTTTGCAAAATCTCGTTCTTAGCCGCGGCTTAAAAACTTGTAAATGTTCCTGACCAGACTATAATGCTCAGGAGCCTAGCGCCCGCCCACAATCTTTATCGCGAATTCGGAGGGTATTTCGATGAGAAAAGCTTCCAGCCTCCTGGCGTCGTTCACTCTTTCAGTGGCCTTCATCCTGTGCTGTTCGGTCCTCAACTTTGCTCAAAACCGGGAAAAATTCGTGATTTCCGCCAAGGCGGGCGGGATTAACGCCATCACCGGCCAGGCTGACGTTCACCCGAAAGGGGAGTCTGAGTGGCAACAGCTCTCGATTACCGACGATTTGGATTCCGGCGATCGCGTGCGGACGGCGAATGATGGCCGCGTCGAGATCCTCCTGAATCCGGGTTCTTACCTGCGCGTGGGCGGCGATTCTGAAGTTGAGCTCCTGAACAACACGCTTGCGAACCTGGAAGTTCGCCTGCTGCGCGGCACTGCGATCGTGGAAGCTACCGGTGCGGACGGGCTCGAGCTCAATATCAACATCAGCACGCCCCACACGAAACTCGCCATTGTGCGACAAGGGCTCTACCGGTTGAATGTGGTTCCAAATGACGCCACCGAGCTGATCGTCCGGAAAGGCCGGGTGATCCTCAACGACGATTCGCACACGAAGGTTAAAGGCGGAAACAAGGTCGTTTTCAGCGCCACGAATGTCTCGGTCGCAAAACTGACGAAGGAAGAAAAGAAGGTTCAGGAAGACGTCGAAAACTGGAGTAAGCAGCGCGCGGAAACGCTCGCGAAAGCCAATCGACGTATCAACGATCGGATGATGACCTCGGCGTTTGCGAATTTTCGCGACTGGGATCCGTTCTCGCGCTCTGCCGGATTGTGGTTCTACAACAGGAGTGCTGGCTGCTACACGTTCCTGCCGTTCTATTACGGCTGGGGCTCGCCCTACGGCAATTCTTACTCAACGTCATTTTACAGTCCGTTTGGTTACCCGAGAGCTAACTGGCCGCAACAACCTGCAAACAATTATCCGAACGGTTCAAATGGCGCCACACCCTCGAGCGGAACTCCTTCGGGCGGCTACACGCACCCGACGCGTCCGGTTACTGCGCCGGCGACCAATC
>Ga0207694_10001732_pt1 | contig 18282 bp, 13 predicted proteins | sample KBSC34metaG_FD_184353 | JGI IMG/M metagenome (GOLD analysis project Ga0207694, IMG submission 184353) | Corn rhizosphere microbial communities from Kellogg Biological Station, Michigan, USA - KBS C3-4 metaG (SPAdes) (version 2) | ecosystem: Host-associated > Plants > Roots > Rhizosphere > Soil... | reverse complement strand
ATTAAACCGCAGAGACTGCGCAGAGATGGACATCGTTTTGCGACAATGTAGGAGTAGATTCCGTCCTCCAAACTTCTCCCGTTTGTAGCCCATCGCAACCCCGACACTAAAAACAACTTCTTTCTGCTGTCAGGAGATCACTATGTCGACATTACGTGGCCGAGTTTCTAACCCGTACAAAATCACAATCATTGGCATCATTATTTCTCTTGTTGTCGTGGTGTTGCTCTGCACTCTACTGACGTTTCCACGCGCTCTGGCTGCGACGATTGTCAGCGATAACTTCAATGACAATTCACTCGACACAACCAAGTGGGGCACTAGTCTGTTTAGCGGCTTCACCAACACCAGTCTGGGCTTGAATGAAACTTCGCAACAACTGCAGATTGGACCACTGCTGCAAAATACCGGCGGCTCCAATTATCGCGGTGTTCGCACGAACAGCACTTACAGCTTCAGCGGCGCTTACGCCTTTGTTGAATTGGTCCAGGCGCCCAGTTCCAGCACTGCCGCTGATGCGATGTTCACGATCGGCAATGATGTCGACAACTACTATCGGATCTACGTCTCGGCCGGTAATCTCATCGGCCTGAAAAAGATTGGCGGCACGAAGACGACGCTTTTCACGATCACCTACAGTTCAACTAACCACAGGTTCCTGCGCATTCGTAACGACTCGGGTAATGTGACTCTGGACACTGCGACAGGCAGTAGCGGCGTGCCGGGAAGCTGGACGCAGCAATACAGCGAGACGTGGAACTCTTCAATCTCCACGTCGTCGATCATCTTCGAGCTCAAAGCCGGTACGTGGCAGTCGGAAACAAACGCGCCGGGCACGATCACGTTCGACAACTTTGAGGTCGCAGATAACACCGCACCTGCTCCGACAGTCAGCGCCATCTCGCCAACTTCAGGAACCACGAGCGGCGGCACGTCAGTGACTATCACCGGAACCGGCTTCACGACTGGCGCTACGGTGAGCTTGGGAGGAACGTCGGCCACTGGGGTCACCGTCGTAAGCTCTACTTCGATCACAGCCACGACTCCAGCGCACTCAGCCGGAGCGGTTAACGTCGTTGTGACCAACACTGATTCACAGAGCGGCACACTGACTAGTGGATTTACTTACTCGGCGCCGGAAACGGTTGTGGTGTCAGATGACTTCAATGACAATTCTCTCAACACAACCAAGTGGGGCACGACGCTGTTCAGCGGCTTCACCAACACGAGTCTGGGTTTAAATGAAACCTCGCAACAACTGCAGATTGGACCGCTGCTGCAAAACACCGGTGGCTCCAATTATCGCGGTGTTCGCACGAACAGTACTTACAACTTCACCGGCGCTTACGCTTATGTCGAGTTGGTCCAGGCTGCCAGTTCCAGCACTGCCGCCGATGCGATGTTCACGATCGGCAACGATGTCGACAACTACTATCGCATCTACGTCTCGGCCGGGAATCTTATCGGCCTAAAGAAGATTGGCGGCACGAAGACTACGCTTTTCACGATCACCTACAGTTCCACCAACCACAGGTTCCTGCGCATCCGTAACGACTCGGGTAATGTGACTTTGGACACCGCGACAGGCAGTAGCGGCGTGCCGGGAAGCTGGACACAGCAATACAGCGAGACGTGGAGCTCTTCAGTCTCCCTGACATCGATCATCTTCGAACTCAAAGCCGGGACATGGCAGTCAGAAACAAACGCGCCGGGCACGATCATCTTCGACAACTTTTACGTAGCCAGCCCCGGCTCGCCCACACCAACTCCAACGCCGACACCAACGCCAACTCCTACTGATTCATTAACCTTTGTGAGCGCCAATTTACAACATGGTGAATCTACAAATGGAGTTGCTCACTATGACCTACAGGCAAACAAGATCACATCTACGGCTGATCTGGTTGCTGCTCAGGAAGTTTCGAGTGGAGACATTGGAAATTGGGATACAGCCTTCGAGAATGGCGGGTTCCATCGAGTCGTATTTCGCTTGAACAATACCCAACAAAATGACGGCAATGCGATCTGGGCGCGAGATTCTCTAAGTGAAATCGCAACCTATGATCATCTTTTAGCTAATGGCTCCTCCAACGTCGGCAATGACAACTCTACGGATATTCGCCGCAGCGTGGTAGCAGCCAAGTTCGAGTTCAACTCTCAACAGTTTTATGTTGTGAGCGTTCACCTGTGTCCTTCGATTTGCAGAGATGCCAGCAGCGGTACGCTGGAGTCAGTGCAACGAGTGGCGCAGATTAACGACTTGTTGAGTTGGATCGGTAGTACGCTGACGGGTGGCCTACCGGTGATTATCCTTGGAGACCTCAACCTGACTACCGATACTCCGAAACAGCCTTCAGGTTTTCAATTTGATCTGTTCACTTCGGCAGGGTTCAGTGACCTGTGGGCCACTGGCTTATCGAATTCGCTCGCAGAAGCAAATTGGGGCGACAGGGATGGAGATTCAACTCCCGACATGCCTCTCGGCCTGAACACGCGAACACACGATTCCAGGCGCATAGATTATGTCTTGTACAAGCCTAACAATGGCTCAATAGCACTGAACAACATTTCCGTTCCCGACGGTCGTGCTCAGTGTTCTACGGCATTAACGCCGGACTCACCTTTTGCGTACTGTTCTGACGTCAGTCAAAGAACTTTCCTCCAGGAGGATCAAGGTCTTCGATTATCGGACCACAACTGGATCTGGGTCGAGCTAGGTTTCTAGCCACAAAAAGGCACATAAAGCACAAAAGAATGTTTGAAGTTCTTTTGTGCTTTATGTGATCAGATTTAAAACTCAAATCGGCCTGCGACCTGGATAAAACAGTCTGCGTAATCTGTGGATAAAGACCGTAACTTTTCCGCCCGCCGACAGTTTTAGTATTGTGAGGGCTGGTTAGACTTGAGTCAGGTAACTGAATCCGAAGAACGGCTCCTGATCGAAGCTGCTCAGAAGGACCCGAGCCGCTTTGCCGAGCTATACGAACATAACTTTCACCGCGTTTATGCCTACGTTGCGCGGCGTGTTCGTGATCGTGCGGAAATTCAGGACCTCACCGCCCACGTCTTCCACCAGGCGCTCGCAAATCTCGGAAAGTTCAAATGGAAAGGCTCGCCATTCGCCGCGTGGCTTTACCGCATCGCTTCGAACGCGATCGCCGATCAGGCTAAGCGGAAGATGCGTGAGTCGAGCGAGCAATCGAATCTCCTGTCTGAAAGCTCAACGGCAACGAATCTGGAAGCAGTAGAACGTCGCGCTCGCATATTCAGCGCCGTCGATAAACTACCGAAGGACCAGCGTCGCGTGATAGTGATGCGCTTCGCAGACGAAAAGAGTATCCGCGAAATCGCGGTCGAACTGGGGCGGAGTGAAGGAGCTGTGAAACAACTCCAGTTTCGCGGACTGGAAACTTTGCGTAATCGACTAAACGAGAAGTAATAGCAATGGCCGAACGCTCAATCATTGACCAACTGGATGACGCAATCGCCGCAATGGCTGAAGGGCGTCAAATAGATCTGGCGAATCTCGGGCCCGAGTTATCTGCGCTCGCCGGAGTCGCGCAGGATCTTATTGGTCTACCCAGCGAGACGTTCAAGGCTGAACTTCAGCAGCAATTAATAAGGAGAGATTCTATGAGCAGGGACGTTCCTGTCGAGGACATGCAGAAGGAAGTTGAAAAGTGGGCGCGAGAACGCGCAGCGGAGCATGCAGATGAAGCTGGCGGAATCAAAGAGCCGAAGATGAGACGTGAGAACCGTCACGCCGTCACGCCGTACATCACCGTTCATCAACCGGCGGAGCTGATCGACTTCGTCACTCAATCATTCGGGGCCATCGAGCATTTCCGCGCCACCGGTACGGCCGGAGGAATGCACGCCGAAGTCTCAATCGGAGATTCGATCGTGATGATCGGTGGGGCCGAGCACATCGAGCCGAAGCCCACGGCAATTCATCTCTACGTGCCTGATGCCGATCAGGCATATGAACGAGCGATCAAGGCGGGCGGCAAGTCTTTATTACCGGTTGCCGATCAGCCGTATGGTGAACGTTCCGGCGCGGTTGAAGACGTACACGGAAACCGGTGGTACATCGCGACTCCATTCGTACCATTGCGAGAGATCGCTGAAGACCTTCACACGGTCACCGTCTACTTTCATCCCATCGGCGCTCAACGTTTCATCGATTTCGTTACCAATGCGTTCGCTGGAAAAGAACTGATGCGCCACGCAGAAGGCAATATGATCCTGCACGCAAAGGTGCAAATCGGCGATTCAGTGATCGAGCTCGGCGAAGCCCGCTATCCCGAACAACCGCTGCCAACGGCAATCTATCTCTATGTGGATGATGTGGATGCGATGTACGAACAGGCATTAAAAGCCGGAGGAATTTCAATGCTGGCGCCCACCGATCAACCCTACGGTGATCGCAACGCGTGGGTGAGAGATCCGTTTGATAACGTGTGGTACGTAGCGGCCCCGATCAAACGCCAAGCTTAGCAGCGAGGCTCGCTGCTCCTTTGCGTTTGAGTGTCCTTTTAACGCAGAGAACGCTGAGATACGGAGAGGACGCAGAGTTGTATCGAATATTGTGTTTCGAGTGCATTTTAAAATCCGCATTTCGTTTCGTTGACAGTCAAAAATTGTGATAGTAGTCTTCCCGCGAAGACCCCCCAACCGTCTTCCTTACTCCCATCACAAGCTAGGCCCGGCTTAACAATTTGTCTTTCCACCAAGGAGGTCTGTATGTCAGGACTGCGTGGCAGACTTTACGCCACCCGCACAATCACAACCAAAATGCTCATCGGCATTACTTTCTCACTCACAGTGGTAGGGTTGATCTGTTCCCTACTCAATTTTCCACGCGCTCTCGCAGCAGCGATTTTGAGCGACGACTTCAACGACAATTCAATCGACACAGCCAAGTGGAACCCGAATGATCTGTTTAGTGGTTTCACCAACACGAATGTGCCGATAGCTGAAACCTCGCAACGTCTCGAGATTGGACCATTGCTGCAAAATGTCTCCGGCTCCAGTTATCGTGGCATGCGCACCGTCAACACTTACACTTTCAGCGATGCTTACGCCTATGTTGAGCTCGTGCAAGCTCCCGCGTCTAACACGCAGGGCGAGGCAATGTTCACCGTCGGCAGTAGTGTCACCGCTTACTACCGGATCTGGGTAGAGGCCGGCACTCTCCGTGGCACAAGAAACGTTGGCGGCACCAAGACGACTCTCTTCTCGATAACCTACGATTCGACCAATCACAGATTCTGGCGCATCCAGAACACTTCGACCGGCGCGGTAACTCTGGACACAGCGCCGAGCAGTGGCGGAGTGCCGGGCACGTGGACACAGCAATACAGCGAGATCTGGAGCTCCTCAATTCCCACGACTGGGATTTACTTTGAGGTTAAAGGCGGCACCTTCCAGACAGAAGCTAATGCGCCGGGTAAGGTTATCTTCGATAACTTTCAGGCGGCTGATTCCAGTGGTTCAACGGGAGCCACGATCTCCAATATCAACCCCGCGGTGAACTGTAATACCAGTGCGCTGATCAATTTCGGCACCGACGTCGCAGCACACACATTCATCGAGTATGGTACGAGCACCAGCTACGGGAACTCGACAATCGATGATCCGGTGCGGTTCTACACTGAGCACGCCATTCAGCTCACGGGTCTCTCGGCTAATACGCTCTATCACTACCGCGTCAACGCAAACAATGGAAGTGTCTCTTCGCAGAGCAGCGATCAAACTTTCACTACTGTTTCCAGTGGGGCCACCTGTACCGCGCTGCCGGTGCAAGTCGATAGTCGCATGCCGGATATGACAGGTGCAGTTGAGAAGACTGTAAAGACCTCTGGCGGTGACTACACACCATCGCAGTTTCAGACGGCGCTTAACGATGCCGGGACCGCGACGACGAAACGCATTATCACAGTCGACGCCGGTCTGACGTTATCGGGCCAGTGGTCTCTGCCTGCAAATGCCGATCAAAACTGGATCGTGGTTCGGTCATCGCAGTACGCAAACTTGCCGGAGGGCAAGCGTGTCGTACCTGCAGACGCTTCAAAACTTTTCAAGATCCAAAACACCAGTGTCGATCCGACCATTATCGCCGCCGCTGCGGCAAATCACATTCGGATCATCGGCGCTGAAATAACGATCGACTCTTCGGCCCTGAGTGACGCTCCAAATGGGGCTAATCAATCGGGACTAATCCAGCTTCAAACTAACCTCGCCAACAACGCTTCCAATATCCCGAAGTTTATTGGATTCGATCGCTGCTACGTCCATGGTCTACCCACGAAAAACACGGGACGAGGGCTCTTCGCAACCTGGGAAGACAGCTTCGTTATAGACAGCTATTTCGATGAGTTCCATTTTTCCGGATTCGATGGGCAGGCGATACTGTTTCTTGACGCCAAGCGAAACAAGATCCTGAACAACACTTTGATTGGGGTTGGCGAGAACTTTATGTGGGGCGGCGACGGTCTGCGCATTGACAATTACGTAATCGGTCAACTGGAGTTTTTGCGCAATCACATGTACGTGCCATGTAAGTGGAAACCTGATGGTGGTTGCGGCGATACCTTTACGACCGACTGGATCGCTGAGAAAAACCTGTTCGAGTGTAAGACGTGTGCAAAGTTGCTCGTCTTCGGAAACTATTTTGGCGGCACCGCCGATGCTCAGGGAGGTTTTTGGCCGGACGCGCAGTCGCTGGCAATAAACCTGAAGCTGGAACAAGACTCAAGCCGAGTCACTAACGTCACGGTAACGAACGGTGGCAGCGGCTACACCTCAGCGCCGACCGTGTCCTTCACTCACACACCAGGCTGCGTGCAGGGTCAGTGCGTGACGGCGACAGCAAACGTTAGCGGCGGACAGGTAACGAGCGTAAGCATTACAAATCCTGGCATGGGCTACTGCCTGGCGCCGACAGTCAGTTTTTCGGGTGGCGGTGGCACTGGGGCCGCAGCGACAGCTAGCGTCTCCGGTACACTCGACCAAATGTCAGACCTCGTGTGGTACAAGAACTTTATGAAGAACGTCCACGCCGGAACGGCGGTGGTCGGCCATACGATTGAGGGCGCCATCAACTGCGGAGTAACTCCCGATCGAGTGCTCTTCAGGGACAATCTGTTTGAGATGGATGATGTGGTGTGGGATCCGGAGCCGAACGCTGCGTCAGGCACCTGGGGAGCCACCGGATGGTTTTTGGGCGGCACTCAGAACCTGCAAATCGTCCACAACACAATCATCAACGCGAACGCTACGCAATCCAGTTCGTGCAACAGCGTTTTCAGCGATGGCTCGCTCATCCTTGTAGGCGATCCCGTCACACCAAAATGGAGTGGCTTTGTTTTCAAAGACAATGTCATTGATTATCGCGGTTGTGGCATCTCCGGTTCCGGCGCGATTAATCACGCCAACAACGCGCTCGCTAATCAGTTTACCGGGTTCGATGTGACCAACAACGGGATTATGCGCACCGGAGGAGCAGCGTCTAACTGGCCCGGAACGCAGATATGGGCCACTTCATGGTCGTCAATGTTACTCAACTTCAACAGTGGCCGAGACGGCAACTACCGGATTGCTAGCGGAACCACGTGGAAGAGCGCAGCCAGCGACGGTAAGGATCTTGGCGCAGACGTCGATGGCGTGGAAAACGCTACGACAAATAGCCCAACTGGCAACTGGCCCGCACCATAAACTTTGGTTGAACCATTAACTTATCGAGGGCCGCCTGGAGTCAATTCCGGCGGCCTTCGATTTTATATTTCATAGCGTGGTGATTTTGCGAAGAAGTTCTCGCGTTATTAGCTAGAGGATCACACACTCAAACTCAATTAAGGAGAAAGACGACATGGCCAACTCAATGACTATAACTGCGTGCGATAACGAGCTCGTCATCATGGCATATACGCCGAGCGCAAGTTTCGAACTTTGCCAAATCCTGAGCGGCAACAGTCAACCTGTCAACGTAACGCTCGGCATTCAGCCGGGCGCCTATCAAAATACCATCGTGTTGAATGGGGTGAATCAGCCTCTCAAGCAGACTATTAACCAAACTCTCCCGGCGGGCACGTACAGCATTCTGATGCTCGGCGTTAACTGGGGAGGCCCATCACAGTTCAATGTCAGTTTAAACGGCTCATCGTACGAGCTTACGTTTAATCCAAACGGGCCGGCCGGCCTGACCTTCAACCCTGGCCCAGTTACCATCACGGTTTAACTGATCGCCGGAAAGAAGCGGCGCGACACTGTGGAGAGCTCGCGTCGCTTCTTTCTATTCTTTCAGCCACTCGTGTCGCAGGAGTCCGTAAAACAGCGCGTCCTGAATCTCACCGTTCACATGCCAACGCTCACGAAGAAAACCTTCCCGTTGAAAACCCAATCTTTCGAGCGTGCGAATGGAGGCGGCATTGCGTGGATCCACGTCCGCTTCGAGCCGGCGCAGCTCCATCACCTCAAAGACGTGTGATACCAACGCCTTCAGCGCTTCGTTCATATAGCCTTTGCCCCAGTAATCATGGGCCATTGCGTACCCAATCTCGGCGCGGCCGTTGTCGAGACTAAGATTGAAGAGCGTCGTCGTGCCGATAATTTTGTTTGAGTCGCGCAAAGCTATTCCCCACTTGAGCATTGTTTCGCTCTCGTTGCCTGCAGCGATCTCGCGTTGCAATGCGACAGCAGCTTCTCGATTCGGGAGTGGAACTGTGCTCCAGTATCGCATCACGTGGCGGTTGGAAAAGATCTCGTAGAGACTGTCGATGTCGTCTTCGGAAATCCAACGCAGGACTACGCGCGGAGTGGTGATGATTGGAAGTGTTTTTGAATCCATACCTCTAGGTTACAGTCTCTGCGGCCCTCTGCGTATCTCTGCGTTCTCTGCGTTAAGGACAAATTCTAACGCAGAGAACGCAGAGATACGCCGAGGGCCGCAGAGAAAACTTCGCCAGCTTCTAAACCAGGTCGTTGCTGGCGCTCGAGTATTTCCTCGTTCCGAAGTGTCCGGCGGCTTCGAGCTTCGCTACTTCTGCTCGAATCGTTTGAAGTCTTTCCGGGAAGCTTGACGCGCCAATGGTCAAGAGTTTTTCATACGCGGCTGCGTCGTTGTTGTTGCGGATGATCTGTTTCATCGCCGCGAAAGTGCCACGTCCCTGGTGCAGGATGTCCACGACAACGAAGCAGACCTTATCACCACGCCCTTCAAGATTGATCTTGTTATGCGCGGTGCGAAGTTTCTGTCTGATGGTGTCAACTCCCACCTTCACCTGAAGCTCGCGATGCGCCTTACTGTGCGCGCACCAATGAACAAATCGCGCGGCTGAAAGCACTTCCCTGTTCTCAACCTCACCGCCTGAAGGATTCAGATATTTTTTCAGCCCATCAGACGACGCGGCCGTTTCCAGACGCACCACACCATTCTCAGTCGGCTGCACGATGCGACCATCTCGCAGTTCCAGGTCGGGGAAATACGCCTTGCGCTCATCGAGTTGAAGAAGCGCTCTGAAAAACTTCACGAAGTCGCCGTCGGCGACATGCGCCGCGAACTGGAGAAAGCCGAAAGTAAAGCCAGCTCTGTCATAAGTGTTGAGACAATTGAAATGGCCTCTGCTTTCTGCCTTGACGGTCGGAGCAATGAAATGCGCCCAATGCCCGAAGGTGGCGGTGTATTCGGCCGGGTCATAAATCGGTGAGGATTGATCGCGCAAATTCATCAGACCCACACGCCCTTGAAAAGGCACTCGATTGCCAACGTAAAAGCGTGCTTCCTGCGTGGAGGCAAACCATTTGGCGCCTTCACGAATGAGCTCAAACACGAGTGGCTGATTGCCTATTTCAGTTGCCGGCGAAGCGGGTAATGCAATATCGCTTGTATCCTTGTCAACGTCGACATTTTCCGACGCTTTCACCAGCAGCTCATCCATGGCAAGCAGGGTGGCCGCGTCCAGCGCGCCCGTTTGCGGCAAAGATAAATCTGTCTGAAGCGCTTCCAGCGCCGTTTCAGTGCGAGGACCGAAGATACCGATATTGGCTTCATTGACGCCGAGATCGATAGCATAAGCTTCGTGTTCGCGAGCGAGAATGTTCATCGCCTGCTGCACGGCAGAGATGCCCGAAACTCTCATTCCGGTACGGGTCAACTCCAGTTTCCCTTTGGAGACCAGTTGCAGCGTTGCATCCGTCGCCAGTAAGGGATGATGAAGCGCACCGCCGGCTACTACATCAGGAAGATCGATGACAGGTGTCTCACCGGTAATTCCCGCATAGCGTCGCATTGCGTCAAAATCGATTCTCATGAATCTGGTCTTTGCCTGGATTTTCCAGACTGCAGAATCAGTTTCCCTGGTCGCGTCGCCAAATTTTTTAAAATTCCCCTTGGAACAATGAATTACTTTGAGCTCGCCGTCATTATCCATTCCCGAGATCATGCCGATGTGGCCCTGCATCCCTCCGTGGTCCGGATAAACGATGAGGTCGCCCGGCTCGGCATCCGCCGCTGCAACGTTTTTAAGCAGTGGAAATCCAGCCGCCTTTGCAGCAGCGCCGCCACCATTCCAGTAAGCGTCGGTGTCGAGCCAACGATTGGATCCTGGTGGAAATTCCCGGGGTATGCCGATGGCCCAGGCGACAAAGCCTGAGCAGTCGCATTTCTTCGTTAACATTTTAGTGGGGTCGAAGCCACCTTGGCCCAGGACATAGGTGGTGGTCTCTTCCAATCCAGTGCGAGCCCTTTGCAGCGACTGCGCGATGTTTGCGGTTCTTAAAAGATCTTTCCAGTTTGCCATCGTACTCATCTCCTTGATGACTGTGCGCCGGGGGGAGTGTGTTCCAGCAGATTAAGTTTGACCGATCATGATTCGACGTAAACCCCGAATTGATTGTGGACGATGAGGTGTGTGGGAGCCACCTGTTTTTACTTCTAACTGTAATGAGTATTCCGGCGATTTTGTTTCAGGAGATCGAAGACGGACGGGAGGATCAAATCTTCCGGACTAACACTTCGACAATAGTCCTCAATATCTCATCATCGACGTTGGGTACCAGTGCTAACACACTGTCCGTGTAACTCTTCTCGCGCCACGTATGAAACATTCGCCATACGATCACTGCCGCTGAACTTCCCAAAAGCGGCGGCACGGCCTGAGCTGCAACCGAATCACATTGACGCAGGAACGACATTACTACCAACACAATAAACAGCACGATCGCCATGCCGACACCAACCATGAAATACTTCTCATTCCTCTGGCTGATCCTGATCAAATCACGTTGGAGATTTTGCCGGTTGATCGTGCGATTCTCTTCGGCTCCTTTGCCGCTACCCATCGTTACTGGCGGCGCCGCCGCATAGCGCTGGAGAGCCATCCTAAGAGCTTCCATATAGTCCCACCTCTGTTGTCGTAGACATTGCGTCTGGAGTGAACTTCTTTGATTACGTCAATAAAAGGTCTCGGCTTTTTCTTCAGTAGATCGATTTCGAGGCCATAGAGATACATCCTCGAGCGGAGCTCGGCTGCTTTTCGATTACCTGCAACCAAACAGCCCTGCCGCTCACTTCTGATAGCCGCCGCAGTGATTACGGAATTGCAAACCGTTAAATCCAACAACCCCGAAAACTCGACAGGAATGGATTGAACCAATTCCGGAATCGTGTGTAACCCATCGCTAAATTCGATCACGCGTGCAGGCTTAATAGCTTCAGGAAAAGCTCGCTCGAATTCCAATCGTGTTAATCGCAGGCTAATATGATCCTCTTGCTCCGAACTCTTTTGAACATTTTTGTCCCAATAGATTCGTTCAGCCTCATTGGCAATGATCCTAAACACGTCGCATAAACGTATCCGCAGACTGGCAACACGATAGTCAGCATTGGCAAGCAGATCCGGATCTAACTCGATAGCCCTCTTCCTGATTTCCTGGAGAAGCTCGCTAACCGGATCTCTCAGTGCAGCCAGAATCGCAAAAGGTTTATCGATATCCTCGATGCTGAATTCTACAAACCGAAAATGCGCGACGAGTGTTACAACAGAGTACTGAGCAAGAAGTGCTGTCAGTTGATTCAAATCAACATCATTCGCAACGTTAACACCGCAATGCGCGACTTCATCGCAAACCGCTGACACGAACGCGGCTTCTTCTGCCTCGTACACCTGCCAACAAAACTCCGGATCCGCTCGCTGAAGTCCTCGGCCCCTGATGAAGTGGAAAACGAAATCCTTTCCTTCAGGTTGAGCCAGACTTGCGAGAAACCGTTCACGGGTCAACGGTATTGCGAGAGCCAGTGCGCAGTTGCTGGGATGATTAGCTTCCAACAGCAATCTCGAGTTTCGCGAAGCCAAATAGATTCTTGCCTATGTAAATATCCCTGAGGCCTTGTTCAGATCCGACTGAGAAATTCAGCCTTGATTTCACATCAAACTTAAGCTTAGTTCTGGTCTGTATTCGCTTTAATGAGCGGGCAAGAGCTAGGTTGTACTTTGCTACACTCAGTTTATAGGAAGCTGTCGAGGCTACCCGGCTCCACGCCTTAGCCATTTCGGTCAATCGAGTCGTGATTTTATTTGTAACTGCTGAGATAACCTCACGCGGCGTAGACCGGTTGAACCTAAGCTCAGACGTAAAGCTAATCGATTGACCAGTACTGTCGATCGTGGGAACAGTCAAATCAATATCCGCCTGTAGCTCACCTGTTTCCAGAGTCGTGATCTCTCGGACATCGACTTTTGCTCGCGTGAAGTTGTATCTGCTTACCATCACCTCTTGAGATACCAGGACTTGACCATCAGACAGTCGGCCAATGAGTTCCGTTGGTGTTCCTTTATCAACCATCTGCATCTGAATAGAGTTCAATGTTCCGCGGGCCTTTTCTTCCGAAATTCCTTCGAATTCTATGACAACAGCTTCTCCGGGTTTTCCTCTTCTGCCGGCCTGGAGAGCAGCGACGTCTACCGCATCTTCATGACTCAGACTACTCACTTGAAACGCATTCGTACCGGCTTCGCTTCCATATTCAACGTCAAACCTGTTACCGCTGTTCCTTATCCGTAGAACACTTCCATTAGAGCGCCGCGGATCCACTACAATAGGCAATGACGATCTGCCATTGCCTCCCCAGCCGGCCCCGCCGGCCCCGCCGGGTTCTCCATTGGAAATCGGTGGCTTATTGATCGGCGGTTTGTTTGGAGGAATAGCGGAAGATAACTGCAAAGCACCTTCTCGTGGACGCAGCGCTGCCACATCCGCACTGCTTAATGCACGCTGAATTTCATCCTGGACTGCGCGCACCTTTACGGAATCATTTTTTTGGAATGCGACTGCAAGCTCTCGAAACAGGTTGTTACGCTCAACGTTCCTTGCCAAATCACGGACACGAGAAACGTCAACCGAGTTGATAACGAGAGCTCCTGTTTCATCGATACTTACACGGCCAGGAGCGAGTGTTTCATCGACCTTTATTTTGGAAACGCGGGCATTCAGATTGTGCCCACCGACGAAGCTAAGCTCTTTGTTCCAGGAAACGACGACAACTGGAGTATGAATCCAACCTTGCGCTCGTCGATCAATGGTTGCCGAATAGCGCTCCGGCATTTGTTTAAGCTGGGCATAACGACTCAGAACCTCAGTTTTCAGTCCATCATCATTCTTATCTTTGGAAGGAGTATCAGTTTTCGCCTGAACCAGTTGCTCCTTTATTAGTTTGGCAAGATGCTCTTTTACCTTGTCTTCCTGCTCTTTCTTAACCTCTGACAACACGTAATCAAACTTCTCAGTGTATTCTCTGGTTCCTGGCCGGTAACCCTTGGAAACCATCGCTTGATTGAGCTCTTTTTTAATGTCCTCCAACTCCGCTTTCATGGACGTAGTGATCCATTCGTCCAAAGCCAGCCGTAACGAAGGTACTAGTTGTGCTGTGATGTTCTCTAACTCGCTGTCTGATGCTGCTTTCAAACTATTATTGAGCTCAGTTGTCATCGATTCCAGCAATTGATCCGGGTAACTGTCGGCGGGAATCGGCTTGTTTGAATGTGCTACATCAAAAGCGCTGAAGATTTGATACAGGGCAGCGTACTGAACAACTCGTGCAAGGTTTGCATCACCGAGGCTGGAGAAGTAGTTGTATCCTGTGTCTTCCGCCGCAGCAACATTGTTAGCAGCACGGCCCAGCCCCTCGGGAATGTAACTAACGGGCAAAGCACCGGTTCGATTCAGAGCCAGGAAGGTCACTGGCCCAAAGTTGACGGTAAAGCCAACTCCTTTCGTGTTCCAGTTGTAGGTTAAAGATCCATTACCATCCGTGACTCCCAGTTCAGTAAATACCGGTTTCGCGAACGGATACCTTGGTGGAATCGAGTAAGGAAAGTTTTCGTACTTCGTTTCACCACCATTGGACCATCCCTTAAGCAGTTGGTCTGTGATGTTAAGAAGACTTCCATATTCCGTATCCCGCAATTCAGGGCTCAAGAGGATTGGCGCCCAGTCTTTACCTTCTCCGATCCGGCCGGCAAAGGCATGATTACGTTCATAGCTTTGCGCAAGCATTCCCTGTTGTCCGTCTTGCACGTCCGCCAATAGTGCCAACGTTTCGAACCGCAGCGGCGGAAGAATGTCTACAGGGACTTCTCGTTCGCGTCCGACGACAAGAACTCCAGATTCATTGGCAAGCGCACCAACTATCAAGTCAGCATCGAGGGCGAACTGACGAGCCGAGACTTTACACTCGTATAGATTCCGTTTCCTTGGTATCCACCAACCAATCAATCCTCGCTTATGACTGACATAAACACCCGATGATCCCTGGCGCGTCAAACTGCTGAAAGTCTCCGCGGCTCCGCCTTCCACCGGGAAAAATTGCTCGGCCTCTCTTATCACCCACTGATTCAGTTCCGCTGGTGTTACTGTGAGATTTAAGTCAAGCGTTCTGGCGCGGATGCGAACTGGTAATTTTAAGGTGTAGCTCTTGTATGAAGTGGAAAACAAACGCTGATTCAATCGGCTCAGCATTGCCTGTATCGCGTCGTCGTTTCCTCTTATCGCGATCGCTACATCCTTAACCCAACCGTCGTAACCAATGAGTTGTTTCTTGACCTGGTGATTAAGCAGTAAATCAGTACCGATGGTCGTCAGGATGTCACCTAAACTCACATGAGGTGGTGGTTCTGAGATGATTAGCGTTCGGCTGCCGTCAGTTGCGGGTTCGGAGAGGGCAATCACCTGACTATGAAAGGGAAATGTCTGGCGATATCCATTCCACAAACTATCAACTGAGGTTTCGGAGGACTCGTTCCGAGCGATGAGCGCACTCTCAAGTTTTCTTTGTTTCTCGAGTTCCTGCTGTTGCACTCTTTGGCTTTCGGCAACGATCACCGGGTCAATAGGTGAGTTGTCATTGACGTCTATTGCGGGACTGGCAGGCGGCGGCGTTGGTTGACGTACGGCTCCGCGACGCTGCGCCGGAGTTCTACGGGTTTGACCAATCGCCTGTGATGAGATCAGTCCGAGAGTTAGGATAACGATTATTAACAGCCCAAAGTGAAGAGGGGTTCGAGTGCGCAACATATTTACTCCTTGGTTAGGTCAGAGCGAAGATTGAGGTTAAGAGAGGCGGCGCAAGCTGATCGCCGCTGTTGCTGAAAGTCCAAACAGGATTGGTGCGAGTCAATTCTGTCTAGACTGTCTATATACCCCTTCCATGTCGGAGTTGTAAAGAAGATCCTGTCTTTTCACCGGTTAACCGTGCTAACTGATCTGGCTTGACGAGTGTAAACCCGAGTTTGTGTAGCAGCTTCAAACCAACAGCTACCGCCGGCCACCAGAGTGGTACTGGGAGGGCGCGATGACGTTTGGCGATGCGGGATGCGAGCTCGATTCCGTTTAGATCCTCAGGACCGCAGATGGTTTCGATTCTGAGACCGCTATTGTGTTGTTGAATTAGTTCGACGGCGAGACGGGTGAAGTCGTCAACATGCATCGGCGCGAACTGTAGATTCGAGTGACCGAATAGCGCTGGAATGACGCGCCATCTGCGCGCCACAGTTAACATGCGATCGATTCCCTCCTGGCCTCCGCCGCCATAGATTTCTGCCGGACGAATGATCAGTAGACTATTCCACTCGAGCTTCTGAAGCTCCTGCTCGGCTGCAAGTTTCGATTCGCCATACGCGCCGCTGCCGTGAGTCGCGCAGCGTGTGCTGATGTAGACGAAACGACGACAGCCAGCTTTGTGTGCTGCCTGAGCGAGTCGACGTGTTCCTTCGAAATTAACTTTCCAGTATTGCTGTTCGTCGGAGGCGTGCGTCACACCTGCGAAGTGAATCACCATATCAGCAGGCGTGCCCGATAAACTGAACTCGGATTCGAGATCCAGATCGATCGCGTGCAAGCGCGGATCAGAGAGCGGAATGGCTTTTCGATGACGGCCGGCCCAGATCTCAATGTCGCTATTCAAAAGCAACTGACGCATTACGCCAACTGCGAGAGGTGACGAAGCGCCGGTGACAAGGATTCGCATCATTTGCGTCGTTGCAGCCAGACTGAGATACGTAATAACATCGCGTCGTGACCGAGCCCCATTTTTCACTCGTAGTACTCTGCTACCGAAGCGGACAGAGTATTATTCCATTCGTTGAGCGTTTGCAGCGAACCCTCTCGCTCTGCAATTTCTCCTGGGAGCTCGTGCTCGTCGGAAACTATATCGAGGGAAGCGACGACGAAACACCTCAAGTAGTCAAAAAACTCGCCGAAGAGTCACCAAATATTCGCACCGTGATTCGTCCCAAGCAGGGAATGATGGGATGGGACATGCGTATGGGCCTCGACGCCGCGCGCGGTAAGTACATCGGCGTGATCGATGGCGACGGGCAGTTTCCACCCGAGTCGATAATCGCGTGTCTGCTGAAATGTGAGTTGGAGGATCTTGACCTAACTAAGACATACCGCGTGATACGCGACGATGGTTTGTATCGACGATTGATCTCAGCGGTGTACAACGCAATCTTCAGTTTGCTTTTCGGATTCAAAGTTCGGGATATCAACTCGAAGCCTAAGATCATGCGGCGCGATAAATACGAGCTGCTACACCTACAGTCAGACGATTGGTTTGCCGATGCGGAGATCGTGATCCGCGCGCGCGAGCTCGGGCTGAAGATCGGCGAAACGCCGGTTCATTTTAAGATCAACGACAACAGGGGTTCGTTCGTAAAGCCGAAAGCCATCATCGAGTTTACTTCGAATCTCCTGAAGTACAGGTTCTCACCTAAGCTTCACGCAAAACCCGGCTCGCTTCCCCGCTCCGCCATCGAAAAACCTTAATCTACTCGCCGGGCGATACAGACTGCAGAGACTCCAAACGGAAGACTTCCACGTCTAAAAACGTGACGCTCAGCGGCGAACAACGAGCTGAATGGTCCATTCATTAGCGAAATGTTGATGCCGTATTCCGTATCCGCGCGCAGACCGAGCCAGCGCATCACGGAACGCACGACAAGGACGGGTAGAAAAAAGCTGATGTTTGCGTAGCTGGACCACTCGACGGAGAAGCCCGCCTCTTCTACTGCTTTCAACAAACTCGGCAAGGTGTAACGGCGTCGATGGTTGCTCACATCATCCTGAACACCCCAGAGAAACATGAACGCTGGAACAAAGACGAGGATGCGTCCGTCGGGACGTAAGACGCGTCTCATCTCGCGCAGGCCGGCAATGTCGTCGTCAAGGTGTTCGATAACGTCGAGTGCGGTGACGAGGTCAAAAGAATCGTTGTCGTATGGTAACTGCTCGATAGCTCCGAGCTTCACGGAGTCCAAACCGCGCTCGTGGCAGAAGTCGACGGCTTGCGGAGAAATGTCGACGCCTTCTGCTTTCCCGTAAGCCGCAAGCATCTTGAGATTCGCACCTGTGCCGCAGCCGACGTCGAGAATTCTCTGGGTCTTCAGCGTTGCGGAAATTTTCTCGACGAGCGATTGGATAATCCGGCGTCGACCGACATACCACCAGTGAGTGTCCTCGACCTGGTAAAGAATCGGGTAATGATGCGACTGCATCTCTTTCGGCAGATTAGCGGCGACGCTGTTACTCATCACTTCTCACTCTATTGGACGACCGAAAAAAGTCAAGCTTCCGAATTGACTCACCTAAAAACCCACTCCAAATGGCATTCGTTGCCTCATTTAAAAACCCACTCGAAATAGAGTGTGTTTCCCTCCAGTGTTTGACAGGCACTGGAGGAGATGATGAGGGCTAACGATGAAGGCGAGGCAGGAAGTTAGCAAAGCG
>Ga0207694_10001731_pt1 | contig 18283 bp, 9 predicted proteins | sample KBSC34metaG_FD_184353 | JGI IMG/M metagenome (GOLD analysis project Ga0207694, IMG submission 184353) | Corn rhizosphere microbial communities from Kellogg Biological Station, Michigan, USA - KBS C3-4 metaG (SPAdes) (version 2) | ecosystem: Host-associated > Plants > Roots > Rhizosphere > Soil... | reverse complement strand
CGATCGTGATGGGCGTGCCGAACGTCTTGGTGGCCGGGCTGCCCTTGCCCAACACGCCGGATCCTGCCAAGTGGCTGTGGAACAAGATCAAGGGCTTCCTCAAGAAGAAGAAGGGCGGCGGCGAGCACGGCGCCGAGGCCGGCGGAGGTGGTGGATGTTCGGGTTGACCGCGGCCGAAGGTCCAGTCGGCGATGGCGGCGGTTGGACCGGCGGCGCCGGGCCAGGCCGGTCGGAATGCTTGCGCCTGGTAGGCGCGCCCGAGAGGGAGGGCGTCTGGGGAGGTCGCGGTTGTCCGGGGTAAACGGCGCGTCGGCCTGCGCTGCTGATGCCGCCGCCGGCATCGCATCGAGCTGGTGCGACGAGATTCGCTCGGTGGGCGATCCCGTCGACGTCGTCACAGGCGCGCAGACCCACTTTGAGACTGACTTTCGCGTCCGCAACACGCCGTTTTGGCTCTCGTGGACGCGCCACTACGACAGCCGTCATGCGAGCGTCGACCGCGGCCTTGGCGCCGGGTTTCGCCTCGTGTTCGACGTGGAGCTTCGGCCCGATCTCGACGGACTGACGTTCGTCGATGGGCGAGGTGTCGAGATCGCGTTCCCGTTCATCGAGCGCGATGGCCAACGGGTCATGCGCGGCGCCCATACGCTCGAGCGCCTGGGCGCTCAGCGCTATCGCGTCCATCGCCCGAAAGATGCCCCGAGCTTCGAGTTCGAGCTCGGCCGCGATCCGCTAGAGGGCGCCGGGCCCTCCGCAATGATCGCGGATCACGGCCGGGGACGCGCCGCCCACTTCAGCTACGAGCGCCGCGGCCTTTCGGCGATCGCGCTCGGCGGCGACGCGCGGCTGATAGTTGAGCGCGATGGCGCACATATCGTGGGCGTCGTGTTGGTGGACGGCGCCACGACCGAGCGCAAGCGCCTCGCCCGATACGGCTACGATCTACGAGGACGGCTGGTCGAGCAAGAGAACGCCTACGGCCACGTTCTGCGCTACGAGTATGACGCGAGCAACCGGCTGGCTCGCAAGACTGACCGGCGCGGTTACAGCTTCTCATTCGTCTATGACGCCGAGGGCCGCTGCACGTACACGCGCGGTGAGGACGGTGTGGCCGAGTTCCGCTTCGAGTACAAGCCCGTCGAACGGCAGACGGTTGTCACGCGGGGCGATGGCGCGGTCCGACGCTACTTCTACGACGAACAAGGGACGCTGATTCAAGTCATCGATCCTCTCGGCGGACTGACCGCGTTCGTCAAGGACGGCGATGGGCGCGTCGTCAAAGAGGTCGATCCGAACGGCAACGCGAGCGACATCCTCTACAACGGACTCGGTGTCCCCTTCGCCAAGCGCGATCCGCTCGGGCATTTGCGCCTTCTGCCCGTTGATTCGGTGCCGCACCCGCTGTCGCACGACTTGCCGACGCGCCCGGCCGAATGGGAGCTCGGGAGTCTCCCCTTGATTGGGGTGCCGCGGCCCAAGCCCGCCATCGATCACGCCCTGCCAGAGTGGGTGCTCGGCACCGTGGGGGGGACGCCTCCGAACGCCGCTCTGAGGCCGTCCCGAATCTCGCGCGATGTGGAGGGCCTCGCGCTGCGCGAAGACGCGGCTGACGGCAAGACACGACGGTGGGGGCTCGATCCGAACGGCAACGATCGCTGGCGCACCGACTTCGACGGCAGGACCACGCGCTACGAATACGGCTCGTGGAACCATTTGTTGCGTGTCGAGCGACCGGGGGCCCGCGTGACGACCTTCGAGGTCACGCCCTCCGAGAAGCCGGCCGCGGTGACCGATGCGATCGGCACGCGCACCGAATACGAGTACGACCTCAAGGACAGGTTGATCGCGATCCGGCGCGACGGGAAGGTCCGAGACCGGTACCGCTACGACGCCGCGGACAACCTGATCGAGAAGATGGACGGCAACGGCGCTTCGATCGTGAAGGTCACGATCGGACGCGGAAACGTGCTCGAGGCGCGCGAGCACGCCAACGGTGATCGACACGAGTTCGAGCGCGACGCTCGCGGGCGCATGCTGACCGCGCGCAACCGTGCCGGTACTTGCACGTTTTCCTACGACGAGAACGGGCGCCGCGTTCGCGACGAGCGCGACGGACGCGGGGTCGTCCATCGGAGCCTCGGCCCGCAGGGGACCAGCACCACGATCCTCGGTCGCTTCACCACAGAGCTCATCCAGCTCTCGGACGGCAGCACCCTGATCCGCGATCCTGCGGATCAGGTTCAGCGGGTGCGCTCCGTCGGCCCCGGGCTCTACGAGCGTTCGTGCTCGAACGGGGTGCGGGAGCTGGCCCACTACGATCTGCAGGGCCGCTGCCTGCTGAAGGCGGCGGAGGGCGCCCGTCAAGCCTTCGGCCCCGACGGCTGGGCGCGCCGGTTCATCTACTCCGGCGAAGGCGATCTGGTCCAGCGCGAAGATTCGGAGCGCGGACCCACGTCGTATCGCCTCGACGAAGGTGGCCGCCTCGCGACGGTGACACGCACTGGGACTGAGGAACACTACGCCTACGACCGCGCCGACAACCTGCTGGAAGCGCCGGGGCTCGTGGCGGGCATTCAGCGCGGCAACAAGCTCCTCGTCGCCAACGGCGATCGCTTCGAGTACGATGACCGCGACAACGTCGCGCGGCGCTCGGGTCGGGCGGGCGATACCATCTATCGCTACGACTCGCGCGACCAGCTCGCGAGCGTCGAGGGTCCCGGAGTCGACTATCGCGCCGAGCACGATGCCCTCGGCCGCCGCACGACCAAGACGGTCAACGGAGAGACCTGGACCTACTACTGGGACGAGGACCGCTTGGCGGCCGAGTTGTTCCCGGACGGCCGCCTGCGCGTCTACGTCTATCCGTCGCCGACGGCGCTGGTGCCGATCCTGTTCATTGACTACGACAGTGCGGAGGCCGATCCAAAGAGCGGGCGGCGCTACCACGTCTTCTCGGATCACCTCGGCTGTCCCGAGGTCGTGCTCGACGACCAAGGACGGCTGGTGTGGCGGGCCATCATTCAAGCGTACGGGCGCGCGCTGGTCGATGTGGGCGCCGCCTTCCATCAGCCGCTCCGCTGGCCCGGCCACTACTACGACGCCGAGACCGGCCTGCACGAGAACCGCTACCGATCTTACAGCCCGGAGCTCGGCCGCTACCTGCAGTCCGATCCGATCGGTCTCGGCGGCGGCCTCAACCTCTATGCGTACACGGAGAACCCGTTGCGCACCGTCGATCTCGACGGTCGCGGCACATTTTGTGAAGACAACCCGGAGAAATGTCCCAACAACCAACCAGAGGGCGGCGATGCCGAGAGCGGCCCACCCGAGCAGAACGGCAAGCCACAACGACTGAGCCGGGAGGACGGCCAAGCGGCGATCGATCTCATCCAGGAGCAAGCGGCCGGCAAGAGGGAATTGCAGGTGACCACGCTGACCGAGCTCGAGGACGGTCGCCATATCGTGACGACCAACGTCGACAACCTTTCGCCAGCGCAGCGCGAGGCGGCACGGGCGCTGCTGGGCAACGACGTCATCCTGCCGGATACGAGAGGCGCGCCCGGATACACGCTGCCGGTGGCCGCCCGCGATCTCCCAAACGAGCCGAGCGGCGACCACGGCGAGGGGAAAGGCCTCCAGGCGGCACGCGCCGCCACCAATACGCCCGCCGACGCTCCGACACCTCCTACCCGCCAGTGGTCATCAGGCGACGCCGAGCACCAAGGCGCGGCGTGCCCGCCGTGCGAGGACATGCAAGCCCGTCACAACGCCACCAACGAGACGGGTGTTCAGTCACAAGCGACGCCGGACAATCCGAGCGGTCGCATCGACGGTAAACAAAGACAAAAGAAGAAGTGAGGCCTCGCAACGCGGGGCGGGACCTAAGATGATCACTCGACGACCGAATGCGAGGTTCAAGTATGCGTTTGCAGTATCTCCATCACCGCGCTGAGTGGCTCCCTGAAGACTTCGAGCTCCCCCAGCGCCTCGAGGACGCGACCGCCGAGGAGCTTTTCGCCCGGTCGGTGCATCGTTCGCCTGAGCGCGGGCTCATCGGCCTCAAGCTCGGCCCCGCGGATGGCGCCGGGATCTGGGACGCATCGGGGAAGCTGCTGCTCGATCTGCCGTACGGGGGCGATGTTGCCTTTCCCTCCGGCGGCAAGGAAGTGCTGACGCTCGAGCGCGGCTTCGGGAAATGCCAGAGCGGCGGCGTCGCCGGGCTGCCGAACACGGTGCGCCGCTTGGAGCTTGGATCATTTCGGCGCCTGGCCGAGACTGAGCTGTGCACGCCGTGGGGCATCGGGCAATCGCTCGTGCTCGACGGCAGCGGCACTCGTGGCTTGGTGACCTGGCGGGAGCAGCGTCAATGGGGCTACTTGACAATCGATGTCCGCCAACTGAAGGCGTTGCCGCCTAGGTTCGAGTTTCACGCGGCGACGATGTCGCCGCCCGCCTTCAGCAAGGACGGCAAGCAAGTGCTGAGCTGCAACCCCGTTAGGCAGATCTGGTGGGCCGAAGAAGGCGCCGATTGGGACGATCCGAGCCCCGGGAATGCTTTCAAGGTCTCGACGATCACCGTTCACGACCTTGCAGCGGACCAGGTGTCGAAGCACGACTTGTTGGTAACGTTGCCTGCCGGCTGGCGCCCCGATCGGCCGGAAGACCCGGACTGGCACCAGGTGTGGGGCCCGGAAATCGTTTCCGACACCCAGATCCGCGTATGGTTGCCGGACGGCAGCGAGGAGCTGCTGTCGTTGCCTCTGCCAGCGCGAGTGGAGATCACCCGCCCGTTGAAAACCACCCGCAATGAGACTCCGTAAATTAGAGCAGCGGCAAGGCGCCCTCCTAGATTGATTCTCATGCAACTCGGACGGGTCATCGTGAGGCCGAGCGTCCGATACGCGGGTCTGACCCGACGGCGACGGAGGCAGGCGGCGCTGGCCGCACTGGCGGGCTGCGCAGGCGCCTTCGCGGTGACGGCGCTCGGTGGCTGCGGAAAAGCCGACCGCGCCGACGTGGAGTCGGCGATCCTCACGACCATCTACAACGACCGCTCGTTCTTCGACGTCGTCTGCGGCTTCCCGCTCGTCCAGCCGATACGGGCACGGGTCGAGGTGGTGGCCGTCGACGCGGAGCGGCTACCCTGGCTCGGCTTCGGATCTGGCAGCGCGCCCGGGACAGCGCGCATCCGAATCCGCGACGCCACCCGCCAGGGTGTCGGCGGGACCAGCACGTGCGAGTCGCAGATCGGGTTTTCCTGGCGGCGCGAGCTCGAGCCGATCCACGACCTCACGCGCCGGCTCGGTCGAAGCCGGATCCGCTTCTTCGCGGAGGGGTTTCGCAAGCTGTGACGACACGACCGGGTGCTGTCACGACAGCGAAGAGCCCAAGCGCCCCATCAAGGTGACCGTCTTTCTGAAGTCCTCGCAGGCCACCCCGTCCTAGCTATAGCTACCGAGCATCGGCGTTCGCGGGACGGAACGCCGGGCGCAGCTGGTAGACGCGCTCGAGGAACAGGCGGGTGATTCGCTCGTCGACCTCGGGCGTGAAGTGGCCGTTGGGGACGAAGTTGTTCAGGTCGGAGGCGGGCGCGACGGTGTGGCTGCTGACGTAGGCGATGTGGGCCTCGTCCAGCGTGCGCGCCAGCGCCGCGTGCAGGTGCCCCGGGTAGCCGCGATCGTCGAACAGCAGCACGATGGGCACGCGCCCGTCGGCCGCCGCCGTCCGTCCGAGCTCCTGCACCAGCGCGCGCGCCACGTCGAGCATGCCGTCCCGGTTCTTGAAGCCGCTCTCGTCGTGGTAGCGCGCCGTGAAGCTCACCTGGTGCCGATGTCCCAGGGCCCGGCGGACCATCCGGCCGAGCGTCAAGTGGTCGAAGAGGTCTTCGCCGAACGTCACCGGATCGAAGGCCGCGTCCTCGGTCGCCAGCAGGTCGCGGAGCGCGGCCAAGCGGGTCGGGTCGGCCAGCGTCGCGCGCAGATCTTCCAGCGTCTGCAAGGGGGGCGCCCTCCCTTCCAGACGGCCGCCGACCACCCGATAGCGCGGGTACATGTACGGCGTCGGCGCCTCGAAGCCCCACGTCATCGGCGTCAGCGTGGCCAGCTGGGGCAGCGCGGACGCCAGGATGCCGATGACGACCACCTGCGCCTGATGCGAGTGGCGGTCGCTTTCATAGAGCGCATACGAATGTGACAGCGGCGCGGCGGGACCGGCCAGCAAGCGCGTCTCGATGCGCGGGTCGAGGCGGGACGCGCCCTCAATCACGTGCTTCGTGAACGACTGACCGTAGGCAGCGATCAGCAGGTGGTCGGGCTGCGTGGGTTGCTTCAGCTCCGCCGCGAACTCCGGGTTCCGCAACCACCCCGCCCTGGCGATGGGCGCGCTCGAGGCGTCGTCCGGCCCGACCATGGCCCGCAGCTTGCCCTCGACCGAGCGTCCGTACTCGAAGTAGCGCTGAAGCGCCGACGGCTCGACGGCCTGCTTCTGAGGCGGGCGAAACACGCGACCGACCACCAGGTCGGCCGCCAGCAGGGCCAGCACGGTCCAGATCGCCGTGGACGCGGCGCCGCGCACGGTGGCCGGCTCGTCATGGTCCACGGGCGCCACCTCAGAACTGGAAGTAGATGAACTGTTGCGGATCATTGGACGTGCCGAGGACGGTGATGAAGATGAAGGCCGCGTAGATCATCCCCCGCACGCCGGCCGGCGCGCGGCGGTAATAGAGAGGATGACCAGCGGAGAACTGCCACAGACCCAATATGAGCAGCACGGGCAGCGCCGCCAGGGCGCTGAACGTCGGCGCCTTCATGTGCAGCGCACCGTAGCCAGTCACCAGCTCGCGCGTGAAGTGGGCGATCTGCCCGAAGGAGTTGGCCCGGAAGAGCAGCCAGCCGTAGCACACGAAGATGAAGAAGAACGCCATCCGCGGCAGCCGGGCCAGCAGCCCGCCCGAGAACGGCTTGCCGTCCGGTCCCACGACCAGGCGATGCACGACCAGCAGCAGGCCTTGATAGAACCCCCACAGCACGAAGCTCCAGGCCGCGCCGTGCCAGAGCCCGCCGAGGACCATGGTCAGCATCAGGTTCCGGTACGTCTTCGCGGGCGAGCCCTTGCTGCCCCCGAGCGGGATGTAGAGGTAGTCGCGTAACCACGAAGACAGGCTGATGTGCCATCGCCGCCAGAACTCGGAGGGGTTCACGGAGTAATACGGCTGGTCGAAGTTCTTCAGCAGATCGATCCCGAAGAACAGCGAGCAGCCGCACGCGATGTCGGAGTACCCCGAGAAGTCGCAGTAGATCTGCACCGCGAACGCCAGGGTGGCGACCGCCACGTCGACGCCGTTGATGGCCCCCGAGCTGTTGTAGATGGACGCCACCGAAGGCGCCAGCCCATCCGCCAGGGCCACCTTCTTCATCATGCCCTGGGCGATCAGGAAGAACCCGCGGCACCAATGGTCCAGCGTCACCCGCCGCGGCGCCAGGATGCGCGGCAGCAGGTGGGAGGCCCGCTCGATCGGCCCCGCGACCAGCGGCGGGAAATAGGACACGAAGATCGCGAAGTCGAGCAGGTTGTCGGCCGGCTCCATCTTCCGCCAGTAGACGTCGCAAACGTAGCTGAGGGTCTGGAACGTGTAGAACGAGATGCCGATGGGCAGCAGGATCTGCAGGTGCCACCCCATGTTCGGAAAGCCCAGGCTGGCCGCCAGCGCGGCCGCGCTCTCGACGAAGAAGTTGGCGTACTTGAAGACCGCCAGCATTCCGAGCTGGCCTATCAGGCTGACGCACAGGAAGAAGCGGCGGCGCTTGGCCTCCGGCAGCTTGGCCAGATACGGATAGAGGAGGTGCGCCACGGCGACGCCGCCCGCCGCCAGCAAGAACAGGCGCACATAGAAGGGATGGCCGGCCACGAAGCGCTCCCAATCGATCTGGGGCCCTCGCGACCAGTAGACCTGCTTCCAGTCCAGGAACAGGAACAAGAACCCGAAGCCCAGAAAGTGCGCGGTGGCCTGCAACCGCTGGCCGAGCGTCATGCGCCCGCGCCCGATCATGAGCCCCGTGCAGAAGTCCAGCACCGTCGACAGGCTGACCAGAAAGAGGAAGCGGCTGTCCCAGAACCCGTAGAAGACGTATCCCGCGGCCAGCAGCACGACCTTCTGCAGCGACCCCTTGGTCGCGTAGTACAGCACCAACACGATCGGCAGAAAGACCGCGAAGGCTAGGGAGTTGAAGACCATGCCCCAAGCTGTGTCCGCCCTGGATGGTTTCAAGCCACGGACGGGTCCAATCCGACCAGGGCAGCGCTAGTCCGGGGGGAGTAACACCGCGGGAGGGGCCTTCGTCCTGGGCCCCAGGCTCCCTCCCGCCGCGCCGCCCGTCCCGTTGACGCCGCTGCCTCCCGAGCCCGCGCGGGTCCCGGCCGACCCTCCGCACGACGCGAAGGTCAGCACGACCGCCGCCACTCGGCGGCCGTGACGCAAGCGAAGCTCGGGACGGCATCGTCGGTCCGAATCAGCGCGTTGCATACCGCGATCAACGTACGGACTTCGCCGGATGAGAAGAATGAAAAAGCCCGGAGACCGGCCGCGGTGATCAACGAGATCGCCGCAGCGCCAGTCTCCGGGCTGTTGGGTGTGCTGGGCTTCGAAGAGCGCCAGCTACCGCCGCCGCCTCACGACGAGGGCGGCCACGAGCGCGGGTTGCCGTCGTCGTCGATGATCAACGCCGCCGCGTCGGGCGGCAGGATGCGGAGGGTCTTGAGGAACTCGATCACCGCCGCCTGATCGGCGTCGGACAGGTTGCGGAACGCCTGTGCCTGGGTGGCCGCCTCGCCCGCGTGCGCCAGGATCGCCTGCCGCAGTGTCGGAAACTTGGCGTGGTGGAAGAAGGGCGCCTCGTTGGCGCAGCCCCACAGCTTCTTGGTGATGAACGTGCCGGTGCCGGCGAAGAACCCGGGCGACCCGACCGGCTGATTCATGTCCAGCGGATCCCGGTTCGGATCGCTCGGGCCGCTCGTGATGTCGTGCAGCTTGAGATCGGTGTACGCGGGCACCGACACCACGCCGCTCTTAGCCTTGAGGCGCGGTCCCGGCAACGCGTTGGACGTCAGATCGACGCTGTACGGAGGGGCGTCTCCCGGACGCAGGTTGCCGGACGGATTGTACGGATTCGGCTCGACGAAGACCCAGCCCTGCTGCGTGAGCGGCAGGCTCGGCACGTGGCAAGTGGCGCAGCCGATCTGGGCGAACTTCTGCTCACCGGCCCACACCGCCTTCTCGGTCTTCTTGTCGTTCGGGATGATCCGGCCCGGCACCGCCAGAGTGGCCTGGAAGATCGACGCCGCCGTGACGTCGGCGCGGGTCAGCTCGTTCACGAAGCCGTCACCGTCCGCATCGACGCCGACGCCGAAGCGCTCCTCGGCCTGGATGCCCAGGTGGTGGTTGAACGCGTTGTTCGTGAACTGCCGGATCGAGATGACGGTCCCCGACTGGTGGAAGGCCCGGATGATCAGGCTCGGCGGATCGCTCGACGACGTGCTCACCAGGCTGCTGGCCGGGATGCCCTGGACCGCCGAGGTGTCCCACGTGCCGTCCGCCCGCCGCGTGAGCTGGCCGTACGCGATCCCCTTGGACGCGAGCGCCTTCGTCTGCCCAGGGGTCATCCCGTCGCGGATCGCGCGCAGGTCCGTCGTGATCTGGCGGGCCAGCATCTCGATGAAGCCCGAGCCGAACATGCCGAGGGCGCCGCGCGAGTTGAAGGAGGGCAGCGTGACCGGAAGCCCGCGCTCATCGAGCGTGCCGCGCAGCGGGATGGTGTCGAGGTGATCGAAGGTGAGCCAGTCGAAGCGCTGCCCGATCAGGAAGGCGTTGGCCGTGAAGTGGCCGCCGCCGCCGAGGAAGGGGACGCTGTGACAGCTCGAGCAGCTGTTGGCGTCCATCGCCGACAGCCGGTTGAAGTCCCGTGGGAAGACCAGCGGCGAGCTCGGGTCGGAGATGGGATCCCCTGTCCCTTTCGACCGCGGGCGGCCGCCGCCGTCCTGGGGCGTGATCACCGCATCGAACAGGTTGCGCCCGTGACGAAGGAGCTTCGACAACGAGACGTTGAACTCGTCCCCGTCGGCCAGGTGCTTCTCGATCCCGACCTCCCGACCCAACGATGACGCGGCTGAAGAGCTGCTGGTGTCGGTCACGGCCGATTGCACGGGGGCCGGTTCCTGGGCCGCTCCCGAGAGCTCGCCGTTTTCGTTGCATGCGGCTGCCGCGACCAGCGCTGCCGGTCCCATCCAACGAATGCTTCGATATGTCCTCATTGCGCCACCTCCTTTTCGATTTGCCTACCAGCGCGAAGCGCAGGTCCCCCCCGAGAGCTGCGAGCGAACGCCAAACCAAGCCAAGCCAAGAGATCCGGCGACGAGCCGACAAACGAAAAGCGCGACCCCGCCGGCGATGGTCGCGCTCAGTTACAGATATTCCGTTTTACAGAAATCTCTGATGAAAATGTGGAAAAAGTCGACTGGCCGATTCTATCCAGCACGCACCACGCCGATCACTACATGTGGGAGCGCCGGCTACGTCAGCGCGCATGCACCCGCATCGACGGAGGAACCAAGGGCACGAAAGGCCCGCAATCACGCGGCCGACACCTCAATGGTGCAAAGACGAAGCGGGCGCGACGCAATTGAGCTATCTGCGACTCCGGATACGAACATTACGACCAGCGTCGCCCGATGCGCGAGATCGACCAACCGAAGTTGCGCCGGGTAGGATGCCATCGCCGGTCGGATCACACGGCGACGAGAACGGGGCAAGGATGCTTTGCTGGTTGAATGTCGACCAACGAGCCATCCAATGGCGACCCGGACGTCAGAGCGAGCGTGCGAGCGGGTCCAAGCACCCGGGCGCGTCAGTTCGCCGCGGTCGGTCCGCTCGCCGCGGCCAGCGCGGCCAGACTCTTGAGCGCGGAGATGAGCGCGTCGTACGAAACGAAGCGGTCGTCAGGCTTCTTCGCCAGCATCCGCAGCAACAAGGCCGAGAGCTCGGGCGGCAACCCTGGGCGGCGCGATTCGGGCGCCGGCGGCAGCTCGTGCGCGTGCATCTCGAGGCAGCGGGCAGCATTGCCCAGCGGGAACGGGGGCGCGCCCACCGCCGCTTCGTAAAGCGTCGCGCCTAGCGCGTAGATGTCGGCGCGGAAGTCGATGCGTTCGGGATCGATCGCTTGTTCGGGAGCCATGTACCCGAAGGTGCCGATCGCCGCGCGGCGGCCGGTCGTGCTCGCGTCGGAATCCGAGGAGCCCGCCTCGTGCCCCATGGTCCCGGCTCGCAGGACCAGTCCGAGGTCGACGATCTTGATCTCGCCACGCTTGCCCAGGAGGATGTTGGCCGGCTTGATGTCGCGATGAATGAGGCGCGCCTCCAGGGCCACCTTCAAGCCCGTGGCCACCGCCATGCCGATCTCGACGACGCGGGGCCAGGGCAGCGCCCGCCCGCGCGCGATGGTGTCGGCCAGCGACCGCCCATCGATGTACTCCATCACGATGTACGTGATGCTGGGGGTGTGCGTGACGTCGAAGACCTTGACCACGTTCGGATGATCGATGCGCGCGGCGAACCGGGCCTCTTCATAGAGCAGCTTCGCCAGGTGGGCGTGGCGGGCCAGCACCTGCGGCCGCAACAGCTTGATGGCGACCTGCGTGTTCAACAGAAGGTGGGTGGCGCGATACACCGCCGCGAACCCGCCCTTGCCGAGCAGCTTCTCGACCCGGTATTTGTCGATGATGGCGCCGCGCGGGAGCGTCTCCTCGGGCGTGCGGCGGCTGGTCGGGCGGGCCAGCGCCGTCGGCGCCAGCAAGCCTGGCCCGGCCATCAGGCCCCGTTCACCGGCCTCCCCGCCCGCGCGACGAAAGGTGCCGCCGAGCGTGGCGGTGCCGGCGGTGCGCGCCGAGACGCCAGCCGAGAGCGGCGCGTGGAGACGCGGGCGCGAGGGCAACAGGAAGATGTCGTCGGGAAGAGCGGGGTCGCTCGCGATGGTGGCGCCGTCGGAGCAAAACACGCCCCGTAAGTCCAGGCTGGGAAGGTGGAGACGCCCGAAGGCGGGCCGCGCCGTCGCCACGTCCTTGAGGATTGGGGCTGGAACCAGGTTTCGCCACGGGCGCGGGCCCACCGCCGTGACGTCGGTGTGGCCGAGGTCGCCCGGGTCCGTGAGATCGTCCGCGAGGTCGTCGACGAGCGCAGCGCCGAGATCCGGGGTGGCAGGGCTGGTGGCTTCGGTGGCGATGATCTTCGCGTCCCGCTCGACTCGCCTCGGCGCTGCGAGGCGGGGCGCCTTGGCGGTGCTGGCGGCGAGCACGGCGCTGGCGCCGCTCACGTCGGTCGTCTCGTCGGGCGAGGTGGCGCGCTGGTCCGCGGTGGCCGCCGGCGAAACGTCCTTCTCCTCATCCTTGCGCGCGTCGGTCTCCGACGCAGCCGCGTTCACCACCTGAACCGTGACGTCGTCGTGGATCGCCGTCGTCGGGATCGCCGCGTCCATCGAGAGGTACGGGTCGCTGTCATCCGCCGAGACCGCCGCCGGCGCGGCAGGCTCGAGAGCGATCGGAACCGTCATCTCGACCACGGCGGCCGAGGTCACCACCTCGGGGGCCGGCCGCGGGGCCGCCTCGGCCTCGTCCAGCTCCTCGCCTTCACCCTCCTCTTCCGGACCCATTGCCTCCGCTTCCGGACCCATTGCCTCCGCGAGCTCGGCCGAGATCGTCGAGCGCAGCGTGGGCCGGCGGTGACGCCGCGTCCGCCGCTGCACGGGCGGCGCGCTGGCGACCGGCTCCGCCGCCTCCTCGATCAGGTCGTCGCCCAGGTCGATGATCTCGACCTCCTCGTCCGGCACGATCTTCGACTGCGCCTTGTTCGCCGCCGGGGCGGCCCGGCTCGACGGGGACGCGGGACCCTTCGCCAAGGGAACGTTCGTCGAGGGTCTTTTCGACGGGGGCGGCAATCGTCCGTACGGGCGCCTCATGGGTGCCGTTGACCTCGCCCGCCGGCCGCCTCCAGCACCGCCGCCGACACCTGCAGCTCCGGGCGGGTCCACAGGCCCTTCGGATCGATGAGCACGCCCACGTTGCTCTCCAGGTCCGCGCGCCGTACGGCAGCCGTAGCGAACCCGTCGGTGAGCGCCCCACGCCGCTCCTGGAAGATCTCACCCGGCAAGCGCATCAGGTTGCGGATCGACTGCACCGAGTAGCACGGTCCCGTCCGGAGGGCGAGCGCCAGTTCGGCGCCCTCGTGAACCAGCGACAGCAACACCCAGGCACCCTGAACCGGGCCCTGCCCGAGGAGCACGCCCAGGTCCCAGGCGGCGAAGGACTTGCCCGCCACGCGCACCACGTCGGGGACCGGGGCATCGCCGGGCGGGGGCGGCTGCTGAGCGGCGGGCGGCCGGCGAGCGGGCGCCGCCGCCGCCGGCGCAGGAGAGTCCTGCGCTTCGACCGCGTCGGGGAGGACCAGCCGATCGATGTTGTCGATGGGCAGCGCGCACACCAGGCGGTGGCAGCCGAGCACCACGCACAGGCGCGCCTTGGCCTCGTCGCGCGGGACGCTGCGGGGCTCGGTCGAGTGGTTCACGATCGCGCCCCGTCTCCGCGCCGGCCCGTGCCCGTCTGACCCGCGGCGCCGTTCTCCGCGCCGCCGCCCGTCGTGGTGGTGGTCGCGGCGGCCGCGCTGCCCCGACGGCCCCACTTCTTGAGGATGGCGTCCAGGTTCTGCGCGGTGAACGGCTTGGCCAGGTACTCGGTGGCCCCCAGCTCGCGGGCCTGCTGCTGGTGCTTGGTGCCCGATCGGCTGGTCACGACCGCGATGGGAAGATCCCGGTAGGCCGGCAAGAAGCGGATCTGGCGGATCAGCTCGAAGCCGTGCATGCGCGGCATCTCGAGATCGGTGAACACGATGTCGAAGGAGCCTTCGCGAATCTTGGCGAGGCCGTCGACGCCATCGACCGCCACCGTGACCTCGGCCCCGAGCTGCGCCAGCGTCAACTGAGCGAACTTGCGTACCGAGAGCGAGTCGTCGATGAACAGGACCTTGAGGGGTCGCGCCGGATCGACGCTCTCGGCGACCCCGGGCACCCCGGCCTGCCCCGCTTGAGGCTCGGCCGCGGCCCCGGCGACGGCGGCGACGGCGGCCTGGCGCTTGCCCGCGCCACGGCGCCGTTCGTCGGCCACCCCCACGCTCTTGCGGACGCGGTCCTGCAAGAGACCGGGAACGTCGACGATGAGGGCCAGCTCGCCCGAGCCGCGCACCGTGACGCCCGCGAAGATCGGGTGTCCCGCCAGCACGTCGCCCAGGCCCTTCACGACGATCTCTTCCTGGCCGATCACCGCGTCCACCTGCAGGACCGTCCGCAGGGCGCCGACCCGCAACAGCAGGACCGGCCCCATCTTCGACGTCTGGGCGCCCGTCTGGAAGAACTGTTCGAGCCGCTTCACCGACAGGAACGAGCCCTCGATCTTGATGCGGTGGATGCCGGCCGACTCGATGATAGCCTCCTCCTGCGCGTCGACGATGCGCTCGGCGAAGTGCAGCGGGATGGCGTAGGTCCGCTCGCCGTGGCGAACGATCAGCGCCTTCGTGATGGCCAGGGTGACGGGCAGCGTGATGACGAAGGCCGTCCCGCGACCGGGGCGGCTCTCGACGCGGATGGCGCCGTTCAGGCGCTCGACGCTGCGGCGGACCACGTCGCAGCCGACGCCGCGGCCCGACACCGCGCCGGCGTGGTCGCGGGTGCTCAGCCCCGGAGCGAACACCAGCTCGGGAACCACCGGGTCGGTGACCAGCGTCTCGGGCGGGATGAGCCCCATGGCGATACCGCGGGCGCGCAGCCGCTCGAGATCGAGCCCGTTGCCGTCATCGGTGACCTCGACGACGATCTGGCCCGACTCCTGGCGGGCGCGCAGCGTGACCAGGCCCGCCACCGACTTTCCGGCGCGCTCGCGGGACGAGGCCGACTCGATCCCGTGCACGGCGGCGTTGCGGACCAGGTGCAGCATGGGCTGAAACAGAGCGTCCGAGATGGTCTTGTCGATGTGCACGTCGGCGCCCTCGGTGCTGACGCGGATCTCCTTGCCCTCGCGAGCGGCGGCGTCGCGCACCGGCAAGCGCAGGCGGGTGAAGAGCTGATCGAGGGGCACCATGCGCGCGCGGGTCACCTCGCCCTGGATCGAGGAGACGATCCGGCCGACGACCTCGGAGTCGTCATGGAAGGCCGCCAGGTTCCGAGCCAGCTGCAGGTTCATCTCGCTGAAGTCGCTGGTCATCTCGGTCAGGCGGCGGCTGAGGATGTGGATGTCCTCGTAGTGATCGAGCTCGAGCTCGCCGAACGCCTCGTAGCCGGGTTGCCCCTCGGCCGCGGCCTCCGCGCCATTCGCCGCGGCAGCTTTCGCCGGACGTGCCTCGGGCTCGGCGGCTTCGGCGGAGCGCGGACGGCCGTTGCCGCCCCGCGCGCGAGCGCCCCCCGACGAGATCAGCGAGAACTCGTGCTCTTCGCTGAAGCCCTCGATGGTCTCCACCAGGCGCTTGTGCCCGGAGTTGATCTCCTGCTGCATGGCCCTCAGCGTCGACACGCGGGCCAGCATGCGCGACCGGCTGACCACCAGCTCGCCGGCCAGGTTCATGAGGGCGTCGAGGCGATCGGTCGCCACGCGGATGGTGCGGCGGCCGAGCTCGTCCTCCTGGGTGCTCGACCCGTGCGAGCGCCCCTCGCCGGTGCGCACACCGCCGAGGACGCTGGTCGCGCTGTGGATGCTGTGGATGCTGGCGCCCGTCGCCACGCTGGCGTTGGTGCTCTGGCGTCCGGCCGTGTGAGCGCCGACGGTGAGCCCCGCCAGGCTGGCGCCCGTCGCGTCGTTGTCGGCGGCCTTGGGCCTCCCGAGCAGGCGGGCGATACGCGCCTCCAGGCGTGGCAGGTCGAGCTCGACGTAGCCGTCCTTGGCCTGCCGCAGATGCTTGCGCACCTCCCCTTGGACGCCGAACAACAGCGTGGCCACCGCGCGCATGGGTGGCAGGATCGCCACCTCGAGCAGGGCCTCCAGGAGATCCTCGACCTTGTGAAGCATCTCGCCGGTGGGACCCAAGCCCACGGTGTTGACCACGCCCTTCAGCGTGTGGACCTGGCGCATCAACGTCGCCAGCGACTCCTTGGGCTGGTTGCTCTCCTCGATGTTGAGCAGCTCGCGATCGATGGCCTCCAGCAGGTCGGTCACCTCGTGGAGGAAGGCCTCGCTCAGCTCGGGGTTGATGGCCATCTCGACGGCGCGGCGCACGGGCCCGCTCGGCGCCGGCGCGCTGCCCGCCGCCCGCTCGCCCGCTCCCTCGGCGCCTCCGGCCGCCAGGCGGGCGCGCAGCAGCGCCAACCACACCTCGGTCTCGGCGACCGCCGCGACGGCGGAGGTTCCCTCGCCCTCCATCAGCAGCTGCAGGCGCTCCGACTCCTCGCCGATGGCGATCTCGCCGACGATGAGGGCCGAGCCCTTGATGCGATGGAACAAGCGCCCCAGCTCGGCGCGGGCGCGCGATGCGACCTGAGCGTCGGCCTCTGACAGCGCCGGGATGGCGCGCGTGGCCTCGGACAGCGCCGCCCGGGCCTCCTCCAGGAAGAACGCGTGGGCCTCGCGGGCCGCGGCCTCGGCCGCGGTGAGGGGAGCCGCGCCGGCGCCGCCCCGATCGGAGTCGAGATCGATGCGCGGCAGTGCCGCCGTGCGCAGGAGCTCGTTGACGTCGCCGATCAGCTCGTCCACGAAGTCCGCCGGCACCGCGCCGCCCGACTCGACCACCCCCTCCAGCCGCTCTTGCAGCGCGGCGGCGACCTCGCTGACCTCGGTCAGGCCCACCGTGGCGGCGGCGCCCTTCAGCGTGTGAAACAGCCGCTCCAGGTTGGCGGCGGCGGTCAGGTTGCCCGGGTCGGCCTTGAAGGCCACGAGCTCGTCCTTCATCGACGCGACGGCGCCGCGCGCCTCCTCGTCGAAGATCTCGCGCAGCTCGGCGCTCAGCGCCGGCGCCGGCACGTCCTCTTCGAACGAGAACTCGCCGGCCTGACTCCTCACGGAGGCCGTCCCCTGTGACAGCGGCCCCGACTCGACCACCGTCTCACCCACCGCCTCCGGCTCCTCGCCGAACGAGAACTCCGCGCCGTCTCCTACCGCCGCCTCCTCGGCGACCACCGCCGACGGCTCCGCCGCCGCATCCGGCGGGCGGCCCGTGACCATCTCGATCCATTCCATCGACTCCCACAGGGCCTCGCTCCCCCGCTTGCCGAGCTCGAGGTCGAGCATCCCGCGCATCCGCCGCGCCCCCTCGGAGCAGAGCTCGGCGGCCCGTCGCGCCTTGGACAGGCAGCGATCGAGCTCGACGAACGCCTCGTGCCCGCGCAGCGCCAGGTCCTCCAGCGCCCGCGCGCTGTCGGTCAGCGAGTCGGCCCCCACCAGCGCCGTGGTCCCCACGATGGCGTGCCCCATCTCCGAGATGGTCTCGAACAGGGGCCGCCCCTCGACCTGCGGCTCCGCCGGGTCCTTCAGGATCGCGAACACGGGCGCCTCCAGCAGCACCCGAGCCCCGTCCTCTATCCGCCCAATGAACGAAGACACATCGTTCGTGAAAGTTTCCCGTACATCATCAATGGAGAAAGTCGGCATGTCATCTCCGTTCCAAGAGCGATTGAGTCTTCACGTCAGGTGCGGCGCCAGAGCGAGCGCAGCGAGCGGGTCTTCCCCCGGGAGGCGCGGCTTCGCCGCGCCGGCGACGCGCTGAGATCCGGGGGGTCTCGTAGGGGGGCAACGCCCCCCTGCGCGTCTGGGGGTCTCGTAGGGGGGCAACGCCCCCCTGCGCGCCGTCAGTTGATTCGGAACCTCTTCACGCTCGAGCTGAGCTCGGTCGACAGCTCGCTGAGGCGGGTGAGCGATGACACCGTGCCCTGCGCGCCGGCCAGGGTAGTCTGCGCGATCTCCGAGATCTGCCGCATCGCCTTGCCGACGATGACGGTGCCCTCGGCTTGTGCACGCGCCAGCGAGCTGATGTCCGTGACCAGACCGGCCGACTCGGTCGACACGTCCCGGATCTGGATCAGCGACTCACCGGCTTGGCTGACCAGCTGCGACTCCTGCTCCACGACCTGCGTCTGCCGCTCGATGGCCGCGACCGTCTCGTTGGTCTCGTTGTGGATCGTCTTGACCAGCTTGGCGATCTCCTGGGTGGCGCCGGCGGTCCGTTCCGCCAGCTTGCGAACTTCCTCGGCGACGACGCTGAACCCGC
>Ga0207694_10001729_pt1 | contig 18294 bp, 14 predicted proteins | sample KBSC34metaG_FD_184353 | JGI IMG/M metagenome (GOLD analysis project Ga0207694, IMG submission 184353) | Corn rhizosphere microbial communities from Kellogg Biological Station, Michigan, USA - KBS C3-4 metaG (SPAdes) (version 2) | ecosystem: Host-associated > Plants > Roots > Rhizosphere > Soil... | reverse complement strand
GTATCGAGTGATGGAGTGATGCGAGAAGCGGGCTGGGTCATCGGTGCGGGCGGACTGCTGGGCGGCGCTCTCACGCGTGCACTCCAGCGGCAAGACGGCCTCGTGCTGCATGGCGTCGACGAAGGCCTGGCCTGGGGTCGAAACGAGCTGCTGGCCAGGCAGCTGGATCGCGAGGTGGCCGCCTTCGCGCGCGCCGCCGCGCAGGCGGGGCGCTGGCTGCTCGCGTGGGCCGCTGGCGTGAGTTCGATGTCCAGCGATGCGGCGAGCCTGATCCAGGAGTCCGCGGCGCTCGACCTGCTGCTCGAGCGCCTGAGGACCCAGCCGGCGCTGTGCCACACGCCGGGCTGCCTCGTGCTGGCCAGTTCCGCGGGCGCGATCTACGGCCGCTCCAGCGACGAGTACGTGAGCGAAGCCAGTGCCCTCGCGCCTGGAACGGCTTACGCGGAGCACAAGCTGGCGCAGGAGGCGAAGGTGCGCCTGGCCGTGCAAGCGCAACCCGGCTGGACGGCCTTGCTCGCGCGCTATTCGACGCTCTATGGCCCGGGCCAGGCGCGCGACAAGGCGCAGGGGCTGATCAGCCAACTGGCGCGGCGCGTCGTGGCCAACGAGGTCGTGCATGTCTATGTACCGCTCGACACGATCCGCGACTACCTCTTCGCCGACGATGCGGCGGACCGCACGCTGGCCGCCGTGGACGACCTGCGCGACCGCCGGGGCGCGGTCGTCACGAAGATCATCGCCGCGGAGCAGCCGACGAGCATCGCCCAGCTCGTGGGGGTGTTCCGACGCGTCTCGCGCCGGCCTGTTCGCCTCGTCACGTCGATCAACGACCTGTCGCCGCTGTACCTGCGGTGCATCCGCTTTCGTTCCGACGAGCCCGCCGGTCAGCCGCATCCGATCGGGCGCAGCCTGCATGTGGGCATCCATCAGGTGCTCGAGGCGGAACGCAGGGCAGCGTTCCTCGGTCGAGACGCAGGCGCGGGTCGCTGATGGGCTGGCCGGCGTTGCTGCGTTCCGCCTGGCACCACGCGCTGGTGCGCTACGTGGTCGTCGGCGCCGCCAACACGGGTTTCTCGTATGCGGTCTACGCAGCGGGCCTCGAACTGGGACTCAGCTACCCCGTCGCCAGCCTGGTCTCACTCGTGGCCGGCATCTGCCTGAGCTTCAAGACGCAGGGCCACCTCGTCTTCCGCAACATGCACAATTCGCTGTTCGGACGCTTCCTCCTGAGCTGGTTGCTGATCTATCTGGGCCAAGTCGGCATCGTTGCGCTATTTGCACGACTGGGGCTCGATCCCCTCGTCGGCGGGGCGCTCGCCACGCCATGCATTGTGGTGGTGGGCTACCTGCTGCAGCGCCATTTCGTCTTTGGCGCGGCGTCACGTGCGCCGGACCGGACGCGGTGAGCCCGCGCGCCGCGCGACGGCGGCCGTTCAGGTGCCCTGCCACGCGAGATCACGCGGGTAGAGATCCATGTTCGGCGTCGTGAGTACCAGCACGCCGCCCGGGGCCAGCAGCGCTGCGGCGTCCCTCACGAAGCCCTTGGAACACGGTACGCTCGAGGGTCGTCGGTGCGCCACCAGCGCCGGCGCGGGCGGAAAAGGCGGGCATCGGCTCGACGGCGTGGGCGGACGGTCCCGCAGCGATCGCCCCGCGAGCCCTGCCTCAGTTCGGGTACCCTTCGCATCGTTTGTGCTGCCGCGGGTGGCACAGTTACCCGTTTCTCCGCAATGAACAGTCCAAGCTCGCTGGTTGACCGCCCGGAAATCCGCCTGACCGTGTATGCGCTGGCGCTGATGGGCCCGCCCCTGCTCGCCTACAACCGCACGCCCTCCGCGACGCAACTCAACGAACTGCTGTGCGTGCTCGGCTGGGGCCTGTGCCTGCTGGCGGCCAACTCGACGCTCGCCGTGGACATCCGTCGCGGGGCGACGCTCGTGCTCCACCTGGCCCTCGCGGTGATGGGGCTGGCGATCATGGCGTCGTGGGCCTTCGGTTCGCTGCCGACCTCTCTGGCGCTGCCGCCGTTGCTGTCGCTGATCGCGGCCGGCTTCGTTGCGTCGCTCGGCGCACGCTCGGCGCAGGGCGGCGAGATCGAAGGCATGCAGGCTTTCGCACCATTCGCCTTCGGCATGGTGTGCGTGGGCGTGCTCAGCGCAATCATCGCCGTGATCCAGGTGTACCTGCCGTCGCTGGCCGACGGCGAGCTGATCGCGCAGTCGGGCCTGGCCGGGCGTGCCGTGGGCAACCTGCGCCAGCCCAACCACCTCGCGAGCCTGCTGATCTGGTCGGTGATCGCGCTCGTTCCGCTGGTCGAATGGGGGCGCATCCCGCGCTGGCTCGGCGCAGCGGCAGGGCTGCTGCTGATGGCGGCGGTCGTGGTCTGTTGATCGCGCACCGGACTTGTCGCGGGCACGGCCGTGCTGGTCGTGTATGCACTGGCGGACTGGAAGCTGTCCTGGCCGACGCGCATCGCGCTGCTGGCGACAGTCGTGTTCCCGCTGGGAGTGGTTCTGTGGCCATGGCTGACGGCGCACCTGTCGTTCGTTCCGCATGCAGCGGGCGCGGCGACGCGGCTGTCGGAAGGCGACAGCTCGCACTTCGCCATCTGGCGCAACGCCATCGAGATGATCCGCCAGCAGCCTTGGCTCGGGGTGGGGTGGGGCGAGTTCAACTTCGCGTGGACGCTGACGCCGTTCCCGAATCGGCCCACGGCGTTCTTCGACCACACGCACGACCTGCCCCTGCAACTGATCGTCGAGCTCGGCTTGCCGATCGCGTTGCTGGTGCTCGGCATGATGGCCTGGGCGCTGTTCCAGGGGCTGCGGCGCGCCTGGTCCATGCAAGGCGAGGCCGGCATCGGCGGGCGTGCGGCCTGGATGATGATCCTGATGATCGCCGCGCACAGCCTGGATGAGTACCCGCTCTGGTATTGCTACTTCTTGCTGCCGTCCGCCTGGGCCTGGGGCTTCGCGCTGGGATGCGGATCGTCGGGAACCGCGAAGCCGCGCCGTGCGGCCGGCCTTGCCGAGCCCGCCCAGTCCGGTCGCATCGTGCGGGTCGGCAGCGAGGGCATGGGCTTGCGCTGGTTCGGCGGCGCGATGGTGGCGGCTGCGCTCTTCTTCACCTGGGACTACCTGCGCGTGTCCACGATCTTCTCCGACGATCCCGGCCTGCCGCCCCTGGCCACCCGCATCTCGGCGGGCGAATCGAGCCTGCTGTTCGCCCATCACGCCGACTACGCCGAAGCCACCACCACCGAGCCGCCGTCGCGCGCCCTCGGTGCGCTAGCGCGATCGACGCACTCGCTGCTCGATAGCCGTCTGATGATGGCCTGGGCGGCAGCGCTGTCCGAGAGTGGTCAGTCCGAGCGCGCGCGCTACCTCGCTGCCCGGCTGCGCGAGTTCCACAAGGAGGACGCCGCGGAGTTCTTCGCGCCGTGCGCCGACGCGACGCTCGAGGTCAAGCCGTTCCAGTGCCAGCCCGAGCCGCAGGGCCTTGCCTGGCGCGATTTCCGCTGAAGGTCGTGCCCGCGGGCCCTCCCGCCGGGGCATGCGCGCTCGCCGGGCGGATGTCGGCGGCGTCCCCTGTACCGCGAACGCCCGGTTCGATGCAGAACGCACGTTTGACGCGACCATTTCAGTCCCGCGCGCGGCCATGACGGCCGCTCCGGCCGACCATGCACTAAAGTGCCTGGCCAACGCGGCAGCGCGTTCGACGTGAAGAGGCTGCCGCGGACATCGCGCCTTCGCAGACATGAACCTCTCCGCCGACCCGGGTCGTCGTCTTCTCGACGGTCCTCGTGCGTCCGTCCTGACCCGGCTCGACGCCGCCGTCATCGCCTACCTGGCACTGCCGCTGCTGATCTTCTGCGCGTGGTTCAAGCCGCCCGTGGCGGCGACCCTGGCCATCCTGCTCTCGTTCGCACTGTGGAAACTGCTGGAGCACGTGCGTTGGCGCGAGGCGGGCCTGCCGCGCAGGCTGGTCATCGCCATCGTCATCATCTCGCTGGCATGGACGGCGATCGCAGGCGTCGGGCACTTCGTCTACGCGAACACCGACTGGTTCATGCGCGACGCGGTGCTGCGCGACCTGACGGTCACGCCGTGGCCGCCGCAATACCAGTATGACGGCGACTTCGCGCTGATCCTGCGCGCGCCCGTTGCCTACTATCTGCCGGCCGCCGTGACGGGCTGGCTGGCCGGCAGCCCCGCCGTCAGCGATTTCGTGCTCTATCTGTGGACGGCGCTCGGTTTCGCCCTGTTCCTGTGTGCGGCGAGCACCCTGTTCGCGACGGCGCGCCAGCGGCTGCTGGCCATTGTCCTGATGATCGCGTTCGGCGGCATGGACCTGATCGGCTACTGGTTCACCCACGGAGTGCCCTCCGCGAGCCAGCATCTCGAAGCGTGGTGCTCGCTCGCGCAGTACTCGTCGAATTCGACTTTGCTGTTCTGGGTGCCCAACCACGCCCTGCCGGCCTGGCTTGGCATGGTGCTGATCCTGCGCCTGTGGCGGCAGCCTGATCTCGCCCGCATCGCACCGCTGATGGCCGCTGCGATCCCTCTGTGGTCGCCGTTGGCCGCCATCGGCCTGGCGCCCTTCTACCTGGCGGGCCTGGACTGGCGCCGCGACTTCCGGGCGCTGTTCGCGATCCGCACCGGCCTGCCCTTCGCGGCCATGGCGACCATCGTGGCGCGATACATCACGCTCGACGCCCACTCGATTCCCGGCGGCTGGGCGTTCATCGGCAGGCCGCTCGGCGAATACGTGGCGCAATACCTGTCGTTCTGTGTGATCGAGTTCGGTGTCGTGGCATGGGTGTTGCAGCGTCTCAAGGCCTATGACCTGGTGCTGAGGTTGGCGGTTGCGGTGCTGCTTCTGCTGCCGCTGTACAGGTTCGGCGGCGCCAACGACCTCGCCATGCGCAGTTCGATTCCCGCGCTGACCGTGCTGGCACTGGCCGCGGTGCGTCCCCTGGCGGACGCGCGGCACTCGGCCTGGCGTCACGTGCTGATCCTCGTGCTGGCGATCGGCGCGGCCGGCGCCGTGCACGAGCCGATCCGTGCCTTCGAGCGTCCGCGCTGGGAGGCCACCGGCATGACGCTGCCGCAGAGCACGGAACCGAATTCGGCCGATCCGTTTCCGCCGCTGCCCCCGCACTACGTCGCCAACCTGAACCAGCCGGGCCTGGCCGCCATGCTTCGCGAGCCGACGATGGTCAAACCCGACGCCGCGGCGTCCGCCGTGCGCAGGCCTTGAACCCGCGGACGAGCCTTCGCCGGCGCTACGCCTCCGCCGTCCACGACCCCGACTTCCCGCCATGCTTCTCGAGCAGGCGGATGTTGTCCATCACCATGCCGCGGTCGATCGCCTTGACCATGTCGTAGACGGTGAGCAGGCCGACCTGCACGGCGGTGAGCGCCTCCATCTCGACGCCGGTGCGGCCGAGCGTCTCGGCCTGGACGGTGCAGTGCAGCGCGCTCGCGGCGGTGTCGAGATCGAACTGCACCTGCACATGGGTGAGCGGCAGCGGGTGGCACAGAGGCACCAGCTCCGACGTGCGCTTGGCGCCCTGGATCGCGGCGACGCGCGCGATGCCCAGCACGTCGCCCTTCCTGGCCGTGCCGGTGGCGATGGCGGCGAGAGTGGCGGGCTGCATGCGGATGCTGCCCGACGCGCGCGCGACGCGGCGCGTCTCGGCCTTGCCGCCGACGTCGACCATGTGGGCCTGCCCCTGGGCATCGAAGTGCGTCAGGCCGGCGGCGGCGGGGGAATCGGGCGAGTCGTTCATGGAACCTTGGGCGGGCGGCGGGAATCCGACCCTGCGGCGACAGGTCCGCTTCAGGGACGGCGCGCTACATGGCCGATACATGGCAGTGTCATCATAGCGACCGCGGGCCTCGACGGCCTGCGCCTCGACCGGACAGGAAACCGTTGCCTTGCGCCCGAAATTCGCCCCCCTTGCCGCTGCCGCCTGCCTCGCGCTGAATGTGTTCATCGTGCCGCATGCGCCTGCCGCGCAACCGAACCTGCCCGCGCTCGGCGAGGCGGAGTCGGACGAATTCAGCATCGACGACGAGCGCAAGCTGGGCGAGCAGATCATGCGCCAGATCCGCCCCGATCCGGCCGTCATCGACGACCCGGTGCTGCTCGAGTACCTGATGTCCATCTTCGGGCCGCTGCACGACGCGGCGCTCAAGCGCGGCAACATCAGCGCGGAGCAGGAGGAGAAGCTGGCCTGGGAGCCCTTCCTCGTGCGCGACACCGAGTTCAACGCCTTCGCCCTGCCGGGCGGCTACATGGGCGTCAATCTCGGCCTGATCGCGCAGGCCGGCACGCGCGACGAGATGGCCTCCGTGATCGGCCACGAGCTGTCGCACATCACCCAGCGCCACATCGCGCGCAGCATGGTGGCCAACAAGCACCAGAGCATGATGACGATGGCCGCGATGCTGCTGGGCCTGCTGTTCTCGGCGAAGTCGCGCAACGGCGACGTGCCGATGGCCGTGATCACCAGCGGCCAGGCCGCTGCGGCCACCGGCCAGCTGACCTTCTCGCGCCAGATGGAGACCGAGGCCGACACCTTCGGCCAGGACGTGATGACCGACGCCGGCTTCTCGCCGTCGGGCATGGCCGACATGTTCGGCCGCCTGGAGGACGTGAGCCGGCTCAACGACAGCAACCAGTACCCGTGGCTGCGCTCGCACCCCTTGACCATCGAGCGCATCGCGGCGGCGCGGCTGCGCGCGCGCCAGGGCCTGCCGCAGGATCCGGCGAAGTCCCACCTCACCGAGCATTCGCTGATGCGGGCACGCGCCCGGGCCCTGATGGACACCTCCGACCCCGCGCTGCGCCGCATGCAGGGCCAGGCGCGCCTGAACGCGCCGCTCAACGACGCGACGCGCCTGGGCACGCTGTACGGCGGCGCGCTGGCGTCGATCGAGCTGCGCGACTTCGCGTCGGCCTCGCTGATGATCACCCAGGCCGAGGAGGTGATGGCCCGGCACGCCGCGGCGGTCGCCGAGCAGGACAGCGGCGCCGTGCCGCCGCCCGCGCCGCCGGCGCAGGTGGTCGTCACGCCCAGGCTCTATCCGATCGAGCCGGAGGTGGCGCGCGACTTCCTGCTGCTGCGGGTGGAGGAGGCGGCAGCCCGGCGCTCGGCGCCGGAAATCGTCTCGGCCGTCGCCGCGCTCGGCAAGGATCGCTCGCGGCCGGCGCTGATGGCGCGCGCTGAGGCGGCCGTCGCGCGCGGCGCCGCGCGCGACCCGGCTGCCGGCGGCGCGTTGCAGGAATCGGTCGAGTCGCTGCAGACCTGGGTGGCGCTGCATCCGCGCGACGTGCTGGCCTGGACGCTGCTCGCGCAGTGCGCCGAGCCGCTGGGCCTGAAGCTGCGCGCGATCCGCGCCGAGGCCGAGGCCCATGCCGCGCAGGGCGACCTGATCGGCGCGATCGACCGGCTGCGCGCCGGCCAGCGCCTGACGCGCACCGGCAAGGTCGACTTCGTCGAGGCCTCGATCATCGACGCGCGGCTGCGCGAGCTCGAGACGATCCGGCGGGAAATGATGAAGAACTCGCGCGAGCCCGAGCAGCCCTGACGGCGCGGCTCAGTCCTCGAACAGGTGCTCGATCGCCACGTCGATGATGGTGGAGGCAATCGAGTAGATCACCGAGCCGATCAGCGCCGAACCGAAGCCGTCGACGTGGAAGCCGGAGAGCAGCCCGGCCGCGGCCCAGAACATCAGCGCGTTGATCACGAACAGGAACAGCCCGAGCGTCAGCACCGTGACGGGCAGCGTGAGCAGCACCAGCAGCGGACGCACCAGGATGTTGAGCAGGCCCAGCACGAGTGCGGCCACCAGCGCGGCGCCGAAGCTGTTGACCGAGACGCCGGGCGACAGGTGCGCCACCAGCAACAGCGCGGCGGCCAGCAGCAGCCAGCGGACGATGAGTTTCATGACGATCCGCGAATTGGTTGGGACTGCGCCGGATTGTGGGGCAAGCGCGCGCGATCCGTCACGCGACGCGGTCGTCGCGCGTTTCGCCGGCGGTGCGTGGAAACGGGGGCGACGGACCTGCAGGTGGCGTGCCCGCGCCGAGTTTCGTGCGGGACAACCCGGGTGTGCGCGCGCCGGCGCGGCGCGAAAACCGCGCTTCGAATATCGCGCGCCGGCGAGAAACCCGGTGCGCGGAGTTTCTCCAAATACCTCAGGGGGTATATGAAAACTCGAGCCGGATGCTTCTCTGCAGGGCCGAATGATGCCTCCACGAGACAAAAACTTGCTTTTCCCTCGTGAGAATCGCGATTTTCATAGGTGAAGTGGCTTCTCACGCACAGCATGAGGCAGTACCATTCGTCTCGCTGATGTCTGCAGAGAAACGAGAGTTCATGCGACGCTCACCCAGACCGCGGCACATCAAAACCTCTTGATGGAGAGATTCAACATGGCAACTGCAACGAAGAAGGCCGCTCCGGCCAAGAAGGCTCCGGCCAAGAAGGCCGCTCCGGCCAAGAAGGCGGCTCCCGCGAAGAAGGCCGCACCGGCCAAGAAGGCGGCTCCTGCGAAGAAGGCCGCTCCCGCCAAGAAGGCCGCTCCGGCCAAGAAGCGCACCCCGAACGCCGCGTTCATGAAGGCGATGACGCCTTCGCCGACGCTGGCGGCCGTGATCGGCTCCACGCCGATCCCGCGCACCGAGGTCACCAAGAAGGTGTGGGAATACATCAAGAAGAACGGCCTGCAGGACAAGGCCAAGCGCACGATGATCAACGCCGACGCGAAGCTGAAGGAAATCTTCAAGAAGGCGCAAGTCTCGATGTTCGAGATGACCAAGCTGATCAACAGCCACCTGAGCTGATCGCCCCGGCCGCTTCGGCGGCCGGCGAGACGTTCAAGAACCGGCGCCGCGACGCAAGTCGCCGCGCCGGTTTTTTTTGCCCGGACGGATCGCGGCGCGCCGCTCGTCCACCGTTCACCAAATCCGTGGGTTCGCGAAGGAAGTCGCGTCGGCGTCGGTGGCCGGGGGCAGAATGCGCGACAGGAGCGCGTTCCGTCCGTTTGTCCTCCGATGCGATCGAGGCCGCGCCCTTCATAAACTGCAGCCGAGGTGGGATGAGATACGAGATGAGCATCGAGCGCAGCACCGAGCTGCTGCGCCTCGCCTTGCCCTGGATGTCGCGCCAGCGGGCGGGGCTGCATCCCGTCAGCTACGCCGTCTGGTTCGACTACGTCGCCCAGACCAACCCGCCGCTGCGCGCGGCCATCGACGAGCAGCTGGCCCGCGAGGGCGCGCTCGACGAGTTCGCCACCCAGGCGCTGTTCGCGCGCCACGTGGCCGACGTCGATCCCGACACCGCCCAGCACGTGGTCGACCAGATGCAGCGCGTGCTGGGCGGCATCGGCGAATCGGCCGGCGCCACGGGCGCCCACGCCGCCCGCTACGCGGCCACGCTGGCCCAGCTGGCCGCCGCATTGGTTCGGGGAGATACCGCCAGGGGTATCGAGGACCCCGCCGGCGCCGCTCGCCACGTCCCGGCGCCGCGCCAGCTGGCGGACGTCGTGGCCGAGGTGATTGCCGACACCGGCACCATGCGCAGCCAGATCGGCGGCCTGCAGCAGCGCCTGGCGGACAGCCGGCGCGAGATCGAGCGGCTGCGCGACGAGGTGCGCCGCGCCCGCGAGGACGCGCTGCGCGATTCGCTGACCGGCCTGTCGAACCGGCGCGCCTTCGACCAGGCGCTCGCCGCCCTGCTGGCGGCACCGGCATCGGCGGCGTCGATGCCCGGGGCCGGCGCGCGCGACGCCCGCGCCGCCATCGACGCCGCCAAGGCGCCCGCCGCGAGCCGGCCGCCGACGGACGGCCCGGCGCCGCTGGCGACCGTCGACGGCCGGGGCCCGTGGCTCCTGGTGGCCGACATCGACCGCTTCGGGCGCGTCAACGAGGCCCATGGACGCGAGTTCGGCGACCAGGTGATCAAGGCCGTGGCCGAAGCCCTGAGAACGCTCGTGCCGGCGGGCGCGACGCTGGCGCGCGTGGACGGCGAGGCCTTCGGCCTGCTCGCGCCGGGCCTGGACGCGGCGGCCGCGCTGCTGCTGGCCGATCGCGTGCGAGCCCACATCGGCAGCGCACGCATCCGCCAGCCCGGCCGCGAGGACACGGAGCGCGTGACGCTGTCGGTCGGACTGGCCCGCGCCCGCGGCGGCGAGGCGCCGCAGGCACTGCTGGAACGCGCCGGCGCCGCGCTGCGCCAGGCCAAGGCTGCCGGCCGCGACCGCGTGGTCAGCGCCGGCTGAAAGCGCGACGCGGGCGGCCGCTCAGGCCCGCAAGCCGGCCAGGTACGGCGCCAGGTAGCGCCCGGTGTGGCTGGCGGGACAGGCCGCGACGTCCTCGGGCGTGCCTTCCACCACCACGGTGCCGCCGCCGGCGCCGCCTTCGGGGCCCATGTCGATCACCCAGTCGGCCGTCTTGATGACGTCCAGGTTGTGCTCGATGACGACGATGGTGTTGCCGGCGTCGCGCAGCTGGTGCAGCACGGTCAGCAGCAGCTGGATGTCGGCGAAGTGCAGGCCGGTGGTGGGTTCGTCGAGGATGTAGAGCGTGCGGCCGGTGTCGCGCTTGCTCAGCTCGAGCGCCAGCTTCACGCGCTGCGCCTCGCCGCCGGACAGCGTCGTGGCGCTCTGGCCCAGCGTGATGTAGCCCAGGCCGACATCCAGCAGCGTCTGCAGCTTGCGCGCGATGTTGGGTACCGCGGAGAAGAACTCGAGCGCGTCCTCGACGGTGAGATCGAGCACCTGAGCGATGTGCTTGCCCTTGTAGAGCACCTCGAGCGTCTCGCGGTTGTAGCGCCTGCCGTGGCAGATGTCGCAGGGCACGTAGACGTCGGGCAGGAAGTGCATCTCCACCTTCAGCACGCCGTCGCCCTGGCAGCTCTCGCAGCGGCCCCCCGACACGTTGAAGCTGAAGCGCCCCGGACCGTAGCCGCGCTCGCGCGCCGCCGGCACCTCGGCGAACAGCTCGCGGATCGGCGTGAACAGGCCCGTGTACGTGGCCGGGTTGGAGCGCGGCGTGCGTCCGATCGGGCTCTGGTCGACGTTGATGACCTTGTCGAAGGCCTCCAGCCCGTCCAGCGCCTCGTGCGGCGCGGCCTCGGCGTGGCTGCCGTACAGCTCGCGGGCGACGGCGTTGTACAGCGTGTCGTTGACCAGCGTGGACTTGCCCGAGCCGGAGACCCCGGTCACGCAGGTCAGCAGGCCGACGGGGATGTCCACCGTCACGTCCTTCAGGTTGTTGCCGCGGGCGCCGCGCACGCGCAGGCGCGGCGTGTCCTTCGGGTCGTCGTCCTCCGGCTCGCTGCGCCATTCGTGTCGCTCGTCGGGCACCGGGATGACCAGCGCGCGCGACAGGTACTTGCCGGTCAGCGAGTCGGGGTTGGCCGCGACCTCGTCGGGCGTGCCCAGCGCGATCACCTGCCCGCCATGGCGGCCCGCGCCGGGGCCCATGTCGATGCAGAACTCGGACGCGCGGATCATGTCCTCGTCATGCTCGACCACCAGCACGGAGTTGCCGAGGTCGCGCAGGTGGCGCAGCGTGTCGATCAGGCGGTCGTTGTCGCGCTGGTGCAGGCCGATGGACGGCTCGTCGAGCACGTACATCACGCCCGTCAGCCCGGAGCCGATCTGCGACGCCAGCCGGATGCGCTGCGCCTCGCCGCCGGACAGCGTGTCGGCGCTGCGATCGAGGCTGAGGTAGTTCAGGCCGACGTTGTTCAGGAACGTGAGGCGGCTGCGGATCTCGCGCACCACCTTGTCGGCGATGTCGGCGCGCGCACCCTCCAGGTGCAGCTGCTCGAAGTAGGCGAGGCAGTCGGACAGCGTGGCGTGCTCGATCGCGAAGATCGGCTTGCGCTGCTGCGCCGGATCGCCGCCCGCGCCGACCAGGAACACGTTGCGCGCCTCGCGGCGAAGCCGGGTACCGTGGCACGACGGGCAGGCGCGGGCGGCCTGGTAGCGGGCGAGATCCTCGCGCACCGCGGCGGAGTCGGTCTCGCGGAAGCGGCGCTCGAAGTTGGGCAGGATGCCCTCGAACGGATGCGCGCGCTTGACCACCGTCTGCTTCTTGGACTTGCCGCTGCCCTCGGACGTGTAGGTGAACTCGATGTTCTCGTCGCCGGAGCCGTTGAGCAGCACGTCGCGCGCCTTCTCGGGCAGCGTCTCGAACGGCGCGTCGACGTCGAAGCCGTAGTGCTCGGCCACGCTCTCCAGCATCGAGAACGTGTAGCCGTTGCGGCGATCCCAGCCCTTGACGGCGCCGGCGGCCAGGCTCAGGGTCGGGAAGGCGACCACCCGCTCGGGGTCGAAGGCGACCACCTGGCCCAGGCCGTCGCAGCCGGGGCAGGCGCCGACGGGCGAGTTGAACGAGAACAGCCGCGGCTCGAGCTCGGGCAGCGAGTAGCTGCAGATCGGGCACGCGAACTTGGCCGAGAACAGGTGCTCGGCGCCGGAGTCCATCTCGAACGCGATGGCGCGGCCGTCGGCGATGCGCAGCGCGGCCTCGAAGCTCTCGGCCAGGCGCTGGCGCGCGTCGGCTCGCGTCTTCAGGCGGTCGATGACGATGTCGATGTCGTGCTTCTCGGTCTTCTTCAGCACGGGCAGCTCGCTCGCCTCGACGATCGCTCCGTCGACGCGGAAGCGCACGTAGCCCTGGGCCTGCATGTCGGCGAACAGGTCGGTGAACTCGCCCTTGCGGTCGCGTACGACCGGGGCGAGCACCATCAGCTTCGTTTCCTCGGGCAGCGCGAGCACGTTGTCCACCATCTGCGAGACGGGCGTGGCGGCCAGCGGCAGGTCGTGGTCGGGGCAGTAGGGCGTGCCGGCGCGCGCGAACAGCAGGCGAAGGTAGTCGTGGATCTCGGTGACGGTGCCCACCGTCGAGCGCGGGTTGTGGCTGGTGGCCTTCTGCTCGATCGAGATCGCCGGCGCCAGGCCCTCGATGACGTCGACGTCCGGCTTGTCCATCAGCTGCAGGAACTGGCGCGCGTAGGCCGACAGGCTCTCGACGTAGCGGCGCTGGCCCTCGGCGTAGAGCGTGTCGAACGCCAGGCTGGACTTGCCCGAGCCCGACAGGCCGGTGATGACCACCAGCGCATGCTTGGGGATGTCGAGGTCGATGTTCTTCAGGTTGTGCGTGCGCGCGCCCCGCACGCGGATGGCGTGGGCGTCCGGGCGCGCGAGGCGCATCTCGCGCTCGAGGTCGGCGTCCGCGCGCGGCCCGCGCATGGCGCTGGCGAGGTAGCGGCCGGCGCCCTCCTGCGCGGCCACCGGGGCGGCCGTGGCCGGCGCAGCGGCGGCGGCCTGGGAGCGGGTCTTCTTGGCGGGAGCGGGGGTCTTGGAGCTGGGCATGGGAAATCGACAGGCAACCGACCATGATAAACAAGCCGTCAAGCCCTTGCACGCCCGGAAAGCCGGAGAGGCGCGAGGGTCGCGCCGCCGCCCGGCGAACGGGGACCGGCGGCGCCGCACGCCAAACGGCGGCGAAATCGCGCCGAATGCGCCGGGCAGTTTTTCGCCGGCGCCCGAACATGACGCCATCCGCCAACCCTTGCCGTCGTCATGCTGCACTTCGATACCGCCCAGATGTCCGCGATCACGCAGGCCCACTTCTTCTCCCGCGTGGCCGAGTTCATCCGCGACCAGACCACCGTCGCGGCCTACCGCCAGGCCGCGCAGGACACCTCGCTGCGCACCGCGTTGTGGGCCCCGCACTGGCCCACGCTGCGCGACGCCTCCGAGCACGATGCCGCCCTGTTCATGTGCTTCGTGCTCGCCTGCGCCACGCTGGGCGTCGACGCCACGCGCGCCGCCGAGGCGGTGCGCCAGACGTCGCAGCCGGAAACGAGCATGAAGCTGTTCCTGTCCGAACGCGGCCTGCTGCGGTTCTCCGCCTTCGACGTCCCCGACCTCACCCGCCCCGGCGCGCCGGCCTGACATGGGCAGCTTCTCGCGCGCCGGGTCGGCTTCCGGCAAGGCCCCGTGCGTCGCCTGCTGCCGGGCCGACCACGCGAAGGACGACGAGCTGTCGAAGGCGAGCACCGCCCGCATCGCGGCGCTCACCGGCGGCCGCGTCCCGCCCAACGCCGCCATCGCGCCGTCCGCCACGCCGGGCTCGCCCAGCGGCCGGGTCGACAGCGACTGCGCCCAGCAGGCCGGCACCCTCGGCCCGGTCGTCGCACGCTTCGACCGCTACCGCGAGGCGCTGCCGTCGGCGCGCGCGGCCGCCGACTTGAACGAGCTGGGGGACAGGCCGGGCGATGAGCCGTCGAGCAAGCCTTGCCTGACCAGGTTGCCGGTGGAGGCGGAGAAGCTCAACGCGGCGCTGGGCATGCCGCCGGGGACGATCAAGCCAACAGATCTTCGCAACGATGACACCGGCTTTCGCGCTGCTCTATATAGAGATGAGGGCACGGGGCAGATGATTCTGGTTCCACGCGACACCCAGCCGGACAGTCTCGTCGACTGGGAGGCGAACACCCGTAACGGACTCGGCATCGACACACCTCAGTACAAGGCCATGCGCGGCCTGACGGGCAAGCTCGCCGCCAACGATCAGGTCTTCGACATTGCTGGCTATTCCAAGGGTGGCGGCTTGGCGCAGCAAGGCGGTCTGATCAATGAGTCCGCGCAAATCCGAGTGTTCAATTCGGCGGGAGTCCCGGACGCGATGCTGGGCTGGACTGGAAAGACAGATTTTTCGAGCCTGACCTCCCGATCTCGGCTGTTCAGCGCAGACGGCGACTTCTTGACCTACATGAACACGACGACGGATCCCGGACAGAACATCATCAACGCACGCTTTCTTCGAAATGAACTGGCCGGGGTGGGCAGTCTCGTGGCGCCGATCAACATCAAGACGCTCAATCCATCCATGCGGGGCCAAGTCGATCCGACATTCACCGCAAAGAAGGCAGACTACGTTCGAGAACTCGATTCCCACATCCAGGACATGCAATCAGCCTACGACACCGGGGCCGAGGTAGGTGGATTTCCTCCTGTGCGCGCAGTCAGCAAGGAGACGATCGAGAACAGCGAAACCTGGCTCGGCAATCTGTTGGGCGCCGGCAGCGACCAGCCGACGCTCGGAAAGTTGAACCAGCACAAGATGCAGGTCGTCCTGAACGCAATGGAATCCGACGTGAAGGGCGATCGTCAGCGACTTCAGTCGTTCATGAAAGCATGTGGATGAACATCATGCGTATGTTGGCTGCGGCATTGTTCGGCGCACTGATGCTCGCCGAGGAATGCGCCCGGCCGGCCGCGAACCGAGACACCATGACTACCTCCAGCCAGTTCTTCACGTCCGGCTCCAACGCACTGCTGGAAGTCGCGATTCGCACGAACGATGACGCGGCGCTTGCGCGCGCATTGGTTCAAGGCGCAGCCGTCAACGCGAAGGGGCGATTCGAGATCACGCCGCTCATGATCGCGGTAGACGTCCAGAACCTCTCCGCCGTCCAGACGTTGTTGAAAGCGGGGGCGCTTCCCAACGCAAAGGCGGCCGACGGCAACGGTCCGGTGAGCTTGGCGGCCAAGAGCTATCGGACCGCACCCCATGGACGAGACATCCTCGCTGCCGTGATCCGCGGAGGGGGCGACCCGGATTCACGCCAGCCTGACGGCGATCCGGTCTTGATGCAGTTCGTGCTCGCGCACGACGCGGCTGGACTGAGGCTGATGAAGTCGCTCGGAGCGAATTTGGACGTCCTCGACCGTGGCGGCGACCCGTTCATCACCAATGTCGCCATGTCATCGGACTGGGACATGGTCTGGGCGCTGATCGAGCTGGGTGCAGCGTACGACTACGAAAACGGGGACTGCACGCAGCCGTTGTCCAAGGCACTCAGGCTGCGATACCCGTCCCCCGATTCGCCCCTTTATGCCTATAAGCTGAAGGTCTGGCAATTCCTCAAGGACAAGGGCGTGGCGGTCAGGCCATTGCAGCCGTGACCCGCGACCTCAGGTCGCCGCCCTGGCCGCCTTCGCCGCCTCCTGATCCCGCTTGCGATCCGCCGTGACCCTCTGTGCGCTCGGACGCTGCTCGATGAGCTTGATATAGCTCTTCCAGTCGATGCCGGCGGACTGCAGCATGTCCTCGCCGTAGATGATCTTGCTGCCCATGGCCACCAGCGGCAGGCTGACGTAGGCGGCGCAGTCCGCGATGGTGAAGTCGGGGCCGGCCAGGTAGGGGCCGAACCTGGCCAGGCGCTGGAACGCGGCGATGTTGCGGGCCAGCAGCTTCTTGACGCGCGCCTTGTTGGCGTCGCTCACCTGGCCGCCGAAGAACGCCTCGGGGTAGAGCTCGCGCACCACCAGTTCCAGGTGCAGTTCGACGAAGGTGACGAGCTCGCGCACCTTGGCCTGGCCCCAGATGTCGGCCGGCATCAGGCGCGGCTCGGGCTGCAGGGCCTCGAGGTATTCGACGATCACCTCGCTCTCGCAAAGCGAGCCCTGCTCCGTGCGGATGTAGGGCACCTTGCCGAGCGGCGAGCACATCAGCATCTCCTCGGTCTTGTCGCCGCCCATCGCGCAGTGCTCCTCGACGAAGGGAAGGCCCTTCTCGATGAGGACCATCTTGACCTTGTTGTAGTAGTTCGAGAGCGTGAATCCGCTGAGCGTGATCATCGGGAATCCTGAGGGCTGGACGTGAAGAAGCGGGCGAGACGGCGCCCGGCGACGGCACTCGCCAGTGTAGGGGTCGCTCCGGCGGGCCCGTGGCGCGTCCGTGACAGCACGACGGCGCATTCACGGGGCGACGACTTCTCGCGCCGCCGCCCGCTCAGCGCCGCCAGCCGTCCACCGCCCGCGCGCCCGCCCACGCCACGATGCCCGCGCCGATGCCGCACGCATGGGCGACGGGGGCGACGGCGATGCCCAGCGCCGCGCTGGCCTGCGGCGCCAGGTGCCACGGGGATTCCATCGCCACCTTCACGAGCGTGCCCAGGACGATCGCGACCCCGATCCAGCGCGCGCCCAACGCGCCATTGCCGGCGGCGGCCCCGCCGGGACGTTGGTCGAGCGTCGACACGGGCGGCGCAGTGACGGCGCCCATCTCCGTCATCGCCCAGGGCCCTTCGGTGAGGCGCGAGGGCTCGATCGCCGATTCGGGGGTGGCGGAAAAGCCGGTGTCCGCGGGTGCGGGCATGACGCGCGGGCGCGCGGGCGCCTGGGCGTGCTCGGGCGGCCACGCGAGCGACAGCCCCAGCACGATGGCGCCGGCGTGCAGCACGCCGGACAGGCCGCCGTAGTGCGGCATCAGGACGGCCAGGCGCTCGGCACCGGCGGCCGCCATGAAGGCCTGGGTCAGCGGCCAGGCAACGAACCAAGCCGCCGCCGCGCCGGACGGCAGGCGGGCGCGCCAGCCGACGAAGGCGACGACCGCCGCGCCGGCGGCGTTGACCAGCAGGTGCGCCGCGCTCCAGTGCACCCAGGCGCTCGTCCACAGCCGCCAGCTCTGGCGCAGCCCCAGGGCCGGCTCCCAGTCGAGGGCCAGCGCGAACGGCGAGGCGATGGGCGCGACAACGCCGTGGAACGACAGCGCGGTGATTGCGAGGGCGCCGGCGCACAGCAGCGCGGCCAGCAGGACCCAGGCCATGCCGTCGATGCGCGACGCTTTCACGCGCCGGGGCCGAACACGGCGCGCCACAGGGCGCGGCCCGCGGCGCGCTCGGGCGCCAGCGTCTCCTCGGAAAACAGCGTGGGCTGTTCGTCGAGGCGTGCGCGGTGCTGCGCGCGGCGCAGCTCGCGGTAGGCGTCGGCGGCGGCGGCGCCGATGCCCGCGTCCAGCAGCCGGGCCTCCTCCGCGCGCTTGAGCAGCGCGATGTTGCCGAGGTTGTCCTGCAGTCCGGGATGGTCGCGGCCGTGCGCCAGCACCAGGTACTGCACGGCGAACTCGATGTCCATCAGGCCACCCTCGCAGTGCTTGGGGTCGATGCGTCCATCGCGCTGCGGATGGGCGTCGCGCACCTTCTGGCGCATCGCGGCGATCTCCTGGCGCAGCGCGTCGCCGTCGCGCTCGGCCTCGATCACGGCGCGGCGCGTGGCCTCGAAGCGGTCGCCGAGCGCGGCGTCGCCGGCGCAGAAGCGGGCGCGCGTGATGGCCTGGTGCTCCCATGTCCAAGCGGTGTTGCTGCCCCGGCCGCGCTGGTAGCTCTCGAATGACTCGATCGAGGTCACCAGCAGGCCCGAGTTGCCGTTGGGGCGCAGCGCGGTGTCGATGTCGAACAGCTCGCCGGCCGCCGTGCGCAGC
>Ga0207694_10001728_pt1 | contig 18299 bp, 10 predicted proteins | sample KBSC34metaG_FD_184353 | JGI IMG/M metagenome (GOLD analysis project Ga0207694, IMG submission 184353) | Corn rhizosphere microbial communities from Kellogg Biological Station, Michigan, USA - KBS C3-4 metaG (SPAdes) (version 2) | ecosystem: Host-associated > Plants > Roots > Rhizosphere > Soil... | reverse complement strand
GTTACCGGGGTGGAATACAATCGCAATTTCTTGCGGCGTAACTCTGTTTCTTGCGTTGCTGATGGCGCTTCCAATCCGTCGCTTGCGGGCGGCCGCTAATGAGATCGCAATGGGCAGGCTTGATGCTCGGGTGAAGTGGGACAGTCCCACCAGCCGCTTCACAGGTGGCGACGACATTGACCAACTCTGCCGCGACTTCAATTCCATGGCGGAAAAGTTGCAATTGCTGGCTGATGCGCAACGATTGCTCTTGTGCGAGGTTTCGCATGAGCTGCGCTCTCCGTTGGCGCGGCTCGGTGTGGGGCTTGGGCTGGCACGCGCAGAGTCTTCACAGCCGATGCGGGAACACCTGGACCGCATTGAGGCCGAATCTACACGCATCAATCACCTGATCGACCAGGTGCTCTCTCTTTCGCGGCTCGATACACTCTCGCGGATTGAGGTGCCGGGCTGGTTTTCGGCAAGTGGAATGGTTGCGGATGCGCTTCCTGACCTGGAATATGAAGCGGTGCAGATCGATTGCCATATTGAAGCCAGCTTCGGAGACGACTGCGAAATCTATGGGGATGAGCACTTACTGCGGATGGCAGTCGAGAATATCGTGCGGAATGCGATCAAGTATGGCGGCGCAGGCAGTCTCATCCACTTAGAAGTAGGGCTGGCTGTGCGAGGCAACTGTGTGTTCCGTGTGGCAGATGATGGGCCAGGCATTCCGGAGCATGAATTGTCCTCCGTCTTGCGCCCCTTTTATCGCGCCGATCGTTCGCGTCACTGGCAGCAGGAGGGCTCTGGAATCGGTCTTGCGATCGCCGATCGGGCCGTGAAACTGCATGGGGGCACTATCTCGATCAAGAACCGTAGTACCGGCGGCCTTGAAGTTGAAATATGCCTTCCCGCCGTACAGTGCAGGCCGATATACATTGACGAAACTCTTGCACGTCAATGATGTGCCTCCATTTGGCACGTCATCAATTTACTCGTACTGGGCTAAGGATTTCATAACGAAAAGTTGACAATTTGTTACAAATTACGTTCCCTTCTTCCGCCCCATTTCTGTCATAGTCAGTTCACGCACACAAGAGAATCACGCAACAGACAACGAACCGTCGTCGCTTCAGAGCGAATGTCCTGTACCTGACGCCTTCAGTCTGAACGCGGTGCCCATTTCTCCTACGGGAAAAGTTCCCGGATGGGGTAACGGACGCCAACGACCCAGCTCGCCCTAACGCTAGTTATTCGTGTGAGGTTTTGCCTATGCGTCGCTTTCTTTCCGCTATCGTGTCAGTTTTCCTTTTCACTTGCATGCTCCATGCGCAGAGCACCTTTCGCGGAGCGCTTTCCGGCACTGTTACTGATTCCCAAGGCGCCAGTATTCCTGGGGCACAGGTCGAGGTGACCAACGACGCCACAGGCACAGCCTACAAAATTGTTTCGTCGGAGACTGGCGCTTTTGCAGTCCAGGACCTGCCATTGGGCGATTACAAGGTCTCCGTGAGCTTTGCAGGATTTGCAACGATGAAGATCGACCAGATCCGCATCTCTGCGGGCGTGACCTTCAACCTGCCAGTATCGCTGAAAGTTGATACTGCGATGACAACGGTGGAGGTAGATGCCGCCGCGCTGACGCTGGACACGACGAGTCAGGTGAAGACATTCACGCTTCCCAAGGAAGAGGTCTCCGATGTGCCGATTAACGGGCGCAGCTTCACCCAGATGACGCAGATGCTTCCTGGCAACACTACGGGCACAACGCGATACACCGTAGATGGTGTGGATAACAACGATGTTTACAGCAACAGTGTCGGCTCCAACCAAGGTGGCGTCGGAGGTATTCCAGGAACGTTGCTGCCGCTGGATTCGATTGAGGAGTATTCGGCCGAGACGCAGACTGGTGTCGAGAGTGGAGGCTTCTCAGGTACGAACGTCAATCTATCGATCAAGTCGGGCACCAACAAGATCCACGGCAGCGTGTATTACTACAACCGCAACGAGTTCTTTGCGGCGATGGGTCCATTTACGAAAGACGCAAACTACTCGCGCATATTGAAGGGGCAGCCGGCCCTCAAAAAAGCGCCGATCCATTTCCAGGAGATGGGCGCCTCCATCGGCGGGCCTATTTGGAAAGACAAGATCTTTTACTTCCTGAACTACGAGCGACAGCAGTATGTGTTGTCGCAAGGAACATCTTCGCAGACAGAGCCATCGACCGCGTATGTCAACAAAGCCATGGCTTTGCTTGCTGCTGGTGGTGTAACGCCTTCCACCAACCCGACTATTCCGATGATGCAGAACCTGATCACGGCGCTTTGGCAGCCGAGCATGTTGACGGGAGGCGCGAGCACGCAAAATTGGACACCTCCAAGCAGTGCTGCGCAGCATGGCTACAGCAACAATGTCATGGCTAAGTTTGATCAGACCCTGAACGACAAAAACCGCCTCACAGAGCGTTGGTTCTGGGGCGAGGGCAGCCAGACTGCACCGCTCTCGAGTAGTCAAAACCCCTGGTATTACCAAGTGGCCGGTGAACGCGTCGACAATACGGCCGTGATGCTCAACACGGCATTTACGACACGAGTTTCCAATCAGATTCTCATGGGCGTGGATTTTTTCAATCAGCCCTTTACAGACCAGAATCCCAATAACGGCGCTGCTGGTGTCGGCTTTATCGCTGGTCTCGGTCCCGGCAATACTTATGGTCAGCCTTATATCAACATTTCGGGATTCGATGGGACAGGCGGTACATCCGTCCAGTCGCGGCGCGATCTTTCCGGTCATCTCACTGAAACGCTTTCCTATTCTTTGGGTAAACACAATCTCCGCCTCGGAGCTGAGTACCGCCGCATACAAATTTATGCGGTAGCCACTGGAAGAGGCAGCAGTAGCATTCTGACTCGTGGCCAGTTCAACTTCAATGGAAGTCGTGGTTACAATGCCCCGACAGGCGGAAACGGAATTTCGTATCCGACGATATTCCAGGGAGCGACGTTGGACTCTCAAACCAAGGCGCTTGCCGACTTTCTGCAGGGAGAGATCGCACCGCCATCCGTCAACAGCAGCGGAACGACCACCCCTGGCGCTCAGCTTTATAACGGCAGCCTGGATCGAAGTGTTTCGGACAATAACTTCAATCTTTACGCGCAGGACAGCTTTCAGGTCACACCAAACTTCAACATCAACTATGGCCTTCGCTGGGACTACATTTCTCCGGTTGGGGACGACCAGCGTGATTTGTCAGTCTTTCGTCCTGGAACTCTGCCCAGCCCGCTTGCTCCAACTGGAGGACTTGCCGTTGTGGGGCAGGACATCAAAGAGCCTTATAAGGCCGATGTAATGCAATTGGCCCCTCGTGTTGGGTTCTCCTGGCAGCCGACGAAGTTCAGCAAGATCACCAATGGCATGGTGATCCGTGCCGGTATAGGCCTGTATTTCGATACCACAGGCCTAGGCACATGGATTTATGCCACCAGCCTCGCCGGGAATCCTGCCGGTACGAGGCCTTTGTACAACGAGGGGCTCAGCAGTGTGAACATCGCTCCCAATGTCTCTATCTTTCCCGCCAATGCAGCAGCAAGCATTCCGAATAACGGTGCTGGGGGGCAGTGCGTCGGAGCCAAAGCGGCTACATGTCCGAGTCTGGGCATCTCTGGCGTCGATGAAAGCTATTCAATGGGCGACACCACAAACATGTCGGCGAGTGTAGAGAAGGCACTGGGCAAGTCCGCGATCTTCGAGGTGAGCTATGTTGGGGTTCGAGGGCGTCATCTCGCGAATTCCTATGACATGAATCAGCCGGGGTATGGGTCAACTACAAATACCGTTATCAACAACGGCTTTACCTACGCACAGACGCAGCGTCCATATTTCAACCAGTATCCTAACTTCGCGAAAATCACCGAAACCTCGAGCTTTGGATCGGTAAACGCCAATGCACTGCAAGCCTACATCCGCACGCGGAATTGGCATGGCCTGATTTCCGAGGTTTCTTATGCGCTATCAACCAGCACAGGCACTGGAACGATTGAAGACTATCACCATCCTGAGTTGGACTACGGGTCTAACGCCGTAGTCACCAATCAGATCAAGGGCTACTGGACGTATAACATTCCCAATCTAAAGACCGGTCCTTCGTGGCTGGTCAATCGTTGGATCACCGGCGGATGGCAGACTACCGGAACCTTGCTGTTCAAGGGGGCCACCGCAGTCACGGCATCCGCTTCCGGGTCCTGCAACAACGCGGGCGGCAATACTTATGCGCTTACCTGCTCGGGCCTGGGAGTAGGCGAGGGCGCGGGGCGTGCCAACCTTACAAATCTGCCGTTATTCTGCTCCGGCAACTGCGGTGGAAGCGCAGTCTCTGCGACTTCAAGGACTATCGTTCCCGGGACGGGCTTTGTTCAGTGGTTCAATCCATATGCGGTCATCGCTCCTCCGGGTTGCTCTACCGGAACCACGGGTGACTGCTCACTCCCGCTGACCTCGTACTACGGTAAGACCGTGCCGGGTCAGATTCACGGCGCACCTGGCTTTGGGGATGTAGATGTCTCCATCTTCAAAAACTTTCCCATCACAGAACGGATCAAGGGACAGTTTCGCGGTGAGATGTACAACGTCTTCAACCGCGTGAACTACTCCAAGCCGTCGTTGTCTGCAACCAATACGGCGACTGATCCACGATACGGGGGCCTGAATGTCACCGGTGCAACAAGCACTGGTCGCATTACCTCCACTATCGGTGGAACCAGCGCACCTGGCATTGCCTTCGGCGAACCGTTCAATGTGCAGTTGGCATTCAAGTTTTTGTTCTGATCCTCCGTAACGGGTGGGCTGTCTCTCGAACGATGGCCCACCCGACTTTCTTTGATACATCTAACAATTTTCCGGAGCTTGCATGAGACTTACTCAGCATTGCAGGGCAGTTTTCTGGATGGCGGCAGCTGCCATTGCGCATGTTGCCCATGCGGCTGATCTCTCCGGTGAATGGGTCGGGCAGATCACAGGACCATTCGACTCGCAGTACACAGCGCAATACAGCCATGTGACGCTGAAGACCACCGCCGGAAAAATTAGTGGCACGTGGGGCGCCTATGCCGTTACCGGTAGCTTCACCGGAGATAAACTCACTCTTTCGTTGGCGGATGCAAGCGGCACCGCGGCGGGCACACTGACCGGTAGCGTGTCGGGCGAGACATTTGACGGGAAGGGAAGCGTGGTTCCCGCGCGCCGCGCGAGCGCAGCGACCAGTACGATGGCGCCGGCACAGCCGCCGCAGGATGTGACATGGAAGCTGATGCGACCAGCCGTTCCTCCGGCCTCGCCGCAGAGTTACAACTATGAACCGAAGTATTTCTATGGCATCTACTCCGCCGCCGAGCCGCCTGCGCTGCACATCTTTCCCGGTGACACGGTCTCTACTCGCACCATGGACCAGGCGCGCGATGCGGCGATTCCTCGCCATGGCAATGGCGGTGATGTCAATGTAGGACCCTTTTATGTGGAAGGCGCTCTGCCTGGTGACACACTGGTCGTGCATATCGTGAAGTTGCGCACGAACAAGCCAACCGGTCGCCAGGGAAGCCGTTTCAATGCGCATGCTGTGACAACTGCCTACGCAATAGCCGCCCAATATGATCCCAACTTCAATGGCAACTGGAACCAGGACCAGGAACACAACATCGCAACACTGCCTGCATCACCCGGACTGCCGCATCTCACCATCCCGATGAAGACCATGCTGGGCTGTATCTCCGTTGCTCCGCCCGGGGAGGAGCAGTATCGCGGAACGGACCTGGGAGTCTTTGGTGGCAACCTCGACTACAACGACAATGTGGAGGGCACAACTCTATACTTCCCGGTCTTTCATCCCGGGGCGCTGTTGGGCATGGGAGATGCGCACGGCGCTATGGGAGATGGCGAAGTGGTCGGCACGGGCCTTGAGACCTCGGTGGATGTGACCTTCACCGTCGATGTGATTAAAGGCTACGCAACACCGCAAGTTCGCGCGGAGACGAAGGACTATCTGATTTCATTCGGTGTTTCAGGCTCAGTACCGGAGTCGATACAGCTTGCCACAACTCAGCTTGCTGATTGGATGAAGCACGACTACCACCTGAACGACAGTGAGGTCGCGCTCTTCTTCGGCGACGTCCTGAAGTACGACATAACCGAGCTGGTCGACCCGCACTTCGACGTCGTGGCGAAGGTCCCCAAGAGCGAAGTGGCCTTGTTGAACAAATAATAGGTCCCGTAAACGAAAGAGGAGCAGCGAGATGGCAGGCAAATGGACGAAGACATCCATTCTGGCGACACTGGTCGCATTGGGTACAGCCCGCATCTGCGCGGCAGCGGACATCTCCGGCAAGTGGATCGCAGAGATTGGCGGCGGCCAGGGCGAACCGCAGTACACTCGCGTCTCGCTGGCGATCAATGGTGGGAAAGTTGGCGGCATGTGGGGCGAGTCAAAGATCGATGGCACACTCGCAGACGGCAAGCTAAGCCTCGCGTTGAGTGATGCGCAGGGCGTATCCGCAGGCAAACTGGATGCGACGGTCTCCGGCGAGACGATCGCCGGTAGCGGAATGATCTCCGGCGGCCGCGCCGGTCGAGCAGGGGGTGGAGGATTCGGCGGTGGTGGCGGTGGAGGAGCACGCCAGGGTGGTGGCGGCCCGGTCAACTTTACGCTTGTGCGTCCGGTAACACCGCCCGCACAGCCGCGCGATCTGAGCTTCTCGCCGACCAATTTCTACGCTACGTATTCATCCCAGAACAAACCTGCCCTGACCATCTTTCCCGGCGATATTGTCCATACCTGGACCGCGGATGCCGGTGGCGTGGATGCGAAAGGCGAGAGGCATCGGGGCGGTGATTCCAACATTGGTCCGTTTTATGTAGAAGGTGCACTGCCCGGCGATACACTGGTCGTGCATCTGCTGAAGGTGCGGACGAATCGCTCTACTGCGCACCAGGGTACGCGTATCAACGCACATGCAGTCACTGCTGCGTATCTGGTGGGCACCCAGTATGATCCTGCTGTCACCGGCGATTGGACGCTTCTGCCGGACAAGGGCATCGCAGTGCCCACACATCCCAGCGAACACATGAAAAACTACAGCGTGCCTCTGAAGCCGATGCTGGGCTGCATCTCTGTCGCACCGGCCGGCGATGAGCAGTTCCGCGGTGGTGATCTTGGCGTGTTCGGCGGCAACATGGACTACAACGACAACGTGGAGGGCACAACGCTCTACTTCCCGGTCTTCCATCCTGGCGCGCTGCTGGGCATGGGCGACGGCCACGCCGCTATGGGTGATGGAGAGGTAACTGGCGGGGCGATCGAGACTTCGATGGATGTGGATTTTTCTGTCGAGGTGATTCCAGGAGACTCCACTGGCATGATGCGCGCCGAGACTAAGGATTATCTGGTTGCGTTCGGCGTTACCGGCTCGGTGCCCGAGTCGATCCAGGTGGCCACCTCGCAGCTCGCTACATGGATCAAGAAGAAGTATCAGCTGACCGACAGCGAGGTTGCGATCCTGTTCGCATCTACGCTCAAGTACGACATCACGGAGCTGGTCGACTCGCAGTACGATGTGGTTGCCAAAGTGCCTAAAAGCGTTCTGACAGCCATGAAGTAATGGCGAGTGTGTAAGCCCAGTCTTCGATTCGATAACGCTGGATCTTTTGCCATCGACGATACCTGGCGCTGACCGCGGCCTTCGATCCGGAACTCGCCATCCCATCTCCACCAATGCGGCGCGGTCGCGATCTGCTGCATGCGTCCCAGAAGTAGTTCGATCAGCCATCATTGGATGGCTGCCGTCATTTCTTCGCAATTTTTGTGTGCTATCGGATAGGCGAAAGACCAAGTAACATGGGGTGCGTTCTTTAGGTTGGGCGGTAAGAGTGCGGGACGAAAGGTGGACAAATGAAGCGGAGGGCATTTTTGCAGGCGGCGGGAGCGACGGTACCGGCGGCGCTGATGGAGAGGCTGGCGCTGGGACAGGTTGCCACTAAGGGTTCTGGCGCAGACGTGACAGCGCTTCATGGCGAGGCGCATGTCGTGGGTGACGGGCAGGACCGATTCGGTGAGAACCATCCGCTGGGCTTTACTACGATCCTGTTTCGCATGGGTGCGAAGGAATCGAATGGCAGCATCTTTGCCATTGAGCACAAGAATCTCGGCAAGGGCGGCCCGCCCGAGCACATCCATCTCTATCAGGACGAGTGGTTCTATGTGCTGGAAGGTGCGGTGCGCTTCCGCGTCGACGGCAAGGAGACGGTTGTGGGACCTGGCGAGAGCGTGCTGGGGCCAAAGCGCGTGCCGCACTGCTTTGCGGGTACGGGTGAAACGCCGGCGCGGATGCTGATTACGTTTACGCCTGCAGGAGTGATGGAAGATTTCTTTCGCGAGGTGGCGGTCCCGAACGGACCGAAGATGGAAGGCAACACAGCCCTGTTTGCGAAGTACGAGATGCGGTATGTAGGGCCGGGAATTGCAGGGTAGAGCGTCTCACGGTGTCGCGAGGCAGATGTTTTGCATCCTGACTGGAGCATAAGTTCGTATCAGCTAAGTGATGATCTCCAGGCGATTCGTCCGCTTCATGAGACTCGGATGCGGCCTGCTCTTTGCCGGTGCCTTTTACGGCCGAGGAGTGCCGCAAAGTGGCGCGGCAGGAGCCGGTTTCGATGCGGAGTCGTATCGAAAGCTGGATGCGACGCTGGAATTTATACGGCAGAGGAATGCGCGGGACTACGCGATCGATGCGAAGCGAGGCATTGATGAGGCGAGCTTTGTGCCGATCGGCGGGATTGAGCAATGGGTGACAATTCAGGGCCAGGACCGGAGCAATCCGGTGATTCTGTTTGTGCATGGCGGGCCGGGCGATGTGACGAGCCTGTATTCCTCTGCCTACTTTGCCGCGTGGGAGAAGCAGTTCACGGTCGTTGACTGGGACCAGCGCGGCGCAGGGAAGACGTTCGGTAGGTCAGGGGCTTCGGTGAAGCCGACCATGACGCTGGACCGGATAGCGCAGGATGGGACCGAGCTGGCGGAGTACCTCTGCAGGCATCTCGGCAAGCGGAAGGTCATTGTCGTTGCGCATTCTTTCGGCACACTGATTGCGCTCAAGATGGTACAGACGCGGCCAGAATTGTTTGCAGCGTATGTTGGCACTGGACAGGTGGCGGACGAGACGCGCGAATATACAGTGGCATACGGTGCGCTGCTGAAGAAGGCAGAAAGTGTGCACAACGAGGAGTCGATAGCAGAGCTGAAGGCAGTAGGTCCGCCGCCTTACAAAGATGGAAAGGGCTATCAGGTGCAGCGGAAGTGGTCGAATCGCTTTGAGCATGCCGATACTTTCCTGGCGGGCACGATGAGCTTGTCCTTTACGGCACCGGGCTACACGGCTGCCGATGTAGTCAGCGATTTCGATGGCCAGATCTTCAGTGGAGACGTACTGGTTCCGCAGGCGCGGTCACAGACGATGCAGGACTTGGGGCTGAAGTTTGCGGTTCCGATGTTTTTCCTGGAGGGAACAGAGGACTTCACGACTCCGACCGCGCTGGCGCGGGAGTATATGCAGGCGCTGCATGCTCCGGTGAAGGAGTTTGTGCCCATTTCGGGCGGCCACTTTGCGGTGTTTATGAACTCAGATGAGTTTCTGAGGCAGCTTGTGGGAAGAGTGAGGCCGCTGGCGGAGAGAGCTGGATGACTCGATAAAAAGCAACCCACCCAAGCAGAGCTTGGGTGGGCACCGGATGCGTGGTTAGTTCTTTGCGGCCAACTGACGCAGCACATACGGCAGAATGCCACCGTGCTGGTAGTACAGGATCTCCTGCGGCGTGTCGATGCGGATGGTCGCGGAGAATTCGATGGTTTTGCCGGCGTTGTTTTCCGCGATGACGGGGATGGTGCGGCCGTTGGAGAACTTCGAGTCGAGCATGGTTTTGAGATCGCCGGGTTCGTCGCCAAGGGAGAAGATCTCCTCGCCGGTGAGGCCGAGCGACGCGGTGGATTGACCTGGCAGGTACTGCAGCGGAAGAATGCCCATGCCTACGAGGTTGGAGCGATGAATGCGCTCGTAGCTTTCCGCGATGACGAAGCGGATGCCGAGCAGCTTAGGACCTTTGGCGGCCCAGTCGCGCGAGCTGCCTGAGCCGTACTCCTTACCGGCGAGGATGCCGAGCGGGATACCGCGCTCGGCGTAAGCGACGCTGGCATCGTAGATCGACATCTCGGTGCCTTCGGGCAGCAGGCGCGTAACGCCGCCCTCGGTTCCGGGCGCGAGTTTGTTGCGCAGTCGCACGTTGGCGAATGTGCCACGCACCATCACCTCATGATTGCCGCGACGCGAGCCGTAGGAGTTGAAGTCGGCAGGCGTGACGCCGTGTTCGGTGAGGTATTTGCCGGCGGGCGAGTTCTTCTTGATGGAGCCGGCGGGGGAGATGTGGTCGGTGGTAACGGAGTCTCCGAGCACAGCCAGGCAGCGCGCAGCGCGGATGTCTTCGACTGGCGCGGGAGTGGCCTTCATGCCATCGAAGTAGGGCGCCTTGCGGATGTAGGTGGAGTCATACTCCCAACCGTAGGTATTGCCAGAGGGGAACTTAAGGCCCTGCCAGTTGGCGTCACCGTCGGTGACGTGCGCATATTGTTTGCGGAACATCTCAGAGCCGATGCAGGTGTTGACGGTGTCGGCGACTTCCTTCTGCGAAGGCCAGATGTCCTTGAGGAAGACGGGCGCGCCAGACTTGTCCTTGCCGAGGGGATCAGTATCGAAGTTGTGGCCGATGTAGCCTGCGAGCGCGTAGGCGACGACGAGCGGCGGGCTCATCAGATAATTCGCGCGGACCTCGGGAGAGATGCGGCCCTCGAAGTTGCGATTGCCGGAGAGGACGGAGACGGCGACGAGGTTGTGCGCCTCAATCGCTGCGCTCACGTCAGTAGGCAGCGGGCCGGAGTTGCCGATGCAGGTGGTGCAGCCGTAGCCGACAGTGTTGAAGCGCAGCGCGTCGAGGTACTGGGTGAGGCCGGCCTTGTTGTAGTAGTCGGTGACGACACGCGAGCCAGGCGCGAGCGAGGTCTTGACCCAGGGCGGCGTGGAGAGACCTTTCTCGACTGCCTTTTTAGCGAGCAGGCCAGCGGCCACCATGACATAAGGGTTGGAGGTGTTGGTGCAGGAGGTGATGGCGGCAATCACGATAGACCCGTTGCCGAGGTAGGGATCGACCTCGACGCCGAAACGGTCTTTGACGGACGTGGGTGCTGCCGAATGAGGGGCGACCGGAGCGGGTGCGCCGACACTGCTAGTCACGTTGCCGTTGGCGGATGGGTGTCCGCCTTCGGCCTCCCAACGGATCATCTGGCGCGCGGCGTCCTGATTGCCGTTCGGGCCGAGCAGTGCGGGGAGTTCCTTCGCGAAGGAGGCGGCGGTCTGCGAGAGCAGGACGCGGTCCTGCGGACGCTTGGGGCCGGCGACGGAAGGCTCCACTGTCGAAAGGTCTAAGGACAAAGTCGAAGAGTATTCCGCTTCGGGCGCGTCGGCGGTGTGGAAGAGGCCCTGTTCGCGGAAGTAGGCTTCGACGAGGGCGATATGCTCTTCGCTGCGGCCAGTGAGGCGGAGATACTTCAGCGTCTCGGCGTCGACGGGGAAGATGCCGCAGGTGGCGCCGTATTCGGGGGCCATGTTGGCGATGGTTGCGCGGTCGGCGAGCGGGAGTTCAGAGACGCCGGGGCCGAAGAACTCAACGAACTTGCCGACAACGCCGTGCTTGCGGAGTGCCTCGGTGACGGTCAAGACGAGGTCCGTCGCGGTGGCGCCTTCGCGCAGCTTGCCGGTGAGGCGGAAGCCGACGACCTGCGGCACCAGCATGGAGACCGGCTGGCCGAGCATGGCGGCCTCTGCTTCAATGCCGCCGACACCCCAGCCGAGGACGCCGAGTCCGTTGACCATGGTGGTGTGGGAATCAGTGCCGACGAGGGTGTCGGGGTAGGTGGTGACGCGGCCGTGTGCGTCGGGCTGCGTGGTGAAGACGACGCGCGCGAGGTATTCGAGGTTCACCTGGTGGCAGATGCCCATGCCGGGAGGCACGGCGGAGAAGTTGCGGAAGGCGGTCTGGCCCCACTTGAGGAAGGCGTAGCGCTCGCGGTTGCGGGTGAACTCGAGGGCGGCGTTGAGGTCATAGGAGTTGACGGTGCCGAACTCGTCGACCTGCACGGAGTGGTCAATGACGAGCTCTGCCGGCTGTAGCGGGTTGATCTTTTCCGGGTTGCCGCCGAGGGTCTTCATGGCGTCGCGCATAGCGGCGAGGTCGACGATGGCGGGCACGCCAGTGAAGTCCTGCATAAGGACGCGCGCGGGCATGTAGGCAATCTCACGCGACGGCTCGGCCTTGGGGTCCCACTTCGCAAGGAAGCGGATGTCGTCGGCGGTGACGGTAACGCCGTCTTCGCAGCGGAGAAGGTTTTCGAGCAGGATACGCAGCGAGAAGGGCAGGCGCGCAAGGTCGGCTTCCTTGCCGAGGGCGGAGAGACGGTAGATGTTCACGGTCTGGTTGCCCGAGGTAAGAGTGGCGGCGGACTGGAAGGAGTTTGGGTGGGCCATTGTTTGAGTCTCCTGATTTCTCATATGGGCGCGGCGCACGGAAGCGCGAACGCGAAGCTTGTGGCTCTTCTTTTGGGCGCGATGCATGGCGCAGGGGCTCAGGTAGAAAAAGCCTGTCTGAATTGTATGAGGGATGGCGCGAAGGAAAAATCAGAACCAGCCGCGGTCGTGGCGTCCACGGCGGAAGCGCTTCAGCAATGGGAAGCGGCGTGCCATATGAAGATTGTACGCCTATGCTGCCGAATGCATGGTAGGTTGGATGACTCCCAAATGTATAGCCGAGAGGTTTGCTTATGCGGGTGATCCGCAAATACGGCATCTATTGAGGCTAGATCCCACGCAGAAGGGGCTCACTCGGAATGCGGCAGACTCAATTTCCGGGTAGCCGGTTAATCGCGCGTGCGCGCTACCAGCACAGAAACGAAAAGCGGATTGAAGGGACCAGTCGCACCCCTTCCAACTCATTCAACATCAAAGGCTGCCGAGACGCCGCTTGCCTGCTTTATTCCGTATTTCTCCATTCTGTAGATAAGTGTCCTGCGACTGATATCCAGGTAGCGTGCAGCCTGGGTTTGATTTCCGTCAAACTTTTCCAGCGCTCGCATCAACAGCTCTCGCTCCACCGCCTCAAGGCTGATGCCCTCCTCGGGCAGTTCAAGGAGCAGGGTCGGCGGCTGCTTGCTGGTTGCAATGCGTCGCAATTCATCCGGCAGCTCATTCTCCGTTATCAGCTCTCCATTGGAAAGCACCAGCATGCGCTCAATGACATTCTCCATCTCGCGAACATTGCCGGGCCATCTGTAGCCGGCTAAATGGGACGCCAGTGCCGGCGAAAGGCGCGCATTCTGCATACTGTGTCTTTCCTTTGCTTTCCGAAACAAATATTCCAGCAGCTCGGGAATGTCTTGTTTGCGTTCCCGCAGGGGAGGCAAAGAAAGGGGGACCACCGCCAGCCGATAGAATAGGTCCTCGCGGAAGGTGCCATCCTCCACCATGGCGGAGAGATTTCGGTGAGTCGCGGCGACGATGCGGACATTGATCGTCTTCGTCGAAGCAGCTCCAACGCGTTCAATCTCCCGGTGCTGGATCACACGCAGCAGCTTTACCTGCGCGTCCAGCGGCAGTTCGCCAATCTCATCCAAAAACAGCGTGCCGCCATCTGCCATTTCAACACGGCCCGGCTTGCTGGTATATGCGCCGGTGAATGCTCCGCGCGAAAAGCCAAACAGCTCTGACTCGATCAGGTCTCTGGGAATGGCTCCGCAGTTAATCGTGACGAACGGTTGATTCCGGCGGCGGCTGTTGTGATGGATCGCGCGCGCGAGCAGCTCTTTTCCCGTGCCCGTCTCGCCCTGGATCAGCACCGTGGAGTCGTGCTGCGCAACTCGCGATGCCATCTCCAGTACTCGCAAGAGGCTTTCGGAGTGGCCGATGATGTTCTCAAATCCATAGCGCCTGTCCAGCGCGGAGCGCAAGTTGCGTACTTCATCGATCAGCTCCTGACGTTCCATGGCCCGCTGCACGGCCAGCAGCAGCGCCTCGTAGTCGATCGGCTTCGTAATGTAGTCGTACGCGCCCAGCCGCATGGCCTGCACTGCGGTCTCGATCGACCCGAACGCTGTGATCACGATGACTGTGGTCTGAGTCTCTGCCTCAGTGATCTGCCGCAGCAACTCAATGCCGTCCAGGTCCGGCATCCGCAGATCTGTAATAACGAGCTTTGGGTTGCTTTCAAGCAGTATGCGGCGTGCATCGGTGCCGTTGGAGGCTGACTCCACCGTGTAGCCTGCCTCCGCAAGCTGCATCTGCAGCACGCGGCGCACACTGGCGTCATCATCCACGATAAGGATAGTCTTAACTGCCACTGCTCACCTCGCGGCCCACTGGAAGCTCAATAGAAAACGTGGTCCCGCCACGAACATTATTGCGGAAGCTCAGGCTCCCGCCGTGTTGCGTGATGATGGCCGAAGAGATAGCCAGACCCAGACCGGTCCCCTTCGCCTTCGTCGTGAATAACGGTTCGAAGATCTTTCCCGCTACATCCTCTGAGATGCCCGCCCCGCTGTCCTGCACCTGCAGCAGCACGCGGTCCGCCTCACATACACTGCGTAGGCGCACGCTGCCGCCCGGGGCAGAAGCCTCGATGGCATTCAACACAAGATTCAGGAGCACCTGCCGTATCTGCTCCGGATCACATGCAATCTCCGCAGAATCTTCCCGGGCTTCACACAAAACGCAGATCTGATTTTCCCGCGCCACATGCGATATCAAAGAAGCTACGGAGTCCAGCAACGCGTCGGGGTCGGTGCGTTGCAGGCGAGGCTCGCGCGGTTTAGCGAAGTTGAGGAATCCGGTCAGCAGTTTGTTCAGCCGCTGCGACTCCTTTTGGATGATCTCCAGGCTGTCCTCCAGGTACTCCTGCGGAGCCGCGCCTCTGGTCAGAATGCCGGCGGCGCCGGAGATGCTGGCAAGCGGATTCCGAATCTCATGCGCAAGGTTGGCAGATAGTCTGCCGATCGCGGATAGGCGCTCTGCCTGCTTCATCCTTGCCACGTTGTCACTTAGCTCCTGGTACACCGCCTCCAGCTTGTTGCGGGTCTCTTCCAGAATGGCGCGCTGAGCGCTCTCCTGGTCAGAAAGATATCCAGCAATCAGGCCTGCCATCGCAAAGATGCCTAGCTCAACGATCTGGTCCTTTGCATCCAGCGGCCAGATTTTCCACTGGTGGGCAATGAGCGGAGCGTCCACCACAGCCGACAGCACTGCCGTCGCCGCCGCTCCCCGCACCCCGAATAGTATTCCAGCCATCATCAGAGGAAGAAAATTAAGGTGGTGCAGAACGTTATGGATGGAGACCTCTGACCCGGGCACAAACGCCGACGCGATGCCAAGTGCAAGGACAAAGGCGGCGATCCCGGAGGCAGCCCAGCCGCGGGATCGTTGAACATAAGTGGTCTGGATCTGCGCCATGTTAAAAGAATAGGACTCGCCGGGGCCATTCCTCCACATAGCTCCGTGCAATTGGGCCTCCAACAGAAACTGCACATTCCCGGTGGCCCTAGGGATCTTGCCTGTACCAATACGGACACAACAGCCTATTCACGTGCTGCATTGCGTACACCTCATTGGTGTAAACGCTGCAAATACACCCGGATATCTATGGCACGGCGCGTGCATAGAGCTCACATGTGCGGATCGTCTCATTTGTCTTGCTTGTAGTTCTGTTCGTCTCCAGTGCGTCCGCGCAAAGCGGCGCGCCGCCTCGTGCGGCCGCCGCTGCCAATTCAGACAGCTCTCCCCCTTCTGTCTCCCCAAAGACCACGCTGACCCCGATTACCGTCGACCAGGCACTTGCCATTGCGGAGAAGAACAGTCCGCTGCTGCAGGAAGGCCAGGCTGCAGTCGACGCCGGCAATGCGCGAATCCAGAGCGCTCGTGCATATGCAAATCCTACCGTCGAATTTCTTGCCGGCCATCAGACGGCTTTGGCTGTGCCTGCTCCCGGCCCGCCGGGAACCTTGCAGCATTACTCCGTGGTCCAGCCGATTGAAGTCCCGGCCGAACGGCGCCTTCGTATCCACGCCGCCCAGCTCGGCTCCGCTGCAGATACATATTTCGCCGCAGGCGTTCGCCTGTCCGTTATGGCCAACGTGAAGCGCGCCTTCTACGACGTCATCCGCCGCAAGGAGCAACTCGCCAATGCGCAAAGCAACCTCGACCTCGTCCAGGACCTGCGAAGGCGGGTCGAAGTTGAGGTGACGGTCGGCGAAAAAGGCAGGCTGGAACTCACCCGCGCCGATGCGGAGCTCTCCCGCGCCCACGCAGCCACACGCAGCGCGGAGGTCGAGTTGGCTGCGTCGCGCGCTGTACTCAAAGCCGCTGCAGGAATGTCTCCGGAAGAGTCGCCGGACCCCGTTGGCGTGCTGGACCAGCAGGTGCAGCTCGCGCCGCTCAATGATCTCCGCCGCCGGCTCCTCGCGGAGCATCCCGCAATCTCCGAGGCGCAGTCTCGCGCGGCGCAGGCCCGCACTCTTGTCGACGATGAGCGCGCACGGCGCATCCCATCGCCCGCGCTGTACAGCGAGTATGAGCATCAGCCTGATCTTTCTTTCTACCGTCTCGGCCTCAGCGTTTCTATTCCGCTGTGGGACCACCGCAAAGGCCCCATCCGCGAGGCCCAGGCAGCAGCGGCTCGCTCTGAAGCCATCAGCCGTCAGCGCGAACTGGAGGTTACCGCCGCGCTGGAGCGGGCTTATGACCAGTACCAGATCAACACGCAGCAGGTGGAGGCCCTGCAGTCAGGCTCTCTCCGCGAGGCAGAGGCGGCCGTTGATGCCGCCAGCGCCGCTTACCGCTTTGGCGAGCGCGGAATCGTCGAAGTACTGGACGCGCAACGCGTGCTGCAGGGAGTTCGCACCGACCTTCTGGATGCGCAGTATGCGCGCCAGACAGCGTGGATCGATCTCGAAGAACTTGGGGCCACCCATCCGTAAGGAGCAAGTTATGCCGAACAGAAAAATATTGTGTGCCGTCGTGTTCGCAGGAAGCTTGATGTGGCCGATCGTGGGATGCAAACACACCGCAGCCAGCGAGAGCGCTGTGGCTCCCAGGGCAGTGGATCCACTCAAGGTCGCGCTCACCCCCGAGCTCGCAAAATCAATCTCCGTGGGTAAACCGCAGTGGCAGGATGTGACCACGGAGGAGAAGGTGGCCGCGCGTGTGGAGACGGACGCGTCGCGCTTAGCACGCATCGGCTCGCCCATTGATGGACGCATCACGCAGATGCTGGTCTTTGAGGGGCAGCACGTCCGTCGTGGACAGGCCCTGGCGATGCTCCACAGCAGCGCTCTTTCGGATGCGCAGTTCTCGTTCATCAAGGCTGCGTCGCAGCAGACGCTGGCACGCCAGTCGGCGACCCGCGCCGAGCAATTGGTGAAATCGGACGTCATTGGCTCTGCCGAGCTTGAGCGGCGCCAGGCGGAGGTGCTGCAGACCAGTGCGGAGGTTACCGCTCTACGTTCGCAATTGCGTGGACTCGGCATGAGCGACCAGGCTGTGACGCAGCTGGAGAGCTCGCGCCGCATCAATTCCGACTACGCGATCACTGCGTCTATCGCTGGTACCGTAATCGAGCGCAAGGTCACCATCGGCCAGGTGGTACAGCCAGCCGACCCAGCCTTCCTCGTCGCCGACCTCTCTAATCTCTGGCTGGTAGCAGAAGTGCCGGAGGAACAGTCTGGCTCACTCTACCTTGGCAAGACCGTCATCGCGACCGTTCCTGCGGTTCCACATGAGCCTGTAACCGGCAAGCTTTCTTTCGTCAGCCCGGTCGTCAATCCGGACACGCGTACCGTGCAGGCACGCATGGACCTGCCCAACCTGAAGGGTCTCTTTAAGCCGGAGATGCTCGCCTCTATGACCTTCGAGAGCCGGCCTCGCCGAGGTCTTACGATACCCGGCACTGCGGTTGTACGGGAGAACAACAAAGACTGCGCATTTGTTAAGACCGGTTCGGGCGAGTTCCTGATGCGCGAGGTAGAGCTGGGCCCGGAGATTGCGGGTCGCCGTCTGGTGATTAGCGGCCTCACGGACCAGGACAACATCGCGCTGGATGGCGCATTCCACCTGAACAATAAGCGCAAGCAGGATCTGGTCAAGGGAGCTGAATAGATGCGAGCCCTGATTGCCGCAGTCCTGCACCAG
>Ga0207694_10001727_pt1 | contig 18304 bp, 16 predicted proteins | sample KBSC34metaG_FD_184353 | JGI IMG/M metagenome (GOLD analysis project Ga0207694, IMG submission 184353) | Corn rhizosphere microbial communities from Kellogg Biological Station, Michigan, USA - KBS C3-4 metaG (SPAdes) (version 2) | ecosystem: Host-associated > Plants > Roots > Rhizosphere > Soil... | reverse complement strand
CGATCCAAAGCAGAAAAACCAAAACCCCTCTAAGAAGGAGGAGAAGCGAGCAGGGGCTGGATGCAAGCCACATCGCCTTCCGAGGGAAAGGGGAGAATTTTTTCTTGACATCCTCTTTCATAGGATGAGTGATATGGGGAGTGGGTGTTGAAAAAGTCACCGAGATTGGCAGCCGAGATTCGCCGAAAGCATGTTAGAAGGAGTCATGCTTTGCTGGATTTCGATGGTTGGAGGCTTGCTGATCATGATGGGACACCAATCCCGCGGTGAGGCGCTGTTCTACTACTTCCGCCTGGAAGATCACGTTCCTGAAAATCATCTGCTGCGGCTCATCGACAAGCACATTAGTTTCGATTTTGTGCGGGAGCGATTGAAGCAGAGCTACAGTGACATGGGCCGACCATCGATCGATCCGGAACTGTTGCTGCGTATTCTGCTGATCGGGTATTTGTATGGCATCACCAGTGAACGCAGGCTGGTGGAAGAACTGCGCATGCATCTGGCGTGGCGTTGGTTCACTGGCCTTGGATTCGATCAAGAGATCCCGCACCATTCCACGTTCTCCAAGAACCGGCACGGACGGTTTCAGGAATCGAAACTGTTTGAAGAGCTGTTCGAGCAGATCGTGCGGCAGTGCATAGAAGTGGGCCTAGTCGAGGGCAAGCAGCTATCGGTGGATGGCACCTTCGTGGAAGCGAATGCGGCAAAGGAGAGTCGTGTTTCCACGCGAGCGGTTAGCGGAAGCCGCTCAGTTCATCGGACAGTGCGGCAGTACTTGAAAGAGGTTGAAGAGCAGAACCCGGTGGAAGAACCTGTCCATAAGCAAGATCAGGTCTCGACGACGGATCCTGATTCCACCTACGCAACGAAGGGCGGTATTCCGGCTCGAATGGGGTACTACAACAACTATCTGATCGACAACTCCAGTTGTGTCATCGTTGGCGTACAAGCGACGGCAGCACGGATGAGTCAGGAGACGGTCGCAGCGCAGGACATGATTACACGGTTCGCGCACTGGCAAGGACGAGAGGCAGAGTCGGTAACCGCCGACACCACCTACGGGAACGGAGAGTTTCTGCAATGGTTAGCCGATCGGGACATCACTCCTTATATGCGAACCCGGGACAGTATCCACAGAAAGAGGAGCCCATTCTTCGGCCCTGAGCGCTTTACGTATCAGCCGGAAAGCAATAGTTTATCTTTGTCCTGCCGGGCAACAACTGAACTATGGTGGCCGCAGCTTGCGGAACCGCACCTACGCTTACATTGGGACCCGCAAACGTTGTGGTGCGTGTGCGCTGAAAGCGCAATGTACCAGCGGAGCATTCCGGTTTCTTGCTATTCACATGGACGAACCGGCCCGGCAGCGCGCCCGCGAGTTAGCGAAGACGCCAGAGTTTATCGGCGCACAACGACAAAGAAAGAAGGTGGAAGCATTATTCGCCGAACTGAAGAATCAGATCGGACTCCGCCGCTTGCGCTTGCGCAGACTGAAGTTCGTGCGAGAGCAGTTCTTTCTAGCAGCAACAGCGCAGAACCTGAAGAGGCTGGTGCGGTTCCTCAGCCAACCTCCAAGGCCTGTTCTAGTTACCGCTTAGAGGCCGAAGGAGCAAACCCGATCGGGCACTTTCGCAGGTAAAAAGACCTTTTGCTGGCCTACTTTTTCAACACCCAAGGGATTTTTCGTCAATTGAGGTACGAATGTTCCAGGAAAACAGTTGGAGACAGGGTTCATCGCGATGGTACCGACGGATGGTCGAAGGCAATATTTTACTCATTGACCGACGCTGGCCTTGGCCTGATGTAGTACCGAATCGTTTTTTGTTGATTTCCACAGAAAAGGCATGTACCTTTGCAGGCCTAACGTGAGTAGATGGTCCCCCACAAGCTCAGGGGTTCCACTCTCTCGGTAGCTTGCACTTCCCCGCAAGGCCGTGACCGTTCTCGCGCCCAGGTAACTGAAACACCATTCAAACACCCGCAAGGAGGCGTCTGTGATAAGTCCTCGCGTGACTTTTCTCCTCTCAACAACTGTGCTGCTGTCGTCTTTGGCACGTGCTCAAAGTGGAGACTATACCCAAATAGGAATTCCAGAAAACAGCCCAACCATTTCGATTCCCCAAGGCTTTATTGCTCCTTTAACAGGGCAAGTCCATCTGGAAATTCCGATAGCCGTAATGCCCACCCGAAGTGGTGTCCCTGTAAAAGCTCAATTCACCTACAACACGACTTTTTGGGGCATGAAAACAGGAATCATGCAAAAGGTCTACGGTAAAGGTCTCTTGTTCGAAATAAAGTCCGATACTGATGCGAGCCCCGTCGCAGATCAGGGCGCCGCGACGTGTCCGATCAACTATACGGGCAGTGCACACACAGACAAATATCATCGGGTAATTGATTCCGCTGGACGTGTGCACTACATGCCTGGCACAAACCAAGTCACTTATAGATTTTGTACTGATAAATTTGGTAACGTTCTACATGATTCTCCGCAGATCTTATCGTCACTGAGCACTGACGGCGAATACTATTTCTTAATCAGAGCAGGCCAGCCTAGTAATAACGGTACCTTCATTTGGAAAATCGATGGCACTTTTGTCGTCGGAGCCCCCTACGACACAAATGGTAACAATCTTTACGTACAAAACACCACGCCCGGCGAATTCACCACTAATCCAGTAACCATCACAACTGGGCCAACCTCCCAAACTATCAATGTAAAAGCTTCTGACGGGGCTACACACACCTATATAGCGAACTACACCACCTACGGCAGCGGCAGTACTGCCGTTAGTGTCATCACAAGTATCGTTCTTCCAGACGGAACGCAATATGGGTTCAGCTATGATTCAACAAGCGGCTACCCCCTAACTGGGATGACCCTGCCTACCGGTGGTCAAGTCTCATTTGTCTACAACCCCGCCTTGCACGATTACACAAACTTAAACCCTCAGCTGGTCTCAGCAACGTTTGAGGGGGGAACGTGGACCTTCAACCAAACTAAATCCTCCGCTCCAATCGTTATTACTTCGACCGTGACGGGCCCGACGCGGTATGACTTTACTTCTCAGGCAAACGTGAATGACAAGACCATCTATACAAGCACAGTGTGGAATGGAATACCCGCGTACCCTTTCTACTTGGCTTCAGCTCAGTTATACAGCGGTGCGAGTACGCTCCTAAAAACAGTTAATGCCGTCTATGCTACCTCTCCTTATAGCTGCCTTCAGTCGTTATCAACCACACTCAACGATACCGGCCAGACGTCGAGCGTTCAATATCAATACGGTTCTGCGTGTTCGCTACCAACACAAAAGCAAGAATTTGATTATGGTGCAGCCGTTCCAACTAGAACAACCAAATACACATATTTACAAGATACGCCGTCGATTGCCTATAATTCACAATATTACATCTATAACCGTCCTACCAGCATCAACGTCTACGCAGGAGATGGAACCGGGTCGCCGATTAGCTCCACCACTTTTGCATATGACGAATATAGCGCCAATTATTGCCAACCGTTTAAAGGAGCGGCGGTCCCTGGTCTGACCAGTATTGCCGGTGCTATAAATCACCGCGATTCGGATCACGGCGTAACGTTTGTCGCTCGCGGCAATGTCACGTCAACCAGTAAGCTAGTGTCCGGCTCCACTTATATAACTTCTCATGCGTGCTACGACACGCTTGGCAACGTGACACAAACAGTGGATGAAAGAAACAATGCGACCAATGTAGAGTATACGGAGAACTGGGCGGATGCGAATTGCGAATCAGCCGGTACTCTTACTCGCACGCTGCCAACTATAATTACAGACCCGATGGGAATGCGCCGCAAGAACACCTATTACAGTTGCACTCATATGTCTCAGGCGCTGGCAAATGAGAACGACATTTTGCAAAATCGCGTGGGAACAACATACACTTACGATTTTCTTAATCGCTTACTCTGCACGATTGCCCCCGATGGGGGGCAATCGTGCAACTCATATTTTATCGGGGCCAGACCGCCTTATTCCACTCAGGTAAAATCAATAACGCCCACACTAAACATGACGGCGACCTCGATCCTCGACGGGTGGGGGCGCGTGAGCCAAACCCAGTTACTTGATCCAGACGGGACCGACTATACGGACACGACATACGATTCACTCGGGAATGTGGCAACCGTCAGTAACCCGTATAGGTCGACGGCTGATGGCACTTATGGTGTCGGTCAGAATAACTATGACGCATTGGGACGGCCAACCCGAATTGTGGAGCCAGATGGTTCCACGGTCATTCGCCAATATAGTGGAAACTGCGTAACCAAGTGGGACGAGGCGTCTAAGTCTAACAAGGAATGCTCTGACGCGTTTGGACGTATAAATCAGGTATGGGAGGACCAAGCAGGCGTCAGCTATCTAACGATCTACGCATATGACGCTCTTAGCAATCTTACCTGTGTCGAGCAACACGGTAGCGCGAGTACAGGGACTGGCTGCTCATCGTCGCCGAGCAACGACGCGACGAGCCCTTGGCGGATTCGGCGTTTTGGGTACGATTCTTTGTCTCGTTTGCTTAGCTCTAGCAACCCTGAATCAGGCACGGTTACTTACACCTATGATAATAGTGGAAACGTGTTAAGTAGGACTGCTCCCCAGGCAAACCAGATTGGCAGCGCCACCACTACGACTTCATACTGTTATGATTCTTTAAACCGGATGACTGGTAAGGCCTATACGGCCCAGTCCTGCCCTCTCGCCACACCCGCTGCGACGTACGGATATGACGGAGTCGCAGCTTCCAGTTGTGCGCCGCCGTCTTTGTCGGATAGCAATCCGAAGGGTGAGCGTACCTCGATGTGCGACGCGTCGGGTACAACCTCCTGGGCCCACGACCAGATGGGCCGCATTCTCACTGAAAAGCGAACGATCCTGGGCACTAGTGCCTGGACCAAAACGGCTGGATACACCTACAACCTTGATGGCTCAATTGCTACGATTATCAACCCAGGGGTTGGCCGTGTAATGACGTATACGACGAATGGGGCCGGGCGGCAACAATCAGTGGTCAATACGGGCGGAAACATCAACTTTGCGACAAATGCTACATACGCAGCCTTTGGAGGGCTTGCGACGTATGCGAATGGGACGAGCCTTAGTTCCACCGACACCTACAACTCGCGCCTCCAACCCCTCACGCAATCGACTATCAATACGACCACAAGTCAGGCCGTCATGAACATAACATATGATTTTCATCTTGGTACGGGCGACAATGGCAATGTATTTCGCATTGTTAACAATCGCAACACCAACCGCACACAAAACTTCATGTACGACTCGCTGAATCGAATTCAACAGGCGTACACCGATGGTCCGAATTGGGGAGAGACATTTTCGTCGACGCCTACTGCGCCAGGCGTAGTTCCTCCGAGTTCTGGAATTGACGCTTGGGGAAATCTGACGAACCGCACCAGCGTAACGGGAAAGACAAATTACGAACTCCTCAATGCCGCTCCAGCTAACCTTAAAAACCAACTCACTGGGTTCGGTTACGATGCTGCCGGGAATATGACGTCCAATGGCTCGGCAACGTACACTTATGATGCAGATAATCGGCTCATTGGGACTGCGGGCTGGACATACGTCTACGACGGTGATGGACATCGCGTTAAGAAGACGAACGGCACCTCTGGTACTCTCTACTGGCCAGACCTCAACGGAAACGCTTTGAACGAGAGTTCTCTTGGAGCAACGAACCTTCGCGAGTATGTTTATTTTGCAGGTAGGCGCGTGGCCCGCATTGATGTCCCTACCCCGTTGACGGTTAAATATTACTTTTCAGATCGCCTCGGCTCAGCCAATGTGATTACCGACGCCGGTGGAACGATATTGGAAGAGTCAGACTACTTTCCCTACGGCGGAGAGATTGTCGTCAGCGGGAGCGACGCAAATACGTACAAGTTTACCGGCAAAGAACGCGACGCTGAATCTGGCCTGGACGATTTTGGAGCCCGGCACTATGCGAGCAGTTTGGGACACTTTATGCAGGCTGACCCAGTAACTGTTACTGCGGCCAGGCAACTTGACCCGCAGCAAATGAACCTCTACGCCTATGTCAGGAACAATCCTCTGAAGTTGGGTGATTCCACTGGGATGTATATTGATGAAACCCAACTTACAGAAAAGGATTTGGAGAAATGGCACCAAGCTGAGGAGGTGGCCGCTCAAAAGGATGCAAAGGGAAATCTAGTAAACAAAGCTCTTTACGATGCCATCGTTAGTCTTCAAGCCGATTCGCGTACCTATACGCTGCTGGGCTCTTCCGGACTTGGGCAAGGCGAGGCTGGAAGATTCACAATCACGCAATTTACCGCTGGCGGAACGGATTTTACGGCGGCGACGATAAAGTTGGACTTCGATAAGATAAAAGACGGAAAGGGTAAAACTTCAGCTGAGTTCGGACTCGACTACACTAAGTTTGGCGGTCTCAATGCGAATGCGCAACGGTTCGCTGAGCTGATCGGGCACGAATTCGCCCATGGATTATTTGCACAACTCGCCCCCAATCTCGCCACAAACATGCAGCACGGACTAGATAGTGCCACACAAGAAATGAATGCATTCAGAGAACAGCATCAGAAACCGAAGACGCCATTGCCGCCAGACATTCTACGAAAACTTGACCATGCGACAAAAATGCTGGACCCTACTGAGAAGTTTGCTCAGAGTTACGAGAAGGATGTCAACCAGGAATTACAGGCCTCACAGGGGAAGTGATGAGATGACTCGCATCGTTCTTTTTTGGGTTGTGGTTGTGTTGATTCCTCCTATGCTAGGGCAAGACCTTTCATATGAGAACCACAATCAAGTTGATTATGGGCCTCTGAAAATCTCAAAAGTATCAGGCGTTGCTAACGACCCCGGAGGGGGACCTGTTCCAGATTCGCAGGTATTGTTGTTCACTGAGTTGGACCACACCTTGGTTGCTAAGACTAAGACTGATCGGGATGGACATTTTCGCCTCGGCAGCATTCGGCCAGGCTCATACAGACTTGTCGTCAAAGCATTCGGGTTTTGTACGGCAAATGTCCCGCTGTTGATTAATAAAAGCAATCCACATAAGAAGCTAATGCTGCACATGGAGGTGGGAGGCATAGACCAGTGTAGCTACGGTTCTCAGGAATAACGGATTGGCAGTGAAACCGGATGTAAGTCTCTCGTTCGACCTTCACTCCGCGCGGCATGGCTGGCAGCAGTGATGTGGGTGCCGGCCGTGGGCGCCTGGACGCTGGCCTGGAACCGCTGGTGCCTGCGTCCGTGGCGAGGCATCGATGCGTCGGCTGTAGTACTGGCGGTAGCAGGGATCATCGGCGCCGTGACCCATTCGGCAAGTGTGACACGCGTCAGCCGGCTTGGGTCGATCGCACTGTTTATCGTGATAGGCGCGCGCATTGTTCGCAGCGGACCGACGCGGATCCTGGCGCTCGTCACGTTAGCCTCCGTTATGGCGGCACTTTTCGGCAGCGAACTGCTTGACACCATCGACGTGCCCGGCATCTGGTTTCCGTTCGGCATCGGTGTGTCGCGGACGCAGTACGTTTACGCGATCGCCATCCCGCTCCTGGCTTTTTTGATCGTGCGAACCTTGCTTCCAGAGAAAGCGGTAGTGAGAGAATCGAACCAGAGGGAAGCGCTCCCAACAGCAACGTAACTCAATCAGAAACCGGGATAGTTATTTGGGTTCCAGATGGTGCTGGGAGGCCGGGGCAGGAGCAACTCCGTATAACTATTGGAAACAAGCGATATCGCTGCTTTCCGCTTCTCATTCACCTTTTGGGTATTGATGGGTCACATAGCGATTTGTCGCCACTTGGCGAATGCTGCTTCCAAGCTAACCCAGTCTTCCTCATCGCTATCTCCGCCCCTGGACTTCAGAACCGAATCACAATGCCGCCAGCGGCCCGGACGTGGTTTTGATTTCCGCCGTAGAACCTGGTCTGAAGTAGGTCGATCTGTACACGCGCGGCCAGGCCTTGACGATCTTGTAGTCGAGGCCGCCGCCAATCGCGTCCCCAAAGGACGTGTCCGAAAGCCCACCGCCGCTGTTTTCATGGGCCACTCCCAACAGCGCGTGCGCGAACGGCGTGTACCTGCCGATCGGCAATGACACCCTTGGGCCAAACATCACCGTATACCGACTGCCGTTGACGTGAACCTCTACCAACCGGACCTCCGACGGGAGCTTGCGTGTAACCTCCGTAGTGCGCGCCGAAGTCGGCGACCACGCCGAAATACTTCATCATCTTGCCTTCCAGCGAGCCGTTCCAACCATACATAGAATGCGTGTTCAGCAGTCCAAGTTCGCCTTTCGCATACGAGAAGCCGAGAAAAACATTCCCGCTGGTAAGTATCTGTGCCGCAGCGATGCTGGGCGCCAGTAAGATGCCGATCACAGTTACGCGACTAATAAGGCGCATGTTTTCTCTTTCTCCTTAAATGTCGTTGCTTGGATCTTTCAGAGTACGATGCAGTGGCTGTCCGCGTCGGATGCCAACTTTGTTCAGAATTCGCAACTTCAGAACGATGAGGCCGTCGGTTCGATCCCGGCTAGCGACATTCGCACGATCGCCGAGGATGAGGAGAGCCAATGCCAGCGGAGGAACAGCAATGACAAATGTTTGCGAGATTCACTTGGCAGCTCCTAAACGCGAAGGTCTGAAACCTCTGTCCGCCACCAATGATCCGGTTGCTCAACTGGCAACTTGCGGATAATAGAAGGAGCGAATCGCCTTCAGTTGGCCGCCTGAAACTTGGAGCCAATCGACAACTTTATCCGTCCCGTTGACCGTTTCCATATCAAACATGGTGGCTACGAATTCTCCGTCCACAAGGTGTTGTTTTATCTCTATGCGTTTGAGGAGTGGCATTATGCTTGTCAAGAATCCCATAACTGTCTCCCGTCCAATCAGCCTTGGCACTCGCGGGCCTTCAAAAGTAATGTCCGCCGCAAACGGCACGTTTGAAAGGTCCTTTTTCGCCAAACCGTTCAAATACGACTCTACGACGGCGATAGCGTCATCTCGTGACATTCATCTCTCCGTTTTCCGCAGAACAAACGCGGATAGTGGATCACAATATCATTCAATGAACGAAGGGGCGGAAACAAGATTTATCACCAATCAATGGATCTTTTCTGAGTCGGGGTGAAGGCTTCGGAGTTGGCGCTCTCGAAATGTTGCGAAACGTCCGGTATTTCACGGATCATGGATATGACTTCTGGCCACAACACTGGCTTTTGTTCGAACGGGTGGAACCGCTCGTGCTCGATGTACACTTTCTGTCTGCAAGTTTCTGGACGTAAGGAGTGACCACCATGTCAGGATCGTCCGAATTGCAAGGAGGCCTCCATTCTCGTCGCGGCTTCTTTCAATGGGCCAGTTCGCTGGTTGCGGCCATCGGCGCGCTGCCGCTGCTTCCCTCTGCCAAAGCTCTTTCACCACCAACGGTAACATCAGAGGGCGAGGACTACTATGCAAAGCTTGGGGTCTCGCCGATTATCAACGCCGCTGGTACCTATACCACACTAACGGCTGCCTGCATGCCACCCGAGGTTCTAGCGGCGGTGCAGAAGGCCGCACTTCATCCTGTGCGGTTGCACGATCTGCAGCAGAGGGCAGGTGAGTACATCGCGCGTCGCCTCCATTGCGAGGGAGCGGTTGTGACTTCGGGAGCTTCCGGAGCCATCAGCCTGGCGACGGCCGCTTGCCTGCAGTATGCAAACAACATCAAAATTCTGGACATGCCGCAGTCGATTGAGGGTATGAAGAATCAGGTCATCGTGCAGCATGCTCACCGGTATGAGCATGATCGCGCAATGTATCTCTGTGGGGCGCGGGTGACCGAGGTGGTAACGCTCGACGACTATAAGCGCGCATGCGGCGCAGGTAATGCGGTGATGACGAATTTCTTTAATGCTGCGGAGGACGAGGATGGGATCGCCGGCAGCGCACAGATTGGCCGGGAAGAGTGGCTGCAGGTGGCGCACGAGCACAACATCCCCTGCCACCTGGATGCAGCTGCCGACATGCCGCCGATTTCGAATTTATGGAAATACACCGGCATGGGTTTCGATCTTGTCGCTTTTTCCGGAGGCAAGGGGATGCGCGGCCCACAAAACGCGGGTCTTCTGCTGGGCCGAAAGGTGCTTACAGATTTGGCGCATGCGAATAACAATCCGGGAGACGGGATCGGCCGCGGCATGAAGGTAGCGAAGGAACAAATTGTGGGCATGGTTGCGGCGGTCGACTGGGTCCTTTCGCAGACGGAAGTGTCGATGCAGGGCGACTACCAGAAACGGGTCGATCTCATTGCCAGTGCCGTCAAGGACATCCCTTCGGTCAGGACGGAAACCGTGGTTCCAAAGATCGCCAACCATGTTCCACATCTGCTCATACGCTTCGACCCAGCAGTCACCGGGGTCACAACTGGCCAGATCGTCGAGGCTTTGCGGATGGGGACGCCTTCGATCGAACTGAACCCGAACACTGGCCAAAAGCCCAACCAAGGCATCCCGGCGGATGCGAACACGCTCGTGGTTGGAGTCTGGATGTTGCAGCCCGGGGAAGAGGCGATCGTGGGACGGCGAATTCGCGACGCCCTCACGAAAAAGGCCTGACACTCAAACCAGGTTGTGAATTGGTGCCGGACCGCCGACCACACAGCCACTGTCGGTGGTTCGAATTCTTACCTCATTTTCCCCACCCGACGCCTCACGAGCTAAGCGGAAGCGAATCCCTAACTACAGCGTGCCGGTTGAACAATTCCCTTTTCTCCCTTGTCCAACATCACTCATTGGACTTTTCGCGATGCCCTTCATGGTTCTCGAGCACCGCTGAAAGCTTTGTGATCTCGAATAGATCCCTGATCCGTGGCTGAGCATTCGCCACTCTTAAGTCGCACTGTGCTCTGGTCGCGGCGAAATAAACGGCGACCATCGCGCCGATTCCGGAGCTATCGATGTAGTTCACGTTTTCAAGATCCAGCAAAATGCGCTTGGTCTCTGGTATGAGCCCGCGAACCTTGGTCTGCAAGAGACCAGACGTCGCAGATGTGATCCGACCCGAGATGAAGACTATGGCTTCGTCGGCGTTCTTCTCGGTTCTGAATGTCAACTCTGGTACAGGGGTAATTGGATTGGCTGCCATTCTCGGCTCTCCCGACTTTCTTGCGAAAGGGTCTTAGCGGGCGGTCATTAGTCTAAAGGGGAACCCGCGTGCGACTCAATCTCCACAGAATTTTGCACAACGGTGCCGCATGAAACGCCTACGGCGGTGAAAGCGAACCACGTAGTCCCAACCATTTTTCTAACCCGCTTGTCGGGAAGGCGCCGCTGGGGACCGCTGGAGGCTTTCTGTGTCGACCAATTGCACCAGCTCGAGGGTGATACCTTCGGGACCTTCGAAGAAGCGGACCAGCCGGCTGATATAGTCCATCTCCTCGCTGAGCATTTTCACGCCGTTGGCCACCAGGTGCCTGGTGGTGGCGCCAATATCATCCACACGGAATGCAAGATGATTGTAGCCTCGTCGCCGCAGGTTTGACGGATGCTCACCCGGATCTTGCGGCGGCCTTGGATCGAACTCGAGCAACTGAATCTCGAAGCGAGGCTCGGCTCCTTCGAGTGCAAGCGTGATGTGCTGAGCCTTCACGTCCGGCATGCCCATGTATCGTGCAGGCAGACCGCCATCGATCATCGCAACGTGTTGCTTCCGGAAACCCAGGATCTCGAAGAACTCGATCGCAGTCGCGGCATTCGCCACCGCAATGGTTACATGATCAGGGTAGCGGAGCACTCTCATCATCCCCTCCGTTGTTGGTCGACCTGCCTGGTCAGCACTGACGCCCCCATGCGGAGTGGCTTACAGTTGAAGTAGGGACGGTACGTATTACTCATGTGATCATGTAGCCAGCAGATGGATGGCAGCTACTGTCAATTCGCGCAGCAGGTAAACCGGTAAGCGCCTACAAGCCCCGTTTCACGCCCCTTCTCGGGCTTCGTTAAGGATCTCCCCCATCTCAATGATGAACGGCGATTTTGGGCGAGATGCCGATCATCGAAATCACCAACTCCCACCCACCGGCCGAGGGCTTCCGGATTGCTGAGCATACCTTAGGCACGAAAAACCGTGAGCCAATCTCAACTGGCCAGCGCGGACGATCTTGATTCCGGCCGGGCTCTTGATTCCAGACCGAAGCGCTCTTGCAGAACGCAAGCGCTGACCAGGATCATGAGAACCTGATCGTTGGCTACTCGTGCGCCTTCATCCATAGCGTTCAGGCTGTCCAGAAGAGTGACGACCTTCTTCTGATCGAAAAAAGGAATTGAGGCGAGAACATGGCCTCGAAGCGTGTCATTGACCAAAGCGCTCAGTTTTTCTTTTGGATTCAAAGTCGCGGGCGGGCTGAGAAACGGATGTTTCTGTCGTTTGTATACCGTTTCAGTAATCACGTCGCGAACGGCCTCGCGGAGAACGTACTTCTCGGTCATGCCGTGGATCTTTTGGTGCACCGGCTGCGAACACAGGACTTCCACTACTCTATGGTCAAGGAAAGGCACGCGGCCTTCGACAGAGTGTGCCATTTCCATGCGGTCGCCGAGCATATTCAGGATGTACCCGGGCAACAGGGTCTTTGACCAAAGATAGAGCGATTGATGTACGGCATCGCGCCCGCTGAGCTGCCCGCGGACATCAATTCCACTGAGCAGAGCATGATAGCTTTCGCGAGAACCGTATTGTTCGGCAAAATCCTCATGCCACAACGGAAGCATCTTCGCTGCACGGGCGGAAAAGGTTTCGATCCACGACGGAACAAATCCAAGAACCCGCTTCACATTCTCGAGCGGTTTGGCGGCGCCGTGAGGCAGCAGCAAGCCTCGGGACACGGGATTTAGCCTCTCGAGTTCCTCCAGAAGCGTAGTGGCCTCCGCCGTATCTTGACCATCTCGGTTGTAAAGCACCATGTCGCGACGAAAGTGGGCGTAGCCGCCTAGAATCTCATCCGATCCTTCGCCGGTGATTACGACTTTGTAGCCGGCATCACGGACCGCCCGGCTCAAGAGATATTTCGCTACGCCGTGGGCATTGAAGCAGAAGGTTTCAGATTGCTGAATCGCGTCGGCAAAATTATCGGCCAGGTCATCCTGCCGAATCGGGATGGGGAAAAAGTCGGCTCCTACCTTCGAAGCCATCTCCCTGGCTTCTTTTTCTTCGTCGTAGTCCGGACGATCGAACGTTAGCGTGAAGGCGCGAATCGGATCTGAGCGGTGTGTTGCAGCAAGGCCCAGCACTGAGCAAGAGTCCAGTCCACCACTGAGATAGCACCCTACCGGTACATCGGCACGCAAGCGAAGGCGGACGGCTTCGTCTAGGACGTGACGGAATTCCTCAGCATACTCTGCCCCAGAACGGCGCAATGCGGCGCTGTCTCGCGGCGGATAGTTGAAGTCCCAATATTGGTTGAGTTCGATATGCCTTTCGGTGGCGATTAGATAATGTCCAGGTGGGACCTGAAAAATCCCGTCGAAAAGCGTCCGCACCTGGTGACTGCCAAATTCCGTGGCCTGTGCGACCGAATCAGCATCCCAGCGGGCTGGCACTCCGGCCGCAAAGAGTGCCTTTACCTCTGAAGCGAGGTATAAAGTTTCGCGATGGATCGCATAAAAGAGCGGTTTGATGCCGAAGCGGTCGCGCGCCGCGAACAGAGTGCGGTGATTCTCATCCCAGAGCACAAATGCAAACTCACCGCGCAATTCGTTTAGACACTGAACGCCGAGGTCTTCGTAAAGATGCAATGCGATTTCGCTGTCAGATCTTGTGCGCAGATGGTGGCCCGCACGTTCAAGCTTGCGCTGCGTGGACTCGTAGTCGTAAAACTCGCCGTTGACGATGATGTGCTTGCGCCCATCCTCGCTGGCAATGGGTTGATCGCCGGTCGCAAGATCGATAATGCTGAGTCGGGCGTGCCCCAGACCTACTCGCTCATCCGACGAAATCCAGTGCCGCTGTCCGTCGGGCCCGCGATGATAGAGTCGCTGCGTGGCGCTTTCTAGTACCGCCGGTGAAACCGGACGACTGCGCGAGAACATGGCTACGATTCCGCACATAGTGACCTCCTCCAAACCTTCGCTTTTTTATGCGCCCGCGCCTTTCAGTGATGTAGCGAACCCATTGACGGAAGGTGCCAATTGACATCCTTGGCGTGTTCTGGCACTTGGCTACCCTGTCCTGCTGTTTTATGGTACCCAAATTCCATCGCACATATACGAATCCTGCGGCACTCTCGCCCCTCCCCCGACTGACAAGGTACTTTTGAGCGCTGAATCTCGTCTGTTGAAAATTCCTGGCTGGAATCAGACGTCTACGCCCTTTTCCATCCTCTAGTTGGAAGATTTCAACGGCTACCTGCCTGTTCTGCGTTCGCACGGAACTTCGAGACCCCGAAGTCGTTCCATTTAGAGTCGTTCTGGTTGTCGTAGAAGCCGAGACCCGGGGCGCCAGCGGTGAACACGGGGCGCCTTGTACCGCAGTCCGTCCCTTCACCGCCCTCGTTTCCGTTGTCGGGCACCTGCATGATCTGCTGGCCATTGAGGTACGCGGTAATCAATGCGGGGTTCGAGCCAGTGACCGTGCCCCTCAGCACGTCTCCATTCACAAGGTAGATGCTCGGCGAGGACGGCTCAATGTTGCAGTACAGACCGTTCGGCCCACTCCATCGCGCTATGTGACAGTATCTGCTCCCTGGAACGACGCTGCAGTAGACCTCGTAACCTGTGATTTTGTTCTTTGCGATCGCCACGCGCAGCCGGACCTCTATCTCGTGGCAACAGACGGTCGGCGTCCTATTGATTCGGACTGTTACCTCGGCTTGTTGATCGGCGATCCAATGTCCCTTGAGAATCGCCGTCGGGTCTCCATAACGCGTCGGTTCGCTGACCCCGTAAGCCATTCCGCTGCCCGTCCGAACGTCGCCCCAAAGGTTTCCACCGGACGACTGTCCCCCTACCCACTTGCGTCCTTCCGAAATGGGATTCTCTGTCAGTGGAAACGAAGTCGAATAGGTTTGCGAGCAGACCCATACAGGCCGAAACAGCAAAACCATAGCAAAGATGAGTCTTCACAATAGGCATTGCTCCCACAGCCATCAAGAAGCAATGAGGAGTATAAATCACCAATTTGGCGCGAATTTGTCGAGGGTCGGCGGCTGTACATCCGGCAAACCCGTGTGGTTCACCGTGGGATCAATGCGCGCAAAGCAGCAGCAGGGAACCTCCGCTCTGTCACAAACGATTCAATCCTGGTTGTGACGGAACACAATTCCTAAATTTACAAAACTTTGACTTAGCAGTGAAATGGCGTTCGCTAACATCTTTCGGAACTCAATCCGCGCGCAGGCATCGTCGAGTAAACTCGCACAACGTCGTCTCTAGGGGGAATGGGATGGGCTTTCAAAGGCGCCAATTACTTCAAATCCTGCCGTACGCTTTCGGGTCAAGCCTCATTCTGCCCCAGATTGAACTAGACGCGGCGGCACAGAACCCGGTGCAGCCAGTGGGTGCTGCTTCGCCTGCCAAGACACCTGCTCAGCATGAAGCGGCAGGATCGGAAATCGAGAAAGTAGCCGGAATCGGAGGATTGTTCTTCCGAGCTCATGATCCCAAAGCGTTGGGAGCCTGGTACCAGAAACACTTGGGAATTGCGCTCACGCCAACGAGCGAGGGCGCAAACCCTTGGCAGCAAGAGGCCGGACCGACCGCCTTCAGTCCGTTTCCCGAGACGACCAAATATTTCGGGGACCCTAACAAAGTATGGATGGTCAACTTTCGAGTGCATAACCTCGACAAAATGGTAGCTCAGCTACGAGCCGCAGGAATTGAGGTCAAAGACCCGGAGTCTTATCCCAATATTGGGCGCTTCGCGCGTCTGCATGACCCCGAGGGAAATCCCATCGAATTGTGGCAGCCTTCATAATTCGAGTCCACGTTAGTGGTTTCCAATCGAGACTCTGGGGCCAGGGCAATTCGGAAGTCTGAGAGTGTAGCTGATCCGCTAGCTTCAGGAGAAGCAACGAAGGGCAGGTCTGGGCCGCCGATTGTCTGAATATTCCTTTGCTTCTTTATTCGCCATTTGCCACGTCAATGAGCTCTACGGCGATGGTACGCCAACCATCACGAATGAGGGGCACCTCTGCATTGAAAACGTACGTCAGCGCGCCACCCACAACGACAATAGTGGCAGCTACTCCTGCTCTGGAATTAACCACTGAGTTCGAGGGCACGAAAAACATAGGGCAGAGAATTATCCCCACTAGGGTCAAAGCAGTCAGGAGCAGTAATGAGGTATCTCCTTTTGTGTGCAGCTGGTTCTTTTTACGTCGTCCGCGCTCGAATCTGAGGAGGCTCAGCAACCTGTATGCAACGTAAGCGCAGCCCGCAATGACGCTTCAAATGGGGAGCTGCCGTGTAACCACTGCAATCATTGCCACGGTGCGAATCCTAACACCGGCCTGCCATTTTTGGGTGCTATTGAGAGATTTATCGTCAACGATCCGCAGTCTGGCTTAGACTGAAACCGTTCAGAGGAACGTATGCAACTAAGGCGATCAATGATTTGGGCCATCTTCCTTTTGGCTTCTTTGTCTTTTCACACCGTCCATGCTGTTGAAGAAATCGTTGAGCTTCGGTTGCAGAAAGTCAAAGCTCTTGAAGGTGTTGTTATGTACTCCAATGGCGATGCCATTGCTGGAGCAAGAGTCGCAGAGCTGACGTTTGACTGGAAGACAGAGCTTCGCTCGACCAGCACTGATTCGGCAGGTCATTTCAGGCTACCACCGGTCAAAGGGCGAAAAGTCTACTACCTTCAAATCACATTGCCGGGGGCTTCTGGCGTCAATCCATTGCGGGTATCGCTGACAATAAATAGGTTCTGGGGCAAGGGGGCACCGCTGCGCCTACACCTTCAGCTTGCCTAGAACTTAAGCTGGCACCGATTGAGAGAGACAGACGAGAAGACCGCAAAGTTGCACAGTCGCGACTCACCTGTTTCGGATTCAATCGGTGTAGTCGGATTTTTCGACAATTGACCACCGTCCGACCTAGTAGACATCGGCCTTGATGTTGCCCAAACTCAGGAAGTGCTTACAGAGGCAACAAGGAAAACGACTCCAAGGATGGCATATATGACTGCAAACAATCTTGAACAACAATGTCAATCCGGGTAAGCCGAGCCATATATCGTCGATTCCTTCGCTACCCTTGGAATTCTTCGATTGCATGATACCTTAATCCACACCTCCCTCCGATAAACCGAATCTTCGCTGACTTCCACGATTGCCGTGATTTCACTCCCCCCTGTCCGACGGGAAGGCATCTTGAGTGCAATCGGGATTTATCTACAGCTAATCGTGTGCTGAGGATCTGAACATCCCGGCACCGCCGCAGAGAGGCATTGGTAAGACTGGTTAGTGTGCTGTGCGAACCCTCAAGGAAGGAGGCTGCGGAAGTGCGTCAAGTTCCCCGACGTATTCCGCGAGGCGAGTGCCATCCTCTGCTTCAATCCTGATAATGAGGTTGTCGTGAAGGGGCACATCCTGGGAATCGATTCTCAGCTGGTATGTCCAGCGCCCTGAACAGTTGTCCTCGCACCAAGGTTGCTGCGACTCCTCCGATACGAAAAAGGTCCCTTTGGCCGGAACGATCTGAGCATCATGCTTCCATTCCAAGTGGAACTTGACGTTCGCGGGATCAAATGGCGGTAACGCACTACAAGCCTTAAACTCAGGAAGTCCTGGCCAGAACTCCACTGTGATATCCGTGGAATCGGGAAAGCTCTCGACGAGATCACGGCCCCGGCGATACTGGCGGGTGCCCGGTTTGCTCTTCACCTGTTCAAGAGCCGCGATGTGGGGCCGTATTTGGGATTAGTGCCGAAGCAGGAGGACTCCGGAGAAAGCCAGCCGCAATTGGGAATCAGCAAAGCTGGGGACACGATGCTGCGCAAGTTGTTGGTCGGGAGTGCGCACTATATCTTGGGACCGTTTGGAGCCGACAGCGACTTACGACAGTACGGACTACGTCTGTGCGAGCGTGGGGGAAAGAACGCAAAGAAGAGAGCCGCGGTAGCGGTAGCGCGGAAGCTGGCGGTCTTGCTGCATCGACTTTGGGTGAGTGGCGAGGTTTATGAGCCGCTGGGCTACGCCTGCTCGAGGGTAATCGTACGACAGGCGGCTGCGTAGACGAAAACGGACATGACAAGCGGGAG
>Ga0207694_10001725_pt1 | contig 18311 bp, 18 predicted proteins | sample KBSC34metaG_FD_184353 | JGI IMG/M metagenome (GOLD analysis project Ga0207694, IMG submission 184353) | Corn rhizosphere microbial communities from Kellogg Biological Station, Michigan, USA - KBS C3-4 metaG (SPAdes) (version 2) | ecosystem: Host-associated > Plants > Roots > Rhizosphere > Soil... | reverse complement strand
CTGCGCAGGCGGGGGATCAGGCTGGCGTTCTTGTCGAACCTGACTGCGGCGATGCTCGACGCGAATCTGAAGCAGGCGGGACTGAGCGAGTTTTTCGAGCCGCACCTTACGACCGATCGCGTGCAGGCGTACAAGCCGAGTCCGCGAGCATACCAGATGGGGCAGGATATATTTCGCTTGCAGAAGCGGGAGATCGCGTTTGCTGCGTTTGGAGCGTGGGATGCGGCGGGAGCGAAGTGGTTCGGGTATCCAACGGTGTGGGTCAACCGCGGAGGCGTTCCGGCAGAGGAACTGGATGCTCAGCCGGATGTGGTTGCGAAGAATTTCGGCGGGCTGGTGGAATTTGCCGGGAAAGCCTGAATGCAGGCCTCAAACGCGAGACCTGGGAGCCCCCCAACATTCGAGAGGAGAATAGAACTTCCAAAGAAGTCTTGACGCTCTTATACGATGGTGTGAATCACAATTAGGCAAGTCCACCACTGTCGAGGAGCTTCATGGCAACCACGGAAATGGGTTTTCTGCACGGTCAGCTTAGGGAGCGGAAGGGTCGTCTGGAATCGGTGATCGCTGCGACTCCGGGCGATGCGAACCTGCAGGCGTTGCTGCACGAAGTAGATTCCGCGCTCGATCGATTTGCGGCCGGCACGTATGGCCTTTGCGATTCTTGCCATGAGTCCATCGAGCGAGACAGGCTGCTCCGATTTGCGGCCGGCACGTATGGCCTTTGCGATTCTTGCCATGAGTCCATCGAGCGAGACAGGCTGCTCGCTGATCCGCTGATTCGCTATTGCCTTGACCATCTGACCAAACATGAACGGGCCGCGCTGCAGCGCGATCTTGATCTGGCGTCGGAGCTGCAGCGAGGTCTTTTGCCGCCCAGAGATCTAAGGGTAGGCACTTGGGAGACGAATTATCACTACGCGCCGCTGGGGCCGGTGAGCGGCGACTATTGCGATCTCTTTCCTGCGAAAGAGCAGCTCTACTTCATGCTGGGAGATGTTTCCGGCAAGGGAGTAGCAGCCTCGATGCGGATGACGCAGCTGCATGCCCTGTTCCGCAGCCTGATCGGAATGGGTCTCCCGCTTGCAGAGATTGTGGAACACATCAATGGCTTTCTTTGCGAGAGCGGGATTTCCGGGCAGTACGCGACGCTCGTCTGCGGCCGTGCCGAGCCAGGAGGAGAAGTAGAGCTATTCAATGCGGGCCATCTGCCCGTGATCGCTGTTCAGAAAGGGAAGCCGCAGCTGCTCGAGTCGACTGGGTTTCCGGTGGGTATGTTTCGCGATGCCTCGTTCACTCCAGTTCGCGTGCAACTGGGCAGCGACGACATGCTGTTTCTTTTTACTGACGGTGTGTCAGAGGCCGAGGGAGGAGACGGCGAATACGGCGTCGAGCGCATTGTCAATTTGCTCTGCCGGAACACGCCGTGTTGCGCAGGTGACGCTGTGTCAGCGTGCCTCGAAGACCTCCGTGCCTTCGTCGGAACCCAGCCAGGAACAGACGACGTAACCCTGCTGGCCCTCCGGCATCTCTCGCTAAATTAGTCAGCTGAGGACCGTAGCCAGCTTCACGCTCCGGATAAAGCAATGCTCCGTTGGATCTGCGGATCCTTTCTTGCGAGTGAGGGAGCGGCAGCGGAAGTCAGCTCGGAAGATCGAACAGTTTGGTCCCACAACCATACAACCAGGAAGGTGTCGGGTGGGCCTTCGCAGGTCGCTAGAAGGGCCTTGGGCCGTGTCGAAGTAAGGAGGTCTTACCGAAGGTGTTAGTCACTGAATACGTTTGTGCGATGTACCTAGCTGAGCGGCGGCCCTAAGCTGAACGGTACTCACATTTCAGCACGGTTCTGCCATGGGAACGATGCGATTTGAATATCGAATCACGTCCCGGCGAAGGGATGTGTATAGTGGGAACGCCGATCATCACGCCGGGGTGGGTGGATGGAGATCGGGCGCGCCGGTACATCCACAGCTCGTTTCTCGATAGAGTTCTCGGAAATCTGTTTCCGGATCAGCGGCGGCATCCGCGATTCTTTGCGCCACCCATCGTCGCGTATCTGGGAGGCGTGGGTCAATCGAAGCTCTTCCCCATCATGAATGTGAGTGTGGGTGGCTTCTGCCTAAAGACCGATGAGCTTTGGACGCCAGGACTTGTGATGCCAATCGCCCTTCAGAGGTGGAGGACCATTCCACAGGACGATCCGGAGTCGCTCACCGTGCAAGCGATGCTGGTGCGCCGAGCGGAGAAGGAGGCGGGATTCGCGATTGTTCTGCCTCCGGAGATACTTCCGCACACGCGCAGGCAGCACCAGAACATTCTGCTGCAACAGATGTCGGATTTCTTGAAGGATCTCCCGGAGCCGATGCCAATGGCCACTGCAGATCCCATCCATGCTCCGACTTCCGCCAGATCGCATTCCAATTCGCACCAACTCCATCCGCTTCCGGATAGAACCAAGACTCACAAGCTCTCGGCTTGAACGAGGTGGAGTATCGAACGGGGTCCTGAGTGGCAGTGACAGCCCCGCGCCGGTTTCCGCAGAGCGCGCAAACGCAACAAGGCCGTCCCTTGCGGGACGGCCTTGTTGTTGAAGAGAACCAAGGAGTGGAGAGTTGGAACCCCACTCTCCCAGGAACTTCAAATTAGTCGCCGGCGACGGGCTCGGCCTCTTCGCGGTGGCGATTGACCGGCGATGCGGCGTTGTTGCTCGCGGGGCGGATGCTGTCGAGGCTTACGAGGCCTTCAACCGGCTTCTCGCCCAGTACGTGTTCGCGGTAAAGCTTGGCCATGCGGGCGTTCTCAGCATCACTTTTGACCTTGGTATCGCGTGCGCGGAGGCGCTCTTCGCGCGCGTTCTTCGCGATGCCGAGTTCATCCAGCGTGTGGTTGGCTTCGGCGTTCACGTGCTCCATGTTGAGCTTGAGCTCGTGGCCCACGTAGGTCATTCCAACCTTCTTGCCGCCCGCGAAGATCTCGTGACGGCCATGCTCGTCGTACCACTTGGTCAGTGTGGCAGTCATGTGCATCTTCTCAATGATGTTGCGCCATCCCACGCCGGTGTTGTACGCGCAGAAGCTGATTTCGCCTTCCTGCGTGGCGTAGGGGATGATGCACTGCTCGGTGCGGCGGAAGTCGTAGTTAAACAAATCCTGGAACCACATGCCGGCGATGAAGAGGAAGTTCCAGCGATCCTGACGGCGCTTTTGAATATCCTCCATAGTCCGGTCGCCTTTCACGCTGCCGTAGTTCTTGCCGGTGGCGTTGAAGGTCTTGTCCATCTTCTTCAGCATGTCGGAGATCTTGAAGTGGGTCGGCGACTGGAACGGATCGTAGTTGCGCAGCAGCGCCAGTCCGAATCCGACGACCGACATCCACTTGCCGCGGGCAGCATCGTTGACCTTGGCCAGATCCTTGGCAACCTGGTCCATGTGCAGGAAGGCCGTAACGGGAGCGGCTTCCTTCGTTTCCTTGTCGATCATCAGCGCCATGCCGATCCCGCAGTTGGGGTGGCATCCGCAGGAGAGCTGGCCCCACTCGGCCTGGGGTCCGTGTACGAGGTCGGCCCAGTCAGAGAAGGTGCTCATAAAGCTGATGGGGAACCAGTCGCGCTCGGGAACGCCGATGCCGACCTGATTCTTGACGTCGTGCGCCATGTGCGAGAGGGTGTAGCGCTGCGCCAGACGGCGCTCTTCGCTGATGTCTTCGTCGCGGCCGGTGAACGAAACCGGCTGGAAGGAAAGGAAGCTGATCTTCTTGGGATTGTCGAGTGCGAACTCGATGATGCGGCCGACCTGCTCGTTGTTGATGCCGTTGATGATCGTCGTAACGGGAACGATCTCGACGCCCGCTTCATGCAGGTTGTTAATGGCCTGGAGCTTTACGTCGAAGAGGTTGCCGACCTTGCGGTGCGAATTGGCAGCGTTGCCGATGCCGTCGAATTGAAGGTAAACGTAGCGAAGTCCGGCTTCAGCGGCCGCGCGGCAGAGTTCCTTCGACTTCGCGAACTCGATGCCGTTCGATGCGGCCTGAACTGAGTTGTAACCAACCTTGCGCGAGTAAGCGACGGCATCGAGGAAGTAAGGCGAGAGCGTGGGCTCGCCACCGGAGAACTGAACGCTCATCTGACGACGCGGCTTGATCGTGATGGCGTTGTCGAGCATGGTCTTGATTTCGTCCCACGTCAGTTCGTGGACAAAGCCAACCTGGTTGGCGTCCATGAAGCAGGGATCGCACATCATGTTGCAGCGGTTGGTGAGGTCGATCGTGAGCACCGAGCCGCGGCCGTGAGTGACGGTGGATGTGCCGTGGTTGTGGAGCTTGCCTTCCGTTTCGCCGTGGGCGCGGATGTCCCGGCCGGGGAACGACTCTTCAAGGTGCTTGAAGAAGGCCGGGTCGATCGACATTACGTCTTCGAAGTGGCCGTGCTTGGGGCAATCCTTGACCATCAGGATCTTGCCGTCGCGCTCAATGATCTGGGCCTTGATTTCGCCGACCTTTTCATTGAGGAGAACTTCGTGGGGCAGCTTGCCATCCAGGATCTGCTTGCGGATCTCAGGAACGCACTTGGGGCAGAGCGAGTCGGTGGTGCGGGGCCATCCCAGCGGGGGCTTTTCCTTTTGCCAGCTCTTCAGGAGGGGTTTGTCGCTCCACTTGGGGGTAAACGACGGGTTGGGGCTGATACGGTTCAGCCGCTCGTAAACGACCCACGCTCCCTTAGCCGCGTAAACGGCTGCCTTCTCGGCATACTTGACTGCTTTTGACATCTGGTGCGATCTCCTTTGGAAAGTGTGCGCTGGCTCGCGCGGGGATTCGACCTAAGTGACTGCCGGAACCCAAAAACTCAGTACAAGAGTAACGAGGTGGCCCAGTCAATCCAACGCGGGTGCAGCGAATGGGGATATCAGAGGGTGAACGGGGATTGAGCGGGGGTGAATGGAGGTATCTGCATCCGAGACAAAGCGCTGATCTAGCAGGGGTTTACGCTTTTGAGTCTCGGTTTAGAAGATATTGGGCCCGCCGGGATTGGAAACCTGGTTGATGATCTGCTGGACGAAGACGATCTGGACGTGGATATGGCGGGCGACGTCAGGGAGGAACTCGGTGACGAAATTGTCGGTAGGGGCCAGGGCGTAGCCGGTAACCACTCGAGCGGCGGTGGAAGGAAGGTCGGTTTCGAGCCCGGGGACGTACAGGTTGGCGATTTCGGCGTCGATGGGGGCGGCGATCAGGCTGGAGTAGTTGGGTATACCTTTGCCACTATCGCTTCGGGTCCACCCGACCTGGACGATGGCGTTGAGAATGCGGCGTGGGAGGGGGGCGTGAGGCATGCGGTGGTAGTGCGGATCCTGGTGAAAGACAGAAGGAATCAGGAAAGTGCCGAAGAACTCGCTCGTCATGTCTTCGGTGTAACTGACGCCGGTGTAAAGCCAGAATCCGGGAATGCCCGGTCCGTAAGCCGAATGCGAGTCAGAGCCGATAGCGATCGCAGCACTGGCACCGATCGTGATGGCGTTGAACGGATCGAGCACGTTGCGCGCGGCGAGGCGGGCTTTTTCTCTGGGGGTCAGAGGCTTGATCTCGGGACCGTTTATGAACCTCTGGTAGAAGTTGATGAGCGGTGGCGGAAGACAGGGAGGCAGGTTTTGCATGTCTTGGGTGGGATTCCCGATTCCGGTAGGCCGGCCGGCTCGTTCAATCGGAGGGAAGCCCGCAGTAGCAGCCAGATAGTTCGCGCCCAGGGCGGTGATCGTCTTGCCAGAGGACTCGCTTTTAGGGATGACGCGGCAGGGGCCCTGCTTCTGATTCTTGATGATTGGCAGGGGAGCCGAGGGAATGGGAGCCGCGGTGTTCACGGGCTCACTTGGGGCGGTGACCTGAGCGCATGCCAGCGCGGGAGCAAGCGCTGAGACAAACAGAAACAGAGCCGGAAAAATGCTACGTGACTGGCGCAGAGCGCGGTGATTTGACTGGCAGCTTGCGGCCTCGTGCAAAGAGGGCTTCCTCGCTCGTTGGAACTTTTCCTGTGCCGCGTCGTAAATGACTGGAGATACAGACCGGCACAGTGCCTGTCTCACGATCGCAAAACGTTCTACTAACTCCGACGCAAAATATTCAGAAAAGGTAACTTCGCGTCCTGAGAATAGAGGATCGAAAGGATCGGGAGATGATCGGGTGATGTTGTTTTCGCAGGCACGGTGCGTGCGGCAGACATCTCGGGCGACATTGACGCGATCTGGCGCCGAGTCGAGACTAGAAAGCGAGGCTTATCCATATGAGCTCTTATCCTCCTCCTCCACCACCCGGGCCCGGCGTCGGTCACCGGCTCGATGAAGCGATCGAGCTTATCGAGATGGAACTGCGGCATGCGATCGCCTATGTAAACGACGCGGTGGTGCCGCAGGTGCGCAGCGAATCAATTTCCGCAATGCGCAAATTGTCAGACAAGCTGAGGAACCTGGCAGACAAGATGGACCAGCAGCAAAGAGGCCCGCGCGGCTGATGCGACTGCTCACTCCCCCGAGCACGTTGCGAATTTGCTGGTTGGCCGGGCTTTTGACGGCGACGTTAATTGTTACCGGATGCGGCCACAAAAAGGCGCGGGTCACGCCGACCGCTACAGCACCGCCGGTCTATACGCCACCGACGAGAAGGCCGAGTCCCGAGCCGCCCGCACGGGGATCGATTCCCGTCACACGGGTGCCGGAGGGCGGGATCAGTGCCGAAGACAAGGAGTTCATCCTTTCGCACCGGCCAATTTACACCGAACAAGGCAAGGCTACCTGGTATACCGCCGCAAAAGGGCGAAAAGCCGCGAACGGGCAATTGTTTAGCGACGAAGCGCTGACGGCGGCGCATCGCACCTTGCCCATGGGGTCGCTGATCGTGGTGACAAATCTGAAGACCCGTCAGGCATCGGCGATGAGGATCAGCGATCGCGGTCCGTTTGTGACGACAGCGATTCTGGATCTCACAAAGGCATCGGCTCAATCGATCGGGATCTGGCCGGGGTCAGCGCAGGTGCGCATCGATGTGTACGAGACTCCGAAGCCGATGGGTTCAGGTGGACGATGGTGCGTGCAGATCGGGCCGTTTACGAGCGAGCGTCGAGCAATCCGGTTCAAGGGAAAACTGATCGATGATTATCCGGGCTCTCGCGTTATTGAGTTCCCAGGGGAAAAGAGCTATTGGGTGCGCATCCGGCCTGCAGGCGATGATCGCGAGCAGGCGGAAGAGATGGCGCGGCGAATGAGGCCGGATGAAGGTGTAGCGTATCTGACGCGGCTCGACTAGCAGGATCTGAAAGCGGAGAGGCGGTTAGTGGCCTAATCTGCTTCGAGCGGTGAACTTTGGGGGCAGCTATTCGCTGTAGCGCTTCGCCTGGTACCGATTGACGACGACCTTGCGTGGAGGATAGACAACGGTGGGCCAGTGTTTCTCCGGAGCCCATTTTCCGCTCGTGTCTTCAACTCCAACCGTCTGACCGCAGGTTTCGCAGGGATACACTCCCCAACCCGCACGGCTACGGCTGTTGTTGAGTAGCTGCTGGGTCTCTTCGCTAAGTTTTCCTTCGCATGGCTTTGTAAGTATCGCCATAATCCTCTTCTCTGGCCCTTTTTTCGTGATCTATGGCCCGTTATTGGTGAAGTAGATTGTTGGGGTCGATCAACGAGCGGCTGCCCGCTTCAGGCTGGGGGAGGGAATACCTTCTTCGAAGCCCTATTGATACTTAGATGCGTGGAAATGCCGAAGGAAGCAGCGATACCAGACGAAACTCACGCCGATGGAACTATTAGCCGGGGCATACCCGCGTAAATCGCTTGTCACCAGCGAGCTTACCGGCAATGAACTACTCCGGCGCGGGGTAGTAGGGCAGCTTGTCGTTGGTTTCGTTGGCGCGCTTCACGGTGACGTCGTCAAAAAGGAGCGCGGGGGCGAGAACGGTTTCGGGAACTTCGGTGGCGTAATTGGCGACCCAGAGGTTCTGGCCGGCAGCGACGACTCCGGATCGGAGGGCGCGCTGATCGAGATCGTCGAGGATAGCTCCGCGAACCAGCGTGCGCTTGCCATCGAGGTCGATGCGGTAGAGCAGGCGGGGCGTGTTCTCCGTGCCCAGGGTTGCGACGTAGTAGACGGATTTGAGGCCGCGGTCTTTGGCAAGCTGAATCAGTCTGTTGTTCAGCTCTTCGTCGGAGAGGCCTTGCTGGGCGGTGATCTTTAGAACTCCGATGGCTGGACGGGCAGGACCTGTGATGCCGGCGCGAGCGTGACCGTTAGATTCAGGGAAGTCGCGCACAGGCGTGCGGCCAATGAGGTAATTCTGCAGGTGTCCGTCGGAGACAAGCTGGACAGTCTGCGCGGGGACGGCTTCATCATCGACCGAGTAGGAGCCGACGAGGTACTTGCCTTCCCAGCTTTTGAGTGCGGGGTCGTCGACGACGGAGAGGAAGTCTGGCATGATGCGGGCCTTGTAGCTTGACGCAAAAGGACCGTTGGTGCGGGCTTCGGTACCCAGCTTGGGGCGCGTTGCGGTGACCCCAGAGGCAAGAAGAGCGTGCAGCGTGTCTGCGCTGGCATCGGCAGAGAGAAGCACGGGCCCGTGATACTCCTCTTCGACGATAGGTGCCTTCCGGAGATCGCTGAGCGAGGTGATGAGCGTGACCGCGTGTTTGTGGAACTCCTCGGGGCTGTCGAGGTCGGCGAGAGAAATACCGCTGGTTCCATAGGAGCGATCGAGATGCATACCGTCATCGGCCTGCGTGCCCACGCCGATCGATTCGGAGTAGCTGCCGGAGGATTTACGGACAATCGCTCCTTCGCTGGAGGCGATCCACGTGGTGGTGACCCGTGCGTGGAAGGCAGCGGTGGAGTACTGGATCTGCTGCTGGCTCGCATTGACCGATGCATCGGTTCGGTAGATTCCGCTGTCGCGAGCGACGCGTTCGGACCAGGCATTCTCGTCCACTGCAAGCGTGAGTGGATCTGCGAGCGAGACGATGGGCTTGGCTTTGCTGAAATCGTCGGCTTGCGGCGGCGTTTGCACCTGCTTGAGCTCAGCCTGCTTCTGAGCGTAGGCGGCAAGAGCGGCTTTATAAGCCTGATCGGTCCCGGACCAGAGCGCGGAACGGAGCGCTATGGGGTCGTCCTCGATGGAGGCGAGCTGAATTGCACCGTCGCCACGCGGACCGGAGTTGTCGGTCTTGTAGTCGCCGACGCGGACGCTGATTCGGGCGATGCGGGCGTGGCCGTGATGCGAACCCTCCGTGTCGCCGAACGCCGCCCGAGTTTCGAAGTCCTGCACGTCTTCGAGCCGGTACTCGATGAAATACGGCTTCTCGAAGCCGGGCAGCTGGAGGTGCGTCATGCTGCGATCGAGCTCGTCGAGCATGGCCTTGAGGACCGGATCTTTTTCAGCATCAGCCCGCGTAGCCTGCGCGGATAATTGCGGCGCGATGGCTGAGAAAGAGAGAATTCCTACTCCGATGATTGCTGACAGATGACGAGCGAAGTTCATTGGCCCTCCTTCGTTGCCGGCGTCGACGGCGCGCCTGGGATGGAGAGGATGGGCGGACGCTGCGTGCCCTGCTGCTGGCGCTGCGTTTCGATTTCGCTGACGAGCATCGCGGGAGCAACTGCGCTGACCGGGACGGTGCCGGACTCGGCTCCGCATTCGCCGTTGAAGACCTCGCTTTTATCGCTTGTGGCGAGAATGCGCTTCATGGCGGCCAGCGGTGTGCCGACGATGCTGACCCCACGAACGAGTTCATCCGGGCGGCCATCGACGTAGACCCGCCAGACGACGAGCGGAATAACCTGGAAGGCCTGCGGCGCGCTTCGCGTTGTGACAGCAAAGCCCGAGGAGATGTCTTCGAAGTAGAGGCCGTAAGGTTTGCCCTGCTTCTTCGCCTCCTCGATCAATCTCTTCCGGAGTTCTCCCTCCTGGACTGAGTTCGTCGAAGTCACGATGAGATTGCCCTGGCGACCAGTGGGCATGCGTCCTGTCTGGCCGCGGCCATGGCCGTTGGAATCGGCAAAGCTGGCGATGGGCAGTCGCGACATCAGGAAGGTTTTGAGGATGCCGTTCTGGATGAGGTCGACGCGACGGGCTTTCTGGCCCTCGTCGTCGAAAGAGTAGGTCCCGCTTAGCCGCGTCTTGTTAAAGGTGCTTACCGTGGGATCGTCAGAGACGGAGAGGAATGGCGGCAACACTTCCTTGTTGAGTTCCTTGGTGAAGGTCTGGCCTTCTTCCTCGCCGCGCTGGCGCTGACCTTCGAGACGATGTCCGAGAACCTCGTGGAAGAAGACCGCAGAGGCGCGTCCGGAGAGGATCGCGGGGCCATCGAACGGCTCCGTTACAGGCGCTTTGCGAAGTGCTTCGAGGCTCTTGCCGAGTTCGCGTACGCCGGCTTCCATTTGCGATTGAGAAGGAAGACCGTCGGGGGTTTCAGCTTCGAATGTCTGGCCGCGGAAGAGGTCCATGCCGTCCTCGGCACGGGTCACGGCGAAGATAACCACGCGCGCCTGCTGACGGGGAGAGACGATGCGCGATCCTTCAGAGGATGCGTAATAGTCAGTCTGGCTCTGGACTGTGAGCACGGCGATGTTCTGGTAGACATCGGGGAACTCACGGAAGACCAGGCTGAGCGACTTGATACGCTGCTCCCACGCGCTGCGGTCAATCGCGATCGTGGGGGCGGGCGCGGAGACGGACACCTGCGGAGGTTCCTTGCTGAAGTCGGGCGACGAGTCTTCTTCTTTCGCGCGAACCTGTGCTTCAGTTTTGACGCGAAGGTAGTTGTCTAGCGCGGTGCCGTAACCGGCGTTGGTCGCTAGCCACAGAGTGCGGGCGAGGGCAGTGCGGTCGTCGCCGAGGGGCATTTGAAGACTGTTGACTGCCGAAGCGCGATGGTTGCCGTGCGTGTTGTCAAGCTTGGGATCGCCGATGCGGACCTGCACGTCGGCTACACGAACATGGCTGGTGTTGCTGTCGGCGAGGGCGCCATATTGCGCGCGGATGCTGACGGTGTTCGCATCGCTTATCGAGTAGCTGATGAAATAGGGTGGTAGCTGTTTGTCGCCGTCTTTCTGGTTTGGGCCGGATTGACTCGTTGTGGGCTTGCCGAGTGATGTGAACGCACGCTGGAGTTCGCTCGTCATGGTGTCGAGCAGCACGGGCCCTACGGTTGTTGCGCCTTTCTCCGCGGCGTGCACTCTGGCTCCGGGCTGCGCAGATGCACCGGATATTGCGAGCGCAGTAGATAAAAGGAATGCAGCAAGCAGACGGAGACTGGCGGGTTGGCGGCGGGGCCCCGAAAGAGGGCAGGACTTCTCAGCTGTGAACATCGATAAACTTGATTGTCTCAAATTCCTGATTCTTCCGAGGGAAATCTGGTGAGTTGGCTTCGTCGCACCGTGTTCGCAGGTACCGTAGGCGTTTTACTCGTCGTCAGCGGCGTTGGGCTGCGCGCGCAAACGGGCAAAGGGAAACTGGCGCCGGAGAACGAACTACAGCAGGTGCAGGAGAAGCAGGCCCCGCATTCGGAGCAGGCATATTCCCTGCCTCCAGAGAAACTTGCGCAGGCGAAGGCGCTCAACAGGATCCGGGTATGGGTGGCGATTGCCGGGTCAGTGTGGGATCTCATCGTGCTGTGGGCCTTGCTGGCTTCGGGTACGGCTACGCGGTTAGACGTGTGGACAAGGGAAACGCTCAAGCCGAGATGGGTGCAGGGAATCGGGTACTTCGCGATTGTGTTGGCGGTCCTTGCAGTGGCGGATCTTCCGCTTGGGATAATTGCGCACAGGGCTAGCCTGAAGTACCACGTCAGCGTTCAGGCTTGGGGGCCGTGGTTTGCCGACAACGCGAAGGGCTTGGGGGTATCGCTGGCGATCGGCGTACCGGTCGCGCTTTTCCTGAACTGGGTGGTGCGGAAGTCGCCGCGGCGCTATTGGATGTGGGTGTGGCTTGTCTCATTCCCGCTGGTACTGATCGGGGTGTTCCTGGAGCCGCTGGTGATCGATCCGATATTCAATAAATACTCGCCGCTCGAGGCGACTCATCCAGCACTCGTTGCCAGGCTGGAGAAGGTGGTGGAGCGTACCGGAACGAAGATTCCGCCAAGCCGGATGTTTTTGATGAAAGCCAGCGAGAAGAGCAACGGAATCAATGCGTACGTGACCGGGATCGGCTCGAGCAAGCGCTTTGTGATGTGGGATACGACGATGGATCGGATGCCGGATGACGAGATCATGTTCATCTTCGGGCACGAGAGCGGGCATTATGTGCTGAACCACATTCCAAAAGGACTGACGCTGATGATGGTGGGACTCGGCTTCATGTTTTGGGTCTGTGCGCACCTCGCAGAGGCTATGGTGCGCCGCTTCGGGGAGCGCTGGAAAGTGAGCTCGATGGCCAGTCGGACGGGATTCCTTGTCCTGTTCTTTGCATTTTCGATCGGGAACTTCGTATCGACGCCCGTGGCCAACACCGTGAGCCGGCACTTCGAGCACGAGGCGGATGTGTACGGGCAGGAGGCGATTCATGGGCTGGTCATTGACCCGCAAAAGACGGCGGTATCGGGATTCAACCACATGGGGGAGGCCTGGCTGGAGGATCCTGCGCCGCATGCGTTTGTGGAGTTCTGGCTGGGAAGCCACCCGTCAGTGCAGAAGCGGGCGAACTTCGCGGAGCACTACGATCCGTGGGCGAATGGGGGACGGGCTGAGTTTTTTGAAAAGTAGAATGCGAGCGGGATTTACATTGCAGCGGCCTGTGCTTAGAATGCGGTCCACGTCCCCTTTCAGAATTGCTGAGTTGAAGAAAGGACACGCATGGGACATCTTCCCGAACAGGGCATCAACCACACGAATCTCTTGCGCGTTTGCCTACTGAGCTTGATGGTTCTGACCGCCGGCTCGATGTCAGGATGTTTTGGCACGATTACGGGAGGTTCCTCGGAGGCCCTCAAGCTTGAAACCGCGATGCATCAGCAGATGGCGCGAGGCGATGTGGCGGGAATCTACAACGATGCCGATCAGCGATATCGCAACGCTGTAAGCCGCGAAAAGTCCGATGCCCTGTACATCTCCATCGTGCGCAAACTCGGGGTTCCTCTCGACTGCAAACAGGGTGGATCAATGATGCAGGTCGGAACAATGGGCACGACAATCCGTTCGGAGTGCGAGACGAGATTCTCGAAGGACGCCAATGCCAAGGAGACATTTGTTTGGGTAAAGGCGAAGGATCGCTATCGGCTCATGGGGTACAACATTGTTTCCAATGATTTGATAACGCGGTAATTGCGACAGGAGCCGGTGGATTGAACTGGAGGAGCGTCGCGTCGAAACCAGAAATCCCATAGGATAGAAGTAGTCATGGTTGCGGCTTCCCTGATTCCTCCGTTATTTGCGAAGGCTGCGGGCTCGGTGCTCGTTGCGGGGGCCGGAGCTGTCGCGGTCATCATCTGGCGGCTCCGGGAGACGCGGACCGCTGTTTCCCTCAGGAAGATCATCATTCCGCCGCTGGGAATGGCCACAGGCTTCTCAATGTTTTTAGACGCGGCTTTCCGGGTGCCATGGACGTGGGCGCTGACCGCTTTCCTGACGGGAGCGCTGGTTCTGGCCTGGCCGTTACTACTGACCACCCGCCTGGAGCGCCAGGGCGAGACGGTGAGGATGAAGCGGTCGAGTGCGTTCCTGCTTGTAATCCTTGTGCTGGCGGCTGTGCGATTTCTTGCACGCGGCTATTTCGACCGCATCCTGACAGCGCCGCAGACCGCGGGCGTTTTCTTTATCCTTGCGTTCGGAATGATCCTGATCTGGCGCGCGAAGATGCTGGTGGACTACAGGCGGCTTACGGCAGGTCTGCAGACGAGAGCTGCCTGAACCAATACTCTCGACACTTTCACACTCGGAGAACTGAAAGATGCAATTCTTAACGCTGTCGCGCCGGCGGATAGATGCGTTCCCGGCGGAAGCATTCACACCTCAGTTAATCGCTCAGGAAGGCCAGCGCGTGAAAGAGTTGTACGCGACCGGCATGTTGCGGCAGATCTGGAAACGCGGCGACACGCCCGGCGCGGCGATTATCTGGGAGGCTGGCAGCGAAGCCGAGGTGCGCGATGCGGTTGCGACTTTGCCCATCTACAAGGCTGGAATGCTGGAGCTGAGCGCGATTCTGCCGCTTGAACCTTATGCGGGGTTCGGCCCATCAAAATAGAGCCGGATCGCAAATTTGCGGGATAAAATCCTGTCTTTTCCTCATTCCACGAGAGCCTTCAGCAGGTCGTACACTGTAGCTTCGTTGCTTTCGCTCGAAAGGAGCTTTCTTTTTTATGGCTTATCCCGCGAATTATCGCTACACGAAAGAACACGAGTGGATCTCGCTAGACGGGAAGATCGGGACTATTGGCATCACGGATTACGCGCAAAACTCGCTCGGTGACATTGTGTATGTCGATGTGCCGAAGGTGGGCGATTCCGTGACGGCGAACAATTCGTTTGGCTCGGTGGAAAGCGTGAAGGCGGTGAGCGATTTGTTCTCGCCGGTGAGCGGAACCGTGACGGCCATTAACGAGGAATTGAAGACCTCACCGGACAAGATCAACGAAGCTCCGCACGAAGCGTGGATTATCAAGGTGGAACTGTCCGATCCCTCTGATTTTGAGAAGCTGCTGGATTCGGCGGCGTACGAGAAGTTTGTTTCCGAAGAAACGGGCGCGTAAGCGCTACAACTGCTAGCTTCTAGCAGCTAGCTTTCGTCTTTTGCAGCACCATGGTTCGTATCACCCGCTTCTGGCTAAGGCCCGGAAGCTAGAGGCTAGTAGCTCACATGCGTTATCTACCCAAATCTCCCGCTGAGCGCCAGCAGATGTTGAAGGCTATCGGCGCGAAGGCGATTGACGATCTGTTTGCAATTATTCCGGCGGAGTACAGGCTTACGCGCGATCTCGACGTTCCGCGCCAACAGGGCGAGAGCGAGATCGTTTCGTATTTCAAAGCCGCAGGGCAGAAGAACGCGACCGACTATGCGAGCTTTCTGGGTGCCGGTTGCTATCGGCATTACCGGCCAGTGGTGATCGATTCACTCGTACAGCGGGGCGAGTTCTTGACGAGCTACACGCCGTACCAGGCGGAGATCACGCAGGGAACGCTCCAGGCGATCTTCGAGTTTCAGACGATGATTGCCGAGTTGACCGGCATGGATGTAGCGAACGCCAGCATGTACGACGGGTCAACAGGCGCGGCCGAAGCTGTGCTGATGGCCATGCGCGTGACCGGGCGGCAGAAAGCGGTGGTCGCGTCGACAGTACATCCCGAGTATCGCGAGGTGCTGCAGACATACCTGCGCTATCGCGATCTGCCGACTGCTGAGATCGGCTACGTTCCGGACACAGGGCGTGTGGACCTGGATGCGCTGGCCGCTGCGGTGACGGATGAGACGGCGGCAGTGCTGGTGCAGAGCCCGAATTTCTTCGGAGTTATCGAGGACATTCCGGCGATTGCTGAGATTGCACACAAGAAGGGCGCTCTGCTGATTGTTTCGATTGCCGAGGCAGTTTCGCTGGGAATCGTGCGGCCTCCCGTTGAGGCGGACATCGTCAGCATGGAGGCCCAATCGTTTGGCGTTGCCCTGAGCTACGGCGGGCCGTTCTGCGGAGTGATCGCAGCGAAGGAGCAGTATCTCCGGCAAATGCCAGGGCGGCTTGCTGGACAGACCGTGGATGGAAACGGCAATCGCGGATTTGTGCTGACGCTATCCGGCTTGCTGGACAGACCGTGGATGGAAACGGCAATCGCGGATTTGTGCTGACGCTATCCACGCGCGAGCAGCATATCCGCCGCGAGAAAGCGACTTCAAATATCTGTACGAATCAGGCGCTGGTGGCTCTGATGGCGACGATCTTCCTGACGGTATACGGGAAGGAGGGGATTCGCGAACTGGCGGAACACAATCTGGCGAAAGCTCATTATGCCGCGTCGGCGCTCAGCGCGGGTGCAGGGGTAAAGCTTCTTTTTGGTGCCTCGCCGCGATTCCATGAATTTGTGCTGCAGACTGAGGAATCGGCGGCGCAGTGGACTCAGCGCCTATTGGACGAGAAGATCGTGGGCGGCCTTGATCTGAGCCGCTGGTATCCGGAGTTGAAGAACGCAACCCTGTGGTGCGCGACGGAAGTGACTGCGCGGGAAACGATCGATCAAGCGGCAAAGGTGCTGGCTGCAGCGCCGGTGGAGGCGTAGGGATGGCAGCGACAGTGGAACAGATTGAAAGAAAGATCTTGGGAAAAGTTCGCCCGCATCAAACGCAGAACGAGGGGCTGGTATTTGAGAAATCCGCTCCCGGAAAGCGCGGCTACAAGCTGCCGCCGCTCGACGTACCTGAGGTCGACGCGAAGGCGGAGCTCGGCGCTGCCTACCGTGAAGACAAAGCCGGACTGCCTGAGCTGAGCGAGATTGAAATCATCCGCCACTTCACCAGGCTCTCGACTTGGAACTACGCCATCGACCTGGGCATGTATCCGCTGGGCTCGTGCACGATGAAGTACAACCCGCGCGTGAATGAGTTCGTGGCGCGTATCGAGGGGCTCGCGGAGGCGCATCCCTATCGGCCGGAGTCGCTGGCGCAGGGGATCCTCGAAGTGATCGATCTCCTTCAACGCTGCCTCATCGAAATCACCGGGATGGATACGATCACATTGCAGCCGGCGGCGGGTGCGCATGGTGAGTTCACCGGCATCCTGCTGGTGCGGGCATGGCATGAGTCTCGTGGGAATGCGCGGAGAAAGATCATTATTCCCGACTCTGCGCACGGGACCAATCCGGCGACTGCAGCCATCTGCGGATACCAAGTGGAGAATCTCAAATCGTGAGTTCACCGGCATCCTGCTGGTGCGGGCATGGCATGAGTCTCGTGGGAATGCGCGGAGAAAGATCATTATTCCCGACTCTGCGCACGGGACCAATCCGGCGACTGCAGCCATCTGCGGATACCAGGTCGAGAATCTCAAATCGAACCCGCAGGGTGGAATTGATCTGGAAGCGCTCGAGCGGCAGGTGGATGAAGATACCGCGGCGCTGATGCTGACCAATCCATCGACCCTCGGCGTTTTCGAGAACGAGATACACAAAATTGCCGACATCCTGCACGCCAAGGGCGCTCTGCTCTATATGGATGGCGCGAACATGAATGCGCTTGTGGGCAAGGTGCGGCCCGGCGACTTCGGTGTGGACGTGATGCACCTGAACCTGCACAAGACCTTTTCGACGCCTCATGGCGGCGGAGGTCCCGGGTCCGGGCCGGTGGCTTGCAAGAAGTTCCTGGAGCCGTTTCTGCCTACGCCTGTCTTGTTGAAGAAGGACGGAAATCTGCACTGGGAGTACGACCGGCCGCAGTCGGTGGGGCGGGTGCGGGCGTTCTATGGCAACACCGGCATGTTCATTCGCGCTCTGGCATACATTCTGGCGAATGGGCCGGATGGCTTGCGGCAGACGACGGAAGACGCGGTGCTCAACGCGAATTACATCCGCAAGAACCTCGAAGATCTCTACGACCTGCCATACAAGACACCATCGATGCACGAGGTCGTCTTCAGCGATAAACGGCAGGCGGCAAAGGGCGTCAAAACGGGGGACATTGCCAAGCGGCTGATCGACTATGGATTCCACCCGTATACGGTCAGCTTCCCGCTGATCGTGCATGGTGCGCTGATGATCGAGCCAACCGAAAGCGAGTCGCTGGAGGAGCTGGATCTCTTCATCGAAGCCATGCGTTCCATCGCTAAGGAAGTGGAGGAGACGCCGGAACTGGTGAAATCGGCGCCGCACTCGACCCGTGTATCGCGACTGGACGAGGTGCAGGCGGCCCGGAAGCCTGTGCTCCGCTGGCGTCCCGAGTCCAAGTAATTGCCCCGAAGGTGCCAGAGCTAAGTTGAACCCGGTGTGCGGATAGCGCAATTTCATGCTTTTCCGCATGCTGCACAGGTAACTGTCCGCGAGTGACTTCCTACCCTTCCCGAGTTACTCCAAGAGCCCTGTAAACAGCCGCTATCTTGCATATTTTCATTGCTTTCGATTCCGACAAAATCAGATAATCAGATTCTTCCAAGGGCGTTGTAAAGAAATGCGCTTTTGATTCCGTCGCAGCGGAGAACATGGCGCGGTACCAGGTTCAGGACGTGGCCGGTGGAGCAGTATCCGTGGGGAAGACCGGTGCAATTTCTCGGGCAAGAGTGCAAGGTTTCGAAGAGAAGCCTGTCAAGCGAACGAACGCGGCAGGGAGGTCTACCGTTTATGAAGCTGTTTCGAAATGAAGAAGGACA
>Ga0207694_10001720_pt1 | contig 18336 bp, 18 predicted proteins | sample KBSC34metaG_FD_184353 | JGI IMG/M metagenome (GOLD analysis project Ga0207694, IMG submission 184353) | Corn rhizosphere microbial communities from Kellogg Biological Station, Michigan, USA - KBS C3-4 metaG (SPAdes) (version 2) | ecosystem: Host-associated > Plants > Roots > Rhizosphere > Soil... | reverse complement strand
CTGATCGTTCCGAACGGGACCGCATCCCGCCGCTCAGCCGCCTGAATCGCTCCCGGCCGCGCGCTGCCGCATCCGGGCCGGGTTCAGCGTCAGCCCTCTGATCGAGGCGTCGATGATCTCGATCGGATGCACGACCGGCGTGTCGTCCCCCAGGTGCCGCCGGATCTGCAGCAGGCAGCCGGGGTTCCCGGTCGCGACCAGGTCCGGCTCGGTCGCCCGGATCCGCTCGGCCTTGCGCCGGCCCAGCTCCTCGGCCGCCTCGGGCCGCACCAGGTTGTGCACTCCCGCCGAGCCGCAGCAGAAGGCGGCCTCGGCCGGTTCGACCAGCTCCAGGCCGGGGATGCCGCCGAGCAGCTCGCGCGGCTGGGCCCGCACGCCCTGGCCGTGCGCCAGGTGGCAGGCGTCGTGGTAGGCGACCCGGGCCTGGATCCGGTGGCGTTCGGCGCGGGGTTCGAGGTCGGCCAGGATTTCGGAGACGTCGCGCACCTTCGCCGCGAACCGCGCGGCCGGTTCGGCGTAGTCCGGGTCGTCGGCGAGGAGCTCGCCGTACTGCTTCAGCGTGGAGCCGCAGCCCGCGACGTTGACCACGATCGCGTCCAGCTCGCTCAGCGGCACGCGGCCGGACGACGGCGGGCGCCGGAAGGCGTCGATCAGCCGCCGCGCGTACCGTTTGGCCTCCTCGTCGCGACCCGCGTGCAGCGACAGCGCGCCGCAGCAGCCCTGCTCCGGCACCACGACGCGGCAGCCCTCGGCCTGCAGAACCCGGGCGGTCGCGGCGTTGACGTCGCCGAAGAAGACCCGCTGCACGCAGCCGGAGAGCAGGGCCACCGTGGCGCGCTGCTCCCCGCGCGGGTAGGTGTCGGCCGGCATCGAGCTCCACGCCTTGCGCAGCGTGGTCTGCGGCATGAGCGCCTCCATGGCGCCGAGCTTGGGGAAGCGGCGAAGCAGGCCGCTGGAACGCACCAGCGCCGCGCCGCCGGACCGGCGGTAGGCCACCGCGCCGAGGGCCGCCACCCGCAGCCGGGCCGGGTGCGGGAACAGGCCGAACACGAGCTCCCGGAAGGCCTTGTCGCCGCGGCTGTCGGCGTAGGCGTCCTCGACCTGGGGCCGGAACTCCTCGATGATCTTGTCGTACTCGACGCCGGAGGGGCACGCGCTCACGCAGGACAGACAGCCCAGGCAGGAGTCGACGTGCTCGGCCACCGCGTCGTCGAGCTCGGCCTTGCCCTCGATCACCTGGCGCATCAGGTGGATGCGGCCGCGCGGCGAGTCGTTCTCGTCGCCGGTGAGCGCGTAGGTCGGGCACGCGGGGAGGCAGAACCCGCAGTGGACGCATTTGGAGGTCAGGTCGTCCAGGTTCTCGCCCATGGCCCGGAGTGTACTGATCGCCGCCTTATCGGATCTAGAGAGATCGCAGTCCACAGCAGAACGGCCCCTGCTCTCGCTCAGCGAGATCAGAGGCCGTTCCATGGAGGGTGAGCGACGGGGCTCGAACCCGCGACAACTGGGATCACAACCCAGGACTCTACCAACTGAGCTACGCCCACCATGTCCGGCACGGACGTCGACCTTCGGTTTCCCGGGCCTCGCGCCGCGCTGGCACCGCCAAGCATACATGGATCCGGCAGTGCGATGCACAACCTTTCAGCCCGGGTCCCGCAAGGCCTGAGCGCGAGGTCAGGACTCCGCGCGCGCCGCGGTCGCGGCGGCCTCCTCGGCCTCGATCCGGCCCGCGAGGGTCCGCGCGGTCTCCGAGTCCGGGCCGGGCTGCGGGACGAAGATCGCGTCGCGGTAGTAGCGCAGCTCCGCGATCGAGTCCCGGATGTCGCCAAGGGCCCGGTGGTTGCCGGTCTTCTTCGGGGAGTTGAAGTAGACGCGCGGGTACCAGCGGCGCGCCAGCTCCTTGATCGAGGAGACGTCGACGATGCGGTAGTGCAGGTGCTGCTCCAGCTCCGGCATGTCGCGGGCCAGGAAGCCGCGGTCGGTGCCGACCGAGTTGCCGGCCAGCTGCGCCTTGCCGGCCTCGGGCACGTGCTCGCGCACGTACGCCAGGACCCGCTCCTGCGCCTCGGCCATGGGGATCCCGCCGGCCAGCTCCTCCAGCAGGCCGGAGACGGTGTGCATCTCGCGCACCACGTCGACCATCCCGCCGAGCAGGCCGGGCAGGTCTGCGGCCGGTGGTGCGATCACCACGTCGACCCCGTCCCCCAGGACGTTCAACTCCGAGTCCGTGACCAGGACGGCCACCTCGATCAGAGCGTCCTTGTCCAGGTCGAGCCCGGTCATCTCGCAGTCGATCCACACCAGCCTGTCACTCATGGATCCACCCTAGTGGGGGCGTGGCGGAAAGCGGGATCGACAACTGGGTTGACCATGAGGGCGGCGGGATCCTAGGCTGAGATCGACAACCATATTGTCGAAATATCGGGGAAGACCTCAGGAATCGGAGCCCGCCATGCCCTTGTCCACCCTCGCCGACGCGCCCTCCTTCGCCCGCGACGGCTTCACGTTCCGCCCGCTCGCCGTGCCCTCGCGCGGCAGCGCCGAGCTCGCGATCTGGGCGCTGGAGGTGGCGCCCGCCGCCTGCAGCGAGACCCACAGCATGGACCGCGAAGAGGTGTTCGTCGTGGTCAGCGGCGCGGTCTCGGCCACGGTCGCCGACCGCGAGGTGAGCGCCGGTCCGGGCGATGCGATCATCGTGCCGGCGCACGCGGCGCTGCAGATCCGCAACGCCAGCGCCGAGCATCCCGCACGGCTGACCGCGGCCACGTCAGTGGGGATGCGGGCCCTCGTCGGCGGCGCGCTCTTCACGCCGCCGTGGGCCCAGTAGGCACACGGAGATCGACCGGGGTCACACCGCGCCGGCGCGACCCGGTCGTCGAGAATCCCTGCGCGGCTTATCCCTCGCGGCCCTCACGGCCGCCTCTGGCCCGGGACGCGAGGTACGCCTCGCGGTACCGCGCGGGCTGGGTGCCGAGCACCCGCAGGAAGTTGGCGCGCATCGCCGGCCCGGAGGCGAAGCCCGAACGGCGGGCCACCTCGTCCACCGGCAGGTCGGTGGACTCCAGGATGCGCTGCGCGGCGATCACCCGCTGGGAGTTCACCCATCTCAGCGGGGTGGTGCCGGTGACCTCCAGGAAGCGGCGGTCGAAGGTGCGGCGGGACATCGCCGAGTGCTTCGCGAACTCGTCGACGTCGAACGGCTCGGCCAGGTGGTCCAGCGCCCAGCTCATGGCGTCCCCGATCGGGGTGCCGGCGCCGAGTTCACTGGGCAGGTGGCGGTCGAAGTACGCCGCCTGGCCGCTGCGCCGCCCCGGGCCCACCACCAGGCGGCGGGCCAGGGCGCTGGCGGCCTCGGCGCCGTGGTCCATCCGGACCAGGTACAGACACAGGTCCAGGCCGGCCGCGGCGCCGGCCCCGGTGACCACGTCGCCGTGGTCGATCTGCATCGAGCGGGCGTCCACCTTCACCCGGCGGTGGTGGCGGGCCAGGGCCGGCGCGTACATCCAGTGCGTGGTGGCCCCGCGGCCGTCGAGGACGCCGGCCGCGGCCAGCACGAAGACCCCCGAGTCGAACGCGGCCAGCCGCGCGCCCTCCTTGTGGGCCTTGCGCACCGCGGCCAGCGCCGGTTCCGGGGGACGCTCCCCCGGCGCCCGCCAGGCCGGCACGATCACCGTCCCGGCCTGGTCGGCGCCGGACAGGCCGAACGGCGTGGACACCCGCAGCGATCCGGTCGTGGCCAGCGGCCCGGCCTCGCCGGCGCAGACCAGTAACCGGTAGTACGGCAGGCCCATGACGCGCCGGTCGACGCCGAACACCGAGATCGGTATCGAGGACTCGAACAGGGGAGCGTCCCGGAAGAGCAGGACGGCGACGGTACCCCGGTCGCGCGTGGGAGCCAGGCGCGGGCGGGGGGCAGTCAGTGTCATTGGCGCGGGCTGACCTCTCTGGTCCAGATGGATCGTCGGAACGAGCCATTTTCCTTTGTGCGCAAAGGCAAAAGCGACTTGGAGCGGAAGCCGTGCCGGGCCGGTGATTATCAGAACACATACATGATCGGGGCACGGGTGTCCACCCGCGCCCGGCGCCGCGCGCGCCCCTCGCCCCGGTGGCGCACAGTGGTGATCTGTGTTGATCTATTAAAATCTCGTACCCACCTACTAATAACCTGTGACGATCTGTTTCAGGATCGGCAGGGGGACACACCGGCACGGGGGACGGCGGGAAGGGGGCACAGCGCGTGGATGGGCGAACCCGCACGGACCGGCGGCGGGCACTGGAGGCGGTCCTGCGTGACGTGCGGGCCGAATGCGGCCCCGGCCTGCGCGTTCTGTCCGGCGAGGCCGAACGCCGGGCCTACGAGACCGACGCGCTCACCGCGCACCGCGTCCTGCCCGGCCTGGTCCTGCTCCCGGCCGACCGCTCCCAGGTCGCCCCCATCGTGCGCGCCTGTGTGAAGCACGGCGTCCCGTACGTCGCACGGGGCGCCGGAACGGGCCTGTCCGGCGGCGCCCTGCCGACTGAATCAGGGGTCGTCATCGCTCTGGCGAAGCTCAACCGGATACTTGATGTGGACCCCGACCGCCGGGTGGCGATCGTGGAGCCCGGGGCCACCAACCTGTCCATCAGCGCCGCCGCGGGTGAGTTCGGGCTCTACTACGCCCCGGACCCCTCCTCCCAGGTGGTCTGCACGATCGGCGGCAACGTCGCGGAGAACTCCGGCGGCGCGCACTGTCTGAAGTACGGCTTCACCTCGCATCACGTGCTGGCCGTGGAGACCGTGCTGCCGGACGGGAGCACAGTCGTCCTGGGCTCGGACGACATCGAAGCACCCTGCTACGACGCCCCCGGGTACGACCTGCGCGGCGTCTTCGTCGGCGCCGAGGGCACGTGCGGTGTCAGCACCCGAATAGCCGTCCGCCTGCTCCGCAAGCCCGAAGCGGTCCGCACGCTGGTCGCGGACTTTCCCGACGTCCCCTCGGCCTGCGAGACGGTCAGCGCGGTGATCGCCGCCGGGATCGTGCCGGCGGCCATCGAGATGATGGACAACCTGGCGATCCGGGCCTGCGAGGACGCCGTGCACGCCGGCTACGACCGCGAGGCCGCCGCCTGTCTGATCATCGAACTGGACGGCCCCGCGCAGGAGTGCGCGGAGCTGTTCGAGCAGGTCAGTGCCCTGTGTTCCGAGCACGCCTGCACCCGGCTGCGCATCGCTCGCGATGCCGCCGAGCGCGCCGCGATCTGGGCCGGCCGCAAGGCCGCGTTCGCCGCGATGGGCCGGCTGTCGCCGGAGTTCCTGCTGCAGGACGGCGTCGTACCGAGGACCCGTCTGGCCGAGGCGCTCGCCGGGATCGCGGACCTGTCGGCGGCCGCGGGGTTGCGTGTTGCCAATGTGTTCCACGCCGGCGACGGCAACCTGCATCCGCTGGTCCTGTACCGCGAAGCCGAGGGCGAGGGACCCGCCGCCGAGACCCTCGCGGCGGATATCGCAGAGCTCTGCGTCGCGCTCGGCGGCTCGCTGTCCGGCGAGCACGGGATCGGCGTGGACAAGGCCTGCTCGATGCCCAAGATGTTCTCCCCCGCGGACCTGGCGGCGATGGACCGCCTGCGTGCCGCGTTCGACCCGTCAGGGCTGTGCAACCCCGGCAAGGTGTTCCCGACTCCCGCGTTGTGCGGCGAGGCCCGGGGCGGGGCTTATCAGCCGCACCCGCTTGAACAGACCGGAAAGATCCAGAGATGGTAGGCCCCTCCTCCTCCGCATCCACGCCCGACGGCCACGGGTCCCCCGGCGGGGCCTGGTCCGACGGCGCCCCGGCCGCCCCCGAGCAGCCCAGCGGCCCGCGCTCGATCACGCCGACGACGCTGAAGGACCTGCGCGACGCCGTCTCCACGGTCGGCGCGGTCCTGATACGCGGCACCGGCACGGCCACGACGTGGGGCGCGCCGGTGCGCGACGCCCGCACCACGGTCTCGCTGGCCGGCATGGACCGGGTCCTGGACCACCGGCCGGCCGACATGACGGTGCACGTCCAGGGCGGTATCCGTCTGGACGTGCTGCAGGAGGAGCTGGCCGAGCGCGGGCAGTGGCTGCCGTACGACCCGGCGCGCTCGGAGGCGACGATCGGCGGGCTGCTGGCCACCGGCGACGCCGGCCCGCGGCGGCTGGCCTACGGCTCGCTGCGCGAGCTGGTGATCGGCGCGACGATGGTGTTCCCCGACGGCGCCATCGCCAAGAGCGGCGGGCACGTCATCAAGAACGTCGCGGGCTACGACCTGGCGAAGCTGTGCCACGGCTCGCTCGGCACGCTGGGCGTCGTCGCGGAGCTCGTCCTGCGGGTGCACCCGCTGCCGCAGACCTCGCGCACGGTGATGGTGCGCGACGTGAACACCGCGCTGGCGCAGAAGCTCACCTGGGCTCTGACCCGCTCGGCGATCGAGCCGACGGCCGTGGAGTGGTGCGAGCCCGAGCAGGTGCTGGCGGTGCGTTTCGACGGGACCGCCGACGGCGCGGCGGCCCGCGCGGCCGCGGCGCGCTCGATGCTCACGGGCAGCCTGGCCGAACTCGACGCCGGGGAGGCGCACAGTTTCTGGGAGTCGCACGCGGCCCGCATCGTCGCCGAACCCGGCGACACCGTGATGCGCGCCGCGACCCGGCCGGGCATAGATCCCGGACTGGTCGGCGCGCTGTCCGCCTGGGCCGACCGCGCCGGGGTCAAGGCCCTGCTGACGTGCAGCCCGGCCACCGGCGCCTACACGGTGCGCGTCACCGGCGCCGACGCCAAGGCGCACGCCGAGCTGGTGAAGAACTGGCGCGCGTCGGTCGAGGCCGTCGGCGGGTTCGTGATGCTGCGCCGCCGCCGTCCCGGCGTGGACGCGATGGTGGAGTCCTGGGGCCGCGCGCCGGGAAGCGTGGAGGTCATGCGCCGTGTGAAGGGGAACTTCGATCCGGAGAACCGCTTCGCGCCCGGACGGTTCGCGCCCTGGTTCTAGGTCCCCTCCACTGAAACGGATTGTCCTCGGGGCGCGTCCTCGGGCCGGCCCACCGGCTCCGACTCCGCCTCGGCCTGCTGCGTCTCGGCCCAGCCGAACGCCAGCGACGCGCCGGTCATGGCCAGCAGCATGCCGAGCAGGAAGCCGCCGAGGTTGCTGGTCATCCAGCTGGCGACAGCGAACAGCAGGGACAGCACCGAGTAGAACAGGCGGTGCGGCGGGTCGAAGATCAGCAGCAGCCCGAGGACCACGAGCATGACCGGGACCGCGTAGCCGGCGATGCCGTAGAGCCCCATGTGCAGGCTCACCTTCATCGACGCCCGGTACAGCAGCAGCATCTCGCCGCCGCCGAGGGTGACCAGCAGCCCGCCCCAGAAAGGCCGGGTGCGGCGCCAGTGCCGGAAGGCACGGCGCGCCCCACCACTGTCCTCAAGAGCCGGAGGCTCCGGGAAGAGGAGGGGCGCGCCTTCTTCGTGCTCGGTCACCGCTCAGCAGCCCTTGCTTTGGAAGGACATGCTCAGCCCCGGCAGCGAGAACGTCGAGGCGGTGGTCGCGTACGAGTCCTGCCGGACGTTGTCGATGGACACCGAGTCGGCCTGCTGCGCGAAGGTGTACTTGTTGCCCTGGACCGAGGGCACCTCGGTCAGGTCGCCGGCGTCGCGGCCGATCTGGATGTTGTTGAAGCTCGCGTCGCCGGACAGGTCCGTGGAGTCCAGCACCAGGTTGGTGGCCTCGACCGGCTTGGAGCCGGTGCCGGCCCGGATCACCAGGTTGATCCCGACCAGGTTGACGCTCTGGCACAGGTTGGTGATCTTCGCGTCGCCGATGACCGAGGTCATCACCACGGCCTGGCCGTTCGAGCTCTTCAGCCAGGGGTTGTTCTTGTCGATCGCGTTGTCCAGGCCGCCGAACTGCTGGAAGTTGTTCCCCTGCAGGTGGTCCGCGGTCACCACGAACGGCATGCCCGAGATCGCGAACTGCACGCCCAGGGCGCCCTGTGCCGTGAGGACCACCAGCGCACCCGTGGTGGCCAGCGCGGCCAGCCCGGGTATCGCCGCACGGCGGTAGCGGACCCGGCCTTCGGCCTTGACGGGTTTCGTCGCCACTGCAGCTCCTTTCCGTTCCTGTCGCCAGGCGCGGACTGTGCCGGCGCGACCGCCTGGAGGGATGGAACCAGCACCGGCACGACTGGAATGTGACATGGATCACCTACCAGGTGACTGACGGGTAACATACTCTCAGGGTTTTGAATCGGTCAAGAGTTCGGACGCTGATTCAGTCGCCGCCGACACCGGGCTCGGCCTGCCCCGGGACGCACGGCGCGACCGATCGGGGATGATCTGCCAGGGCGGCGTGCGCGGCCTTCTCGGCGCTCTCGGGGCCGGCGAAGGGCGAGATCACGAAATACACCAGGCCGGACAGCAGGTTCGGCAGCTCGGCCGCGCGGCCCTCGGCGATGTAGCGGTAGAGCGTGCCGTAGGCACCGGCCACCACAGCGTTGACCAACTCCGTCCGGTCCACGCTCGACGGGGTCGCCGGGGCCAGGGCGAAGAAGGCCTCGAAATCGCGCAGCCGCTCCCGGCGCGCCAGCCGGCCCTCCGGTCCGACCGCGTCGATCTCCACGATCGCGGCCGTGGCGAAGGCCGGCACGCTGGCCAGCACGTCCAGCAGGACGGCCAGGACCGCGCAGGTGGCGCGGGTCCAGGTCTCGGCGTCGGTTTCGCAGCCGGCGCTCGGCTCGGCGTCCTCACCCGGGTCCACGACGCCGCAGAACGCCTCGCGAAGCATCGCGAACAGCACGTCGGTCCCATGCCGGTAGGCGGCCAGGAAGGCACCCTGCTTGCTTTCGAAGTGCTCGTAGAACGCCGGCCGCGTGACGCCGGAGACCCGGCAGATGTCGCTGACCGAGGCGTTGGCGTAGCCGCGCTCGGCGACCGTGCGCACCAGGCCGTCGTAGAGCCGGTCGCGCTGCGTCGCCGCCACCTGCTCGCGCGGCACGCGGCTGGGGCCGCGTTTGATCGCCCGCTGGGGATCGCGCGGCGAACGCGCGCCGGGCAGCGGGGCCAGAACGGGTGAAACAGGCATCTTCTCCCCCGGGGGCTTGACTGGCGTACCCGGCGGAGTTACAAACTCCACGGGTTTTGTTACCGGCCGGTATCAGAGTGTGATCAGTCTTCGCCGATCGAAAATCTGTGTCGCGCTCACCACATCAGCGTTCTTCGATCTTCTGTCCTCACCGGCGTCATCGTCGACGCAGTCCCCGCTCATCTGACATCCCCGCAGACGAGGGAGCGTGAACATGGCTGTCCCAGGCCTGTTCCACCGGTTCGGAAACCGTACACTCTCGGCGGTCGCGGCCGCCTTGGCACTCCTGGCGGCGACCGCCTCGCCGTCGGCCGCCGCCACCGGGCAGCCTTCGGGCCCTTATACCGGCATGGGCACCTGCCCGACCTCCAGCAGCCAGCTGCAGGATCCGAACCAGGCCGTCGTGGGCTGCACGGTGGCCACGATAGGCGGCGGCGGGTTCACCGTGGGTTCCACACAGGTGAACTTCGCCTCACCGATGACCGTGGCGTTCGGCGTCACCTGGGCCAAGGGCGGCCCGACGGTGACGTTCCCGGACAAGAGCACGGCCGAGCTGTTCTCCACGGTGACCCCGACCGACGGCAGGGAATTGCAGGCCAGTCCGCTGGACGTGCCGATCCCGGGCCTGTCCGACTTCTGGCCCGGCGTCACCAGCGCCATCGTGCTGATCGAGCCCGCCGGCCCGATCACGAACTTCGCCCCGCTCTCGGCCGGGGAGAACTATCCGCTGTTCCGGCTGCCGATCAAGATGCACCTGCTCAACGCGTTCCTCGGCCCGAACTGCTATGTCGGGTCCGACAGCGCGCCGATCGTCCTGAGCCCCACGGCCGGGACCACTGACCCGCCCGCGCCGAACCAGCCGGTCAAGGGCAGCACCGGAACGATCTCGATCGGCCGGGACCCCGACGGCTTCGGCGACACCGTGGTCGGCTTCGCCGGCGCGACGCTGAACGACAACGCCCTGCCGGTGCCGGGCGCCAACGGCTGCGGCCTGTTCGGCAGCGCGAACTGGATCGTGAACCTGTTGTTCGGCCTGCCCTCGGCGGCCGGGCACAACGCGATCGCCCTGTCCTCGGTCACCACCGCGCTCGCCGTCGACTCCAGCGACAGCGACCTGATCAACGCCATCAACGCCACCAGAAAGTGAGTCCGTCGTGCGAGCCCGTACCTCCGCTCTGACCGCTCTGGCCGCCCTCGGCCTCGTCCTCGGGGCGGCCGGCCAGGCCGGCGCCTCCACCGGCGGGGTGCTGACCGTCGGCAGCGCCGGCGGCACCGACGTCAACGTCGGCGACAGCCTGACCGGCGCCATCAACAGCGACTTCGTGTTCACCACCAGCAGCGGCACGATCGACTGCGGCAGCGGCCAGTTCACCGCCGCGGTCACCGCGAACCCGGCCGTCGGCGGGAACGCCACCGAGTCCATCACCCAGCTGCACGCCGACCCGTCGAGCTGCACCTCGACCATCGGCGGCACCCTGGGCGTGACCAGCGTGGAGATCAACGGCCCGGCCACCGGCACCGTGGTGGGCGGCGCCAGCCCGACGCTGCGGGTCACCGGCCTGGACGAGCAGGTCACCCTGTCCTCGTTCCTGGGGAGCGTCACCTGCGACTACGGCACCACCGGCTCGGTCACCGAGATCGACGGCGCCCTGTCGAACGCGACGAACTCCATCAGCTTCGCCACCCAGAACGTCAACCTGATCAGCGGCTCCGGACTGTGCCCGAGCAGCGGCACGTTCCAGGGCGGCGTCGGTCCGGTCGACGACTCCTCGCAGGGCGGTCAGGCGACCTTCGTCAACTGACCGCCCCTTCCGCCACCATCGCTACGAGAAAGTGAGATCGCCATGCGCACTCGTACTCTCGCCCTGACCGCTCTGACCGCGGCCGGCCTCGTGGTCGGCGCGGCCGGCCAGGCCGGCGCCGCCACCGGCGGCGTGCTGACCGTCGGCAGCGCCGGCGGCACCAACGTGAACGTCAACGACATCGTCACCGGCGCGATCAACAGCAACTTCGTCTTCACCACCAGCAGCGGGACCATCACCTGCACGACCGGCAAGTTCACCGCGAAGGTCACGGCGAACCCGGCCAAGGGCACCGGCAACGCGGTGGAGTCCATCACCCAGCTGCACGCGGACTCCGCGAACTGCACCACCACGGTCAGCGGCACCTTCAGCGTGGTCAGCGTCGAGATCAACGGCCCGGCCACGGGCAACGTCGTGGACGGCACGAGCCCGAAGCTGAAGGTCACCGGTCTGGACGAGCAGGTCACGCTGGCCTCGTTCCTGGGGAACGTCACCTGCGACTACGGCACCACCGGTTCGGTCACCGAGATCGACGGCGCCCTGTCGAACACGACGAACTCGATCAGCTTCGCGACGCAGAACGTCAACCTGATCAGCGGCTCCGGGCTGTGCCCGGGCAGCGGCACTTTCAAGGGTGGCGTCGGCCCGGTGCTGGACACCACGCAGAGCAGCCAGAAGGTGTTCGTGAATTGAACACTGCGACGCGAAGCGTCTCCACAACGGGTGGTGGGAGACGGGTGGGCAGACGTGACGTGCGAACGGTAAACCCAATACGCTGAACTGCCCCACAAGCGGAGGGGCCCGGTCGGGCTCCGGGCTCCTCCGCTTCTTCGTTTGCCGTTCGCTTGTCGGCCGCCGGCCCGTTATTTGGTCCGATCCAGGTAGCGGCGGCCTACTTCGACCAGAGCGGGCACTGCGGCCCCGGCGCGCTCGAAGCCCTCGCCGAGGGTCAGCCCGCGTTCGTGGCGGTAGTGGATGCCCTCCAGGATCACCGCGAGCTTGTAGTGGCTGAAGGCGATGTACCAGTCGAGGTCGTCGACGATGAGCCCGGTCGCCGCCTGGTAGCGGTCCACGATCTCGCGACTGCTGGGGAACCCCTCGTGGTTGGTCAGGCCGCCGCCGGCCGCGGCCAGGATCTCCTTCGACGGATGGCCGGGGTCCTCCCAGTAGGTGAGCAGCAAGCCCAGGTCGGCCAGCGGATCGCCGAGGGTGGACATCTCCCAGTCGAAGACGGCGGCCACCGAGGCTGCGGCGGCCTGCCCTTCACCCGTCTCCGCTTCATCACTTTCCGGCAGCCGCATCATCACGTTGTCCAGGCGGTAGTCGCCGTGCAGGATCGTCGAGCGCTGCGTCACCGGCACCGCCCCGCGCAGTCCGTCACCGAGCTCGAACAGACCCCTGATCTCCCGGCTCTGCGACGCCGCGTACTGCCGGTCCCAGCGGTCCAGCTGCCGGTACAGGTACCCCTCCGGACGCCCGAAATCGGCCAGCCCCACCTGCTCCGGATCCACGCTGTGCAGTGCGGCGAGCACGTCCACCAGACTCTCGCCGACGGAGCGCCGTTGCGCCACGCTGAGCGCCGCGCACTGCGCACGCGTCCTCAGCACCTCCCCCTCGACCTTCTCCATCAGGTAGAACGGGGCGCCGATCACGTCCGGGTCCTCGCACAGCACATACGTGCGCGCCACCGGCACGGTGCCGTACAGCGCGGAGCTCACGCGGTACTCCCGCCGCATGTCGTGCGCCGTGGGCAGCACGTGGCCCAGGGGCGGTCTGCGCAGCACCCACGCGCGGCTCTCGGCGTCCCGGATCTCGTAGGTGAGATTGGAAAGACCGCCGGCGATCAGCTCGGCGGTCAAAGGCGGCTTGGCGCCCACCTCCGGGACGGCGGCCAGGTAGTCGGCGACGGCGGCCGGGTCGAGCCCGGCCAAGGCGGGCGCGGCGGGGTCTGTCACCCTTCGAAAGGTATGGCTTATCGTTCCGTCGCGAAAGCCCGAAGATTGCGGAAGTCAGGAGCAGGCAGTGGAGATCCGACTCGATGGCAAGGTCGCCCTGGTGACCGGCGGTTCCCGGGGTATCGGCCAGGCCATCGCGGCCGCTTACGCGGCCTGCGGCGCCCAGGTGGTGATCAGCTCCCGCAAGCTCGACGGCCTGGAGCGCGCCGCCGAAGAGATCCGCGCGCAGGTGCCGGACGCTCAGGTCGTGCCGTTCGCCGCGCACGCCGGCGACCCGCAGGCCGCGCACGACTGCGTCGAGTTCGCCGTGAAGACCTTCGGCACCCTGGACATCCTGGTCAACAACGCCGCCACCAACCCGCACTTCGGCAACGTGATCGACGTCGACCCGCCGCGCTTCGACAAGACGGTCGAGGTCAACCTGCGCGGGCCGCTGATCTGGACCCAGGAGGCCTGGCGTCAGGCGATGAACCCCGAGGCGGACCGTCCCGGCGGCTGCGTGATCAACCTCTCCTCGGTCAGCGGCCTGCAGTTCAACGACCCGCTCGGCGTCTACGGCACCACCAAGGCGGCGCTGATCCACCAGACCAAGCACCTGGCGGGCGAACTGGCGCCGGGGGTCCGGGTGAACGCGATCGCGCCGGGCCTGGTGAAGACCGAGTTCGCGCGCATGCTGTGGGAGGGCGCGGCGCCGGACGCGAAGTACCCGTGGGCGCTGGAGCGCCTCGGGGAGCCGCAGGACATCGCGAACGCGGCGCTGTTCCTGGCCAGCGACCTGGCGTCGTGGATCACCGGCGAGGTGCTGGTGGTCGACGGCGGGGCGATGATCAAGGGCGGGATCTGACCCGCACTGTCGCCCCCGAAGCTCACTCCCCCGAAGCGCGCGCCGCGGCCACCAGCCCCGCGGCGATGCGCTCGAGATCTTCCTCCGGCGTCACATACGGCGGCATCACATACAGCAGCTTGCCGAAGGGCCGGATCCACACGCCTTCGTCCATCGCGGCCTTCGTCGCCGTCCGCATGTCGGTCGGTTGCTCCATCTCGATGACGCCGATCGCGCCCAGCACCCGGACGTCGGCCACACCGGGAAGCTCGCGGGCCGGTTCCAGGTGCGTGGCCAGCAGCTTCTCGATGCCGGTGACCTTCTCCCGCCACGTGCCGTCGAGCAGCAGCCCGGTGGAGGCGTAGGCGACCGCGCAGGCCAGCGGATTGGCCATGAACGTCGGACCGTGCATCAGGACCGGGGCTTCGCCGCTGGAGATGCCGTGCGCGACGCGGCTCGTGCACAGCACCGCCGCCAGCGTCAGGTAACCGCCGGTCAGGGCTTTGCCGACGGTCATGATGTCGGGGCTGATCCCGGCGTGGTCGGCGCCGAACAGCTCGCCGGTGCGGCCGAAGCCGGTGGCGATCTCGTCGAAGACCAGGAGCAGGCCGTGCTCGTCGCAGATCGCGCGCAGCGTCTTGAGGACCTCGGGGTCGTAGAAGTACATCCCGCCGGCGCCCTGGACGACCGGCTCGACGATGATCGCGGCGAGCGAGTCGGCGTGCCGCGCGGCCAGCTTCGCGAGGTGGGCGGCGTACTCCTCGGTGAGCGTGGTCGGCGGGCGGTCGGCGAAGACGTGCTCGGGCAGGACGTCGGCCCACAGCTGGTGCATGCTGCCGGCCGGGTCGGTGACGGCCATCGCCCCGAACGTGTCGCCGTGGTAGCCGCCGCGCACGGTCATCAGCCGGGTGCGCGAGGCGTGGCCCTGTGAGCGCTGGTACTGCAGGCACATCTTGATCGCGACCTCGACCGAGACCGAGCCGGAGTCGGCGAAGAACACGTGCTCGATGCCGGCCGGCGCCATCGCGGTCAGCCGCTCGGCGAGCCGGACGGCCGGGGCGTGGGTGAGGCCGCCGAACATCACATGGGCCATGGTGTCGAGCTGCTCGCGAACGGCCTGGTCGAGGACCGGGTTGCGGTAGCCGTGGATCGCCGACCACCAGGAGGCCATGCCGTCGACGAGTTCGCGGCCGTCGGCCAGGCGGATGCGGACGCCGTCGGCGGAGACCACGGGGAACGGCTCGACCGACGAGGGCATCGGCGCGTAGGGGTGCCAGACCTTGTCCCGGTCGGCGGCGGCCAGGTCGGGGGTCCACAGTTGGGCGTCGCTCACTCTGGAATGAAATCACTTCCAGAGCGCAGGCCGGTCCCCCGCCCCCTGGCTGTGCGCGCAGACCCTACGCGGTGCGGTCCCGTGCGATTCAAACTTCCGGGGGACACAACGGTGTGGCTTCCGCCGTTCGGCTCATCGATCGGCATATATGAGGAGGAAGCGGCGCACATGTATCGGTATGCACCGCACAACCGCCACGAATCTGAGGAATGCCAGAGTGCGCACCGGGAACCCGTGCCATCGTCGCCGGACCCTCGGCGCCGCCGCCGTCGCCACACTGCTTGGCGGCGCTCTCGGCTCGGCCGCCGTGCCGGGCACCGCCAGCGCCACCGTGCAGCCGGTGGCCACACCGATTCCGCTGACCAGCGTGCCGGTCGACGGCGCCACCGGCATCCGCACCGAGGTGCCGGTGAGCGTCACGGCGCAGTCCGGGGAGCAGTTGGCCTCGGTCACGCTGGCCGCGCCCGACGGAGCCACCGTGCCCGGGTCGCTGAACCCGGAGGGCACCGTCTGGACCGCGGACGACCATCTGCGGACCCACACCCGCTACACGCTGACGGCGATCGGCGTGGCGTCCAACGGCACGCAGGTGACGCGGACGTCGTCGTTCACGACGTTCTCGCCCTCGACCGACAACCAGCTGAAGTTCCAGACCACCGAGCCGCAGAACGGCGACCTGGTCGGCGTCGGCATGCCGATCCTGGTGCAGTTCACGCATGCGGTCAGCGACCGCGCGGCGGTGGAGAAGGCCCTGGTCGTGCAGACCGACCCGCCGCAGCCGGGCCACTGGAGCTGGCTGTCGGACGCGCGCCTGGACTGGCGTCCGGAGAACTACTGGCAGCCGGGCACGAAGGTCCGGGTGTCGCTGAAGCTGGACGGCGTCCCGGCCGGCGCCGGGCAGTACGGCGGAGGCGACACGACCTTCGCGTTCAACGTCGGACGCAAGCAGTTCTCACTTGTCGATCTGTCGAAGCACGAGATGACGGTGTACGACAACGACAAGCCGGTCCGCACGCTGCCGGTCACCGGCGGCAAGCCGGGCAACGACACCTGGGGCGGCACGATGGCGGTCATCGACAAGTCCTCCTCGGTGCACATGACGTCGCGCTCGGTGGGCTTCGGCGACGCGTACGACATCCCGGACGTACGGTGGGCGATCCACCTGACGTACTCGGGCACGTACATCCACGCCGCGCCGTGGTCAGTCGGATCTCAGGGCTATGCGAACGTCAGCCACGGATGCGTCGGACTGTCGACGGACCGCGCGGCATGGCTGTTCCAGAACACGCTGCCCGGTGACCTCGTACAGGTGGTGAACTCACCGAAGACGGTCTCTCCGGGCAACGGGTACGGCGACTGGATGGAGAACTGGAACCAGTGGCTGAGCGGGAGCGCGGTGAAGGCTTAGGCCTTCACCGCGGCTCCCGGGGGCCGCCATCATTCCCCTTGACCTGGAGTCGACTCCAGGTCGTAGCGTCGGCGACCATGACGATGAACTACCGCGTCCTCGGTGCCACCGGCATCGAAGTGAGCACTTACGCCCTGGGCACCATGATGTTCGGCGCGATCGGCAACCCCGACCACGCCGACAGCGAGCGGATCATCCACGCCGCCCTCGATGCCGGGATCAACTTCGTCGACACCGCGGACATGTACTCCACCGGGGAGTCCGAGGAGATCGTCGGCAAGGCCCTGAAGGGCCGACGCGACGACGTCGTGCTGGCCACCAAGGTCCACTTCTCCCTGGACGGCGAACGCAACCACGGCGGCAACTCCCGGCGCTACATCACCCGCGCCGTCGAGGACAGCCTCCGCCGCCTGCAGACGGACTGGATCGACCTCTACCAGATCCACCGCCCGGACCCGAAGACGGACATCGAGGAGACCCTCGGCGTCCTGACCGACCTGGTCCGCGCCGGCAAGATCCGCACCTTCGGCAGCTCGACGTTCCCGGCGGAGCAGACCGTCGAGGCCTGGCACGTGGCCGACCGCCACGGCCTGATGAAGTTCCGCACCGAGCAGCCGCCGTACTCGATCCTCGCCCGCGAGATCGAGCGCTCGGTCCTGCCGACCGCACAGCGCCTGAACATGGGGGTCCTGACATGGAGCCCCCTGGCCTGGGGCTTCCTGAGCGGCAAGTACCGGCGAGGCACCGAAGTCGACTTCACCGTCGGCCGTGCGGCGCTACGCGCGGACCGCTTCGACCCCTCCCTGCCGGCGAACGCCGCGAAGTACGACGCAGTGGAGGCACTGGTGAAGCTGGCCGACGAGCTGGGCGTGTCACTCCCCCAACTGGCCACCGCGTTCCCCCTGGCACACCCGGCAGTCACGTCAGTGATCATCGGCCCGCGCACGATGGAACAACTGGAATCCTCGCTGGCCGGCCAGGACCTGGCCCTCGACGACGCAACCCTCGACCGCATCGACGAAATCGTCCCACCCGGCACGGACCTGGTCTGGGTGCGCGAAGGCGGCGGCTGGCTGCCGCCCGCACTGAGCACCCCGGGACTCCGCCGACGCCTGATCGACGACCGCGCGGCGGCCACCCCGGCAGCGGAAACAACGGAGGAATAACCAGCACCATGATCGAATCCACCGCGAACGTCACCACCGACCGCCCCGAACGCTACCTGAAGCAGCTGATCTCACACCTCGGCACCCAGATCGACGCCCAGAAGTCCAAGGACGGCCAGAGCGGAGCACTGATCTTCAGCGCGGGCAACTGCGCACTCAGCGCCGAACCGGGCACGCTGCGGATGACAGCCCGCGCGGCGGACGCGGAGCGACTCGCAGCGGTGGAGGCCGTGGTGGCGCGCCACCTGGTGCGATTCGGGGAAAAGGACGCGCTGGCAGTGGTGTGGTCGGCGGCGGTTGAGGGGTAGGGCTGCGGGCGCGGCACTTCGCGCGGTGAAGCCCGCACCGCGACCCGGGATCACGCGGCCCTGAAGCCTGCACCGATGAGGCGCCCCGGGATCACGCAGCGGCTCATCAACAGGAGATCGAGCGTAACCGCCACCGGTGCAGTGCCATATGAGCCGACCACACCGTTCGGTGGATCCTTCTCACCACACAGGGGTGTTGTGTTCTGGGTCCCACGCCGCGTATGCGGGGCTTGCCCAAGCAGGCCGGGCCGGTGGTGTCAGGCCGGACGCGGCCGGACCACAGCAGCGTGTGATCCGGCTTGATGCCACCGGACCGGTCTGCTTCCGTTAGGCGCATACGTGGCGTGGGGCACAGAACACTCGGCGACCACAAGCAGCGGCTGGCGGCCAACAACGCGCCGCAACCCCGTACGGAACGAGGCAACAAAGCCGAACCGCCGTAGACCGCAGCCCCACAATCAGACCG
>Ga0207694_10001718_pt1 | contig 18345 bp, 18 predicted proteins | sample KBSC34metaG_FD_184353 | JGI IMG/M metagenome (GOLD analysis project Ga0207694, IMG submission 184353) | Corn rhizosphere microbial communities from Kellogg Biological Station, Michigan, USA - KBS C3-4 metaG (SPAdes) (version 2) | ecosystem: Host-associated > Plants > Roots > Rhizosphere > Soil... | reverse complement strand
TTTTCGGTGTCGGCGCGGATCGCGGCGATCGTCGAACTCATCGAGTCGGCGGCAAGCGCGGTCTCGTCGACGGCAGCGGTGATCATCGTCACCGTTTGCGCCTGGAGCTCCATCGCCTCGCGGATTCGGTCGGCGGAGGTCTGGACCTCTTCCACTGTGCCCTGGATCGACGCGTTCGAATCCACGGTCTGGCGAGTCGCTTGCTGGATCGCGGTGATCTTGGCGGTGATGTCGTCGGTCGCGCGCGCCGTTTGCGAAGCAAGGCTCTTCACTTCCTGGGCGACGACCGCGAAGCCGCGGCCGGCATCGCCCGCGCGGGCCGCCTCGATCGTGGCGTTGAGGGCGAGAAGATTGGTCTGGCCCGCAATGTCGCGGATCAGGCTGAGGATCGATTCGATGGCTTCGACGTGAGCCGAGAGGGCCTGGCTGACCTTCACGGCCTGGCTGGCCTGGTCGCCGGCGCGGGTAGCGACGCCCGCGGCAACTTCGACCTCGGCCCGCGCATCTTCAATCGCGCGGATGAGGCCGGCTGCGGTCTGGGCGGCTTCACGCATCGCAACCGCCGATTGCTCGGCCGCGGCGGCGACTTCGCTCGTCTTGCCGAGCATCCCGCGCGCCGACGTGGCGGTCGAGCGGGTGCGCTCGGTCAGTGATTTCGACTGCTCGGTGCTGGCGAGGACCAGCTCGGCGACGCGGCGCTCGAACTGCTCGCTCTCCCGGCCGCGAACATCAGCGGCTTCGATCGCCTCCAGGAGGGCGACTTGCGCGAGGATGATGTCGGTCTCGAACGTCTTGATCCGAATGTAGGCGGCCTCACAGGCCTTCAGCTTCTCGATATCGTCGGCGAAGCGTTCGGCGATGCGCGCGACGATCGCGCTTCCCGCCTGCATTCGGGCGGCGATGTAAACGGGAACGGAGGTCTTCTCGCGATAGATGCGAAGGCCGTATTCGGCGATGCCCTGGATCCAGGCGGCGTCGACCTTCTTCGTGTAGAATGATGCGTAACGGTCGGCGCGCTCCTGACCGAAGTGCGTAGCGACTTCCTCGGCGATGATGTCGTGGGCGTTCTCGCGCAGGAGCTCGATGTCGGCATCGAGCGCTCCGCCCGGGTTGTAGGCCGCAAGCCGCGCCTTCACCTGCTCGTCGGTCAGCCGCTGGAGCTGTCCTGTCTCGCCAGTCATTCGTCCGCTCTCCATATTCGCTTGGGTGCGCCGTTCGAGGACGCTCTTGCCGCACAATGGTTAAGAGCGGGTTAGGGGAAGCGCCGAAACTTGCCTCGCGCGGGACCGCGCCTTAAGCGAGCGCCATCCTCGATCACTCAGGGAATAGAGCCTCGCATGGCCGCAACCAGACCGCGCCCGCTATCACCCCATCTCGGCATCTGGCGATGGGGACCGGGAATGATTGTCTCGATCCTCCACCGTGCGACCGGGATCGCGCTGTCGATCGCGGGCCTCGCGGTGATCACCTGGTGGTTGATGGCGCTTGCGCACGGGCCCGAGGCTTACGCGACCTTCGAGAAGGCCTCGCACAGCTGGATCGGGCTGGTTGTTCTGATCGGCCTGACGTGGAGCTTCTTCCAGCACCTGCTGTCGGGGATCCGGCATCTCGTGATGGACACGGGGGCGGGCTTTGAGCTCGGCGTCAACAAGACCTTCGCGATTCTGACGATCGTCGGATCGGTCATCCTGACCGCGCTCCTCTGGGCGTGGCTTTTGGGAGTTCGGCCATGAGCACCGGCGACAGCTCCACCCCGATTGGCAAGGCCGGCGGCCTCGGTTCGGCGCGCGAGGGCGGCGAGCATTGGCTGACCGAGCGGGTCACAAGCATTGCGCTCCTCCTCCTCGGCACCTGGTTCATCGCTTCGATCCTGCTCCTCCCGAAGCTCGATCCGGCGACGTTCCTCGAATGGCTGCGAGCGCCGAGCGGCGCGATCCCGATGGCGTTGCTGGTCGTCGTCGGGTTCAAGCATGCGCTCGACGGGATGAAAGTGTTCATCGACGACTACGTCCATGAGCCCGGCGCGAACTTCGTAATCAACACCCTGCTTCTGTTCCTCGCCGTCGCAGGCGGAGCGATCAGCCTTTACGCGCTTGCGGTCCTGTCGTTCGGAGCTGCTTCGTGAGCGCATATCAGATCGTCGACCATACTTATGACGTCGTTGTCGTCGGCGCGGGTGGCTCGGGTCTTCGCGCCACCATGGGCGCTGCCGAGCACGGGCTGAAGACCGCTTGCGTTACCAAGGTTTTCCCGACGCGAAGCCACACCGTCGCCGCGCAGGGCGGGATCGCCGCGAGCCTCGGCAACATGGGCCCGGACCACTGGACTTGGCACATGTACGACACCGTCAAGGGCTCCGACTGGCTCGGCGACCAGGACGCGATCGAATATATGTGCCGCGAGGCGCCAGCGGCAGTCATCGAGCTCGAGCACATGGGCCTCCCCTTCAGCCGCACAGCGGAGGGGAAGATCTACCAGCGCGCGTTCGGCGGAATGACACAGGACATGGGCGAGGGACCGCCCGCCCAGCGCACCTGCGCCGCCGCGGACCGAACCGGCCATGCGATGCTTCACACGCTCTATTCACAGAGCCTGAAGCACGACGCCGATTTCTTCATCGAATATTTCGCGCTCGACCTCATCATGGAGAACGGCGCGTGCCGAGGCCTTGTCGCGCTCAATTTGGATGACGGCTCAATCCATCGCTTCCGCGCGCAGGCCGTGGTGATCGCGACCGGCGGCTACGGGCGCATCTATTTGTCCTGCACCGGCGCGCACACGCAGACCGGCGACGGCAATGCGATGGTGCTTCGCGCCGGACTGCCGCTCCAGGACATGGAATTCGTCCAGTTCCACCCGACCGGCGTTTACGGCGTCGGCGTGCTGATCACCGAGGGTGCGCGCGGCGAGGGCGGCTATCTCACCAACAGCGAGGGCGAGCGCTTCATGGAGCGCTATGCTCCGCATGCGAAGGACTTGGCCAGCCGCGACGTCGTGTCACGCTCGATGGCGATGGAGATTCGCGAAGGCCGCGGGGTCGGCGAGCACAAGGACCATATTTTCCTTCATCTCGATCACCTCGACCCGAAAATCCTCCACGAGCGGCTGCCGGGAATCACCGAAACGGCGAAGACGTTCGCGGGCGTCGATCTGACTCGAGAGCCCGTGCCCGTCATTCCGACCGTCCACTACAATATGGGCGGCATACCCACGAACTATCATGGCGAGGTCGTCACCCTGAAGGACGGCAATCCCGATGCAGTCGTTCCGGGCCTGTTCGCGGTCGGCGAAGCGGCATGCGTCAGCGTCCACGGTGCGAACCGTCTCGGCTCCAACAGCCTCATCGACCTCGTCGTGTTCGGCCGTGCGGCGGGGATCCGTCTTGGCGAAGTCGTCAAGAAGAACGCCCTGCCGGAGCCGCTGGCCAAGGATGCGGCGGATTTCGCTTTGGCTCGCCTCGACAAGTTTCGTCATGCCGAAGGCGGAAGCTCGACTGCCGAGGTCCGGCTCGACATGCAGCGTACCATGCAGGCGGACGCGGGAGTATTCCGTACCGACCGGACGCTTGCCGAAGGCGTCGCCAAGATCGACAAGGTCTACGGCCGGATGGCGGACGTCCACGTGACCGACCGAAGCCTCATCTGGAACAGCGACCTCGTCGAGACCTTGGAACTCGACAATCTTATCGCTCAGGCTGTCGTCACCATGCATTGCGCCGACAACCGCAAGGAAAGCCGCGGCGCGCACATGCAGGAAGATTATCCCGACCGCGACGACAAGAACTGGATGAAGCACACCATCGCCTGGTTCGACGGCTGGGGCGGAAAGGGCGGCGGGGTCAAGATCGATTACCGCCCGGTGCACAATTTCACGCTCACCAACGACATCGAAGTGATCCCGCCCAAGAAGCGGGTTTACTGACCCCCGCTCGTCGGCCTGTCGAATGCCCACGACAGGATGACGATCACCCCTCCCTGCGTCGCCGCCGATGCGACAGGATTGGCGCGAAAAGGGGGTTCAAGATGCGCATTGCAGCTATGCTCGCGACCATGCTCTTGGCCGGCTGGACGACGGCGGCGATGCGCGCGGCGCCTTATCACCTCATCCCTGGCTCCGTTCCGCTGGACTCGGGTCCCGACGGCAACACGATCGTCCTCGATGCGCCGAAGGGCCTCATCGTCTTCGACACGGGCCGCCATCCGGAACATGCGCAGGCGATCATCGATTATGCGAAGGCTCGGCATCGCCCGATTGCGGCGGTGGTCAATTCGCACTGGCACCTCGACCACACGACCGGAAATTGGGATATCCGCCAGGCCTATCCGCACGTGCAGGTTTACGCGAGCGGCGCGCTTGAGGGAGCGCTTGCGACCTTCCTGAAGAACAGCAGAGTGCAGACCGCGACGATGCTTGCCGATCCGAAGACGCCCGCGGCCGTCCGCGATCAGCTCGAGCGAGGTGTCGCGGTTATCGACAATCCGGACCGGATCAGGCCCAACCATATCGTTGCGAAGTCTGGCCCGATGACGATCGCCGGCCGCAGGCTCGAGGTGCATCTGGCGAAATTCGCGGCGACGGAAGGCGACGTCTGGATCTACGATCCGAAAACCCGTGTCCTTCTTTCAGGCGACCTGGTGGTCGGCCTGGTGCCATTCATGGATACCGCCTGTGCCGAGGGGTGGAGCAAGGCGCTCGATTCGATCGCGGCGGTGCCGTTTCGGACGTTGATCCCAGGACACGGACCGGTGATGACTCGCGCCGATTTCTTGACGTGGCGAAATGCTTACAACGCCTTCGTCGATTGCGGCCATTCCACCGCCGACAAGAAGGCCTGCGTCGCCGGGTGGATGAAGGATGCCGCGGAATTCATCGATAGCGATCACCGCGATTACGTCAGCGAGGCCGCCGATTATTACCTGACTACGCGCCTGCGCTCATCGCCCGAAGAGCAGCAGCGCTACTGCAAGCCGCTCAAAGCTTCCTGAGCTCCGCAGCGTAGCGCCGCGCTTTCTCGGCGTAGTGCGCGGCGGACGCGCGGAGGAGCTGCTTCTCCTCGTCACTGACCTGCCGAGCAACGCGCGCCGGGGCGCCGACGATGAGGCTACCCGGCTCGAAGCGCTTGTCCTCGGTGATGAGGGCGCCAGCGCCGACGATGCAGCCGGTCGTGATCACCGCGGCGTTGAGGATTCGCGCTCCCATGCCGATAAGGCAGTCGTCCTCGACTGTGCATCCGTGAAGGATCGCCTGGTGACCGACGGTTACTCGCGCTCCGATGGTTAGCGGGAAGCCGGCATCGCTGTGGCCGACCGCGCCGTCCTGGAAGTTGGTCTCGTCGCCTAGGGTCAGCGGCGTGTTATCGCCGCGAAGCACGGCCCCGAACCAGACGCTCGCACGGGCGCCGAGGCGGACGTTGCCGATCAGATCCGCCGACGGCGCGGCCCAGGCGTTGTCGCCGAGTTGCGGAGCAAGATCGCCGAGGCTGTAGAGGGGCATTGCGCGCGACCTCGCTTCGCTTGGATTGCCATGCTCGCCTGTCCCCCGGACAGGCTGTGCGTGGCGATGGTGCCCAGGAGAGGACTCGAACCTCCACGCCCTTGCGAGCGCCAGCACCTGAAGCTGGTGCGTCTACCAATTCCGCCACCTGGGCACGTGCAAGCTTTTGGCAGGGGGCGGCGCTTAGGAAACGCCGGCCCGCCTTGTCAATCCAGGAGCGGCGGGGCTATCGCGCCAGGCCTATGATCCAGCCATCGGAACAGCTCGTCACGGTTTTCGGCGGGGCCGGCTTCATCGGCCGCTACGTCTGCGAATATCTGTTCAGGAGCGGGGTCAGGGTGCGCATCGCGACCCGCGATCCGCGGAAGGATTATTTCCTCCAGCCGATGGCCCAGGTCGGCCAGTTTGGCTTTGAGAAAGCCGACGTCACCGACCGCGACAGCGTCCGGAACGCGGTCAAAAGCGCGACGGCGGTGGTGAACCTCTGCGGCGTGTTCGGACGCGCGATGCAGAAGGTCCATGTCGAGGGCGCGCGCAACGTCGCCGAAGCGGCCCGGGATGCAGGTGCCGCCGCGCTGGTCCAGGTCTCGGCAATCGCGGCCGATGTGAACGCCAAGTCCAATTACGGACGCACCAAGGGCGAGGGCGAGGAAGCGATCCGCAAGGCCTTCCCCAACGCCACCTTCATTCGCCCATCGTTGGTCTTCGGCCCCGAAGACGACCTGACGAACCGTTTCGCCGCTATGGCGAAGCTGCCCATTCTTCCGGTTGCGGCGGCAAAGCGGAATTTCCAGCCGGTTTACGTCCGCGACCTCGGCAGGGCGATCGCCATGGCCGCGCTCGATCCGGGCCGGTTCGGCGGCAAGATTTTCGAGATCGGCGGACCGCAAGTGATGAGCATGGTCGAGCTTCATCGCGCAATCCTCGAGCTGTCGGGCCAAAATCCCGAGCTCGTCGAAATGCCCGACTTCGTGACCGGATTGATCGCTAAGCTCGGTTTCCTGCCTGGCGCGCCGCTGACGCAGGACCAGTGGATGATGCTCCAGCGCGACAATGTGCCGTCGGGCAAGCATTCCGGCCTCGAAGCGTTCGGCATCGAAGCGACTCCCCTCGCCGCGGTCGGCTACGAATGGCTCGGCCGTTATCGCCAGGGCGGAAGATTCACCGGCTCACGAATACATTTGACCGGGACCGTCTGATCGGCTGACTTTAGCCAATGCCAATCCTGCTCATCGCGCTCATCCTCGGCATCGTCGAGGGCGTCACCGAATTCCTTCCCGTCTCCTCGACCGGCCACCTGATCCTCGCGACCGAGCTTCTCGGTTTCGATGCCGACAAATGGGCCGCGTTCAACGTCATCATCCAGCTTGGAGCGATCCTCGCGATCGTCGTCCTCTATTGGCGGACCTTCTGGGCGGTGCTCGAAGGCCTGATCAAGACCAACCCGATGTCGTGGCGGTTCGTTCGCAACATCCTCATCGCCTTCCTGCCCTCGGCGGTGCTCGGCTTTCTGCTGATCAAATATATCGAGCAGCTGCTCGGCGATCCGAAGGTCGTCGCGGTCATGTTCATCCTTGGTGGAATCGCGATCATCGCGATCGAACGGCTGGTAAAGAACACGCCGACGGTCGGAGTCGCCGAAATGCCGGCGAAGACCGCGCTTGGCGTCGGCGTCGTCCAGTGCCTCGCGATGATCCCCGGGGTCAGCCGATCCGGCGCTACGATCATGGGAGCGCTGTCCCTCGGCGTTGAGCGGCGGACCGCCGCGGAATTCAGCTTCTTCCTGGCAATTCCCACGATGGTCGGAGCGACAACCCTGGAGTTCGCGAAGCATCATCATGACATCATGGCGGGAGCGCATGGCGTCGGGTTCGGGACGGTGGCCCTGGGCTTCGCGGTCAGCTTCGTCGTCGCGCTCGTCGTCGTGCGCGCCTTCGTCCATTACATCTCGCGCCACGGCTTCGCGCCCTTCGCCTGGTACCGGATCGTGGTCGGAGCGATCGCCCTCGCTTGGCTGTTCGTACGCTGAGATTTCACTTGCGTGCGGGCTACAGCAGCCTGATAATTCAGAGGCTTAGGTGGTGACCCCGATGCGCAAGAGCCTCATCCTCGTTCCGCTTCTCCTGGCGTCGAGCCCTGCGCTGGCGCAGTCTGCGCCCCAGCTGCCTCCGCAGTTGACCGATCCGGCAACCGCGCAAAGGCTGACCGATGCGATGCAGGCGATGTCGGCCGCGCTGCTCAACATGAGGATCGGCGAAGTACGGGCGGCGCTCGAAGGGCGTCCGCCCGCGCCGGGCGAGCGGAACCTTACCGTCGGCGATCTCGCGAGCCGAGACGATCCTGATTTCGAGCGGCACCTTCACGAGCAAATCGCCGGCGTGGCGCCGCAAATGCAGCGCGGCATCGAAGCCGTGAACAAGGCGCTCCCGGAAATTACGCGCGATTTGAAGGACGCTCGGAAGTCACTGAAGCGGGCAATCTCAAATATGCCCGATCCGAATTATCCGAGGCGCTAGACGGGCCGCGCCCGTACGCTAAAGCTGCCCTGCCATGTGGCAGCTCTTCCAGTTCCCGCTCTGCCCCTTTTCCCGCAAGGTCCGGCTCGTTCTGGCCGAGAAGGGAATCGGTCATGAGCTCGTCCGCGAGAACCCGTGGGAGAAGCGCGACGAGTTCATCGATCTCAATCCCGCCGGCGAAACGCCGGTTATTGTCGAACCTGACCAGGGAACAACCCTGATCGGATCGCAGCCGATCGTCGAATATTTCGACGAGACGGTCGACCGCATGCCGATGATCCACGGCAATGCCCCGCTTCGGGCCGAGATCCGCCGGATGACCGAGTGGTTCGACATCAAGCTCTACCGCGAGGCGGTCGAGCCGCTGATGAACGAGCGGATGAGGAAGCGTCTGGTCAGCCGCGAAAGCCCTGATACGCGCGTGCTTCGCGAGGCGATGCGCGTCGCCTCGGAGCATCTCGACTATCTCGATTATCTTCTCGACCACCGCCGGTGGTTGGCCGGGCCGGGGCTAAGCCTCGCCGACTTCACGGCAGCTGCTCACCTCAGCGTCATCGACTATCTCGGGGCCCTCGACTGGCGTGGCCACAAGCAGACCAAGGACTGGTATGCGGTGATGAAGTCGCGACCCTGCTTCCGGCCGCTGCTCGGCGAGCGGATGGAGGTCATCGTCCCGCCCGGTCATTACGACAAGGTGGATTTCTAGAGCAGCGGCTCGCTCTTGCTCCTCAGATAAAGCAGAAGCTGCCCGCGTTGGGCGTGACCGAACACCATATCTTGCTGCCGTCGGCCTGCCCCTCGCAGATATTCCTCGACAATGAGGGGGATCGGCATCTGCAACTCGCCGAGCAACGCGTTCGACTGACGCTCGATCGACTGCCAGTCGATGGCGCTGTCGCACTCTTCTTCCGCGAGGATCTGACCGAGCCGGACTTTCAGCTCGCCAGTATCCATCGGGGCCAGACTGGCCCCCTATTCAGGATTCCGCTCTAATGCAGATTAGGCGGCGAGCAGCGCTCCACGAAGCAGCTTGTCCTCGAGCGTCTGGCCAGCGCCGAGTGCAACGCAACTCATCGGATCGTCGGCGACGTGCACGGGAAGGCCGGTCGAATCTTGGAGCACCGTGTCGATACCGCGAAGCAGCGAGCCGCCGCCGGTCATTGTGATCCCCTGATCAATGACGTCCGCGGCGATCTCGGGCTGGGTATTTTCGAGTGCGCCGCGGACGACCTCGACGATCTGGTTGACCGGCTCGCTTAGCGCTTCGGCGACCTGCGCTTGCGAAAGGATGATCTCCGCCGGAACCCCGCGCCCGACATCGCGGCCGCGCACGCGCGTGGTCATTCCGACCCCGTCACCGGGGCGCAACGCCGAGCCGATCTCGAACTTTACGCGCTCGGCGGTGGCTTCGCCGATCAGCAGGTTGAAATTGCGGCGGACGTAAGAGGCGATCGCGTCGTCCATCCGGTCTCCGCCAACCCGAGACGAGCGGCAGAAGGCGAGACCCTGGAGCGAGATCACGCCGACCTCCGTGGTGCCGCCGCCGATATCGACGACCATCGACCCGACCGGCTCCGCGACAGGGAGGCCCGCGCCGATCGCGGCGGCCATCGGCTCCTCGATGAGCGAAACCCGGTCCGCTCCCGCATTGGTCACCGCGTCGCGGATCGCGCGGCGCTCGACCGACGTCGCGCCGGACGGGATGCAGATGACGACTTCGGGCCCGCGCGAAAACCGGCTGGGGCCGCCGTGCGCCTTGCGGATGAAATGCTTGATCATCTCTTCGGCGACTTCGAGGTCGGCGATGACCCCTGCACGAAGCGGGCGAATGGTGCGCAGATTGTCCGGCGTCTTGCCCATCATCAGCTTGGCGTCGTCGCCGACTGCCCGAACCTTCGGCACCCCGTTGACCGTCTCCATCGCGACGACCGACGGCTCGCTGGTGACGATGCCGACGCCGCTGACATAGACCACGGTGTTGGCCGTGCCGAGATCGATCGCGACTCCGCGCGACGAGAAACTGAACGGCGACCTCATGATTAATCCCCCACCCGGACTCGAACTGGCTGAAAGCAATCCCGATCAAAGGTTTACGCTGTCCGGCGCGGGGTCATAGTGGCGTTAACCCGGTTAAATGCGGGCCGTTGATGAGCTGAGGCGAGTGGAAAATATGGTTAACGAAGCTCCGCTCGATCGAGCCTTCGGCGGACGAGATTGTCGAGCGCAAATGGTCCAGGTCCGCCGAGCAGGAGCGCTGCGAGGCCAGCAAGGTAGAGGAGGTCGGTCTCGGTCCCGGGCGGGCCGAATTTGGGACCATCCGCGGTCACTGCAAGAAGCTTGATCGACGAGAAACCGAACTGGGCATGGACGGAAAAAATGGCGACCAGAAGGATGATCGCCATCGGCGGGAGCAAAGGAGTGACGAATGCCCCGGCCATCATCAGGAGGCCGCCGAAAAGCTCGATGAGGATCGTCAGCCACGCCATGAAGTGCGGCACCGGGACGCCGATCGCCTCGACGACTTGAACGAAATGATCGGGCCCTCTCAGCATTTTCGCAAGGCCGTGCTCGAAGAAGCCGAAGCCGATCATCAGCCGTATCGGAAGCAGCGGCCATCGGGCGAAGTTGAGCCGGACCCGAAGTCCTTCGACCGCTTCGACGATTTCGAGTGCACTCATGATTTCAAATCTCCCCATCTCACGAAGGGAGTTCGGGGAGGAGCTGGGCTCGGTTACCAGCGCGCGATTCGAGGCAGGATCAGGCGCGCAACGATCGTGATCGCCACGCCTGCAAGCGCGAACCAGACCGCGACGTAGAGCGGGTCGTCGAACGGGCACCTGAAGGCAAACACGAACCCGCCCCAGGCCGCGCTCGCTACCCCCACGAGAAGCGCGCTGGCATTCAAGCGGGGCGGGGCTCCCCGTCGCGCCAGCACCGCGAAGGCGGTGAGCGGCGGGATCGACAGAGCGAGGATCCACGAGACGCAGTCGAGCCCATGCCGCCAGTCCAGCCGGTGCACCAACGGGGCGCCCGGACCGCCCATCGCATCGACCAGCCAGCCGGTCAGCAAGACCAGGCCGAGCATCCCCGCCACCAGCGTCATCCGCCGTCGCGCCGACAGCATGGGATCGAACGATGCGACGGTCGTCACGCTGCCGACGATCGCGAGCAGCCCAAGGCTCCCGACTTTCCACCAAAAGGACGGATGGTGCATCGCCGAGTGCATATCGTCGCGCATCGAGCCGGCGGCGATGAACAGAGCAATCTCGATCACCGCGAGCGCGACGAGCAGCATCAACTCGCGCCCCGCCCGCCAGCGCGATACCGGCCGCAACTCACCCGCGAGGCGATTTACCAACTCGTCATTCGCCACCCGAATCCTCCTCGACCATGGCGGCGAGCTTGGCGAGCCCGCGATGGATGTTCACTTTGACCAGCGGGACGGACTGGCCGGTGCGCGCGGACGCCTCGGCCACCGTCAGGCCCTCGATCTTCACAAGACGGATTGCATCTTGCTGCGCAGGCTTGAGCCCGGAAAGCAGCTGCCCGAGCAGGGCGGCGCTGGTCACCGCGCGCTCATGATCCTCGACTGCGAGATCGAGGGGTAACTCGTCCTCAATCCGCGAAGCGCCGCGTCTCAGCCAGTCGATCCATTTGTGTCGTGCTATCACCGCGAGCCAAGGCTGGAATGGACGCGCCGGATCGTAGGTGTGCCGCTTGCGATGGATCGCAAGCAGCGTCTCCTGGACGAGGTCGTCGACCAGCCAGCCAGGCACGCGATGGTTGAAATAGCGCTGGAGCCAGCGCTCGACTTCGCCGAGCAGCCGGCGGTAAGCGCCGCCATTGCCCGACTGCGCGGCGCTCATCAGCATGCCCCAATCTTCGCCCTTGCGGTCGATCACACCCTCCGTAGGCGGCGCCCGCGTCCCCAGGAGGGAACGGGGGGCAAGTTGCGACGCGGACGCCACCATGATCGCCTATTCGGGCCGAAGCCACTTCCGGTTACGCCCGCTTTGCGGTCACCAGATAATTCAGGCGCACGTCGTCGCTGAGGTGCAGCCCGCGCGTTGGCGACCAGGCGATGCCCTCGACATCGACGCACTCGAGGCCGACGTCTCCGAGCAAGATTTTCAGTCGATCCGGCGTGATGAATTTGTCGAAGTCGTGCGTGCCCTTGGGAATCCGCCCAAGTCCCTCGCCCACCGTGATCATCAGGAATTTCGACAATCCTGTCGCGTTCGGAGTCGACATGATCAGCAGTCCGTTCGCCGCCAGCCGGTTCGCCAACGCTCGAATGAAGGCGGCGGGGTCCGCGACATGCTCGATCACCTCCATGCAGGTGATGAGGTCGAACTGGCCGTCGAGCTGCTGAACGTCGCCGGAGCAGTAATCGATCTCAAGCCCCACCGTGGTGCTGTGATCGCGGGCGACTGCGATGACTTCGGGTGACGCGTCGATTCCGGTGACCCTGGCGCCGAGCCGGCGGAGCGGTTCCGCGAGAAGTCCGGCGCCGCAGCCAACGTCGAGCGCGGTCTTGCCGTCTAGTGGCGTCCGACTGCACTCGTCACCCTGCCAATGTTGGTCGACCTGGTCGCGGATGTACTTGAGCCGCACCGGATTGAGCTTGTGCAGCATCGCCGAGCGGCCCTTGGGGTTCCACCAGTCCGAAGCGAGCTCGCCGAAGCGCTCTGCCTCCTCCGGTACGATACTTGTTGTCGTTCCGGGCAAGCCGTCACTCGTGCTTGTCTCCACCATGCCCGCCTCCTAACAGTCCGCGACCTTTCACCCAAGGAGCATGAGTGCCTCGCATCGTCATGAAATTCGGTGGCACGTCGATGGCGGGCATCGAGCGGATCCGTCACGTCGCCGAACGTGTCCGTCGCGAAGCGGAGGCGGGCAACGAGGTACTCGTCGTCGTGTCGGCGATGGCGGGAGAGACCGATCGGCTCGTGCAGTTGTGCCGCGAGGCGGCCGCTCTTCATGACCCAAAGGAATATGACGTCGTCGTGGCTTCCGGTGAGCAGGTAAGCGCGGGCCTGCTCGCAATGACTCTGCAGAACATGGGCCTGAAGGCTCGTAGCTTCATGGGTTGGCAGCTGGTCAAGGCGACGGGTGTCCACGGCAACGCGCGTGTGGAGGCAATTGAGGCGGCGCTTTTGGATGAGGCTCTGAACGGTGGGACGCTCGCGGTGATCCCCGGTTTCACCGGCCTCGCCGAGGATGGCCGCCTCGCCACGCTTGGCCGTGGCGGAGGCGACACCTCCGCTGTCGCGATCGCCGCCGGGGTGAAGGCTGACCGTTGCGACATCTACACCGACGTCGAAGGTGTCTACACGACGGACCCCCGGATCGTCCCTCGTGCGCGAAAGCTTGGTCAGGTGACGTTCGAGGAAATGCTCGAGCTCGCTGGAGTGGGCGCCAAAGTACTTCAGGTCCGGTCAGTTGGGATCGCCATGCGCGAGAATTTGCCGTTGCGCGTTTTGTCTGCATTTGAAGACAAGCCCGGGACCGATATCGTCGCCGAGCTTTCAGGAGATCAGATGGAGCGGAATCTCATCGCCGGAATCGCCGCCGACCGGAACGAGGCGCGGATCACGCTCACCGGCGTGCCGGACAAGCCGGGGACTGTCGCGGCCGCGATCAGCCCGATCGCGGAAGCCGGGATTCCCGTCGACATGATCGTTCACGCCGCGACGCCAAACAGCGGCGCGTCCGACCTTACCTTCACGGTGCCCCGAGCAAGCCTCGCGCAGGCAATGTCGGTGATTGAAAGCCGCCGCGGCGAAGTCGGTTATGCCGATCTGGTCCACGACGATGCGGTCGCGAAGGTCAGCATCGTCGGCGTCGGAATCCGCTCCAACCCGCAGCTCGCGGCGAAGATGTTCGAAATTCTCGCCGAGCGGCAGATCAATTTGCTCGCGGTCTCGACCAGCGAAATCAAGGTCAGTGCTTTGATCGCCGAAAGCGAGCTCGAGCTCGCGGTCCGGGTACTCCATACCGCCTTCGGCCTCGACTCGGAGAAAGCGGCATGAGCGGCGAAGGCCTGATCGCCGAACCGCGCGCTGTCCACGCCTCGCCCGGCCACGAGCGGCTGAAGGAACTGATGCACCGGGGCACCGAGTTCCTTGGCTGCGAGGTCGCGATCATGGGCGGCGCGATGAGCTGGATCTCCGAGCGGAACCTCGTCTCTGCAATCAGCAACGCCGGCGGATTTGGCGTGGTCGCGTGCGGGGCGATGACTCCCGAGCTGCTCGATACCGAGATCGCGGAAACCAGGACGCGGACCGATCGCCCGTTCGGCGTCAACCTGATTACCATGCATCCGCAGCTTTCGGAGCTGATCGATGTCTGCGCCAAGCACGACGTCGGCCATGTTGTACTCGCCGGCGGCCTTCCTCCCGGCTGGGCGATGGACAAGATCAAGGGGCGCGGCGCGAAGCTGATGGCCTTTGCGCCCGCTCTCGCGCTTGCGAAAAAGCTGATGCGATCGAACGTCGATGCCTTGGTCATCGAGGGGATGGAGGCGGGCGGCCATATCGGTCCGGTCTCGACCTCGGTGCTGGCGCAGGAAATCCTGCCCAATGTGAGCAAGGACATTCCGGTCTTCGTCGCCGGCGGGATCGGTCGCGGCGAGGCAATCGCCGCCTATCTCGAAATGGGTGCCGTCGGAGTCCAGCTCGGAACGCGCTTCGTCTGCGCCAACGAATGCATCGCGCACGCGAACTTCAAGAAGGCGTTCATCCGCGCCTCCGCCCGCGACGCGATTCCAAGCGTGCAGATTGACCCGCGGCTGCCCGTCATCCCCGTCCGCGCGCTAAAGAACCAGGAGATGGTCAACTTCGCCGCCAAGCAGCGCGAGGTCGCCGACCTCCTCGACAAGGGCGCGGTCGAGATGGCCGAGGCCCAGCTCCAGATCGAGCATTACTGGGCCGGCGCCCTTCGCCGAGCGGTGATCGACGGAGACGTCGAGAGCGGATCGGTCATGGCAGGGCAATCGGTGGGCATGGTCAACCGCGAGGAGCCCGTGGCCGCGATCATCCAGCAACTGATCGACGAAGCGGCGGCTGCGCTCGAGAGTCGCGGCTAGGCCTGATTGACTCGGGGATTGCGGCCCAACAGAGGACCGGCATGCCTCCGTTGAATTTGGCCCGCGCCGGGCTGCTCGTCCTCGCCATGATCGTCATCACCGCCGCCGCTCCACCGGCGGCGCCGTCGCGTTACGATCCGCGCGAGACGTTCGCGCCCCTCGATTTCACCCCGGCCGTCAACAGCTACCGCTCTGCCGACGGGACGCCTGGACCGGCCTTCTGGCAGAACCGCGCGGACTATACGATCCACGCCACGCTCGATCCGGCGACCCATTCGATCAGCGGCACCACGCAAATCCGCTACACCAACAACAGCCCGGGAGCGCTCGACGTGCTCTGGCTGATGGTCGAACAGAACCTCTACAAGCCGGAATCGCGAGGCAATCTTTCGCTCGGCGGACGCCCCGGCACCCTCTCGGAAGTGCCGCAGGGCTTCACCGAAGGCATGATCTTCGACGACGTTCGAGTGACCCTCGGCGGACGCACCGTGACCGTGAAGCCGGTGATTAGCGACACGCGTGCGCAGCTTCGCCTGCCCGCGCCGCTGCCGACCGGCGGCAAAGCCATTGTCGACATCCGCTACCATTACACCGTACCGAAGGAGCCCTGGGGCGGGCGCACAGGCTGGATGGATAGCCCGAACGGGCCGATCTACTCGATCGCCCAATGGTATCCGCGAATGGCCGTCTATGACGACGTGCACGGCTGGGATACGCTGCCGTACCTGCAACAGGAATTCTATCTCGAATATGGCGACTTTGATTATTCGGTGACCGTCCCGGCCAACTGGATCGTTGCCAGTCCCGGCGAGCTGCAGAACCCGGAGCAGGTGCTGACTCCAACGGAGCGCTCGCGGCTCGCCCAGGCGCGACAGAGCGACAAGACGGTGATGATCCGCCGCTGGAACGAGCCGGCGGGTCCGGCGACCCGAACGAAGACCTGGCATTTTGTCATGCACAACAGCCGCGATGTCGCCTTCGGCGCCTCGCCGGCGTTCAACTGGGACGCGGCGCGGATGCGCCTTCCCGGCGGTCGCACCGGGCTAGCCATGTCCGTTTATCCCGAAGAGGCGAAAGCCTGGGACCGCTCGACGGAATATCTGAAGGACTCGGTCGAGCGCTTCTCCGCAAAATGGTACCCGTTCCCTTGGCCCAACGCGCTAAACGTCGCGGGCCCCGCAGCAGGCATGGAATATCCGGCAATGGCGTTCGACCCGATCGAGGCCAATCCAAAGACTCTGTTCTTCGTCACCGCGCATGAGATCGGGCACAGCTGGTTCCCGATGCTCGTCGGTTTCAACGAGCGCCGCTGGGCGTGGATGGACGAGGGCATCAACACCTTCATCGACGTCTACGAGTCCGATGAGTTCAATCACGGCGAATATGCGCCCAAGCGCGACAGCGAATATGCGCCCAAGGGCGGCAATCCCGTCGATGAAATCCTGCCGATCCTCGCCGACCCGGATACTCCGCCGCCCATGTCCCGCGCGGATACGATCCAGGAAAAATATCGCCACCCGGTGACCTACTTCAAAACCGCGCTCGGGATGGTGCTTCTACGCGAGCAGGTGCTCGGCCCCGACCGGTTCGATCCCGCCTTCCGCCGCTTCATCGCGGCCTGGGCGTTCAAGCATCCGACGCCCGCCGATTTCTTCCGCGCGATGGAGAGCGAAGCGGGCGAGGATCTGAGCTGGTTCTGGCGCGGCTGGTTCTACAACAATTGGCAGCTCGATCTCGCGGTGACGGGAATCACGCCATTCCCGGACAATGCGGCGTTCAAAGGTTCGCTGGTGACCGTGGAGTCGCTGGACAAGATGGTGCTGCCGGTGACTCTGCGCGTGACCTTCGCCGACGGGACGAAGCGCGACATGCGGCTCCCGGCGGAGACCTGGATTCGGCAAGTCTCGACCAACGTGCCCGTCGTGTCCAACTCACCCGTTGTGCGCGCCGAGCTCGATCCCGATCACAAGATTCCCGACAAGGATCGGTCTAACAACGCCTTCGCGGTGCGTTAGCCGGCTTCCCGCAGCAGTTCAGAAGAGACCGAGGGCCAAGACCTTCTTCCGCTCCAGCTGCTTCTTGGCGATTGCAGCGTCGTAGATGCGCGTGAAGCGCGGATCCCCTTTCAAATTCTCAAACACGGGATCGATTGCACCATCGGGCGGTGGGTCAAGGTATAAGCCCTTTGCTGTCGCCCGCTCCAAGAGTGCGATAGCCTCCTCGCGTCGATCAGCGATTGCTTCATTTCCTGCGATGGTAAGGTCGTCAAACGGCGACTCGCCAAAGCCCAGGACCGCGTGATCGGCGTCGTCAGCCAGGCGCAACATCTGCGCAGCCTCCGCCTTCCGATTCACCTTGTCGAGGGCTTGCGCGAGGAGTCCGCAGAACTCCATCCGGATTTGCCGATTGGCAAATGTCGCCTCTCGAACTCCACGTAGGTCGCCGTTGTGAGTGAGGTCGTAAAGGGCCACGATATCGTCGTATCGACCGTTCAGACGAAGCTGCGCGAACGCGGCTTGATAGTCGAAATTGTCGGGATCGTCGCTCGCGAGTTTCAAAAGAGTGGCGCGAGAGGGCACGCTCTTACTGCTGTAAATCAAATCGTTTGGGCCGAAATGGCCGATCAGCCGGCCCTCGCGGTCGAAACCCAGGTCGATCAAGGCCATGGCTGCATAATATGTGCTCTGCTGGAACGGTCGGTTCTTGTCCCCAAGGCCAAGCTCAATGACTCGCGACAAATTCAGTTGCTCGGCGGCGATCGCGGACTCGACTTCGATGGCTCCGTCCGGATTGCCCTCTCGAATCCGTTGAAGATATCGTTGCTCGGCGGGCCTATTGCCAGTCCAAAGGCTCGCAGTTGCAGCTTCTGTGACGGCTTTCGGCCAGAGGGGGTCGAGGGCAGCGTCCTTGTAAGCGACCTTCGCATATTCAGGCCAGTTCCCTTGCCTGAGCAGGCCCTGGCTCCACCAAAACAGGATTTGTGAATCGTTCGGCGCGAGTTCGACCGCGCGTTGCAGATGCCCCATCGCCTCGACTGACGAAGCGTTCGAGATCCAGCCGAGGAACCCGTGCGCATCGGCAAAGTTCGGATCCAGCTTCAGCGATTGATCGAGCGCCTGAACCGGAGTGAATGACGCGGAGCCCGGACGACTGGGATCGAGCTGGAAGCTCTTCTCATTGAGAAGATGGGTAATGCCGCCGGCATAGGCCCACGGGGGCGCGAATTTCGGATCGATGCTGATGGCGCCG